>Ga0116226_10001111_pt1 | contig 23350 bp, 15 predicted proteins | sample S1TSphfallax_FD_89692 | JGI IMG/M metagenome (GOLD analysis project Ga0116226, IMG submission 89692) | Host-associated microbial communities from peat moss isolated from Minnesota, USA - S1T2_Fa - Sphagnum fallax MG | ecosystem: Host-associated > Plants > Peat moss > Unclassified | place: USA... | reverse complement strand
TTAAATTTTAAAAATATTAACAAACCCTTATAAGTAGTAATTTGGTTAATTAGTTACTATTTCAATGAGTTATTGCACCAAAGTCTTTGGTAATTATGAATAAATGATGAATTAGTAAATTGATTATTATATTATTATTAATCAATAATTAATTAATTAATTACTCATTATAACTAAAAAAAATGTTGTCCATCCTAACCATATTTTTACGACTATTATGCAACTAATATCCAAACCAATTAATTTTACAACTAGTAGTGTGTTCATCCTACGTGTCCATGTGGTTGCAACTTGTTGTATTTGCATATGCAACTATAGGAAGGGTTGAACCAAATTCTAGTTGCAAATGCAACTACAACTTACAACTAATATGATTTTCATTGAAAACATAGATGAAAAGTGAATAATGTCATTCAATTTTAATTATGTTCATCAATGGATGATAACATAGTTGTTTTTACAACTACAAATGAAAGGTTTTTCAACTATAATAATAGATTCTACCACATGAATAAAGAAACATAAACCACATATGGCAAACTTTGTTATTTCAATTCGACTATTATCCCTTCAATGTACCCATCAATGGGTATTCTCTGCAATTATCCATGGGTCTTTCGTGATATAATATCTAATAGCTAATAGTTTGTTTTGGAAAAGGTTATAATAACCTAGTTGGTAAACTAAGCTAGCTGAACTTAATATGTTACGTTAAACTAAAAAAGGCCTATGTACATTGGTAGTTTTGCCTAACTTGCATACTTAATTAATCAACCTAGGTAGTAGATAATATGTGTGTAACCTAGGTAGTATGTAATAAATAGAATAGGTACTAGTAGGTAGGTAAGTAAGCTAAGCAAAAGGTATTTTATTTTATGGATATGTCATTTTTTTTAATTTATTGAGTAATTCATTAGCTATGTTAAACAATTTATTTATAAATGTAAGCTAAGTAATTAATTTATTAAGTAAGCTAGGTAGTAGATAGTAGGTACATAACCCATGTACTATGTAACAAGTAGGATAGCTATTAGTAGGTAGTAGGTAGGTAGGTAGGTTATAAGTTAAGCAAGTGGTATTTTATGTTGTGGATATGTTGTAGAGTTTTTGTATTAGTTGATTAAATTAAATGTAGGCTTGGATATTAATTTATTAAGTAGGTAGGTAGTAGATACCAAGTATGTAGCCTAGGTAATATGTGATAAATAGGATAGGTACTAGTAAGTAGTAGGTAGGTTAAATTCTAAATATTTTATTATGTGGATATATACGATGTTTTGATTATTATTATTATTATTAATTAGGTAGGTTATGTAATTAATTTATCAAATGTAGGTTAGGTAATAGGTAGTATGTAGTTAAATTAAATAGTAGGTATTTTATTGTGTGGATATCTCATAGTGTTTTTACATTCATTGATTAATTAATATGGTAGGTTAATTTGTAGGTAGTAAATAGGATAGGTCATAAATCATAAATGAAAATAGTAAATATTTGATTGTGTGGGTATATAAGATAATGTTTTTGTATGGGACACAAGATGTGATAGTGTTTCCTTTTCTTTAGAATTGTCCCATATCTTTTATTTACAATTTCAAACTTATAAAGTATATAAATAGGTGAAGAAATGGACTAGATTCATGGTATGCATTATAAACGTTGTGCATATGCCATTTGGGATGAGCCAATCAAAAAGCTTGTCCCCAAAAAATAAAATAAAATCCTACCTACCTACTTAGCCTATTCTACTTAACCTAGTCTACCCTTGCCTAGCTTAGAATAGGTTGCCTATTATAGTTTAGCCTAGGATAATTTTTGATTAATTAATCAAAATAATTAATACCCATAAATATATATTTTATTTTATTTATTAACAATTATTACTTATTACAAACAAAAAATTGAACAAATGGAAAATTACCGCGTGTTTTATGGCCATTGGCTCTTGAAATTACCGCATGGTTAAATCATAACCACCCATCAATGGCACATTTAGTAGCATGTGACTATCCCAAATGTAGTCACAAATTGAGGTTCCACATCATACTAAGGATCATCCATGGCAATGGATGATAAATTATGGCCTAGTTGTAAATTTAGTTTGTAAATTTGGCCTAAGTTTACAAAATTAAAAATGAGGACAAAAGATATGAAATAAACTTTTTAATTGCAATTCAGAGTGCAACTAAGTTGCAACTTTCATTTTTATTCCATATGTTTTGTCCTCCACTTCCATTTTGAAAACTAAATCATGAGGAGGGTTTCTCTTGCACTTTCACATAAAAAAACATATGTCAATTAAGACAAACCAATCAAAAGAGCTTAACATTTTAAAAAGTTTACCCTAAAGGTTAAACCCAAAAGAAATTTGAAATATTTACCTACCTACCTACTTACCTAGTCCCACCTACCCATGTAAATATTGATTTTAATTTATTTATACCAAAATTGAAAAATGTCATGTGGCATATTAATATTATGCCATGTGTCACAATCTAAAACCATTAAAAATAGATGATAAAGATCCACCATCTATTTTTATATTCATTTTTATAAATAGTAAATAATTATAATAAATGAAATAATATTAATAATATTAAAATAACTAGCTAGTGTAATTATTCACTACACCATTATGCCAAAATGTGACTTTTAGGACTTATTGTGACTGCTACCCAAAATAATGATGTTAATTGTAAGTGGATTTGAGTCACAATCATTTTGACAATTAAAATCATCATTGTCAGTCTATGACTATAAATATAATTATGATTATATCTAAAGGTAATTATGACTACATGATTAATGTAACCATATTGAAGTAATTATTTGACCTTGTTTGAACAAGTTTTTTAAAAAACCTAAAGTACATATCAACATGGTCAAATTTATATTGGAAGCCTAATTAAGCTTAATTTAACTTAATTTAATATAGTTTTTTTCAATCCTATTTTAATGTAGTTTATTCTTGTTTAGAATGAATTATCTAAACATAGTTCAATTTAGATTAATTTAATTTAATTTAACCTACTTAAAGTTAATTGACCCTAAGTGGCCTAGTTTATTTTAAATTATCTAATTTATTATAATTAATCCTATATTTTAGCTTAATGTAACATATTTTAACACATGTAAGCTTTTTTTAAAAAATTTAGCCAAATGTAACCAACTTTAGCAAAATTTATATTTTGCCAAGTATAACCAAACTTTAATGAATTAATTGAATGTAGCCTAATTGGCCTTAATTCCAATGAAATACATTTAAAACCTTATTTGTTAAAAAAATTCAAATTTTTCCAAGTTTAATTAACCATGTTTAACTTAAATACCTTTATGTAATTTGATTTTGCCAATTTTAGCCAAATATAGCTTTAGTATCAAAGTTTCACCTAAATGTTTTAATTTATCTAAGTTCAACCTAATTTATTAAAATTTAGCCAAATACATAACCAAATTTAGCCAAATTCATTTAGTTTCAACAAATTTATCTTCATTTGACCAAGCTTAACCAAATTTTAGCCAAGTTTTAACCAACTTCATCAAAATACTAAAAACATTATCCTATTTTAGCCAAAATAGCCTCCCTTAACTTTATTTATGTTACACTAACCAAATATTTCAAAAAATTAATCAACTTTAACTTTAATTTAACCAAGTTTCATCTAAATATATCCTATTTTAATAACAAAAAAAACATAATTCAAGCAATTTCATTTTATTTTAGCCAAATTTAACAAAGTTTTACCAAATTTATCCATGCGTTTAGAATTTGTACATTTACAACATATTAAATATATATATATAATGACCTTTTAGAAAAAAAGGATTAAAAATATTTTACAAAATATTTAATTATAATTTAATTATAAAATATTTGTTGTATTATGTATATATTTAAAACATAATTCAATAAATATTTATATACATATAACAATGCATATATGTTTGTATATATTGTATTAAATGTGTAGATTAATAAATTATGTGTAAAAGAATATTATGTGTATATAGTATGGTACGTAAGATATATGTATATTGTATATTAATAATATTATTTTCATATTCTTATTTCAGAATTTTAAAATAAATTAAAATATTTAATTATTTATATTCAAAAAATATACATATTTATTAAATTTTATTATGTATTGAAACATATTGGATATGTTAAATTTTTAAAAATTCAAAAATGATTTTCTATGTATAAAATTCATTGTTTGAACTTTTAGTTGGTCCATGTACATAGATTATGCTTCAAAGTTTAATGATTCATATTCATATTTTCATTTCAATAAGTATTAAAAATTTATATATTCAAACATTGGAATATGATAAAAAATTTATGTGACAACATTATGCCACATGTAATGTGGTAGATGGATGGCAATGGTCATGGACCATTTTGGAAAGGTCCAAGGATCAGTACTTGTTCCCACCATGCTCACTATACTCAACATTGACATATGTTGACAAATGGTATTTATAATAAACATATGACATTTGTATAATGTGATCACGTTTTATATGATCGTATATAAATTTTATACAATTTGTGTCCAAATCGTACATGTATGGTATATAAATAATTGGAAATTAAATTAAATGAATAATTATTTTATAAAATCAATATGTGAAAGTATGTTTAAATATATTTAAATATTTATATTATATTATTATATAATATAAATATTATATTATATTATATATATTATATCTAAATATTCCTTTGTAGTTATAGGTGTAGTCGCAATGGTGGTTACAATTGTGACCATTTTAATGATTAGTGGCATTAATGATTAGTTTCGTAGTCATAAATGTAGTCGTAAATACAACATTTGGCATTGTGCACGAATAATAATTTATTATTATTATTATTTATTAGAATAATGTATATAATCAGGAGGCAAACTAAACCTAAATTATCCCTAGTACTTAGTTAAACTTAGACTAACCTAACATAGTTAATTAATTAGTAGTTGTTAGTTAGTATGTAGTTGTTAGTACATGCGATTAAGTTGCAACTAGATTGCAACTAAAAACTTATCCCATATCATTTGTCTTTGTTTTTTAGTTTGGAAATTATATAAGCAAGTGCATTAGAACATTGAAAATACATAGAGAACATAAAAAACCAAGTGCCATTTGGGATGATTTAATCAAACAAGATTAACCTTTAAAGGTTAAACTTGAAATAAAATAAGATCTAAAAACTCTAATGTATTTCTTAGCCATGCATAGTTAGACACCTACCTAGCGTGGTTAAATAGGGCTAGGTATATAACTAAATAGGCCAACCTACTACCCTACTTATGTGGACTATATTAGGCCTACGTACCTAGGCCTCCTTAGGCTACTTGTAAATTGCCACTTTTTCTTTTAAAAAAACAATAAAGATTAACCTACAAATTGGCATGTGTCACTTGATCCAAAAATAACCTACAAACTACCACATGTCCCCCTTTAATTTGCCAAAGACTACACTTCATTAATCTAATCTAGGCCTCCCTAGGTTGCCATATATCACATTGACATTTGTTGTTCATTGTACACATGGCACAATGTAAGGTCCAACCAATTTAGTTACATACTAGTTGCATGGCAGTTGCATAACCATATGTTGACTTTGATTTCATCTATTGTTTACAAGTAAAGATGAATGTGACTTGTCCAAGGCAACTAGGGGATCTTTAGTTACACGTGAGACAAATGACTAAACAATAGTTGCATAGGCTTGTTATAAAAAGTCATTTTTCTTGTACTATCTTGCAAGCAATTCTTTTGTGTCCAATATTTCACTTTTGTTTGGTATTTTGCATCAATAAACTTCATCTTTTTCTTTCCAACTACATGGTACAAGTTTAAGTCCTTAGGAGTTTGCCAAGGCATGTTTATTTATCTTTTGCAAAGTGGAATAAAGAAATTGAAAGCAAAAAACTTACATAGAAAGTTCACAACACAAAAAATGAACTCATCTCTATTAAAAATGTGTTCAAGGCTAAATACCCATTGCTTGAATAATTGCAACTTGGTTGTTATCAAAATATTATAGTTTGTTAATGTGATTAAGAATGATCACAAAATTGGTGGATTTAATGACAATAGCGAATTGATTTTACGTAGAGAACGATATTTTTAAATTCCAAAAAGAATCATAATAATGCACTTGTCAATTTTTCACATCCTCTTTTTACATTCATAGATTAATGAACACAAATACTTAACATTTTTATAATGTAGGATATACCTACAAACCCTACATCAATTTTTCATTTTCTCTTATTACAATAATCATTTCCTAATAATGTGGTTAACACGATTGAAATATCTTTGTTAACCACCAAAATATTTGTCACACATGTTTTGTTGAACACTTCATGATGTAATTATGTTGAATTCAACTTACTTGACATTGGCCATTGATTTTGTATTAAATACTAATTCCAAAACCTTTTGCATTATTTTGATTTTTTATATTTTGTTTTACCAATTATTTCATTTATTTCAAGAGGATAGTGATAAATAAATATGTGACATGGAGAATATTTGAATATTTTGATGACATGGTGGAATTTACCTGTCATGTCAAAATATTCTACCATGTTGGATTTTTTCATCAAAAAATATTATCATGACATGGTTGGAATATATTGTAGAATATTTTTTCTAATTTAGACAAGTAGGAAAAAATATTGTCCCTGTCCATTACATTCTCAGTGCTGACATACAATGTCAATGGGATGTCCCTATACAACAAGTTCCCTAATAACCAAAAAACTTAGACATCATATTCTTCTTCTTCTTGGCTTAGGAAATATATGACATATGCCCTTTCATAATCACAAGTCACAACAATGTAGTTGTCCCAAACCCAAACGTCTTTAAAATTAATGTGTGAATAAACATGTTCCATTATCTTTCCTTCAATTTAATTGTTCAACATAATTCGTTTTGCAAAGAAAATTAAAATCGTAACAACAACAAAAAATAGTGCATGGAGTTCCTCCTTTCCTCAAAGTGTAGCACACCAATTGTCAAAAACAATTGAAATCTTACACATTGAAAAGAAAGTGAGGAAAAATGTAAAATGTCAAGCCCCCTTATCTAGGAAAATTAGGGGTACCCCAAGATTAAATGAGCCTAAAAAAATTAGCAACCTAAAAAAATTGGTCACCATCTGACAATAGCCGCATGTAATAACCACACGTGGCCATTGGATGAAAACTGAATTATTTTAGTTGCCAACATACCCATTTGGGTAGTTGAAGACCGAACATTTTTGGTAGGCAACTATCCATTAGTGACTAAAAATGTTTTGCTCACCAACTAGTCAACTGTATAGTTGGCAACCAAAGGTGATTGAAAATTATGTTTGCCACATGCCTAATGGTGACCTAACCTATTTATGTTGCCCATTAACACCAATGGTTTGGTGATAGTCGAACATTTTTCAATCACCATCTAACAACCCTTTGTGGTTGACTTTTATGGGTTGTCGAATGGTGACAAAAATGTTTTGATTGCTAGGAAATCTAGGCTAGTTGTCATGGTCTAACATTTAAATCAAACCTTCAATGGCCACCAAAATTGGCCTAGGCCCAATCTTGGGGCTATTCCTAGGCCCTTGGGAGTGTGTGGGTCCACTATAAAACCCACGTTACTTTCATTTTGTGTATTTTTTCCATGACATGTGAAGACTTTGTTTGTTTGAAGCAAGCAATGCCATACATTTTGAAGAAAATGAGATCCTTTTTGAAGGCTTTGAAGTTGATGACACCACTTGTGAAAATATTTATGTGTTAGATTTTAGGGTTAAACCTCTTGGAAGACCCCAATATCAATTCCCTTTACATTTTTATCGTTAATTTAGCCTTTATTTACCTCTAATTTACCCCTTATTTAACCTTAATTTATCCTTAATTTACTTGTTTGTAATGGACAATGGGTATGATGGCGAATGGCGCAAAGCAAAGGAGAGTGGTTTGAGACCATGGTGTGAAAGGAAAACGACATAAAACAAAACTCAAGGCACTTCAAATCCCAATTGTGCTAATAGACATTTGATAATAATTAATCCTTCTTTAACCTTGTTTGTACACCTTATGCTCACATTATGTGTGGTGGTGTCACATCAACAAGAAGTGGCCACTTTCTTGACATGAAACCCACTGAAAAAATAAATCCATTTGATGTTCAATTATCTGGATGAACAAATGAAGGCATGCATGTTGGAGGTGCACATGGCCATGACGAGGAGCCTAGTTTTTGTGAAAAACTAGGCGCCTTTGATTGTGGCACAAATGGTGTATGTGAAGGTGGTGTTTGCGGTTCGAGTTGATTGGAGGACCATTCGAGGCTCACAAGGGGGCAATGTGCTTACATTATCAACCATGTAAATTTGCAATGGAAATAAATCCTTCAGCTCTTACAACAATTCCTTCAATTTGTAAATTATGACCTTGAGTTCTTCCAACACTTCCACTTGTCACTTCCCCTATCTCTTTTCGACTGGTACCATCAATACCGGTTGTATTTGAATCAACAACACTTAGTGGGTGCATGAAAAAAAAATGTCTTGTATTAGAACAAGAAGTTACCAATCACTAAAAGGCAATGGAAAAGGCACTCACAAAGGCCATCGAGGTTGAAAATTAACATTTAAATTCCATGAAAGATGTTGAATGCTACAATCAAAATTTGATTGACATGAAGGAACAATATCAAAAAGACGTTAAAACATTTATGAAGGTGACTTTATGAAATTCAAATAACATGCAACTTGCATCTATTTTGGATGCATATCAAGTTATGATGATAAAAAAGGAGCTCGTAAGAATCCAAATGGAATACCATGAAAATGGGAAATTTCAATCGCATGGTTTGACATCATGACCTAGGTATCCAAAATGTTTTTCAATAGTTTACCAACGATGCATGAAATTGGAAATGTGAATTGAGCAACACATCCCAAGCTTGACTAGGAATATGTCATTGTTGTGTTAGAAAAAATAAGGGAATTTTGTGGCCCACACCTCAAGCCTTCATGCAGAATGGATAACTATGCATTATATAGTTGTTCCCATTTGGACAAGGAGCATGGCAATTGGGCACTTGCCAACAAAGGTAACATCTATAATGCTTAATAACTTTGATGGTGGCAAGGAGGAGATGTTCACAATGTAGGCCCCCATTACACCTACACCAATATGAACAATTCTTCAAACGGCCATGCTGCAACATTGGGAATATAAAATGTTTAACACACCCAATAGGCCAAAAACATGGGGCACGAATATGAAATGGATCTAGAATATCAAGATGTCTATTTTTACATGGGGGAGTTAATACAATGAATGGCAATATGATGAATCCATGATTTGAAAGACATTCACAAATTGTTATATCCATTAATGACCAATACACAATGTCATTGGTTCTATAAACTATTTTGAAGACGGTATAACCCAAGGATGAAAAAGTTTGAATGTGTTCGCTACAACATGATGGGGGAGGAGATCAAGTGGGGGTTCAACCCAATTGATCTTCAACCTAAAAACCAAACCAACTTGACATTGGAAGAAACTAGTGAAACGTTGCATTTGAAATATGAAGTTGCTTTTGCATTGTTGATTGTAGTATTTCCTCGCATGCTCATAATGTTCAATGAGTTGGATAATCTTCTTAGGTTGGACACAATTTTGAATGGGAAGCCCATTGGTTTAAGAAATCATGTTGGTTGACAATGCCACAATAATATTGGGGAAATATTAGTAGCAGTAATAGATAATAACTTTAGAGTGAGGTGGTTCATGCCACTAAATACAACATATGCATGTTGTAGAATAGCCACAATATTGTACAAATTTGATATTTATGGTGGATGAATGGGGAGCTATTAACCTAATTTTTCCAATGTGCATATAGGAACCAGTTTAACCAACTAGTAACCAATAAGGCATTATGATTTTAAAATATTTTAGTATTCTAGTTAATAAATTTAAAATAGATTTGATTTGTTACAAGAATTGGTAACTAAACTACTGGAATAACTAGTTGATTAATAGAACATGTGGATTTGAACTTGTGACTAGTAACTTGTTATTTTGATTTTTAAGTTGTACTTACTAGCGACTATTTAAGTTACAACAACACTACAAGTTGGTATAACTAAGAGGACTTGGAGGTATAAGAGGATCCTTTCCATTTCCATTTTGTAACTCTTGAAAAAGTTTTTGGATTTTTGAATGAAGTTTTACTCTGATTTCTTTGAACATTTTTCCTTTTTGTTTTGGAGAATGCAAGCTTGAAATTGTTATTTTTGATGTATAAACAACAAACTTAAATGCTTCTTCTGGGTCTTGATGTTCAAAATTGGAGCAACTTGTTGATGAAACTTAGTAAACCAAAGTTATAAACTTGAAAGAGAAAAGATAAACTAAATAGGGCAAAACACACCTTTAACATTTGGTGACCACACAATGGAACAAAATTATAAAAACAAAACGCTTAAGCTTTTTGGTTTTAGTAATTGTTTTTTATAATATTTTTAGGTTTGGATTTGTAATAAAATTTAGAGGTTTTATAAGATTATTTTTTATGTTCATACTTTTTGTTTTTCTTTATAACCAATAATCACAAATTTCTTTGGACTTACATGTAAAATTTTAATAATTTCTTTAGAAACATGTTGACCAAAAGAAATCTAAATTAGTGATTTATGTAAGATGTCAAGAGTAATCACAAGGGGCCTCAAAGGAAATTAAAATTAAAAGTGTCATAGCAACTTGTTCGTGAAGTGGTTCAACCACAAGAACAACCACGTTTTCAAGTTAAGGGAATACAACCAATTGAAGTTCCCAACAATGAGGCTTAACAACTTGTTACAATAAAAGTACCTTTCCATTAGATACCCATAGAGCAAGAGGAAAGAAGGGAATCACAAGTACCTTCAATTGGTCAATTTTTGACACCCTAACAATCATCCCAACAATGGAGGTCAAATGCATAATCGTATGAACAAAATATTGAACCTATTCAACATGCTGATGAAGTAACCTCTACATGAAAAAAATGGCAATCTACAACACCCAATTACTACATTCCCAGAGCAATTGCACCCTTTTGATTAACACCAGTTGTTGGGTACTACACATTTGAACCAATTCCCGTTTTGAATCCAATTGCAACAAATTTAGAATTAGATCATAACCAATTTCTAATTCAATTAAAACAATTACATAACTTGGAGCAAAGACCTCATAAATTTGGTTTTCAACAACATGTTGACTTAATGGAAGCAGTCATGGCCTTTGTTGTTGTTCAACAAACACAACCATTTCATCAAATTGTTTGGTTGAGTGTACCTATCATGGGAACTATTGAATGACCATTGGTTCAATGAAATATAATGGTTACAACCACTCAACCCAATGTTGAAGTTCCATTAACCTATGCATATTGTCAACAAGTTGGACATGAGTTCAAGAATTGTCTTTTTTTGGATGATAAATTGAAAAGATTAATGAAAGAATAACTCATAACTTCTTTACAACCTATGGTACCGAGCACACCTGTGACAAATGTTGGTGTACTTGTACAACAAACTCAAATATAACCAAATTTAATTACCAACCCAATACCAATTAATCAACATCTAGGTTGGCCACAACTTGTTACACTAATGATATTAAAGCAACTTAAAACTATATCGTACCTTATGTGGTATAATATAATTCCATCTTTTGTACCTATCGACCTTAACATGTACTCTATGTACTATTTGGGAATCAAAGGATTTGTTCCATTGATTTTTGGAAGAAAACAAAAATGTAGTTAATGTTACTTAACTAGAATTAGTGCCACTTGTTGAGTAATTGATGTAAAACCAGTATCCTATTAGAATTCCAACTTTTGGACTAAAACAACTGGTTCTTGCCACAAGAGGTGTACATGTCAAAAAAACAATGACAATAGCTTTACGTGTTAACATACATGTTACCACTGGACTACCTATGTATGATAATAATGTTCCTATCCAGTAGCCCATAGGCATTAATTCATATCCAAAATTGGGTGGAGAACCACCTAGAGGTTAGCCTAATGGAGGATTGTTAGGAAGAGGATCACCTTATCAAAACCCACTTGGAAGATTGCCATCGAAATCCACTTGTTGGATTTTATGGATGGTAAACACTTGATCCAAGGATATTTATGCCACCATGGTATTAACTTATTCTAGTTCAATCTGAACTAACCAATAAGTTGCCATATTGAAAACTTCAATATCCCACATATGTGAAAGATATTAATCCTGATGTTCAGATTAAAATTTTCAAGAAGGCGATTTGAACCAATGGTGAGATTCTGGAAGTAGATATCATTAACCTATTTGGTTTTATTTTACAAGACAATATCTCATAATGGGGTGAGAATTTTGTACAAGATCATCCTAATTATACATTTGATGAGCTGGAACAAACATATTATAAACATTTCATAATCGTGAAGAATGATAAAAAATTATATGTAGTCGAGGAATTTCTAGCAACAAGTTGCAAACAAGTAAAAGTCTATTGTGAACATTTGTTTAAACTAGTTAATTTTTAATAAGTAAAAGTTATTAATGTTTTTTTTACTACTATATTTAGAGCAAGTTTACAACCATACCTTAGATTGGCAATAGCAAGTATGACAAGAGATATCATGATCAAGCATAAGGAAGTTGTAATAATTTGTGAAGAAAATGGACCCAATATAACAAATTACAATGTTTTAATAACTCAACCAGAGTTCAAACCAATTTCACAACCCATAGTTAGTTACATAACTACAAGGCAATAGTTAACCTATTCAAATTGTGGTAAAACAAGTCATGCGAAAGAAACCTATCATTATAGGAAGAAAGAAGAACCAATAGTTTTTATTGTACCCATTAAAGTTGTTGAATCAATGGGTTGAGGTAATTACACAACCCATTAAGCCAATTAGAGTGCCATTAAGATATCACTGTATTATATGTTATAGCTTTAAACATCATGCACCCGATTGTCCTAGAAAGATAGGAGTTTAGAACACGTTTCAAATTAAACCAACCACTATTGTTATTGTATTAGCAAAAAACCTAAATTTGATACTGTACCAATCAATGTAATTGTTGCTGTCACAACACATAACCAAGTACTAGAACAATAGGTTCTTAAAGAACGAAAATTGGTGAAGGCAAAAGTAATAGCTAATTGGTGAACAAAAGAATAATTGCCTAATTCACTAGTAGAAAACCCCCCTTTTTAAACCAAAAGTTTTCAACTACATGACATTTGCAACTATGTTTCAATTGGATTTTTAAAATTTTAAAATAAAATTATCGCAATTACCAATTAAGTTGATTCATTTATTATATTGGTAAATAGTCGAAGGATTTTTGCAATTGCATGGTCATTTGCCGAATATTCCCGGCATCAACATGTTTCCAAGTTGAACTTCCAACTATGTTGCTAAAGAATGTGAAACATGTTTCAACTAAAGCGGTCATTTTTGAGATATTCTTGGCATCTAAGGTTCTTTAGTTGGCACATAGTCAAGACATTGACTAGTGTTCAACTATTTTGAATGATAAAATGTATTTGAAATGGATGATAAAATGTACTAAAGGATGGATGAAATATAGTCTTGTTTGCAACTATCTCTTTCAACTAAGTCAAACAACTAATAGGTAATTTTAATTTTATACATATAATATTGTAATATTTATTTAAATTATGATAACATTAAATTACATGTAAATTTTATTTGTATAAATGATTTTTTTGTGTGCATATAAATATTAACTTTAATTTCAAAATAAATTTTAATCTTTTTTTAAATATATGTTAATACTAATGTTTATGTTCAATACACATGTAATTTATTATTTCAAAGTAGATCATTACAACATATCAAGTAATGATACAAAATTAAATATTGTGCAATTGTAATGCTTATTCATTTTTACACGCATGATATCTTAATATTTGTTTAAAATTATGATAAAAAATAATTAAACACTAATGTACCCTATGTCATTGGCCAAAGTTTGAATGCATTCAATTGAATTTTCCTTCCAAACCCCTTTTTGCAATTTGTTTGAATTTCCAACAACAATACATACCCACCAAAAATTCAATAATATTGTTCACATTTTAGGTCTCAAAATTACAAAATCAACTTTATGAAATCAAACTTGGTGATGGCTTTCCAACAATACCAATAACGCCCCCAAATTCCAATATAGGTTTTCAATCTTGGTTTTTCAAAAAATTCAATGAAAAAATGGTTCAATAATCAATAGATTCCAAACATTCTAAATCAAGTCGTTGCACCTTTATTCATTGAGAAATTTTTGATGATAAGTTCCATAGCATAATCTAAAACACTATGGTTTGGGAGATATCATGATGACAAAACAAAACAAACTACCTTCCTTCATGGATAAATAAGGTAACTTGTGTTGTTGGCCCCAAATATGAACACACTCAACTCATTTTCCCTTCTAAACCCAATTTGTTGTAATTTGTTTGAATTTTCAACAACAAAATTCATTCAAACTTCAATATTCAATATCTTCCACACCTCAAGTATGAAAATTATGAAATAAATTTCATTAAATGTAACTATGTGATTACTTTCCAACAACACCAAGTACACCTTTGGATTCAAATAAATTATATATATATGATTTTATTAATGTTTATTAATAAAATAATTCAATAATCAATAACCCTTGCATTGTAGCTCCAAAAACTTTCAACCCAAGTGAATGCACCCTTATTCATTGTTAGGTTTTTAAAGATATCAATAGCATTATATGAAGTAATTTTGTTTGGGAAATTTCAACATGATAGGATAAAACAAAAAAATATATCTACCTTCATTAATAGATTAAATTATGTGTAAATTATCTTTGAATAAAATGAATGGTTATGTATGATGCAAATATTTTTTGTGCATACAAATAATAAAATTTGATTGAAGGAAATCTAAGGAAATTCTGAAATATAAATTTTTAATAATGTACATGTTCAATACACCTAATTATTATATATATGTAATTTGAATTTTAGTTTATAACATATCAAATAATGATACATAATTAATATTTTTTGTCGAACTCTATTGTTTATTCATCTTCATAGACATGATATCTCAATATCTGTTTTAAATTGCAATAACAATTCATTAAACATTAAACTACATGTAAATTTTATTTGTGCAAATGAATGTTTATGTATGATGCAAATATTTTTTGTCCATCTAAATATTAAAATTTAATTTCAAAATAAAATTTAAGGAATTTTTGAAATATGAGTTTGATATAATGTAAGTTCAATATATGTAGTTTGTTACTTCTTTGTAAATCAAATGTTAATTTACAAAAAATCAAGTAATGATACAAAATTCATAATTTTGTGGAAGTTTAATGTTTATTCATTTTTATATGTATGATATCTTAATATATGTTTAAAATTTACAATAAATATTCAATGATTATTAAAATACATGTAAATCTTTTTTGTATACATGAATGATAACAATAATGATGATTTTTTTTGTGCATTATAAATATTGCACTTTAATTTGAAAATAAAATTTAAAGAAACTTTGAAATATAAGTCAATTTAATAATGTGTATGTTCAATACATGCATAATTTATAAATTCCATGTAATTTCAATTTTAGTTTACAACATATCAAGTAAGGATATTTAAGTAATATTTTTTTGGAATATGTTCAATACATATGTAATTTATTATTTCTGTTTAGATTCAATTTTAATTACAACATATCATGTAATTATACATAATTAATATTTTTTAGAATTTTTATTTTTATTTTATTTTCACTATTAGTTCCAATAATTTCATAGTTATGACATTCTTGGTGCGAGAATGTTATGGAAGCCCAAAGAAGCAAGAATTTTAAAGAATTTTAATGTGCAAAATGAAGAATGTCATCACTAGGAATAATTTTATCATTTATTAAAATTACTTATTTATTTAATTGGATTAAATTATAATAATTATAATAATAATTAATAAATATACTTAATAAATTATCATATAATTTCAGAAATGATTGTTATTTAACACTATTATACTATAAAATATTTTTTCTTACTTAATATCTATTATACTATGTCATTTAATGGTTCCAAAAAGTTATAATAATTACTGTAATTAGAATATCATCTAAATTTTATTATTGAATATTTATATTTGAGTTGATTATTTTTTAAATGAAATTTTAATACGAATTTTTGATGAATTTTGGAATTAAAAAATAATCAGTGATAATTATTTATTTAACAGATAAATAAATTTAATTGCTGATTTAAAAAATAATAATCGTCATATTATTTAATAAATGATGATAATATGTTTAATTGTTTAATTATATAACTATATGGTTTAAAATAGTTGATGAATAATTATTATAGGTAATTAAGGTAAAGAGCTAGACTTAGGCTAGGTAGATTATTAGTTTAAGCCTAGGCCTAACTAAGTTTAGACTAGCTTATACAACTAGATTATAACTATTTTAATTGTAATTAGTATGCAACCAGGTTACAACTAAGGTAGACAACAAATGGTATTCTATCATTGAACACTTTCAAGTTTTCCCTCATTTCAACACCAAATTGAATGTTTTTTATGTCATTGGAAACACAAAATAGAAAGCTACAAATGTTCTTTGAACCTCAAAAGCAAAGGAACAAAGTAGAAAACCTAGGAAAAGAAAGGGTGACATTTTGTCTCAAACTTTGTCTCTAAATCCCCTTTACTTTCAGCAACTATATCTTGTTCATTTTTCATTCATTTTGAATGATTTCAAAGGCTACAAATGCGCTATCTCAAAATCTATAAAACTTGTTTAAAGTGATTTAAAAAATATATATAGTTGAAAAGCTTAAGCTTCCAAATCATACTAAATATTTATGAAAAAACCCAAAGTACAACCCCCTTCACTTTGAAAGGGCATATCTTGCCCATTTTCCATTAGATTGCAATGTTTTTGATAAATTTTGATAAACCAGGTGGAGGACTACAAATTGTTTTAAGTTTCAAAAAGAATAGACCATGGACAAGAGAGTTATAATGATCCAATATCATTAAATGTTTGGTGATAAGTGTGTTTACCCTAGGTCACAATTAAAATATTTATCCCGTATTGTTGGTTTTTATTCCATGAATCCAACCTATATAAAGGAGTGTATTACGATTGTTGGAAAACATAATAAACATGAAAATCTAATAACCATTTGGGATGAGCCAAGCAAAAACATTTAACCCTAAAAACTAAACCAAATGAAATAGGATTTCATTTATTAATTGCCATGTGGTTTAGGTCTAGGCCTAACATAGGTGCCTAGATCTAGTCCTAATTTAAGTTTAAATTAAATGGCCTTTGTTTAGGTTTAAACTAGGTGCCTAGGTTTAAACCTAACATATGCATAAGCACCATGTGGCCTAAACTATTGATGTGGATGTGCCACGTGTCATTTAATTATTTGTTGACCCCAATTTTTGTGAGCATGCCATGTGTCATTTAACTATTTGTTGACCCCACATTTTATGAATGTGCCATGTGTCATCAAACCACTTGCCAAATGTTCGATTTACATAATTGCAACATAGTCAAAATGTTCAACTTACATAATTGTAACCTAGTTGAAATTGTAATTATATTTTTGGCTAATGTCATGTTTAGTTAGTGGATGAAATTCATCCATTAGTCTAATGTAATTGACAACATCCCTCAACTGTATTGGTAGAGCAATTTTCAACTAAATTGGCAAGTAGTGGCTATTGTTGTGGTGTTGACACGTGGTATACACTTTCGATTATAATTTCATTCTCAACTTGTACTTTTTGACATTATTGGTCAGTGGTTTAAAAAAAAAGTTACAACTATATGTGTAGTTTTTGACTTTATTTGTAGTTGAACAATAGTTGAAACATAGTTGCAAAAGGGGGGGGTTTTCTACTAGTGATTCTTTTGTTCATACCATTAGGGAGTTATTGGGGAATGATTCAACATCGCAAGCATTCATCAATTTAAACATACCACTTCATTTGAATTGGGTTAGTTTACTATAACCAATAAGTCAACTAATTACAAGTAAGCAACCTATTCAGTTGACTCCATAAACAATAACACCATAAAAGACTTTGGAGGAGATTTTGAAAGACGTGATTACTCAAGTTTTGGAGATTAAGTATGTCATCAACTTGGGGCAACTCTTGAAGATTGTATCAAAGATCAAACAATACATTTTCAAACCGGTCAAGTTTGTTCAACCGGTCTAACTTGAACCTATTCAACTTAAGCTTGCATGTGCAATAGTAACTATTGATCATTAGATGACTATGATTTAAATCTAGGTAGGTAAGAATTTTATTGATGATGTGTTGATTGATGGAGGATCTAGAATAAACATCATTATTGAAAATTTAAGAGTACAATTAGGTCTATCAAAGCCTAATCCAATGTTTTATAATCTGTATATGGTAGATCAAACCATAGCCGAACCACTTGGTCTTGTTAGGAATCTGAAAATATTTGTTCATGGAATTCCCTATATGGTTACATTTACTATTATCAACAGTAATGTATTAGATTTTAATTATTCAATGTTATTAGGATGCCCATGGTTAGGAGATGCAAAAGTATCCCACGATTGGGGAACTAATATTGTTACCATACAAAAAACTGGTATAGTAAAAACTATACATGTTACTAAAAAACTTAGTGTTCAAACCAAAAGACTAGAAATTTTAGTTTGTTATGATTTCCATTTTGGAATAGTTGATGACGAAGAGGATGTGATGTTTGTAACATAGTTAAACATGTTTCCAAATGGAACCATAATAGTACCTACTCATATTAAACATGTTCCTAAACTAGTTTGCATACTAGATATTGTCATGGCAAAACTAGTTCTAAAACATGTTAAGCCAGTGGATGTATTATAAAACATAGTCGCAGACACCAGTCGAAAATGGGCCATTTTCTACTAGTATTAGTTGTGAAATTAACCATATAACCTAACATTATTAAACAACACTTACCTGAAACATTTTTCCACCTAGAGGTCAGAGAGGTGATTGTTGATGAGACACCTACTTAGGAATGATGACAAGATCTAACCATAGCAAGTTGGACAGTTATTGAAGAAGAACATTTGATCAAAATCAATTTGGGTACCAAGGAAAATGTGCAACATATGAAAATGAACTTTGCATTTAAATTAGTTATCGCAAATCAATTTATTGAACTTTAAAAAAATTTCAAAGATGTATTTGCTTGGACATAGAAAAACTTGAAAGGTAGACCATCAGATATTACCCATTTCATTAATGATGTTATTCATTATTTAACTAATCATGTCATCCTGAAACATACTAGCTCTATTGTCTATTATCCACAAAGGAATGGACAAGTTGAGTTTATTAATACAAATTTTGGTACGTTACTCACAAAATTGGTAAATGAGAATTGGAATGACAAGGATGAGATCCACAATTATTATTTTTTACATAAATGTTTTTAAGGTTGGAATCGGTCACATTCCATTTCAACTTGTCTATGGATTATACCCATTACTACTTACAAAGTAAATGTTACCATCCAAGCCGGGGCATATTTATGATCCAAAACCTATCAAAGTTATAATTAGTTGCTTGTCAAAATTAGAAAAGTTGCAGGAGAATCAATTAGTAGCATAGGACATGATAGCTTCTAACCAATGGAATTGGTCATTATGGTCCCAAAATTGGTACATTAAAACAAAATACCAGTGTAGGGATTTTTTTTTATGGTTTCCAAGGGTTGTCAAAGCAAAAACCCCTAAGTTTTAGAAACCATGGTTTGGACCATATAGGATCCAATATTGTTTACCCAACAATACAATACATTTAATGATTATTGATAAATTTGATCCTAACTTGGTACTAGTCAACATTAACAAGTTGAAACTCTATAGGTTTATAAAGGATCAAACATTTCAACTTATTTTGGCTAATCCCAATGATTTTTTAGTAAAGGATTTAGTAGAGGTGAAGAATTTTGACAACGTATCTAACCAATAATAGGATGAGGAAACCTATTTTGATAACTTGTCGAAGGAAGAATCGATTGGGATTATTCATTTTGGTAACTTGTTTATCAAAAAACCAATTCAATCTAGCGTTAGAGGTTTGGAAGTAGACAATTTAACTGAAAGAAAATTGAATAGTGATTTGACTAAACCATAATTGGTTCAACAAGGTGATAATAACATGTTGACAAGGCAACTAGTTGAGAACCAATTATTTGTTACCCCTAATCCATGCAAAATAATGATATATTAGTAAACCTAATTACAAATGTTGACATTTTAGGGATAGTATGCCCTAAAAGTTGTGTTGTTTTCCAAGCACTGCCACTTTCCACTTTTTAGTTATGGTACAAAGAACTAGCGTGTCCTTTGGAATATATGTTTTTTCATTTTTTTCATACTATATTTCCTTATTTTTTTGTTGCATCAAAATGAGGCAATGAGTGCCTTAGACCAATTAGGAGAAATAACAAGCAAGAAGGAGGCAGAATTGAAAAGAAAAAGAGAAAAGAAAGAAGCAGTTTGCATCTAGACCACCTCTTGCATTTCATGAAAATTATGAGAGTTCTAGAAAAGGTAGAAACGTAGAGCAAGAAATTTTTGAAACATTTAAGTGTGTTGCCACTATGGGAGAAGGACTTGAAAAAACTTTGAAGGACCTTTGAAGGCATCTTGCACCTGCATTTATTATTATCAATGATTATGAGGAAGAACATGTTGAGAACATAGTTACAGAGGAAGTAGAATGGGCTCAACAACCTATTGAAGTTGAATAACTAATAGCATTTTCATCAAATTTGGTTAAAGGAGGGTTTTTCAATGTAGAGGCTAGTTTTCTTGATGCACCTATTGTAATACCTACCAAATTTCATTTTAAATACATGATGAGGCGCCAAGGGAAAAAAACATGTTGAAGAGTGTAATTCACCTACCAAGGTTACTTGGAAGCATGCACTTGTTAAAACAAAAGAGATATAGAAGATGTTTCGGTGGATTTGGATGGGATCCAAATAAAGACAATAGGTAGAATGAGTTGATTTGGGAGGTTTGTTTATTGTTCATTAAATAATTCCATGATTGGACTTGTTGGAAGGACTTTTGCAAACTTGGGAGTCCATAGAAGATGGATGAATTTTAGCCATTGTCAATGGTGAGAGAATTACCATTGATCAAACACTAATTGTGAAGCAATTTAATGTCAATGCTAAGGGGGAAGTGGATGCAACTAATGCATTAGTCAAAAAAGCTCAAGTGGCCTTAAAGAATATTATTAGACCATATGCATTCATCAACAAAGGAGTAGCGAAGTGTCATCCACATGAAGGAAGAATATCACGCTAAGTTTACAACAATCCTACAAATCATCTTTCAATGAAAAATGTTAACATATTTTAGTAACCACATTGCCATTACTTTGAACTTGGCAAATAAGGGGAAGACAATTAATTGGTGTTCCATTATGCTAACACAAATGTTCGTAGAATTGACTTGGTGAATTGAACACCAAAAATAGATAACAATAGGATTTATAACACCTGATAGGAAGGCAACAACTTGTTATTCTAGACCTATTATAGAGGTATGTTTACGTTATTGGTTTCTTTTGTTAGAGGAAGATACACCCATTGATTCTCCAAAACCACAACCAATTCAGGGGAGAGAGGACAAGAAAATTGCTATGGAATAATCTAGATAAACCTCTCCTGAGGTTGTGACCAAAGAGTAGTTTATAAATGAACAATGATTAATGCACTCAACCAATATATCACCACAACAATCCGACAGTCACAACATATGAAGGTACGAATTGAACCATCAATAGCCAGGGACTAGTTGAGTTTACAACCAACTAGTTCACCACCAAAGAAAATACCTCATACCCGTCAACAAATTGTGGTGATGGAGTGCAACGATGAGGACATGCATGTTGATGTCACCACACAACAAGATGACGAGTCAATCAAGACAAAGAGTGACCAGTTCATGGAGGAACAAAGTGAAACTAATTTTGCACATGTATGACCTTTACATGTTTAAGAAACTTCTCCTCCTACAGAACAAGTTACCCATTGTTAATAGGTACAGAACCAATATAGCTAGTTCAACCCAACCTTGTTGAATTAGTTCAAGTTAAATTTTCCTTAAAACATTAGCAGCCTATGCCCAACATGAAAGCTTAAAATAGGTTACCCTTTTCTTTGAACAAGTAACCTTAATTGCTTAGATGTGGCCTCAGACAATAAACAATTGAGCTGATTTGAAATCCAAATACAATAATGTTGAGAACTTGTTAGAGGATATAAACAACCAATTACAAGCTTGTTGTTTAGAATTAGTTAGTCAGAAGAAAGCTTTGTAGAATAGAGATAATGACTTAGATGCTATAAAAGCCCAACTTCTTAAGCAATAGGCAAAGAATAAGCATCTGGTTGCTAAAGGTGTTGAAGCTGAAAGAACAATCTAAAAAGTTGAAACCCTACATTTGAGCACAATGAACTAACCCAAGCCCATTTCAAAACACGTAATGACTTTAAAGCATTGCGTCATTTCAACCATTCGTTCCCTTGCTTTTAACACCACTGAAGGGCGGCATTAAGTGCACCAAACCTTTATGGCCCATTTTCCAATACAAAATTACCCTCTTTAAAGGATGTAACAAATAGATTTCAACATGTTTTAAGCAAAAAAATGTGGGAATTGGAATTCTGCATATTATAAGATATAAAACAAGACAATCACAAGAATCATTGGACCTCAGGCGATGCAACATGCACCCAAGAGGCCCAAGTTTTTCCTAGGGGGTTTGGATCTATGTTTTGAACAGTTCTTTAATTTTGGACCAAACCCCCCTTGGAGGTCGGGCTGGGTATATAAGCATATACTAACCAGTGGAAGCCAAAATTTGAAAGTCACACCCCCTCCCCCAGCCAAAATAAACCTCAAAGAACCGAAAAAGAGATGGTACAAAACTCAGTTTCTAACTATTCTTTGAGGTTTTAAAATACCTAGAACTATTGGTTCTTTGTTTCTATTTTTTTCAAATACCTAGAACCAATTGATTCTTGGGTTTCAATTTTTTTTAAATACCCAAAACCAATGATTCTTTGAAAAATCAAAACAATTGCCCAACATTGATTTGGATGTTTTGAATTTTGATGTGCCCAATGTGTTCCCACCAAGTTCCCATTGAGATCTCAATGTGTTCACATCAAGTTTTGAATG
>Ga0116226_10001110_pt1 | contig 23365 bp, 15 predicted proteins | sample S1TSphfallax_FD_89692 | JGI IMG/M metagenome (GOLD analysis project Ga0116226, IMG submission 89692) | Host-associated microbial communities from peat moss isolated from Minnesota, USA - S1T2_Fa - Sphagnum fallax MG | ecosystem: Host-associated > Plants > Peat moss > Unclassified | place: USA... | reverse complement strand
GGCCGCTTTACGCAGCTCGGCCAGTCTTTCTCCAAAGTGTTCGATCACTTCCGTCTTCCGCTTCGGCATGGGGGTGGGCTCCAGGTACTTGAACTCAGCTTGAGGCCGATCCGTTGATCGGCTTGCCATAGTATACGAATAATGTATATAGTTCCGTCAACAAATATGTCAAGCCACCCCCTTGACAGGTTTTTTGAAGGAGAACTGAGCCGAGTCGACGGATTGCAAATCCGCACCGAATCCGGACTATTTTACGGCTCAATCCGGAAGGCTCGGCCGTCTTGTAACGTACTGTCGCTCAGATGGGCATAAGTCCATTTAATACAGGGCCTTGGGCGCTGAGCGCGTCTTGTAACGCAACGCCCGACTCGCGCCGAGGCGTGCGCCAATAGCCCGGATGATTCGCCCGCCAGGCCCGTACCCGCTCGACGTGCACCGGACCGCGGAAGTATTCCCGGTTCTCCGGTTTACCCAGCCAGCGGCGCTGCCGTGCCGCTTTGCCGGCCGCCCGACATGGCTTCTTCGCGCAGTACTTCGGCCGCCGTCACCGTCGCCGGCATCAATACCCGCGGGAAGAAAACCGAGACGAACAACACGATTTAGATAACGACCGTCCGAAGAAGACGGACGAAGAAGATCACGGTGTTCACACCGCTGGAATTAAACGGAAATAAGATCGCTCATGACAGATGCGGGAGGGAGCGTCATTGACTGGGCGATGCGGATGCACAAGGTGAGCTTCCGGCATGCCTATCCGTATACTTTGTCCACGACTACAAACACGACCGCTTATCACCGTAGGGCCTCGACCTGGCGCAGGGGAAAAAGATAATGAAATGTCGGCTCGAGATCGGTAGTCTCAGGTTTGCAGTTATCGATTCTAAAACGAGCTCGATCAAGACATTCGAGCACACTGATCGCTGGGGCTTCCGCTTGGAGTAACCCAGACAGCTGCACCACTAGCGGGAGCGTCGCGATATCAACGTCGAACCCCCTCTACAAGGACATGCTGGCAATCGCCATGAGCGCTCTGGCGACGGGCAACACGGTATCTTTTTGGCTTAGCGGTTGCACCACGACGACTTCCGGTACTGTCCCCACGGTAGTTCTGATTCAGGGAAATTCGGGGTAGGCCAATGGCTTCGCTGACCCTAGCACGTGTGTGTCGCATGCGAGAATGCGTGCCACGCGCCCGGCGTGCTCGGGATGCTGCCGCAGCACGTGCGCGAAGAAACTACGGAGTGCGGCAAGGCGGCAGTTTCGCGTTTGTATCGCCTCTGCCGGAACCGCGCTTCGGCTTCAAGGGTGAAGTTATTTGGTATGCACAGTCATCCTGGATTTCATCAGCAGATTAAAAGCGCAGGACTCAAGCACGTGAGCTGGAAATGAAAGTAGGACTTAGCGTAACGATGCCGATTGCTGTGCTCCGTGTCGCATGTCAGCGCAACTTGTCGACGACGGCGCCGTGCCCCAATCGCGAGATCCGCCGAGTTCTGCTGCCAAGGTGGCACCGGAACATACGCCGCGGTCTCCCTGACTCATTCAATAATCATGTGAATGGTCATTTGCGTCGTAACACCCCTCCCAAATAAAAACGCCGCGGTGGATGCCGCGGCGTTTCGTGCTCAAGAATGCTCGAAATTACTTCGAGACGGACTTCTTGAACATGCGATCGATCTTCTCGTTGATCGCTTCGATGGCCGTCGAGTTCGCCTGCGCGGTCGACAACGCCTGGTTCGCGGTGCTCTGAGCGCCGGAGGCGGCAGAAGCGGCCGAGGTGGCGGCGCTGTTGGCAGCGGCAGCGGCGCTCGAGGCTTTCGCCGTATCGCTCTGCAGCTTGCTGACCTGGGACTTCAGATCATCGATCTGGGCTTGGAGCGGCTTGATGTCGGTGCAGCCCGCGAAAGCGATGACGCAAGCGGCGGCGACTGTGGCCTTTAGTGTCGTAGAAAAGTTCATAGCAATATTCCCCTAGGGTTGATTCATTGGTTTCGGAAAAAACCGACGTGCTGTTGCAAGTACATCCTGTCTCTAATCCAGGGGCACATGCGCCGCAACACAGGCGCACATGAAGCCAAATTTGCGGCACGAAAGCAACTAAAATGCTCTTCATGTCGGTTGTCCGCCGCAATATTGCCCGGCTTTATGACAGGGGTATTAAATCCACGTTAGGAATACCTCGAGAAATGTAACTTTTACAGGTCTCACGCCTCATCCTTGTGCATCAACTCCATCACGGCACGGTGTCCCTGATTGATCGCCACGTCGGTATAGGCTCCGCCGCCGCAGTCGGAGTTCGCGATGGTGATGCGACCGAACGGCGCGCGCCCGATCGCTTGAGCTCGCTCGGCCTCGGGAACGTCCGGATCGAACAACGGGTTGTACTCGGGTGCATAGCCATGCGGCCAGCGGTTGACCGTGATTGCCGTGATGTCCCGCGCCGGGTCGAAACCACCCTCCTTCAAGGTGCGGCCGAGTTGATCACGGATATTGCGTTCGAAGGTCTCGAAAGAGGTGTTGAGTAATTCGGCCCGACCGGCACGATTCTGGTCGTGCTCCGCCAAGCCCGGCTGACAGGGGGTGCGCACCATGTGCACCAGGACCGGATCGTCCGGGGATGAGGGGCTGCGATAGGTGCCGACGTTCACGTGCGGGTTCAAGTGGAAGTAGCTGTGGTAACACCCCGGTGCATAGACGCGATACAGCTTCAACCGGTCGAATGCCTGACGATTCCGCAGGGCAACGCTGGTGTACACCAGCGGCCCTTTCACCAATTCGTGCAAGGCCTTTTTCTGTCCCTCCGGCAGTTCCGGGCAGAGGTAGGGGATTATCATGTTGTAGCAGGCGAGCACCGTGCCCCGCGCGCGCACGGTGAATGGACGGTGGCCGCGCAGATACGTGACCTCCACCGCTTTCGCGGTGGCGGGATCGCCCAGATGTTTTACTTTCGTGACGATGCTGGACAGGCGGATGCGCACCGCCGATTCCGGGCGGTCGAGTCGCGCGTAATCGACCCGGGCGGTCACCACGTCCTCCGCGGTGCGACCGGGGACCGCGTCGGGAATGAGATTGCGCACCAAAAGACGAGCGATGGTGGCATTGCCATCCGGGAAATGCAGCCGGTACGAGCCGCCGGTATCCTCGTATCCGGCGGGCGTGAAGCCCATGCGCGCAATCGAACCCTTCGCAAGCTTCAGGCCCTGAAAACCCGGCATGCCGAAGCCCCAGCAGTCGAGTGCCGAGACCGCATCGCTGCCCACGCACCATTCTCCCTTGGGGCGTGCGTTGTAGAATTTTAAAACCGCCGGGTCGACGCGCACCACGTCGCGCAGATACGCCTCGTAGCTCATGCGTGACAGCCGCTGCTTCTTCTCATCGGAAGACAGATCCGGCATGTAATCGATGTTGGCCGTTTCGATTTGGATGATTTGCGCGCGCGCACGTTCAGACAGCGGCGCTTGGGCCAGGACGGTGGCCAAGGGAACGGTACCGATGCCGACAATGAGTTTGTCGGCGCCGAAGGTCTCCTGGTCGAAGAACGCACCGGCTTGCAATCCGATGCCGTCATAGAATTCCAGGTTTTGGGTTTTCTTGGCGAGCCGCGCAACGTCGATGCCGAGGGTCTTGATGAGGCCGGCGGCGACCGGTCCGTACGGGCGTGGACTATCGATTTCCAACGTGCCGCCGTTCAACAGCGCAAGATGACCATCGAGATTGAATTCGTTGCGCTTGGCATGGCCCCCAAAATCATCGTGGTTGTCGAGAATCAGGATGCGGCTGTGCGGTGCCTTACTCCGATAAAAGTGGGCGGCGGCAAGGCCGCTGATGCCGCCGCCCACGACGATCAGATCGTACTCTTCGCCGGTGTCGGTACCCTCCGGCCAGGATTGTCCATCGCGCAGTGCATGCGCATCTTCGAACGAGCCCGGGTGGCTGCCGCGCATCCCGGTCAGCAACGGTGGATAGTAGCCGAAGGCATCTTGGGCCCCGGGTGGGGCGCCGGCCATGGCGGTGGCCTGGGCGGCAGGTGCAGTACCCACCGCCTCGTGCGGGGTGGCGGCTATCAAAGGCGCCGCGGCGGCGGCGGTCGCACCGAGCGCAATGCCGTTCAAGAAGTCGCGGCGGGTGATGGGGCGGTCCATCCCCAAGGCGCGGTCATACGCGGGATCGTGAGGTCGTTTGGGCATGGCGTCGAAGGTCTTGTGTTGCAGAGCGTTATTCCGAAGGATGGCAAATTAACCTGCGGCCGAGGTACTTGCCAGCCTTCCAAACATGCTGTATATAATATCAGTTACTGGTTACATATACAGGTGATTGCATGTCTGACCTAACGCCCCGCCAAACTCAAATTCTCAGGCTCATTCAAGACACCATTGCCGAAAGCGGGATGCCGCCGACGCGGGCCGAAATTGCCCGCACGCTGGGTTTCAAATCACCGAATGCCGCAGAAGAACATTTGCGTGCCTTGCAACGCAAGGGCGTCATCGACCTGATTCCCGGTGCCTCCCGCGGGATTCAATTGAAAGACATCCTGCGCGAACAACTGGGCTTGCCGCTGATCGGGCGGGTCGCTGCCGGACGGCCGATTTTGGCCGAGGAACACATCGAAACGCGGTATCAAATCGATCCGCAATTGTTTCAACCGCAACCTCATTACCTGCTCAAAGTGCAGGGCATGAGCATGAAGAATGCCGGTATTTTGGATGGTGATCTGGTCGCCGTGCATCGCACGCCCGAAGTGCGTAATCGCCAGATCGTGGTGGCGCGCTTGGAGAATGAGGTCACCGTGAAACGCTACCGACAGGAAGGCACCATCGTCTGGTTATTGCCGGAGAACGCTGACTTCGAACCCATTCGGGTCAATTTGAAGGAGCAGCCCATGATCATCGAAGGGGTTGTCGTCGGGGTACTTCGTCGCGGTAAAGACGTGGATGCCGCGTGAGATACCCTCACTGGCGGATATTCTGGCCGACGCTCGTGTCTGGAAGTTAAAAGACGCATCGGCCACCCCGTCTCGTCCGGTTTGGTCCACCGGTCGAAGCGCACTCGATGCGCGCCTGCCGGGCGGTGGTTGGCCGATGGCGTCACTCATTGAAGTGCTGCTGGAAACGACGGGTCTCGGAGAGGTTCAACTCTTCCTGCCGGCATTGCTGGCATGCCAGCAACGAGCTTCAGGAGAGAACCCCTGGCTGGTTTGGATTGCACCGCCGCACGAGCCCTACGCGCCGGCGCTGGCGCAGCAGGGTATCGATCTCAGTCATTTGTTGGTGGTGCGTCCCGCCACCGCAATCGAAGCGTTGTGGGCCGCTGAACAGGCACTGCATTCCGGCGTGTGTGCCGTCGTGATGCTGTGGCTGCAAGGCAGCGATGAGCGCTGGCTGCGGCGTTTGAAGCTCGCGGCGGAAGCGGGTGGTGCGCTAGGCGTATTATTTCGTCCCGATCGTCACCGGTTCGAGTCCTCACCGGCGAATGTACGCCTGCTGCTCACGCGCGGAACGTCAGCCGATAGGGTGGGGGAGGCATCTCTCGAACTCATCAAAGTGCAAGGTGGACGACCGGGTCCCATTGAATGTAGGCCATGAAGGCGCGGCCCGCTCGACCCACGACCGCGGACTTGTTTGCCGCGCCGACTCACGCCGCGCCGGCTGATACAGGGGCGGTACGGTCGGTCGAGGCGCTGCCGCCGCAGGCACCGGTCCAGCCGCGCGCCAAACAACTCTGGTACGCCGTCGTGTTTGCGGATCTGGCGGCCTTGGAAGCTTCGGCCCAACGGGAACGGCTCTGTCTGTCCGCTCAATCCTTCACACCCTGGGTCAGCATCGAATTGCCCAATGCCTTGTTGCTGGAAATTCAGGGCAGCGTGCACCTATTCGGCTCCCTTCAGGCGCTGCATGCGGCCATCGATGCCGCTTGGACGCGCTGTGCGCTGCCTGCCCACAGCGCCATCGCGCCAACCACCCTCGCAGCGCTCTGGTGCGCTCGCGCTGGCCGTCAGGTGCGGATCGACGAGCCGCGGCTGTTGCCGGGCAACCTGGCGGAATTACCCATTGGCTGCACGGGCTGGGGGGGCGAGTGGCTACAGACGTTGCACGCCATGGGCGTCACCCGGTTGGGCGAGGTGTTGCGTTTGCCGCGTGACGGATTGGCGCGTCGGTTGAGTCCCGCTGCCGTTCGCGATCTCGACATGGCTTTGGCACGGCAATCCGCGCCGCGCCGCGCCTTCGTCCCGCGCGAGCGCTTTCGCGAGCGCTTGGACTTCGAGACCGAAGTCGAGAGCGTCGTCTATTTACAAAAGGCCCTCGAGCCGGTGGTCGAGCGTTGTGCGTGCTTCCTGCGTCGGCGGCAGGCCGGGGTGCAGTCGTTGGAGTTACGCTTGCGACATCGGGTCATTGCCATGACCTCCATTCGCGTAGGATTGGCCGGCATCACCAGCGATCGATGCCGCCTGCGCGATGTCCTGCATGAAAGGCTGACCCGTCTCGAATTGCCCGCCGCGGTGAGGGGAATGGGTCTGCATTCCGGCATGCTCCTGCCCCTGCCGGCGGATTCGCTCGACGCATTCGCTGGTTTGCGCGGGGATGGACGTGCCGGCAATCGGGCGCCGCAATTGGTGGAGCGTTTGCGGGCGCGTCTCGGCGCAGGGGCCGTGTATGGAATCATTCCCGTCCCCGAGCATCGTCCGGAGTGTGCCTGGCAGCGCGTGCATGAATTGCCGGGGCGAAGCGCCGACCCGCAGGTGGGTGACATGCCGCGGCCGATCTGGTTGTTGGAAGCACCGCTGTTGCTCGCGGCGGATGCATTGACACTGTCGGGCCAGGGTTTGATTCTCGCGCCGGGTCCGGAGCGTATCGAAAGCGGCTGGTGGGATGGGCGGGATGTGGCGCGTGACTACTACCGGGCCCGCAATCCGCTGGGTGCGCATTGGTGGGTATTTCAGGAACGACATACCCGGTGCTGGTATTTGCATGGTGTGTTCGCGTGAGTCCACCATGTACGCCGAACTGCATGCCCTGACCAATTTCTCGTTTCTGCGCGGCGCTTCGCATCCCGAGGAGTTGGTGCTCGAAGCGGCCCGCTTGCGCTATCGCGCGCTCGCCATCACTGACGAATGTTCGGTTGCCGGTGTGGTGCGCGCACATCTCGCGGCCCGGGAGGCGGGGCTTCAACTCCTCATCGGCGCGGAATTCACCTGTGTGGATACGCTTAAATTCGTCGCGTTGGCGCCTGATCGCGATGGCTATGCGGCGCTTTGCCGCCTGGTGAGCGACTGTCGTCGTGCCGCGGTGAAAGGCCGTTATGTGCTCAGGCGCGAGCAGCTCGATACGGCGCTCGACGGCTGCCTCATCCTCTGGTTGCCCCACGCGGGACGAACGCCGTTGCCGCAACACGAGCATGACGGCCGCTGGTTGCGCGAGCGCTTCTGCGGCCGCTTGTGGATCGGCGTCGAACTGCTCACCGGCGGGTTCGATGCGCGACGCTTGGAATTACTCGACGCACTCGGTGACCGGCTGGACGTGCCGCGAGTCGCGGCCGGCGATGTCCACATGCACCGGCGCGCTCGCCGGGCCTTGCAAGACGTGCTCACGGCGATTCGCTTGAACATGCCCCTCGCGGCCGCCGGGCATGCGCTCCATCCGAATGGCGAACGCTGCCTGCGGCCCGTCACGCGCCTGACGGAGCTGTATCCGGCACCGCTGCTGGCTGAAACCCTCGCGATCGCCGAGCGCTGTACCTTCAAGCTCGATGAACTGCGCTATGAATATCCGGAGGAGATCGTACCCGCCGGACAAACGCCCACCAGCCATCTGCGTGCGCTCACGTTGCGTGGCGCCGCCAAGCGCTGGCCCGTGGGAGTGCCGGCCCACGTGAGTTTGGGTCTCGAACATGAATTACGGTTGATCGCCGAGCTCAAATTCGAGCCTTTCTTTCTCACCGTACATGATGTGGTGTGTTATGCCCGTTCACAGCACATCCTCTGTCAGGGACGGGGCTCGGCCGCCAATTCCATGGTCTGTTACTGCCTGGAGATCACGGCGGTGGACCCGTCGCGCATGGCCATGCTGTTCGAGCGCTTCATTTCGAAGGAGCGCAACGAGCCGCCGGACATCGACGTGGATTTCGAGCATGAGCGGCGTGAAGAGGTCATCCAATACATCTATCGCAAGTATGGTCGCGAGCGTGCCGCGCTCGCGGCCAGCGTCATTTCCTATCGGCCGCGCAGTGCGCTGCGCGATGTGGGGAAGGCCTTGGGCTTCAGCCTCGACGAGGTGGATCGGCTGGCGCGCGGCTTCGAGTGGTGGGACGGTCAACGCATCGAACCGGAACGCATTCGCGCGGCCGGTTTCGACCCGCAGGATGCCAAGCTCCAGCGGTTGATCGCGCTGACCACGGAGATTCTGGGCTTTCCGCGGCATTTGTCCCAACACGTGGGTGGCTTCGTCATTGCGCGTGGCCGCCTCGATGAGTTGGTGCCCATCGAGAACGCCAGCATGCCGGACCGCACCGTGATCCAATGGGACAAAGATGATCTGGATGCGCTGGGTTTGCTCAAGGTGGATGTGCTGGCGCTCGGCATGCTCTCGGCGATACGGCGGGCATTCGACTTGATCAACCGTATGGGCGGTTCCAAGGCGCTGCCCGGAGAACTCTCGTTGGCGGCGATACCGGCCGACGATGAGGCGGTGTACGACATGATATGCCGCGCCGACACGGTCGGCGTCTTTCAAATCGAATCCCGGGCTCAAATGGCGATGCTGCCGCGCTTGCGGCCCCGCTGTTACTACGATTTGGTCATCGAGGTGGCCATCGTACGGCCGGGTCCCATTCAGGGTGAAATGGTGCACCCTTACCTGCGTCGCCGTAATGGCGAGGAGCCCGTGAGCTATCCGAGCCAGGAGGTCGAGGCGGTGCTCAAGCGCACGTTGGGCGTGCCCATTTTCCAGGAACAGGTCATGCAGCTCGCGATCGTGGCGGCCGGTTTTTCCGCCGGCGAGGCCGACGGCTTGCGGCGTGCGATGGCGGCATGGAAGCGCAAGGGCGGATTGGAGCCCTTTCAGCGGCAGCTCATCGAGGGCATGCGGGTGCGCGGCTATCCGGACAGCTTTGCGGAGCAGATATTCAATCAGATATTGGGATTCGGCGAGTACGGCTTTCCCGAATCGCACGCGGCGAGCTTTGCGTTGTTGGTCTATGTCTCCGCCTGGCTCAAACATCATGAGCCCGCGGCTTTCTGTGCCGCGCTGGTCAACAGCCAGCCCATGGGATTCTATGCGCCGGCGCAGCTGGTACGCGATGCTCGCGCGCATGGCGTGGAGTCACGGCCGGTCAGCGTCGCGGTCAGCGAGTGGGACTGCACGTTGGAACGCTCCGAGGAGGGTGGTCCGGCGTTGCGGTTGGGTCTGCGGATGGTCAAGCATCTGTCCGAGGACGGCGCTCGCCGCTTATTGGCGGCACGCGCGGCTCGCGCTTTCACGACGCTCGCCGATCTTGCCGAACGGGCCGCGCTCGACCGACGCGATCTTCAGGCCCTGGCCGCCGCCGATGCGCTCACGAACCTGGCCGGCCATCGGCACCGCGCCGTGTGGCAGGTGAGCGGCATCGAGCCTGCGCTGCCGCTGTTGACTGCCGATGCCGCGGCCCCGGAGGGGGTGCCGCTGCTGCGTGCACCGCTGGAGGGCCAGGACATCGTCGCCGACTATGCGAGCTTGGGCTTGACGTTGCGCCGTCATCCGCTCGCGTTGCTGCGTGATGAGCTGGCCCGGCAGGCTGTCACCCCCAATCAAGCGTTATGGAATGAGCCCAACGGTCGGCTGGTCACGGTGGCCGGCTTGGTGATCACGCGCCAGCGCCCAGGCAGCGCCGGCGGGGTGACCTTCGTCACGCTCGAGGACGAGACGGGTCATGTGAATGTGATCGTCTGGAAAAGCGTGGCCGCCGCGCAGCGCGCGCCGTTGTTGGAATCCCGTTTACTGCTCGTGCGTGGAAAGTTGCAGCGCGAGGGCGATGTGCTGCACGTGATCGCCGAGCGCCTGACCGATCTTTCACACCTGCTCGGAGCTTTGGTGGTGGCCGCGCGGAATTTTCATTGAGTCAGGAGCGCAGCGGGTTCAGCAGCGCTTGGACCTCCTGTGGCTAGGCGAGCCGGACCTCCACGCCGCGGCGCCGCAGCTCCGCCACCGCCTCGGGATTGGCGCCGGCATTGGTGATGAGCATGTGTAGCTGCTCGACACGGGCGATGAGTGATATGTTCCGGCGCAACAGTTTGGACGAATCGGCCACGACGATGACTTGGCGGGATATCGCGATCATCTGCGCGTTGAGTTGGGCCTCAGGAAGGTGCGGTGTCATCACGCCGCGTTCCGGATCCACTCCGTCTGCGCCCAGGAATAACAGGTCTGCCTGGAGACTCGCCAGAGCGGCCTCGGCCATATGCCCGGATAAGGAATTGGATTCCGGCCGCAAGATGCCTCCGGGCATGATGAGCCTGACCGAAGGAACGTCCGCGAGCAAGAGGGCGATGTTCAGGGCGTTGGTGATTACATTGATCGATTGGACTTCGAGACGTCGAATTTGCCGTGCGATTTCGGCGGTCGTCGTGCCCGAATCGAGGATGATCGTCTCGCCATTCTTGATGAGTGACACCGCCGCTTCGGCGATGCGGAGTTTTTCGGCATGATGCTGGGTCTGTTTGACCGTTATCGGCTGATCATCCTCTTCGCGTCGCAGCAGTGCGCCGCCGTGCGTGCGCTCGAGGGCACCCGCCGCCTCGAGCGTGGCCAGATCGGTTCGAATGGTGACCTGGGAGGTGGCAAAGCGCGTCGCCAGGTCATCCACGGTGGCCCGACCTTGGTCGCGCAGGATTTCCAGGATTCGCTGCCGGCGCTCGGCGACCAGCAGTCCGGGCTCCAACGGGGGGGATGCCAGATTGTCGGCGGATTGTCGTTGATGGGATTGATGCATGGGAGAGTGATGCATGGGAGATTGATGCGTGGGAAAATCGATCACCTACGCGGGCGTAGCTTCGAGTAACAAGAAACCCTCGAATGTTACCTTGAGCCGATGACGATCGCTCGACGCCGTGCCCAAGTCGCGATCATGGTAGTAGTCACGCACCCGATAGGTACCCGTTCCCAGGCCGCGAAGCTCGATGTTCCCCTGCCAGGTGTCGGCGTAAAATGCGTAATAAAGGCGCTCCGCTCGTTCGACCACATGGGCCTCGGGCTTGTCGAAGCCGATATCGTAAAGTTCGCCGCGATAGATGCCGAGCGGCAGCATCTTGTCCTTGTAGAGCGAAATCCACTTGCGCCACCCAATCTCGCGCTCGGGGGTCAACAAGAAGGAGTCCTTGGGCTTAGGATCGGTGGGCCACGTGAATTTGGTCGATACGATGCCGCCGACGCCGACCGTGGACGCGAAATCGTCGCCATGATCGCTGAGTTCGACATGGTCGCCGGCGTATGGCGCACTCGGGCCCATCAAGCCTTTCAAAGTCTTGCCCTTGTGCCGCACCTGCCATGAGGACTCCGGGTCTGAAGCGGGGGCTTGGTTCATGGAGGGAAAATTGAATGCCGAGTACGCGGTGCCGCACGGGCACAATTCGATCACCGCGCTGGGATCGAGGCTCATGGCGGTCTGGTAGAGGGACGCAAAAAATGTTTGCAAGCCCTCCACCGACTCCTCGGGTCGCGCATGGTGATGCGCGGGATTGAAGCAGGGCGCTACGTTGTTCAAGTGCTGACCGTCGATCTTGAGGCCCGCAAAGCCCCAATCACCGATGAATTTACGGACCAGTTGCTGCGTGTAAAGCACGGTCTTCGCATACCCCGGGCACAGATAGAAGCTGTTCCACCACGAGATATTCTGGACCGCACCATTTTGATCGAGCAACAGCATGTCCGCATGATCGTGCAGGAAGTCGGAGCCGGGCGCGACCGACAGAGGGGAGAACCACAGCCGGGGTTTCAACCCGCTCGCGCGGATGTCCGACACCAAACGGCGCACGTCCTCATCGCCCTTCGGATACTTGGTTCTATCGGGATTCCAGTCGCCGATCATCGCTTGCCAGCCATCGTCGATGACCGCCCAGTCGAGTCCGAGATCTTTCACCTTGGGCAACGTTCCTTCGATCAACGCCGTCGTGCACGAGCGCTCGTAGCCCCAGGCACACCAGATCGGTTCGTAGGAGGTGGAGGGCGGTACCGCAGGCGTGAGGCCCCGCTCTGACATCAGCTGTCGGTAGCGGGTCAGGACGGCGAAATAGTCACCGCCATGGACGGACACGAAGGTCTCGGGTGTGGTGAACGTTTCGCCCGGCCGCAGATGGTGCCTTCCGTTTCCGCACACGGCTATGCGCGCGGCGCCGCGCTCTGCGTGGACGGGTAGCGAGACGCGCCTTGGCGAAGTCTCTACGTGACCGACCGCGACGCCGCCGGCGCGATGCCAGACATCGACGATTGGCGTGCCTCCGCCATAGTCCGAAGCCTCCATGCCGAGAAAATTGTCCTGCTCGAACCCGTCCTGTACCGGTTGCAGCCAATCGCGGCGGTCCTCGTACGAGGCGCCCGAGTAGCACCAGAAGGCGGGTGTTCGGGCACCGGTGCCGGGTAGCTCGTGGGCGGCGGGAATTTCACGCGAGGCGGGGATGCGACAATCGCCATTGGCCCAACCGCGAAGCGTAAAGATGGCCGTGCCGGTGTTGCGGTAGGAGGCTGTAATCAGCGCCATACCCGGATGCCGTTGATACAAAGTTGCGGTCAGTGTCTTCTCGACTCCTGCGGTGCAAATGCCGGTCAATGTCAGTCGGGTGCCCGGTCCGTTGATGTCGGAAATATCACGGCGTGCCTGGTGCACGAGCCTAAAGTCAGTGATGTGGCGGCCGTCGTCGCCGAGCAGATATTCGCTGAACGTCCAGTTCGTCATGAGCCTTTTGTGCTCACCCGCGATGTGCAGCACTCGGCTTCGCAGACCGGAGTCCCACTCCAAGCGCAGTACCGCATCTTCCAGCATCCCTACCGCATGCGGCGAGGCCTGTGGCTCTGCGGCCTGTGCGGGTAGCAGTCCGTGCCGCAGCGCCAACGTCAGCCCACCGGCGAGTTGGACGAACCGACGACGCGAGGTCTTGTGAGTGTTCATGGTGCTCTCTCGGGCCGAACGGGGTTCGGTGTGGTCAGTGATTGGTTACATCGAAAATGTACTGTCGATTGGCGATGCTCATCGTGACCGGTTCGCTGGTCGACACGACCTGATTGTCGGCGTCGAGCGATCGGATCGTATAGGTGAAGGACGGCGCCAGGCCGCGCGAGTCCAACTCGACGAGGTGCACATGATCGGCCAGCGAGAAGGCAACCGCATGGGCATCGATCTCGATGCAGTCCTTGCCATCGGCGCCACAGCTGAATGCGCCGACCTTGCCATCGGCGCCGAGTTCGATTCGCTCGTTGGCTGCAACGAGAATCTCCCAATGATTGCCGTTCACGGATTTCCATCGGAAGCTGATCTTCGCCTGCACCGAATTTCCTGACTCGTCCATCGATGCGGGGCGAGCGGTCGCGTACAGAGCCTGAACGTCCTGGTTTGCCGCGGCATCCGTTTCGGCGTTCCAGTAGCCGGGCGGACCTGCGTAGGGATTGTCGCCGCCCAGATCGGTGATATAGAGCCAACCGGCCCCGCGCGCGTGGCTGAGTGCGAGTATCCGTGCGAGTTGTTCCTTCCCCGGTGCCGCATAGACGATATGCCAGAAACGCTCGGGTGGATATGCATGAAACCATGCTTGGTCCTGATAGTTCGCGGTGTAGTCGGCGAGGCTGCTCGATTCGGCGGTGACCAGGATGTTGGCGATCGACATCCAACAGTCGTTCGCGGGCTGGGTGCCGGGATTCAAGATGACCAGGCGTGCGCCAGCCTGACGTGTACGCACATACTCACCGAGCTGTTGGTAGTGGCTGTAATGGGTGCCGCCGAAGCGATTGGCGGCCAGACAATCGGTCGGCGTCTCGTCGAAAAAAATTCCGTCGACCAGATAGTTCTTGTAGACGGCATCGATCCGCTCGCGCACCACGTCAGGATCGCGTGCACCATACCCGGTGTAGACGTAACCGACGACGAAAATACCGGCTGCGCGGGCTGCCCGGATCGACTCAGCAATGGCCGGATGGTAGCTCGTATCGTCACCATTGTTCTCGTTGACGATCATGATCCCGATGGACGCGCGCCCGGGCGCTGCCCATGCGTTCCACGGCGGACTTCCCGGATCCTGGTAGGACGGGATGGCGAGGCGGATCTGGGCCGATGCGGCTGTGCAGAACGACGCAAGCTGAAGGGTGAGGAACGCGAGCCATAGAGCTTTCATTTGCCGGTATCCGTAAGATTTAGAGCATTGATCCATTAAATTTTGAAATAAATAATAAGTAGAACAACTCAGATGCGCAATTAAACGAAACCTCAGCGGTGACCTAGGCAACGTCAACGGTATATGAGGAAAACGACGCAAGGAAACGAGCATGTATACGGGCGATCGAGTGCCGATGTAAACGTCTGTTGACTTCTTCGAAAAAAATAATAACATCAAACGCAAGTATTCGAAAGATAAATGCGCGATAAGAAGTTTCGAAATCTTTCGATACCGCCCAACGGGGTGTGATCTAACGGGATGAGAAATCAAGCCATCAAAAATGGTACAGGGAGACGAAGCGTGCCGACTCTGAAGACTACGTTCATTGCCGTTTGGCTGGTATGCGCGGCCACCAACGTCGCCATTGCCGGCGCCGCCGATGGCACCGCGTCGACGATGGACGCCCCGGCTGGCGTCAGTCAGGATCCTGATGCTCAACTCGACGAAATCGTCGTCACCGGACTGCGGGCGAGTCTCGAGAAATCGCTCAATGTGAAGAGAAATGCGAGCGTGGTGCTCGATTCCATCAACGCGGAGGAGCTCGGCCGCTTTCCCGATGCCGACGTGGCCGATTCGCTGGAACATTTGCCCGGCATCACGATCGACCGGACCACGGGCGGCGAGGGACAGAAGGTGACCGTGCGGGGTTTCGGGCCGCAGTACAACATCGTCACGTTCAACAACCGGATTCTCGCCACCGACGACGACGGCCGCGATCTCGCCTTCGACGTGCTGCCGTCCGAGGTCATCTCCGGTGCTGACGTGCTCAAGTCGTCGGAGGCTTCCGCGCTCGAAGGCAGCATCGGCGGAACCGTGAACCTTCGCACCGCGAGCCCATTCGACAACCCGGGGTTGCATGGCGGGGCGCATGCCGAAGGCGACTACAATCAGATGACCACGCTGAAGGGCGACAAGTTCTCGGCCTTCGTGTCGGATACCCTCGCCGATCAGACCTTGGGCTTTCTGCTCGGGGGAGTCATATCGGACAACCATCTGCGCACCGACTCGTTGAACGCCTACAACCAGAATATCTACGGCCCCACCACGTACCCGTTCGACGGCAGCGGCAATGCGGTGCCGCTCGTGGCGACGCCCTGTTGCATCACCTTCGGTTCGATTTTCGATGAGAAGAAGCGCGAGGCGCTTTCCGGCAGCCTCGAATGGCGACCCAATGACACGTTCCGAGTCGTCGCGGACGGGCTCTGGACGCACTTGCAAGATCCGCAGGTGGGTTACAACCAGTCCTATTATTTTCCCTACACCACCGATCAGAACGGCAACCCGACGTTTTCCAACGTAACCGTTGAGAACGGGCTGATCACTGCGGTGACAGCCAACAACTTCACGCCGGAAATCGTCAATAACACCACCAACCGAAATGTCGTCACGACGCTCGAGGGACTGAAGGCGACCTGGCAGCCGCTCGAGAATTTGAGCTTCACCCTCGATGGCTATCATTCGGCCGCCGACCGTCCGGAGGGCGGCGAGGACACCTTCGTGACGGCAGGTTTGGTTTCAGCAACGCCCAATGCGGTGGACATACTCAACATGTCGGATAACCCGCATGCGCTGCCCAGCTTGAACGTGGTGATTCCCCCGGGCCAGCTCGGGCTCAGTACCTGTCCGGCGGGCAGTGCCAGCAAGACGAATGCCGGCTATTGCTCCTACACCGCCCTGATGAACTCGGGCTTTCTCGACAACAACCAGTATTGGTCCACGCATTACGACGGTCTGAACGGCTACTCGGTGCACGACCAGATCAACGCGATCAATCTGGATGGCGCATGGAAAGCCGGGATCGGGATTTTCGACAAGCTGTTGTTCGGGGTGGGCGAGAGCCACCGCGAGAAAATGCGCGAGGACATCAGCAACGATTGGACCAATGGCTCAGGCCAATATGGAACCCTGTACGAGACCGCCGGATGTCCGGTGCAATGCAATCCCTACAGCTTTGGCGCCCAGGGATTCAACGTCATTTCGTTCACCAGCCCGCCCAATTTCCTGCAAGGCGCCGGCGGCTCGTATCCGACGGTGCTGCCCAAGCTGAATTCCGCACAACTCCTGGCGTTCTTGAAGAGTCTCAACGGCCTGCCGAACCCCTTCTTCTGCGCCAGCCTGCCATGTTCGTCGCCATTCGATTTCTCGCAGACACTGCCGCAGGCCAATCCTTTCAACTCCTATGACGTGACGGAGAAGACGACGTCGTTCTACCTCGAGGCCACGTTCGCCGGCACCGATTGGTCCGGCAACTTCGGCGTCCGGGTGGTGCACACCAGCACCAGCGCGTTGACCGCGGAGTCCGTGCCCACATACATCTGGACGCCTTCCGCCGCCAACTCGACCCAGACCTACAATGTCGGGTACAGCACCTCGACGGCGTTCAATCAGAACGCCTCCTATACACTGGCATTGCCGTCGCTCAACCTGAGCTACTGGCTCATGCCGGATCAGCTGCAGCTACGCACGGCGCTGGCGCAGACCATGTCGCGTCCCGACCTCAACCAGCTCGCTCCGAACGCGACCAACCAGGCCATCAACGGCACGGCGGAAATCGACTACACCGGGACTTCGGGTTTGAAGCCCATCAAGGCCGATGCCGCCGATATCTCCCTGGAGTGGTACTACGCGCCGCACTCTGCGCTGAATGGCGCGGTCTTCTATAAACGGGTCGTCGACGACATTTACACGGCCTACTCGACCGGCGTCGACCTCGGTACGAAGGAGTATGTCGGCGGACCGCCGGGGACGCCGGGAGTCGTCGGAACCCCGTTCTTGTGGACCATCACGGCACCGGCCAATGGCGCCAAGGAAACCTACACCGGCATCGAGCTATCCTGGCAACATTTTCTCGAGAACGGCCTCGGCACCCATACCCAGGTCACCCGTACCGGTAGCGGCAGTGTGGTCAATTCGGCACCCCCGATCACGTTCTCGATCAGCTTGATCTATGACAAAGGCCCGTTCAACGCCGACGTCACCTGGGACTACACCGCCCGCTACACCTACGCCTGCGCACAGTGCACGGAAGTTCCGAACTGGCCCGCCATTGCGGATCCGTTCTCCTGGGTGACGGCGAGCGCGCACTATCGCATCGCCAAGAGCTTCGAGGTCTACGTCGAGGGCAAGAACCTCACCGATGCGATCGCCCGGACCTATCTGAACGGCAATCCGTTGTTGCCCTGGGCCCCTGGGCAGGCGGTCGGTCAGAGCGCGAGCGGCGTCGGTGCCGGCTATAGCGCGTATGGGCGCAGTTTCGTGTTCGGGGCGTCGTACCGGTTCTGAGATGAAAAAGCCCTGGCTCATGTATGCGTTGATCACGACCGGCTTCTGGGGAATCTGGGGCGCCTTCGCCGAATTCCCGACCCGGCATGGTTTTCCCGAAACCCTGGTGTATGTGGTGTGGGCACTGACCATGATTCCTCCGGCTCTTTACGCGATGCGGCGCGTGGGATGGCGCGTCCGGCGTGATTCGAAGTCGGTCGTGTTGGGGTCGTTGATCGGATTGACGGGGGCGGGCGGCCAGATGCTGCTGTTCCATGCGGTGCACACGGGGCCTACCTATCTGATCTTCCCCATCATCGCGTTGTCGCCGGTAATCACCATTGCCCTCTCCATGCTGTTCCTCAAGGAGCGAGTGACGCGGGTGGGTTCGATCGGCGTGCTGCTTGCGCTGGTGGCCTTGCCTTTGTTCAATTACTCGCCGAGCGCCGAGGTGGAGGCCACGACCGTGGCCGGTGGGGCACAGGCCGTGACCTGGTTCGTCTATGCGTTGGTCATTCTGCTCGCCTGGGGCGTGCAGGGCTATTTCATGAAGCTCGCCAACGACTCCATGGACGCGGAAAATATTTTTTTATACATGACGATCACGGGTCTGCTGCTGATTCCCGTGGCCCTTTGGATGACTGACTTTTCCATCCCGATCGATTACGGGTGGGATGGACCGGGGCTCGCCGCCAGCACGCAGATCTTGAATGCCATCGGGGCGCTGACCCTGGTTTATGCGTTTCGGTACGGACGGGCGTTGGTGGTGGCACCGCTCGCGAACGCCGGCGCACCGATGATGACGGCCGTCATCTCCATGATCGTGCTCCGCGCCATTCCGAACATCGTCACCATAGTCGCCATTGCGCTGGCCTTTCTGGCCGCGGCACTGCTTGCCGTCGAACCGGAAGAGAAGCTCATCGAGCAACCGGTATGAATGCGCTGTTGGAAATCGTCCAGCGTCACAAGGCCGGCGAGTCGGTGGGAATCTACTCGGTATGCTCCGCCCACCCACTGGTGCTGGAGGCGGCGCTGCGGCTCGCGCGGGGGACCGACAGCATCGCCCTGATCGAGGCCACCTCGAATCAGGTGAATCAGGACGGCGGCTACACCGGCATGCGCCCCGCCGCCTTCCGTGAACGTGTGCTGGCCCTCGCGACCGTGGTCGGCCTGCCGCACGACCGCGTGGTGCTGGGTGGCGACCATCTCGGTCCCAATTGTTGGCAGCGTCTGCCCGCCGCGACGGCGCTCGACAAAGCGGGTGTGATGGTTGCTGAATACGTGACGGCGGGCTTTCGCAAGATTCACCTCGACTGTTCCATGGCCTGCGCGGACGACCCGCGCGCCCTGGGCGACGAGGTGATTGCGGACCGCAACGCGAGCCTGTGTGAAATGACCGAGGCCGCCTGGCGGCGCGCCGGCGGCGAGCCGCCCGGGTACATCATCGGCTCGGAAGTGCCGGTGCCCGGTGGAGCGCATGAGACTCTCGATACCTTGAGCGTCACGACACCGGACGCTGCCCACGCGACCATCGAGGCGCATCGTAAGGCGTTCGCGCGCCATGGGGTGGACGGCGCGTGGGACCGGGTGATCGGCCTCGTCGTGCAGCCGGGTGTCGAGTTCGACCATCATCGAGTCATCGACTACCTTCCCTCGAAAGCCGTGGCATTGAGTCGCAGCATCGAATCCGTGCCGGGCATGGTGTTCGAGGCGCATTCGACTGATTATCAGACGCTCCCCGCTCTGGAGGCATTGGTCGAGGACCACTTCGCCATCCTGAAAGTGGGTCCGGGGGTGACGTTCGCACTGCGCGAGGCGTTTTGGGCACTGTCCGATATGGCGACCGAACTGAAGTTGATGCCGGAGGAGTCGCTCAAGGATGCGATGCTCAACGAGATGAAGCGTGATCCGCGCCATTGGAGCGCCTATTACCTGCAGGCGGAGCAGCGGGAATTCGATCTTCAATTCAGCTTGAGTGATCGGATTCGCTACTACTGGACCGCACCGGTGGTCGAGCAAGCCTGCGCGCAACTGCTCGACGCCCTCAGCGCGAAGGGTATTCCTCTCACGCTCATCAGTCAGTATCTGCCTGCGCAGTACGCCGCCATTCGCGAAGGTCGCTTGAACAACAACCCGCGCGAGTTGGTGCTCGATGTCGTCGAGCAGGTGCTGCGCCATTACGACCGCGCATGCCGGCCGGGCGCCCCGGCCCTGACGTCAGCCGCTCCCGATCGAGGACGCCCATGAACTACCTAGGACACCCGCGGGCCGCGCTCGAGTCGGCGGGCGGATTTTGGACCGCGAGTGAGATCGCGCAGCAACCGGCCGTATGGACCCAGATCGACGACGACATGAAGCGACAGGGCGGGCCGTTGCGAGCGTTCTTGGATCCGCTGCTCGCGCGGCGGGACCTGCGTATCGTATTGACGGGTGCCGGCACGTCGGCGTTCATCGGCGAATGTCTGGCGCCCGCCTTGAAGCGGCGCACGCCGCTTCGCGTCGACGCGCTGGCTTCGACCGATCTGGTCGGCTCGCCCGACCGATGGCTGGAGCCCGCGGTGCCGACATTGCTGGTCTCTTTCGCGCGGTCGGGCAACAGCCCCGAGAGCATGGCCGCGGTCGACATCGCCGAACGGGGCGTGCCGGACTGTCATCATCTCATCGTCACCTGCAACGTCGAGGGGAGCTTGTACCGCGAGGCACGAGGCTTGCGCAATTCGCATGCGGTGCTGCTGCCTGAGCGGACCAACGATCGCGGGTTCGCGATGACCTCGAGCTTCACCGGCATGTTACTCGCCGCTGCTCTGGCGTTTGACCTCGTACCCCGGGATCCACCGTCCAAGCTCGCAGGTTGGGCCACCCGTGTGCTCGAGACGGAATTGCCGCTGCTCGATACGCTGGTGAAGACGCGCTTCGAGCGGGTGGTGTATCTGGGCGCCCAGGCATTCAAGGGGCTGGCGCGCGAGGCTGCGCTCAAAATGTTGGAGCTCAGCGATGGACGGATCGTCGCGCTGGCCGAAACGCCGCTCGGATTTCGCCATGGTCCGAAGACCATTGTCAACGAACGGACTCTGATCGTGGTGCTGTTGGGCAATGATGCGTATAGCCGCCGCTATGACCTCGATCTGCTGCACGAACTGCGCGCGGATGGGGTGGCGGGGCGGGTGCTGGCGCTGACCGCGCGCGCGACGGACCTCGGGCATCCGGATGACATCCTGCTTGCGCCGGGCGCGGGCGAGGCATCCGATCTTGCGCTGTGCCTGCCGTACATCGTGTTCGCGCAAGTGCTGGCCTTTCAGCAGTCGCTGGCGCTCGGATTGCGTCCCGACGTGCCCAATGCTCGCGGTACGGTGAGCCGCGTGGTGCACGGTGTGACCATTCATCCCTGGGATGTGGTTGGCCCGGCATGAAGACCTATCTCGGCATCGACGGCGGGGGCACCAAGACGGACTTCCTGCTGATCGCCGAATCGGGTCGTGTGCTCGCACGACACAGTGCGGGATCGGCATATTATCTGGAGACCGGCATCGATGCGCTCGAGAGGCTGTTGGCCGACGGCATTGTTGCCACATTGGCGCAGGCGTCGATGACGCCTGCAAGCCTCGAATTTGCGTTCATCGGCCTGCCCTCCTATGGGGAAGACAGCCGATTGCTGGGGGTTCTCGATGCGGCGGCGTCTGCGACGCTGTCCAGGGAGCGCTACCGATGCGGCAATGACATGATGTGCGGTTGGGCCGGTGCACTGGCCGGGCGCGACGGAATCAACATCGTTGCCGGTACGGGCTCCATCGCCTATGGAGAGTTCGCGGGGCGGACGGCTCGTGGCGGCGGCTGGGGTGAACTGTTCAGCGACGAAGGTTCGGCTTACTGGCTGGCGCGTGAGGGGCTCACCCTCTTTTCACGCATGAGCGATGGACGCAGCGCGCGCGGCCCTTTGTACGAGTTGCTGAGACAGTTCTTTCGATTGCACGATGACCTGGATCTCTGCGCCGCCATTTATGGACCGCCCGCCTTGACGCGCAGCGGCATCGCCGCCCTCGCGCCGTTGATCGCACAAGCGGCGCGCGCCGGCGATTCGAAGGCGCGGGGACTCTTCGATGCGGCAGCCCTCGAACTCGCCGCCATGGTCGATGTCGTGCATGATCGGCTCCTGGTACCGCGCGGCCACCCGCTGCCCGTCTCCTACTCGGGTGGTATGTTCCATTTCGCCGATCTGTTGCTCGAGCCCTTTGGTTCGGCCCTGCAAGCGGGCGGCCGGCTCTATGAATTCACCCCACCGCGTCTGCCGCCGAGTGCGGGCGCGGTGCTCTACGCGGCGAGACTCGGCGGTTCGCCATTGACGGCGGCCGCCATCGAGCAGCTGACGCACCACGTGCAACCGGGGAGCGGCGCACCGTGAAAGCGTGGGTCATGTTCGCGTGTGCGCTCAGCGCGGCGGCGCTCGTGCGCGCGGATCCATCGACCTACGCCGACGCCGATTTCCCGCACGTGCGCAAATTCGACGCACACGTCCATGCGAACGCGGACACGCACGTTTTTCTGGACGCCGCGCGCCAGGACGGATTCGAACTCCTGTCCATCAACGTGGATTATCCCGACTTTCCTCCGCTGGAGGTCCAGGCCCGGATTGCTCACGCACTGCAAGCCGCCGATCCCGCGCGCTTTCATTTCGCCACGACATTCTCCATGAAGGGGTTCGGCGGCGCCGACTGGACCGCGCAGACGAATCGGCAAATCGACGCCGAGATTCGCAACGGCGCCCTGGCGGTCAAGGTTTGGAAAAACGTCGGCATGGTCGAAAAAGATCGGGCCGGGCATTTCATCATGCTCGATGATCCGGGTTTCGATGGCGTCATCGCGCATCTCGAGGCCCGTCACATCCCCTTGATCGCGCATCAGGCCGAGCCGAAGAATTGCTGGCTGCCGCTCGAGGCGATGACGACGGAAAACGACCGCAGCTACTTTCGCGATCATCCCGAATATCACATGTATCTTCATCCCGAACTGCCGAGCTACGAGACTTTGATGGCCGCGCGAGATCGATTCGTCGGCCGTCATCCGCATTTGAGTTTCGTGGGTGCGCACATGGCGAGCCTGGAATGGAGTGTGGATCGGTTGGCGATTTTTCTCGATGAACATCCCAACGCCGTGGTGGACCTCGCCGCGCGCATGACCCAGGTTCAGTATCAATCGAATGCCGACTACGGCAAAGTGCGCGGATTTTTCATGCGCTATCAGGACCGTATTCTGTACGGCAGCGATTTGACCGAAGAACCGGCATCGGCCGCCGCGCGGGCACAGAATCCGCCGGTCGAGCCAGGCGCATTTCGCCACGAGGCCGATGCATTCTGGCGCTCGGATTGGACTTATCTGGCCACCGCCGGCGTACAGCACATCGACGCCATCAAGGCCGATGCCAAGGGGCTCGCGCTGCCCCGGCACGTCATCGATAAAATCTACTACGCCAATGCCAAGAGGATATTTGAGCGCATTGCGCCGTGAGCACCGCGTCCTCGCTGCTTCGACGTGCGCGGCAGGTCATCAGACCTCGAGCCCGATGGCCCGCATCAGCTCGATGCCGTTACTGTGGGTGACGACCCCGTCGTGGAGTTTGAAATCGAAATAGAGCTTGCCGTCGCGCAGCTCGTCTCTGAGATGGACGTTCCTGAGCGCGGCGCCGAAGCCGGCAGCGTCGCTCAAGGCGAGATCGTGGGT
>Ga0116226_10001109_pt1 | contig 23383 bp, 22 predicted proteins | sample S1TSphfallax_FD_89692 | JGI IMG/M metagenome (GOLD analysis project Ga0116226, IMG submission 89692) | Host-associated microbial communities from peat moss isolated from Minnesota, USA - S1T2_Fa - Sphagnum fallax MG | ecosystem: Host-associated > Plants > Peat moss > Unclassified | place: USA... | reverse complement strand
GACCGTTTCGCCCCGAAACGGCGTAATCAGCGCGGTGTAGGAGCCGCTGAATTTCATAGGCTGCGTTCCTTTGCGGCCTTTGTGACAGGCCAGTGATGGCGGCGACAATAGCTATCGCTGGCCACGGCAGCAACCATGCCGACCCCGTTGCTCTTGTTGGGCTCTTATGCGCCGGATAGACTTCACCGAACACAGCGGACCAAAGCCCAGTATGAAACATCGTCAATTCCAAAACGCCGTCTGGCTTGGCCTCGCCGGGCTTCTCTTGTGCGGGTCGATCGGACCGGCCGGGGCGGAGACTGATCTCGTTGCTGCGCGCGCCGCCCTTAGCGCTGCTGATCGCGGCGACTGGGGTCAGGCAGAATCGCTGGCCGCCGGTAGTTCCGACCGATTGCTCCTGAAGCTGGTGCAGTGGATGGATTTCGAGCGTCCGCAGGCCGGCCATAGCTTCGATGAGGTCTCGCATTTCATCGATGCCAACCCGGATTGGCCGCTACTGTCGACCATGCGGCTGCGCGCCGAGGACGGCATCGCGGACGTTCCGGATAGCACGCTGAGCGCGTGGTTCGCGCAGCATAAGCCCGTCACCGGCGCCGGCAAATTGCGTCAGGCCCAGATCCTGATGAACCAAGGCCATAGTGCCGAGGCGATCGCACTCGTCCGCACGATCTGGGTCGAGAGTGATTTCAGCCCGACCGACGAGTCACGATTACTGGATCAATTCGGCGGCAGCCTGTCGACCGAGGATCATATTCACCGGCTGGACCGCCTATTGTGGGACGGCAAAACCGGCCCTGCCAACGACATGCTGTCCCGTGTCCCCTCGGATTGGCGCCTGTTGGCCGAGGCGCGGATCAAGCTGCAAGGTCTCGCCAAGACCGCAGACGCCGCGGTCGCCAAGGTGCCGCGCAGTGTCGCCGATAATCCCGGCCTCGCCTTTGACCGGATGAAGTTCCGGCGCCGCAAGAATCAGGAGGAGGCCGCCGCCTCGATCCTGGAGCAACAGGTCGATCTCGGCCGGCCCGAGGCATGGTGGCCGGAACGCCAGATCCTGGCCCGCCGACTGCTTCAGCTCGGGCAGGCGAGTCGCGCCTATCGGCTGGTTGCCAATAATCAGCTGCATGATCCATCTGCGCTGACCGATGCCGAGTTCACGGCCGGCTGGATCGCGCTGCGCTTCCTCAAGGACCCGGCGAAGGCGGCACCGCATTTCGCACGGCTTTACGAGGCGGCGAAATATCCGCTCACCCTGTCGCGCGCCGCCTATTGGGCCGGCCGCGCCGCCGATGCGCTGGGCAAGCCGGAAGAGGGCAATCGCTGGTACGAGAAAGCCGCTCGCTTCACCACGACCTATTACGGCCAGCTGGCCGGCGGCATGCCGGGCGTGATCCCGCCCGAAAAACCCGAACCTGAACCCAAGGCCACCGCGGAAGAATCTGCCGCGTTTGAGCAAAAGGAACTGGTCCGGGTGGTCCGGCTGCTGATCGCGCTGGGGATGGAGGACCGCATGAAGCCGTTCCTCAATCGTCTGGCCGAACTCGCCCAAACCCCCGCCGAATTCGCCGCGGTCGCCGATTTCGCCGAGGCGATCGGCCGGCCGGATCTGGGCGTCGCGGTCGCCAAGAAAGCCTATTACAGCAATGTCTCGCTGCTGCGCGCCGGCTACCCGGTCGTGTGGGTGCCGCGCAATGCCGGCACGGAACAGGCACTGCTGCTCGCCCTCACCCGCCAGGAAAGCGCCTTCGATGTCGGCGCGATCTCGCCCAGTGGCGCCCGCGGCCTGATGCAGTTGATGCCCGGTACCGGCAAGGACGTCGCGAAATCGATCGGCGTGCCGTTCACGCTCGACTCGCTGACCCGCGACGGCACGTACAATGTCACGCTGGGCCAAGCCTATTTCGATTCGCTGCTGGCGACATTCAACGGCTCCTATGTGCTGGCCATCGCGAGCTACAATGCCGGGCCGGGCCGAATCCAACAATGGATCGGCGAATTCGGCGACCCGCGGCAACCGGACACGGACCCGGTGGATTGGGTGGAATCGATCCCATACAGCGAGACACGGAATTATGTGCAGCGGGTGCTGGAGAATTTGCAGGTCTATCGGCTGCGGATCGGGGATCACTCGCTGGCGTTTTCGCTGGCGGCGGATTTGAGGCGGTGAGGCGGCTTGGTTGGCGATTTGGATAGGCTTAGCATCTTTCGACGCTATTATTGGAACGTCGCACTGATCGGTCCGGCATTGTTGGCCTTCTGCCTTACGCATGAAGATGCAAAGGCAAAATCGGATACGCGTGGCTACGCTGCCGCTACCATTCATAAATTAAGTCAAGGCAATATCTCTGACTTGCTGTCTTCTATTGATCTCATCGCCTCTACTGGTTCCTCTTACACGGCACGCGTTTTCCACCGATATACTGATATCGATTGTCCGCCAAACCCAATGCCGACGGAATGCAAGGAAAGTACGCTTATAATAGCCATCTCTGAGACAAATCTGCGGCCGGACGTTCCAGCAGTATCCTATGCTTTCGAAACCAGTCCCGATTTTGATTGGCGATTTACAGGTTGGACCCGTTCGCCGGAGGACATGAACGGGACGAGCTCAGAGATAAGGATCGGAGTTGAAAAGCTAGAAGTCTTCCCGCCAAAATCCGACAATGGGTATCCAATATATGTTTGGGCACCCTATGAAATCATCGTGAAGGCGAACGATGCTCAAATCCAGGCGCGCCATTAAAGCCAATACTGACTGCTTTCCGCCAGAATGATGGCACAGTAATTATTATTCAATCGAAAGCTTAACAGATTGCATGGAGAATTGGATGACGTTCAAGAGCGTTATGCAGTTTGCCATAGGTGCATTCATGGGCGCAATCGTCGTCGCGATGATCCCGTTCCCAACCCATGCCGTCCCCATAGATTTGCCAATCCGGAAGGTACCAGACGCCAATTGCGATTTATCAGATCAAGACAAAGTCGCCAATGCCGAATTGACGTTTAACGAAATTGATCAAAAGGGGACCACGCCATCGACGTGGCGCCAGCTATCGAATCGGCATTGTGAGGTGCAGGCGATCGAAGCTGCCGAAGACTATCTTGTCCATGGAAAATCGGCGAGTGATCCCCAGCGCAGGGACATTCTGTTCCATATCGCCCAGTCATTGGCAATGAATGGACAAAATGCAGAAGCCGCGTTGCTGGTCGCCGGCGCTAAAGATGGCAATCACAGTAAATCGGCTGAGTTTGATTGGAATACATATTTAGACGGGACTTGGGCTTTCTTGAAAGGAAACAAGACCGAGTTGAAGGCGATGCACGAACAACTTTCTGCCGAACCAGGAGACGGCAATGAGTTTAATGCCGCAGCGCTCAATGGTTTGCTAAACTGTTTTGATAAGCCTTACGCTGTGGCTACGACAAGGGTTGTCGCGCGCAAAATCAGTAAACATTTCGTGGCACCCGTGTCATTGGACTCGGTCAATTTGCTACCCGGTGCTCGCGGCCCGGGCTGGCCGCAAGCTATTCAGAGCGCGAATGTTAATTAGTGCTCACTGCGTTCAGTGTGTTAGGCAGAATAGTATTTGCGAAACTCCCGCCACCCCCGAGACCGGCACCGTTAGGGCCATATTCATAGATCCCGCCATTGGGCGAGTTACCCCCAAACGAAACACTCACAAAACCCCGATTGTTCGCTGTTATTAAGGAAACAGTAGTCTGCGATGCGGCTGGACGAATTACGTCGACCGCCCAAGGAGATTTGGACATACCCGCGGCATTCGTGGTGAACTTTGTCCCAGATCTCCAAATCTCAACGGCGTTGGTGCTGGCACTGGTCCCCACAAAGATTGCCGCGGGGTTCGCCGCCATAAAGCAGGAAACATCCTGGCCCGCTGCGGGAGGTAGATTTATACTCTGCTCAAGCTTGAATACTGTCGAATCATAGGTACTCGATATTGTATCAGTCTTTCGGTAGACCCAGAGTATAACATTTGAGCCCGTCGTCTGGCCGATATCGAGCACATATAATTGTCGAGCTGCAAGGTGACTGCCATATACCGGTTCGCTCTCCATCAACGCGCAAACCTTGGTAAACGGTGACAACGTCCCCCCAGTGTAGCAGCCTTCGGATTGTTTGACCGAACCACAAGTTATCCATAAGATGCTGCTGTTATCAGATATTAGCTGATAGGTTGTATATAGATTTTCGTCAATTGGGGCCGCTGCAGCGGGGGTCGTTATGACCGCCTCACTGATTAGTCCACACATTGCTAACGCTGCAAAAGCGTACCTAAAAGCGACTCTCAATTTTAATCCCCCGGATTTAACCGACATGTTCCAATGGGCAGTCCATTCGCCCGCTTTCGGTGGTATAATATCAGAGGTCGCCTATACCGAGAAGCGACAACCTGGAGGGACGATTATGCCATGAAGGTCGTCTTGTACGCTCTTTTACCAATCTCAGCGCTTATCGTGACCGCCTCCCCGACAGCCTATTCGAAAAATTCAGACTTCGACGATAACAGAGTGACCGAAAGCCACATAACGAGCCATCCGCCATCGGCTACCGCGCATATCCAAAAATACGAGATTGAAGAGGCCGCCAGAGGTTCCGGCTACGCAACCGACAAATTACGCATTATCTATGACAACGCCCAGGAAGTGATCGAAACGCTCCCGCCGATACACAAAAGCACTGACGAAAATCACGTCTGTAATGTGGTTGGTTTTTCTGATCCCAAAGTGGCGGAAGATAAAAGAACGATCGGTTGGACGGAAAAACAGGCCGGAAATGGCTGCTTTGCAACCGCTTGGACTTCCGGGGAGATTTTCGTTTACCGATCGGGTAGAGCGGTTTTGCATATTTCCCAGGGACAAATGGTTTGGTTTTGGATGTTTGTCGACGGCGGAAAACATCTTGCCGCGGTGTGGGGACCGACACATGGCGCCGAAGTCGGTGACTACCAACTTTATGATGCTGCAACCGGCAAGGTGATTTCGGAAATTTTCGGGAATCCCGACACTCAATCCCTTTCACCCGATGCCCCTGAATGGGCGAAACAGACTGAGCAGGCGATGCATCAACAGCGATAGAGTGCGGTCGAAAGCGATCCTCTTATACATGGTCGCTTTCGCCGGTATCGGTCGTTTCGGTTGGACTGTAGAGGCAGCGATTGAGGGTCGCGATTCAGTCTCTCAGACCAATCAATCGTCCAAAGCGTCTTGAAATCCAATCACTGACGCGGCATGTTGAACGAAACTGAGTTTTGTTTAACGCGAAGGTGATTGTCTTGGCCAAGGCATCCGCAGGAACCCCGACGGCGCGTAGATCGAGGCAATCGGATGGAGACCAGCCCAAAGGCCGCGTACAGACCAAGAAGCCCATTCATTTTGACGCCGACTCCGTCATCAGTCAGGCCAGGGTCGAGGCGGTCATGCAGGCTGCGCGACAATCCGGTCTTTTGGGCGAGAAGGAGGGTCGGATCGGCGGCCGAGTGAGCCCTCTCTTGGTCGAGCAAGCCAAGCGGCAAACCGGCATCCATACCGATACCGACCTCATCGAGTTTGCGTTGGCGACGGTGGCTCTTGAAGACCAGTTTGCAAAGACTTTTATTGAGTCTCGCGGGAAAGTCGATTCGGAGCTAAAGCTCGGCTTCTAAAGTGCCGGAGTTTGATTTCGAGGCGGCGCGACGGTGGGCGCGATTCGAGCCGCAACGGACTCTGGCACGACGACCCGACCACGAACTCCCGTTCATCACCGCAAGCCCGACGGCCGGGCAGGCACTTTTGCTCGATACCTGCGTCTACATCGATCAGATGCAAAATCGAACCCCGCTGAGATTGGATGATCTGATCACGCTGCGACAGGTCAACCACTCGACCGTGGCGATTCAGGAATTGATGCATACTGTCGGGGTCTTGCAGCCTTTGGATAGCCGAACGGCGGATGTTATCGAAGAGATCGGCAAACAGATCAAAGCCATGCCGCGTCACCGGATCTTCGCGCCTGACAGCGATGTCCTGGGGCGAGCGGCACTTTTGTCCGGTATTTTATGCCGCCTCCAAGGATACGAAAGAGACGCTAAGCTACGCGCACTTCAGGATTGTGTCCTATACCTCCAGGCACAAAAGCTTGGCTTGGTCCTATTGACGGCGAACGTGAAGGATTACGATATCCTGCTTCAGCTCCTTCCGACCGGGCGGGTGCTGTTCTACCGGCGGAATTGATGTCGCCAAACCCGTCGACCCAACACCGAAAAATCTCCGGCGACCCACCCAGGGCCGCCGGGGGAGCACTCATCCCTGCCGGATGAAATCGGCGATCACGGCGGGTGTTGCCGTGTCGAATCCAACCACATCCAGCATGCCGGCATCGTCCGGGTCCGCGATGCTGAACCCGTTCGATACCATGCCGACCACCACCAGCTTCGCGGCGATGCCGGTTCGCTCGCGGTACTGGCGTAGCGCCTGCACCGGGTGCATCGTTCCGGCCCGGGTTTCGCTGTCGGTATAGACAGTGAACGCATCGACCGAAATGCCCCGCTCCAGCGCATAGAGCATCGGCTGCGCGCAGTCCGTGCGATCGAACGGCAGGCCAGATACGGCGCGCACCGCATCGTCCAGCCGCATCGAGGGCGACAGCGGCAACGGCACCATCCCGCCGGTGAACCCGACGACATGGGTGTTGGCCTCGGTCGCCGCGGTCATCAGCGCCATCGCCGCAGATGCCTCGCGCGGGGTGAGCGATGAGCCGGCGATGCCGCCGCCCGCCATCGATCCCGACACGTCGAGCGCCAGCAGCATGCGCTTGCCGGTCGGCACGACCGACTTGAACGCGGTGTAGAACGCCGCATTCAGCGCATCGACCACCGCCTGCACCGGCTCCCACACCAGGCTGCCGCGATCGCCCTGCCCGCGCGCGTAGGTGCGCAGCGCCAGCAGGATCGCCAACGGATGCAGCCGCGCCGCCGCGATGCGGTCGGCATCACCCAGCGCGGACAGCACGAGCGGCAACTGGTCGCCCAGCGGCTTCACCACACCGACCGCGGTCAGCTTGGCGAGCGACCGCACCAGCGCCGTCAGCGGCATCCGCTCCAGCAGCGCCGCCCACACGGCCGGATCGTTGAGCAGTTCGGTCGGCACCGTTTCGCGCGGCAGGTTATCGCCACGAATCAGCGAGGCCGCCTCGGCACCGTCGGTCGCGCGCGACAACGCCACCGCCGCCCGCACCAGCGCCGGCAACGCCTCGCTCTCCGTACCGCGGCAGACCCAGTCGAGCAACGCCGCCCGCGCGGGCTCCGCCGTCTCCGGGTGGGCCAGACGCAAGAGATCGCGGTGCGACCAGCCGCCACGCTGGCGGTACTTCACCAGCTGGTAGGCGAGCCGATCGGCCGGCTGCGCGAGGTACCAATCGCCGACAGCACGCCGCAGCGCCCGGCCCCAGCCGCGCGATCCCTGCACCAGCTCGGCGAACTGGAAGAGATGCGTGCCGGTCCGCGCCACCTTCGGCAGTGCCGCCAACGCCGCGCGACGGGTCGCCAGATCCTCCGCAGAAGCGGCCAGCGCCAGCGCGAACAGGGCTGGATCGTTCTTCGGTGCCCGGCCCCCGGCGCTGATCTCGACGATGCGCGCCACCGCCCGTGCGCCATCCGCCTGGATCGCGCGCAGCACAGCAGCCGCATTCTCACGCGTCAGGACCCGCTCGCCCGCGTAATAGCTGCCGCCCTCAGAGCCCAGGATCAGGAACCGATCGAGCCGCGCCCAATCATCGACCGCGAAGGCGTAGCCGCCGGCCGAATTGGGCACGGTGTTTGGGATCGGCTCTGACTGCGGTGTGGCCGCAGCCTGAGTGCGTGAGAAAATCTTCAGGTAGTTCTTCATAGCCCGCCTCGGAAACGTAAAGTCCGGCGGGCGTGTTTTTGCCGAGGGGTGCTACAGCGCCGTTTCCGGCGCCTGCGGAATCGAACCGCCAGCGGACCAGGTAACCCTCGACCTCCGGCCCGCCGGAGGGAAATATGCCAGAATAGTCATGCCAATCGACCAAAGGCGCAATGCGCGGGTCGATATCGATAATGTCGTTTCACGCACTGCCTCCTTCCCGTCTGACATAAAGCCGGGCGGTCATGTGTTCGTCGACGGTATGGCGCTCACCATGAGCATCAGAACCCGAAGGCTCTTGCGGGATTCGAACCCGCCCTCCCGATTTACAGTCGATAACCGTCGGTCTCCGGCCCGCCCGGGCCAAAACAAAGCGACGCGGGCATGGGATCGCCGACGGATCGTTCTGCTGCTCTATCCAACTGAGCTACGGCACCTTGCGGCGCCGGCGGGGCTCGAACCCGCGACCTACAGATTATCAGATAACCATCGGACTTCGGCCCGCGCCGAAGCTTAATCAAGTGACGGGCATGGCAGCCGGCGCTGGGTGACATCTTGAAAGGATAACCCAACCCCATCCGGCCCGTCGGGCGCTTATATGAATGTCTCATTGCGGCCCGTCAAGGACAAACTTTATTTTTTATATAGTTTCGGGTAAACCTGACGCCATGATCAGCACCGCCCAAATCCGCGCGGCCCGCGGCCTACTCAAATGGACGCAAGCGACCCTCGCGCATAAGGCCGCGCTCTCGACCGTGACATTAAACATGATCGAGAACGAGGCGGTCCGACCCCGGGACAGCACGCTGGTCGCGATCCAGGGCGCGTTAGAAGCCGGCGGCGTGGAGTTTCTGGACGAGGATGGCGTCGGGGTCGGCGTACGGTTTCGCCGGAACGCGCACGCGGCCTGAAGCCATAAAATCCTCCCTTGCGAAGCGGGGGAGGATAAGAGGCTACGACCGAGCCAATAATTGATCGCGGAACCCAACGTCGCCACTACGTACAAGCACGCGATCAAGGGAAGACCAGCAACACTCACTGCGCTATGTTAAGCGACTTAAGCCAGCGCGCCCGCTCCGCTGGATCGTCTGGGTCAAATATTATACGCACGTCCGTACTTTCATATCTTTGTTTTTGCAGTCCAATTAGACTTTTATTTGGTACCTTAACTTCAATCATAGTCTCATCTATCCATCTTATGTGTGGTCTACCAGGCTCATCTCCGCCTTCTAAAATCAAAACATCTGATGTTTTATCCGGATTTTTATCGATGGATAGACGAACCTTATCCAAAACCACAGTGGTGAAGGCCGGCCCACTGCTGCATATTTCCTCTATAATGCTTGCCACTTTGGATCCATTTGGCGACGAAAGAGATTGCAACGTCTCATCTTTGCACTCTGTATGAGCGAAACTGCTGGCGCCTGTCAGTTTCCACAAGAACCAGACACCCACAATACCGATAGCGAGAAGCATGGCTGTCGTTATCAACCAAATTCTCCGCGTAACGTCGCGCTTGGTGATCATGGCTAAACCGCCTGCACGCGACCTTTCCATTGCCCTCCGCGCCCACGCCAATAATTGACCGCGGAGCCCAGCGTCGCGGCGGCGTAGAAGCAGGCGATCAAAGGCAAGGTAAAGGCGCGCATCGGGTTTTGCCGATAGAAGTGAACCGTTGGCCAAAATGCCGCCGCCATCATCGCCCAGGCGGCCGCCCCCAGCAAACGTGCCGAGCCGTGACCGAACAGCAACAGTAACGGAGGCGCCAGATAGGTCACGCCGAGCCCCAGGAGCGTGCCGACCAGCAGCACGCCCGAATAGCGCAGCTGCGTGAAGGCCGTGCGCGCGATCATCTGCCAGATCTCGCTCGCATGGTCGTAATGGCGGATCGACAGCGCGTCGCGTGTGACATCGAGGCGGATCCGCCCGCCTGCCTGCTTGACCGCGTCGGCCAGTGCGCAATCGTCGATCAGCCGGTGGCGAATGGCGGCGATGCCGCCGATCCGGCGCAGTATCTCCGGTCGGATCAGCACACAGCCCCCAGCCGCTGCGGCCAGCCGCTGCTGCGGATCGGCGGCCCAGCTTGGAGGGTAGAGCATGAAGAAAAAGAACACGAAGGCCGGGATCAGCGCCCGCTCCGGCGCGGTCTCGGCGCGCAGCAACACCATCTGGGACACGAGATCACGCTGTTCGGCCGCGGCGCGCGCGACCAGTTGCGTGAGGTTGCCAGGACTATGGACGATATCGGCATCGGTCAGCAGGTAGAAATCCGCGCCCATGGTCTCGGCGTGGGCAATCCCCGCACTGACCGCCCAAAGCTTGCCCGTCCACCCGCTCGGTAAAGGTGGCGCCGACAAGATTGTCAGCCGATCAGCGGCACAAAGTGCCTCTGCCGCAGCGCGCGCGATCCCGGCAGTGCCATCGGTCGAATGATCATCGACAACGATCAGATCAAGCCGGCCCGCGAAATCCTGGCTCAGCAATCCCGACACCATGGCGCCGATACTGGGCGCCTCATCGCGCGCCGGGACGATCGCCACGACGTGCAGCAGTTCCGTCGCGGGGGGCAGATGCGGCGGCACCTGCACGTCCCAGAATTGGCCCCGTGCCAGCAGCAGATAGAGCCAAATCCCGACGCTGACGACACCCAGCAGCAGCGTGATCATAGGCCGATCGTGACGCTCACCGGCGGCGGTTTGCGTAAGGTTTGGTAGATCACGCAATAACGTTCGGTCAGCTTCAGCAAGCTCGCGCGCTGCTCCTCTGTCGCGTCGGTATCGAGCGTGAAGCTCAGCCTGATATCCCGGAACCCGACCGGCGCGGTCTTATCGACGCCGAGCGTGCCGCGGAAATCGAGATCGCCCTCGGCCTTGACGGTGCCGCCGCGGAGATTGATTGCGAGCGCGGTCGCAACGGCCTTCAGCGTGACCCCAGCGCAAGCGACCAGCGCCTCCAGCAGCATATCGCCGGAGCACGCGGCCTGACCGTCGCCGCCGGTCGCGGGATGGAGGCCGGCCTCGACCAGCGCCTTGCCGGTGTCGACCTTACAGGTGACCCCATCGCCGTCGAGCGATCCAGCGGCATGCAGCGTGATCAGCGCGGCATCGGCATCGTCGCGATAGCGGGCCTTCAGCGGCGCCTGAACCGCACGCAATTCTTCTGCGTCCAATTTTAACCTCCCAACACGCCGACCAAACGATCGCGCCAGCGCTGAAATTCCGCACCGGTGCGCCGCCTTGGATAGGACAGGCAAGGCGAGAATTCGGCGACGATCCGACCCGGCGGGCCATCCATTACCACAATTTGTTCGGCGAGCGCCAAAGCCTCATCCATATCGTGGCTGATGAACACGATGGTCGGCCGATAGTGCCGCCATACCGTCAGCAGATGGTCCTGCATGGCAATTCGGGTCAGCGGATCGAGCGCGCTGAACGGCTCATCCAAGAGCAGCAGCCGCGGCCGTACTGCCAACGCCCGCGCCAGGGCCACACGCTGCGCCATCCCGCCCGAGAGCTGCTTCGGCAGCTTCTGCGCGGCGTCCTGTAGCCCGACCACGTCGATCACCTCGGCGACCTGCGCTTGGCGCTGCGCCCGGGGGACGTGGCCGAGCCCAAAGGCGACATTCCCGGCGACGGTCAGCCATGGCATCAACCGCGGCTCCTGAAACACGATCGCGACATCGTCGGGTCGGATCGGCGCGCCATCGAACGAAATCAGCCCGGCATCAGGCTGCTCCAGCCCGCCAAGACAACGCAGCAAGGTGCTCTTGCCGCAGCCGCTCTTGCCGATGACCGCTGACACGCAGCCAGTATGGAGCGTCAGATGCAGCGGCCCCAACACCGGTACCGGTCCGCCGAACTGCTTGACCAACCCCTCAATCTGCAGCAATCCGGTCACATCGTCACACGATCCGTATCTTGCCAGGCGAGCACGACCCGGCCGATGCCGGCGAGGCCGAGATCGCTGAGCTTACCCAACAGCGCGAACAGCAGAATGGCAGCGATGACGATCGCGGGACGCCCGGTCTGCTGACCATCAACCAGCAGAAAACCAAGCCCTTCACTGGCCCCCATCAGTTCGGCGGCCACCACGAACATCCAGCCGAGGCCAAGGCCGCTACGCAGCCCGGTCATATAGGATGGCAAGGCGGCCGGCAGCAACACCCGACGGACCAGTTCGATGCGCCCCAGCCGATGGGCACGGCCGACCTCGATCAGCTTGCGATCGACATGGGCGATCCCGAGCATGAGATTGAGATAGACCGGAAAGAACACACCGACTGCGATCAGCATCACCTTGGACAGCTCGAAGATCCCGAGCCACAGAATGAACAGCGGCACCCAGGCGATCGACGGTACGCTGCGGAGCCCTTGAATCGTCGGATCGATAATCGCACGCAACAGAGAGGACGCTCCGGTCAGCGCCCCGGCAATCGTACCGGCAAGTACACCGAGCGCGAACCCCGCCGCCATGCGGCCCCCCGTCGCGCTGAGATGGACCCAGAGTTCCCCGCTCGCCGCCAACTGGTAGATCGTACTGGCTACCCGACCGGGCGATGGCAGCAGATTTTCGCCGACCCACCCCGCTCGGCAGATGAGATCCCAGCCGCCGATCAGCGCAAGCGGCAGGATCAGGCCAAGCGCGCGCGGTCGCACCTGATCAGCGCTGGGCGAGCAACGTGCTGTAGCGCGTGTCCAACAGATCACTCTCGATCTTGTCGAGATCGGCGTCGGCCGAGACAATGCCGCTGGCTTTCAGCACGGCACCGGCCCCGGCAATCGATTGCTTCGGCCCATCGCCGACGAGGGGGTTCGTGAGATCCGTCCGCTGTAACTGGAGTGCGGCAACACCCGGCGAGAGCTTCACGGTATTGACCAGCAATTGCTGGAGATCGGCCGGATGGTCGAGCGCCCAGTGGCGCGCCTTCTCATAAGCCCGGATCACCTTCTCGGCGAGGTCCGCGTGGTCGCGCAAGAAACCCTCTCGCACGTCGAGCACACCATATGTGTTGAACTCCGGCTTGCGATAGAACAACACATCGTGATTCTCGAGCTGCGCCTGCGCCATGAACGGGTCGAGCCCGGCCCACGCATCGACATCGCCGCGATCGAGCGCCAGCCTGCCATCGGCATGCTGCAGCGGAATGATCTTGATATCATGCTCGTTCAGACCGGCTTCGGCCAGCGCGCGCAACAGGAAGATACCGGGGTCCGTCCCGCGGGTCGCCGCGACCCGCTTGCCCTTCAGGTCAGCGACGCTATGGATGCCGCTGTTCGGCTGAGTGACAAGCGCGGTCCATTCCGGCTTGGAATAGACATAGACCACCTTGATCGGATTGCCGTTGGCACGTGCCAACAGCGCCGCAGAGCCCGCCGTCGACCCGAAATCCAGGCTGCGGGAATTGAGATATTCGAGCGCCTTATTGCTGCCCGCGCTTAAGATCCATTGGACCTTGACATCATCGCCCAGCGCATCTTCCAGCAGATGCTGATCCTTCAGCACCAGACTGACGGGATTGTAATAGGCGTAGTCGATATGGAGGGTGATCGGATCGGCCAGCGCCCGGCCGCCGATCAGCAGCAAAATCCCCAGCGAGACCAAAAGCTTCATTGCTGTTCCCTAAAAGTCAGGCCGTTTCCTTTCCCTCCCCCTTTGTGGGGAGGGTGGCGCGGAGCGACGGGTGGGGGTGCCGCCGGCTGGATTGAGGCGCCGAATTTGTGCCTGAACCATAAGAAACTGCGGCATCGACCCCCACCCGTCGCTGCGCGCCACCCTCCCCACGAAGGGGGAGGGAAAGTGAGAGCTTGCCTTGTAAGATCAGGATATCGCAGTGTCAATCGTGATATCGGGAGCGAATTCACGAAATTATACAGACTTTTCGTGTATATAAAATCACCCGATATGGTGGCACGCGGCGATATGGCCGCCGCCATGGTCCATCAATTTCGGTTCCACATCGCTACAGATCTGCGTCGCCTTCGGGCATCTTGTGCGGAATCGGCAGCCGGAGGGCGGGTTGATCGGGGATGGGATATCACCGGTCAGCCTGACATGCTGCTTGTTGCGCTCCTCGACCGGATCGGGCAGCGGCACGGCCGAGATCAGCGCCTGTGAATAAGGATGCAGCGGCCGGCGATAAAATTCGTCGCGGTCCGCGATTTCCATCACTTTGCCGAGATAGAGTACCATCACCCGGTGGCTGATATGCCGGACCACCGCAAGATTATGCGAGATGAACATGTAGGAGAGACCCATCTCCCCTTGCAGCCGCATCAGGAGATTGATGATCTGCGCCTGCACCGACACGTCGAGCGCCGACACCGGCTCGTCGCAGACCAGCAGCTTGGGTTGCAGCACAAGGGCGCGGGCGATGCCGATACGCTGACATTGGCCGCCGGAAAATTCATGCGGAAACCGGTCGAGCCAGCGCGGATGACCGCCGACCAGATTGACCGTATCAGCGATCAGCGCGCGGCGCGCCTCGCCGGTCATGCCGCTCGGGAAATTGAGCAAGGGCTGCTCGACGGTCTGGCGCACCGTCATGCGCGGATCGAGCGAGGCCAGCGGATCTTGAAAGATGATCTGCATATTGCGCCGTTCGCGCCGCAATGCTTCGCCGCTGAGATGCATGAAATCATTGCCCAGCCACGAGATCTCGCCGTCGCTCGGCTCCACCAGCCGCAACACGGCTCGGCACAGCGTGGATTTGCCACAACCCGATTCGCCGACAATGCCCAGCGTTTCGCCGACGCCCAGATCGAACGACACGCCATCCAGCGCCTTGACCACGCGCTTCTCGCGGAAGAGGCCCCCTTTCAGCGGGAAATGGACTTTGAGGTCCTTGACCGACAGCAACGGCGCGGCGCTCACAGCGTCACCTTATGGCAGGAGACTTCCTGGTCGGCATTTCGCTGCGGTATGGGGCGCACGGTACGGCAATGCTCGTCGGCCAGCACGCAACGTGGCGCAAACGGACAGCCCACCGATTCGATCGCCAGCGACGGGGGTTGTCCCGGGATGGTGACAAGCTCGCCTTGAGTGCTGGCGCTCAGGCGCGGCATTGAGGCAAGCAGCCCCTGCGTATAGGGGTGCAGTGGCTGGGCGAAGATCTGTTCGACCGGGCCGCTTTCCATGATCCGGCCGCCATAGAGCACGATCACACGGTCGCAGATCGACGCGACAACGCCCAGATCATGGGTCACCAGCACGACCGTGGTCCCCATCCGGCGCGTCAGATCCTTGAGGAGATCTAGTATCTGGGCCTGAACGGTGACGTCGAGCGCGGTGGTCGGTTCGTCCGCAAATAGCACCGCCGGCTCGCACAGCAGCGCCATCGCGATCATCACGCGCTGCCGCATACCGCCGGAAAATTCATGCGGATAGAGCCCGATCCGCTTCGCCGCCTCCGGGATTGAAATCCGCGACAGCATGGCGATGGATGCGTCCAGCGCGTCGGCCTGGCTCATGCCGCGATGCTTGATCAGCACCTCGGTCAATTGGGTGGAGACGCGCAGAAACGGGTTCAGCGAGGTCATCGGATCCTGGAAGATCATCGACATGACCTGACCGCGAAACCGATCGAGCGCCGAATCCTTCAAGCCTAAAATCTGCTGGCCGCGCAGTTTCACACTGCCACTGGCCTTGCCATTCTTGGCCAGCAGCCCCATGAGCGCCATCAGGATCTGGCTCTTGCCCGATCCTGACTCACCGACGATACCGACCGTCTCCCCCGGTTGCAGCGAAAAGCTGACATCGTTGACCGCGGCGACATCGCCGCTATCGGTCCGAAAGCGGACGCGCAGCGATTCGACCTCAAGGAGCGGTTCGATAGCCAATTCAGCGATCCTTCGGATCGAACGCGTCGCGCAGCCCGTCCGCGAGGAAATTCATGCTGAACAGCGTGACGACCAGGAACAGGACCGGAAAGATGAGCTGCCAGGGTGCATTGTCCATGGCGCTGGCACCATCGCTGATCAGCACGCCCCAGCTCGTCTCCGGTTCCTGCACGCCAAGGCCGAGATAGGACAGGAAGGATTCGCCCAGGATAACAACCGGCACGAGGAGGCTCGCATAGACGATCACGGCGCCGAGCACGTTCGGCATGATGTGCTTTCGCACGATGCGCAATGGCCGCATGCCGCCGGCCCGCGCCGCCTCAATGAATTCCTTCTGCTTCAGACTGAGCGTCTGGCCGCGCGTGATCACGCCGACATCGAGCCAGAGCACCGCGCCGATCGCGATGAAGATCGCCGAGAGACCGCGCCCGAGGACCATCGTCAGCATGATGACGAAGAACAGAAACGGCAAGCCATAGAGCACATCGACGACGCGCATCATGATCAAATCGACCATTCCACCGAAAAACCCGGCGATCGAGCCATAGGTAATGCCGATCACGATCGCAACCGACGATGCCAGAAGCGCGATCAGCAGCGACGTGCGACCGGCAACCAGAATACGCGCCAGGAGATCGCGGCCCAGATCATCAGTCCCGAAGAGATGCAGCCCGGTCAGCGGCGGCACCGAGATCGCATCGAAATCGGCCTCGCTCGGATCGAATGGTACGAGATACGGTCCGAAGATACAGGCGAGCACGATCAACGGCACGACGATCATGCTGAACAAAGCGGCACGGTTGCGGCGCAGACGGGTGAACCCGTCTCGGAATTTCGAGCGTGGCTTTTCAGACAGGCCGAATTCCGCCAAGATCGTCGGCTGCGCGCCCAGATCAGTCATAGCTTATCTTCGGATCGACCAGCGAATAGACGAGATCCACCAGCAAATTGGCGAGAATGATCAGCATGCCATAGAAAATCACGGTGCCCATCACCAGCGTGTAGTCGCGGTTCGACGCCGCCTCGACGAAATAGCGGCCGATGCCCGGAATCGAAAAGGCCCGCTCAATCACCACCGAGCCGGTGACGATGCCCGCCGCGGTGGGGCCGATATAGGCCAGCGTCGGCAGCAGCCCGCCCAATAGCGCGTGACGCATGACGGTAAGGCGCATGCCGAGCCCCTTGGCGCGCGCGGTACGAACATGGTTCGACCGCAGACTCTCGATCATGCTGCCGCGGGTCAGACGCGAAATCCCCGCCATATTGGGCAATGACAAGGCGCAAATCGGCAGAATTTTTTGATGCCAGCTATCGCCCCATCCAGCAACCGGCAGCCAGTGCAATGTCACCGCGAAAAAGAGCTGAAACAATGGCGCCGTCACAAAAGTCGGTATCGCAATGCCGCCCATGCCGAGCGTCATAACGACGTAATCGACCATACTGTTTTGTCGAAGTGCCGCAACGGTCCCCAGTGTAATGCCGATAACACTGGAGATCAGCACCGCCCAGAGCCCGATTTCCAGCGAGATCGGGAAGCCCCGAAAGATCAGTTCCGATACTGTGTAGTCGCGATATTTGAAGGAGGGCCCAAAATCGAAATGCACGACGCCCCAGAGATAACGGCCATATTGCTCAATCACCGGCTCGTCGAGATGATACGCCTTGTTGAGGTTGGCAATGACTTCAGGCGTCGCCTTGCGATTGGCATCGAATGGGCCGCCGGGCGCGATCCGGATCATAAAGAACGAAATCGTAATGATCGCCAGCAGCGTCGGAATCGCGACCAGCAGACGCCGCAGGAAATATCTCAGCATAGCGGCTTCGCCTCCCGCTTCACATGGCGGAGGTCAGCGATAAACTGAGAAGCAAAGATGATGCAACGACAGATCATGAAGGGACGGTCCTTTACCAGGACCGCCCCCTGTGGACAAGCATATTACAGACAAACTCTATTGGTGCGCCGGAGTTTGCCCGAGCAACTGGCGGGCGTCAGTGGTGCTCTGCACGTTTGTGGAAGAGATGCCGCCGGGAATGTGACTCCCCGTCGACGGCGTCGCTACGCCCGCCGATTGCTGCGGCTTGGGCGTCGGTGGTGGGAGATCGCATCCGGCCAGCGTGAGGGTGGCGAGACCGAACAAAACAATCTTACGCATTGAGACGGCCCTTTGAGTCTTAAATCTGTCGCACCTTATGGTCAAACAGGGCGGGCGATCAAGATTTCTGACGCCCGGCGAGGCACCGACTATTTGCCGCCGCTGGCGCCCATTCCGCCGACCGCCGGATTGTTCGGCACCATTTGCTGCCCCAATTGATGCGGATCATTGGCACTACCGACGGATGCGGAAACGGCAGCACCGGGGATGCGGCTGCCGACCGAGACGGCGGCTTTTGCTTGTTGCGGGTGGGCTGGCGGGTCTGGCAAATCGCAGGCGGAAAGCGCCAGCATGGCAGTACCGCAAACCAGAATGCGTCGCATATCCCAAGTCTCCATAGCCCGGTGTTCGGGGCGTTTGATGAAAAAAGGCCGGGAACGAGTCCCGGCCTCCTTGTAACAACGTCAGCAGGCTGACGCGATCGAGTTTTTGACCTATTGCAGTTGGATCACCGCGCGACGGTTTTGCGGCTCGCGCACGCCATCCGCCGTGGGGACCAACAGCCCGGTCTTGCCGACGCCGAGCGTGGAGATCTCGCCACCATCGACACCATCGGAGACCATCGCTGCCTTGACCGCAGCGGCACGCCGCTCGGACAGGGCCTGATTGTACTTCGCCGAGCCGACCGTGTCGGTATGACCGGTCACCGTGATGTGGGCAACGCCACCCGACTTCACGACATCGGCAGCCGCCTTGATCACACTGGCAGCAGCTTCGGTGATGTTCGACTTGTCGAAGTCGAAGAACACCTGGAACTCACGCTGCTTCTCCGGAGCCGGTGCGACGACCGGTGCCGGCGGCGGGGGAAGCGGCGCCACTGCCGGAACGGCCGGTGAGGGTTCCACTGCCGCACCGAAATTGATCACGGCCTTCATATAGATCAGGCGACCGGTCGGATCATAGCCAGCCGTACTGAGGAAGTTGGCCTGAACCGCCGGCTCAAGGAAGGGCGGATCCTTGTCAAAGAGATTATCGACACCAACCGTCAGCCGAACCGTCTTGTAGCGATAGGATGCAGAGATATCGCTATAGAACACGCCGGCTGCTTCGTTACCTTCGTAGTCGAAGATGCCTTTGCCGGTACCGGAACAATGAGCCAATGAGCCATATTCGCAGGCTGATGTCGGATCAGAATTACGGATACCACCGTAATAGCGTTCGTTGAAGTTCAGCGTCCAATCATCATTGATGAAGGTGGCACCGACTAGCGCCTTCCAGCGCGGTTCGCCGTTTTCTCCCGTGAAGGTGCCCGCTTGCTGCTGCACGAAGCCGCCAACGCCGATGCTATCATCGGAGAGGAGATAATTGGCCTGACCGTTCAACAGGATCTTACCCCACGCCGGCAGTCCAACGGCTTCGGTCGGCATGGAATAATTCATGTCGATATCGATACCGTCGGTGTTTTCGTCCGAGATATTGCCGTTCAGCGTGAGGATCTGCCCAAGGCTGCCGGTCAGCTTATTGCGAGGTCCGATGAGGCTACAGGCCGTAGCCGACGACACGACATATGGCACATTACCGTAGCAAGCACCGAGGATCTGGCTGCCATCAAGCGAGCCAATCTCGCCGCGCACGAGGATTGTGTAATAATCCACAGCGAGCGAAAAGTCGGGCAGGAAGGTCGGGGTGAAGACGCCGCCTGCGGACCAGGATTGTGAGGTTTCCGGCTTTAGCTGTGGATTACCACCGGCAACTTCGCTGAGCTGGTTGATCTGCTGGATCGTCGTATTAGCCGGCAGCCCGACAGCTTTCAGCGAGGCGATACAGGCCGGACTGCCTGCATAGGCTCCGCCCGCCGCACAAGGATCGCTGCCGCTTGGATCAGTCAGGAAGTGACCGCCATAGAGTTCCTTAACCTGCGGCGCACGGAACCCGGTTGAATGCGAACCCCGCAGACGGAAATTATCGTCGAGCGCCCAATCCAGGCCTTCCTTGTGTGTGAGGGCGTTGCCGAAGGTCGTGTTGTAATCGTACCGACCCGAAGCGTCGAGGGTCAGCGTCTTAGCGAACGGGAGATCCTTGAGGAGCGGGATATTCATTTCGGCGTAACCCGAGGCAGTCGCATAGCCGCCTGATGTCGGAGTCGAGTAGGTCGCACCGTCACCAGCGGCTGTCACAGCGTCCGGATTATCGCTGAGATGGTCGGTCTTGTATTCAAAGCCCGACGCGAATTTAAGGTCGCCCGCTGGCAGCGTGTAGAGCGAGCCCGAAATATTGCCATAGGCATCGGACAGTTCGTAAACGCTCGTATCGGTATTCGTGTAAGACAGATACGCGGCCTGCGCCGGGGTCAGCGTGTTATAGCCCAGGAAATTGGCGACGGAGCAGCCAACCTCGGTTCCGCACGCATTCATGCCCAATTCTTGGGACAGATGGTAGAAGTTGGTTTCGTTGGCCACGCGATAGGTCGCACTCGACTGGCCATAGAAATAGCCGGCTTCCCACTCGTAATTATCGAGCAGAGAGCCATTCAAAGCAGCGCGCAAACGATAGGTATTGATATCGTCCGAATATTGCCGATCGCCGTTTTCGAAACGACGCGTCAGGATCGGAACATCGGTGTGCGCATCCGCCGTCAATCCATTTGCCGCCAAAAATGCCGCGTTGTTGGTCGGATTGTATGGATTAAGGGCACCATTCGGCAGCAATGCCGGGATGTAGAGACCGTTCACGAATTGCGGCGTCGGCGTGTTGTAACCGGTCGGTTCCGGGTTCAACTGCTCTTGCGACTGCCGATCGGTGTAAAACGCTTCGAGGGTCGCGGTGATGCCTGGGAAGATGTCGTAATGCGAGGTGAAATTAACCGACTTCCGCTCCAGGCCGATCACCAATGCTTCGGCCGGAAGGATGTCGAAATAAACGCTGCCGAACCCTGCAACGTCGCCTGGCGTCAGGCCACCGCCGCCGCAGAACCCATCACCTAAATTTACTTTACACAGCGATGGCGCGTTCGCCGCTGGAATGCCCGAATTCAGGCCATGGGTGAAATAGAAATTCTCCCCGCCGATGACGCCAATGGCACCGGTGATGCGGCTTGAAATCCCATCGAAATAGTTGAAATCCGCTTCCGGATGCTGTGTGGTCGCCCAGCTTCGCGCGGAGTCGAACGTCGGATCCTGATGCGAATATTCGGCATCGATCAGGATGTTACCCTTATCGATATTCGCGCCCACCATGGAGTAGACGCTGTAGCGCTGTGAATCACCGTAGCTGGTGATACCATATTCGCTGCCAACTTCGACGCCTTGAAAATTCTGCTTGGTCTTGACGTTGACCACGCCGGCGATCGCATCGGCGCCATAGAGCGATGACGCACCATCCCGCAGAATGTCGATTGAGTCGATCATCGACACCGGGAAATTATTGAAATCAACCGCGTCGACCGAGCCTTGCGTATCGGTGAAAGGATACCGGACGCCGTTCACCAATACCAAAGTCCGCTGCGGCGCCAGATTGCGCAAACCGAGTTCAGACGCGCCCACGCCGCCATTCGCGGTGCCCTGCGCGATACCGCCGGTGAAATCGACGGAGGGAACTTTCATCAGCAGCTTTTCAACAGTGGAAGCTTCTTCCTGCTGAATTTCCTGCTGGCCGACCACGGTAATCGGATTGGCGCTTGCGGCATCGGAATTTTGAATGCGCGAGCCCGTAACCTCAACCGTCTCAAGCGGCTCTGGCGCAGGCGCCGCCGCTGTCGCGGTCTGGGCATGGGTGGTCGTCGCGGTCAACACCGGCAAGAGCGCCACGACCGCAACCGCGGTCGTCAGGCGAACTACCCGGTCCCGACTGCCAACCCTCATATTTTGCTGCATGCAATCCCCCTGGAAAACTCTCGGACGCCCTCCCAGTGGGAGGAAATCCGAAGTTGCGGTTGCAGGCCTGCCCTATTAGGAGGGCATGATTCCTGTAACCAGATGTTTCAGGATTTGCGCAAATGGGACGCGCTGACAATACCCAGGCACCCCACAATCCGACGTTCTTACCAACTGTGGCGGGGTTGCCACATTCCGATACCTCAAATTGGCAATAATAGCGGAATTCATCGCAACAAATTGGAAACGAACCGAAACGTACCCTACTCCCCAACCGCCATCGGACCCAGATCTGCGGACATGCCGGTTGAACAGGCACCGCATTTGTCGTTGTGTTATTTCATCAGAAATTGAGCAGATTTGGGTTCGATAATGTCTTTGATCAATCTGATACCGGCGCGCGACCTGAAGCCACGGCCCGACCCTGATACGCTGGCCTTCGGCACGGTCTTTACCGACCATATGTTCATCATGGATTATCACGAGGGCCGTGGCTGGCACACGCCACGGATCGTGCCGTATCAGCCCTTCGCGATCGATCCGGCGGCCTGCGTGCTGCATTATGCGCAGGCGGTGTTTGACGGGCTGAAAGCCTATCGCGGTGCGGACGGCACGATCCGGCTGTTCCGCGCCGCGAAGCACGCCGAGCGGCTCAATCGGTCCTGCGAACGTCTCTGCATCCCGACGCTCGACCCTGACGTGATCATCGAATCGCTGCATGCGCTGATCGAGGTGGATCAGGAATGGGTCCCGGCGAAGCGCGGCACCTCGCTCTATATTCGCCCGACCGTCATCGCGACCGAGGCGTTCCTCGGTGTGCGGCCGGCCACCAGCTATCAGTATTTCGTCATTCTGAGCCCGGTCGGCCCCTACTATGCGGAGGGTATCAACCCGGTCAGCATTCTCGCGACCGATCAATATGTGCGCGCGGTCGAGGGTGGGCTGGGTGCGGCGAAGACCGCCGGCAATTATGCCGCCAGCCTCTACGCCGCCGATCAGGCCAAGAAGCAGGGCTATACCCAGGTGCTGTGGCTCGACGGCGTGCATCGCAAGTACCTGGATGAGGTCGGCACGATGAATATTATGGTGCGGATCGGCGATGAAATTGTAACCCCGCCGCTGACCGGTACGATCCTGGCCGGTGTCACGCGCGATTCCGTTCTGACCTTGCTGCGCGACTGGGGCTGCCGCGTGTCGGAGCGGCCGATCTCGATCGATGAGGTGCTGGCCGCGTCCGATGACGGCACGCTTGCCGAGATCTGGGGCACCGGCACCGCCGCCGTCGTCTCCCCGGTCGGCGAACTTGGCTACAAGGACCGCAAGATTGTCGTCAATGGCGGCCGGATCGGCGAACTCACGCAGAAGCTCTACGACACGATCGTCGATATCCAGTACGGTGCAGCACCCGACCCGCATGGCTGGGTGCAGAGCCTGACCCGCAGCAATCGCCTGAACCGTTAGGGTGGTATGAGATTACCCGCAGCCTATCCTCCCCCGCCTGCGGGGGAGGGGAACCGCGCGAAGCGGGGTGGAGGGGGCAGGCTCGGTGCCCGCGCCCCCCCCCCCCAGCCGCCGCGCCTGGTCCCCCCCCCCCCCCGCGCCCGGGGGGGAAGACAGGAAACCCCCGTCAGACGCCCCCTCCCCCCCCGCGCCTTTTTTTCCCCCCCAGGGGGGAAAGGGCCCCGGGGGTGGGGTGCCGTTTTTT
>Ga0116226_10001108_pt1 | contig 23384 bp, 18 predicted proteins | sample S1TSphfallax_FD_89692 | JGI IMG/M metagenome (GOLD analysis project Ga0116226, IMG submission 89692) | Host-associated microbial communities from peat moss isolated from Minnesota, USA - S1T2_Fa - Sphagnum fallax MG | ecosystem: Host-associated > Plants > Peat moss > Unclassified | place: USA... | reverse complement strand
TGGCGGGGCTTGCCACCTTGAAGATCCGCTGATGAACAGCGTCGTCGTCGGTCTCGGCAAGACGGGTGCCTCCTGCGTGCGTTTTCTCGCGAAGCGCGGTCTGCCGGTGCGGGCCACCGATTCGCGCCGCGCGCCGCCGGGTCTCGCAGCGCTCGGGGAGTTCGCGCGGGATCTGGATTTGCGGCTCGGCGGCTTCGATCTGTCGCTGCTCGACGGCGCCTCGCGCCTGCTCCTCTCTCCGGGCGTCTCGCCCGCCGAGCCGATCGCGGCGGAGGCGCGCGCGCGCGGCATCGAGATCCTCGGCGACATCGAATTGTTCGCCCGCGAGGTGTGCGCCCCGGTCGTCGCCGTCACCGGCACGAACGGCAAGAGCACGGTCACGAGCCTGGTTGCGCACATGGCGCACAGCGCCGGCCGTCGCGTGCTCGCCGGAGGCAATCTCGGCGAACCCGCGCTGGACCTGCTCGAGCAGCCGGTGCCGGACCTCTACGTGCTGGAGCTCTCGAGCTTCCAGCTCGAGACGACCTCATCGCTGAGCGTCCGCGCCGCCGTGGTGCTGAACGTCACGGCCGACCATCTCGACCGCTATACGTCGGTCGAGGAATACCGGGCCGCCAAGGAGCGCATCTTCGCGCACGCGGCGACGCTCGTTCTCAATGCCGACGATCCGCTGGTCGCCACGATGGGCGAGCGCCATGCGGCGCCGGTGCTGCGCTTTTCGCTGTCGCGGGACGACGTGGAATTCGGCCTGACCTCGGCGGACGGCATCACCTATCTGGCGCGCAGCGGCGCACCCTTGCTCGACGTCGCGCGCCTGAAGATTTCCGGGTCCCACAATGCGGCCAATGCGCTGGCGGCGCTTGCGCTCGGCGAGGCAGCGGGACTCCCCTACGCCGCGATGCTCGCCGCACTCGAGAGCTTCCCGGGGCTGGCACACCGCTCGGCCTGGGTCGCCGATCGCGACGGCGTGCGTTACGTCGACGACTCGAAGGGCACTAACGTCGGGGCGACCATCGCCGCCGTCGCGGGCACGAGCCGGCCGCTCGTGGTGATCGCCGGCGGTGAGGGCAAGGGCCAGGACTTCACGCCGCTCGCCGCGGCGTTCCGCGGCCGCGTGCGACGCGCCGTGCTGATCGGCAAGGACGCGGCGGCGATCGGCCGTGTGCTCGACGGCGTCTGCGCGGTCGAATACGCCGCGACGATGCCCGAGGCGGTCGCGGCGGCCGCGCGCGCGGCCCAGCCCGGGGATCTCGTGTTGCTGTCGCCCGCCTGCGCGAGTCTCGACATGTTCCGCGACTACGCTCATCGTGGCGACGTATTCGCCGATGCGGTGCGCGCCCTTGGAGCTGCGCCACGATGAGCTATGCCACCATGAGCTATGGGATGCGCGCGCGGGAACGCATGCCTTTCGCCTGGGACTGGGTGACGATCGGGCTGGTCGCCGCGCTGCTGCTCGTCGGCTTGATCATGGTCACGTCGGCATCGATGACCGTCGCGGCGCGCGAACTGGACAATCCGTTCTTCTATCTCGAGCGTCAGTTCACCTATTGCATCGTCGGCGCATGCCTGGCGTGGATGGTGACGCGCGTCCCGACCGAGCTGTGGGACAAATACGGACTCGTGCTGCTGCTGTTCGGCCTGTCTTTGCTGCTGCTCGTCAAGGTTCCCGGCATCGGCGCGCGCGTCAACGGCGCGCAGCGGTGGCTGCGCATCGGACCGGCCAACTTCCAGGTCTCGGAACTCGCGCGCGTGCTCGTTCTCAACTGGGTCTGCAGCTATTGCGTGCGCAAGCGGGCCGAGCTCGAGAAAACGCTGCCCGGCCTCGTCAAGCCGGTGGGTTTGCTGGCGCTGGCGGCATTCCTGCTGCTGCTGGAACCCGACTTCGGCGCCGCAACGGTGCTGTTCGCGACGGGACTGGCCGTGCTGTTCGTCGCCGGCGCGCGCCTGCGCTACGTGCTTCTGCTCATGAGCGCGGCGATCGCGGTGTTCGGTGTGCTCGCGGTCACGTCCGCCTACCGCCTCAAGCGCATGACCGGTTTCCTGCATCCCTGGGAGGATCCTTTCAATACCGGCTTCCAGCTGACCCAGTCGCTGATCGCGATCGGCCGCGGCGCCTGGACGGGCGTCGGTCTCGGCAGCAGCGTGCAGAAACTTTTTTATCTGCCGGAGGCGCACACGGACTTCGTCTTCGCCGTGCTCGCCGAGGAACTCGGCCTGGTCGGCGTCATCGGCGTGATCGGCTTGTTCCTCGCGCTCGTCTGGAGGGCGTTCCAGATCTCAGCGATGGCGGCCGAGGCCGGATTGCGTTTCCAGTCCTATCTTGCCCTGAGTCTTGGGGTTTGGATCGGCGTGCAGGCCCTCGTCAACATCGGCGTCAACATGGGTGTGCTGCCGACCAAAGGTCTGACCCTGCCGCTGCTCAGCTATGGCCGCAGCAGCCTGCTCGTCACGCTCGCCTGGATCGGCGTGCTGCTGCGGATCCATCACGAGGTCAAATGCAGTTCCCGCTCGGCGGTGATGCGCGCACCCGGAGGCCCGCGATGAGCGCGGGACCCGTCGTGGTCATGGCGGGGGGGACCGGCGGGCACGTGTTTCCCGCGCTCGCGGTCGCGAACGTGCTGCGCGAACGCGGCGTAGCGGTCGTCTGGCTGGGGACCCACGCGGGCATGGAGGCCCGACTCGTCCCCGCGCACGGCATTCCGATCGAATGGATCCGGGTTGCCGGGATTCGCGGCAAGGGCATCGCGGCCTGGATGCTCGCGCCGCTGCGCCTCGCGCAGGCGGTCGGCGAGGCCGGCGCGGTGCTCCGACGCGTCAAGCCGCGCGCGGTGCTCGGCGCCGGCGGGTTCGTGAGCGGGCCCGGCGGCATCGCGGCCTGGTTGCTCGGAATCCCGCTGCTGATCCACGAACAGAACGCAATCGCGGGTCTCACCAACCGCTGGCTCGCGAAAATTGCGACGCGTGTATTCGAGGCTTTTCCCGACAGTTTCGCGCGGCGCGACGCGGAATGCATCGGCAATCCGGTGCGGGCTGACATAGCGGCGTTGCCGGCGCCGACGCTGCGCTTCGCGGCACGCGGCAATCCGAAGCGGCTGCTCGTGCTCGGCGGCAGTCAGGGCGCGCGCCGACTGAATCAACTCTTGCCCCAGGCGCTCGCGCAGTTGAGTACGACGCTCCGGCCCCAGGTACGTCATCAAACCGGGAGCCGCGGTTTCGACGATGCCCGCGCCGCCTATGCTGCCGCCGGTGTCGAGGCGGAACTGCTGCCGTTCATCGACGACATGGCCGGTGCCTATGCCTGGGCGGACCTGGCGATCTGCCGCGCCGGCGCACTGACGATCACCGAACTGCAGGCGGCGGGCCTCGGCGCGCTGCTCGTGCCGTTTCCCGCGGCTGTCGACGATCACCAGACGCGCAATGCCGGCGTCATGGTGCGCGCCGGCGCTGCCCGATTGGTGCAGGAGCGCGAGCTGGACGCCGAAGGTCTCGGGCGCCTGATCGGCGAATTGACGGCGGACCGCGCCACGCTGCTTGCGATGGCCGAAGCCGCGCGCGCCGGCGCGATCACGAATGCCGCGGCGCGGCTCGCGGAGCAATGCATCGTACTCGGGGAGGCCGCATGAACGATCGCATGCGCCGCATCCAGACCATTCATTTCGTCGGCGTGGGCGGGAGCGGCATGGGCGGCATCGCCGAGGTGCTGCTCAACCTCGGCTACGCCGTGCAGGGTTCGGATCTCAAGCACAACGCGGTCACCGAGCGGCTCGCGCGGCTCGGCGCCACGATCTTCATCGGACATGCCGCCGAACATCTTGGCCAGGCGGACGTCGTCGTGGTGTCGACAGCGGTGAATCGCGCGAATCCGGAGGTCGCCGCCGCGCTCGCACTCCGTGTGCCGGTGGTGGCGCGCGCGGAGATGCTCGGCGAGCTCATGCGTTTCCGGTACTCGGTCGCGGTCGCCGGCACGCACGGCAAGACCACGACGACGAGTCTGGTCGCGAGCGTGCTCGCCGAGGCCGGACTCGACCCGACGTTCGTGATCGGCGGACGGCTGAAGAGCGCGGACAGCAATGCCCGCTTGGGCGCTGGCCGCTACCTGGTCGCGGAGGCCGACGAGAGCGACGCCTCGTTCATGCATCTGCAGCCCATGATCGCGATCGTCACGAACATCGACAACGATCATCTGGCGACGCACGACGGAGATTTCGGCCGTCTCAAACAGAGTTTCGTCGATTTCCTGCACAACCTGCCGTTCTACGGTCTCGCCGTGCTTTGCGCGGACGACGAGCACGTGCGCAGCATTCTGCCCGAGGTGGCGCGTCCTTACGTGACCTATGGTTTCGAGCCCACCGCCGACGTGCGTGCCGTGGACGTGCGCCGCGAGGGAACGCAGTCGCGCTACCGGGCCGAACGGCCGGGCGCGCCGCCGCTGTCCATCACGATCAACCTGCCGGGTCGGCACAACGTGCTCAATTCCCTTGCCGCGGTCGCCGTCGCAACCGAGATCGGAGTCGGCGATGCGGCGATTCAGCGCGCGCTTGCCGGGTTCCAGGGCATCGATCGGCGCCTGCAGCAGGTCGGTCCGCTAATCTGGCCGGGCGGCGCCGCGCTGCTCGTCGATGATTACGGTCATCACCCGACCGAAATTGCGGCGACTCTGGATGCGGTGCGCCAGGGTTGGCCCGGACGGCGCCTGGTCCTCGCATTCCAGCCACATCGCTATACGCGCACGCGCGATCTGCTCGATGACTTCGGTCGCGTGCTCAGCGGGGCCGACGTGCTGCTGGTCACCGAGGTGTATGCGGCCGGGGAGGCGTCGATCACGGGCGCCGACGGGCGCGCGATCTGCCGCGCGGTCCGCAGTCGCGGCTTCGTCGAGCCCGTCTTCGTGGAACGTGTCGAGGAACTTGCCGAAGCGCTGCGCGGCATCCTCGCCGACGGCGATCTCGTGCTGACCATGGGCGCGGGCAATATTGGCGCGGTCGCGCACGAACTCGGGGCGCGCCTTGGGTCGGCCGCGGTCTCGGCCGCATGAGCGCCACCATGCAGATACCCCCGATCTCGCCCGAATTCAGTTCCCGCGTCCAGCACGGCGTGTCGATGGCGAAGCACACGTCCTGGCACGCCGGCGGACCGGCGGACCTGTTCTTTGTCCCCCGCAACGCGGGTGATCTGGCCGGCTTCCTGCGGCAGCTGCCGGCGGCGATTCCCCTGCTCTGGGTCGGCCTCGGCAGCAATTTGCTCGTGCGCGACGGGGGCTTTCGCGGGGCGGTGATTCAGACACACGGTGCGCTCGGTGTGCTCGAGCGCATCAGCGCGACGAGGCTGCACGTCGAGGCGGGCGTACCTTGCGCGCGCATCGCCCGTCAGTGCGTCAAATGGAGTCTGGGGCCCGCGGAGTTCCTCGCCGGCATCCCGGGCACGCTGGGCGGCGCGCTCGCGATGAATGCCGGCGCCTGGGGCGGAGAAACTTGGAAGCACGTGGTCGAGGTCGACGTACTCGATCGTCGCGGCCTGCGCCGCACGCGCCCGGCGGCGGAATACACGGTCGGCTATCGCAGCGTCACGGGACCCGTCGATGAATGGTTCCTGGCCGCGCGCCTCGAGTTCGAACGACAGCCGGGCCTCAACATGGACGGCATCCGCGAACTGCTCGACCGGCGCAAGCAGACCCAGCCCATCGGTGAGTGGAGCTGTGGATCGGTGTTCGCGAATCCGCCCGGAAATCATGCCGCGCGTCTGATCGAGACGGCCGGTTTGAAGGGGTTTCGCATCGGCGGCGCCTCGGTATCCGACAAGCACGCCAACTTCATCATCAATCACGGGACGGCCACGGCGGCCGATATCGAGGGCTTGATCCTGCACGTGCAGCGCACCGTCGAGGCGACGCACCACGTCGTCTTGCGGCCCGAGGTTTGCATCGTTGGGGAGCCCGCATGAACCGAGGAGTCCGCTCATGAGCCTGCTAACCCTCGACCAATCGCCGCGCCGCGTGAGCGATCCGCGCGACTTCGGCAAGGTGGCCGTGCTGCTCGGCGGCGATTCGTCCGAGCGCGAGGTGTCGCTGCTCAGCGGCAATGCCGTGCTCGGCGCCCTGAGCCGGCGGGGCGTCGACGCGCACGCCTTCGACCCGGCCAGCCGCCCGATCGCCGAGATCGCGGGCTACTCGCGCGCCTGGATCGCGCTGCATGGACCGGGCGGAGAAGACGGTCTCATGCAGGGCGCGCTCGAATGGCTGGGCGTGCCGTATACCGGCAGCGGCGTGCTGGCGTCGGCGCTGACGATGGACAAGCTCAAGACCAAGCGGGTCGTGATCGGTGCCGGTCTCGCGGCGCCCGACTATGCCGTGCTCGCGAGCCCCGCCGACTTGAGCGGGGCGCTCGAGCGCATCGGACTGCCGCTCATGGTCAAGCCGGCCTCGCAGGGTTCCAGCGTCGGCATCACCAAGGTGAAGGCTGCCGCGGACCTGCCGCGCGCCTACGAGGAGGCCCGGGCCGTCGATCCGATCGTATTCGCGGAGCGCTTCGTTTCCGGTCCTGAGTATACGGTCGGGGTCTTGCAGGACCAGGCGCTGCCCTCCATCCGCATCGAGCCGGCGACCGAATTCTACGACTACGAGGCGAAGTACTTCCGCGACGACACGCAATATCACCTGCCGAGCGGCCTGGACGCGGGCGCCGAAGCCGAGCTCCAAGCCGCGGCACTCGCGACCTTTCGTGTCACGGACTGTTTCGGCTGGGGGCGCGTCGATTTCATGCGGGACGCAGCTACTTCGAAGTTCTATTTCATCGAGATCAACACGACACCCGGCATGACCGATCACAGTCTGGTGCCGAAGGCGGCGCGCCAGACCGGCATCGACTTTCCTGAGCTTTGCTGGCGCGTGCTGGAGACGAGTTTCTCGCGGGAGCGACGCAAATGATGATCGAGAGCCCTTGACCATGAAGAGAAACAGGTTCAAGAATCGGGCCAAGCCGGACGCACCGAAGTTCCGCCTGCCGCGGCTCGCGTTCGACTGGAGCCGCCACTGGCGCAAGGCGGCGGTGCTCGTCGTGGTCGTCGCCTGCTTGGGCGCGCTGTCCTGGGCCCTAGACCGGCCCGTGCACGTCATCTCCATGGACGGACCGTTCCAGCGCGTCTCGCCCGGGCAGATCGAGAAGGCGGTCGCCCCATATCTCGCTTCCGGGTTCATGTCGGCCGATCTCGACGCGATCGAGCGGGCGGTCGAGGCCCTGCCCTGGGTCGACCATGCCCGGGTTCAGCGTCGCTGGCCGAACAGTCTGCACGTGACCGTCGTCGAGCAAACCGCCGCCGCCCGGTGGGGCGATGCGGGACTGCTGAACACCCGCGGCGAGTTGTTCGACCGCGCGGCCGCGCACGTGCCGTCGGAACTGCCGCGCCTCAGCGGTCCCGAAGGCAACGAGACCGCCGTCGCGCAGCGCTATCTCGCCGCCGCGGCGCGCATGTCCGAGGCGGGACTGCGCATCGCGGCGCTGCGACTCGACGAGCGCGGTGCCTGGGAGATCGATCTGGACAGCGGCGTCACCGTCCGGCTCGGACGACAGGACGTCGACGAGCGCCTCGATCGCTTCATCCGCGCGGCCGCTCCGGCGATCGCGCATCACACCAGCGACGTGTCCTACGTGGACATGCGCTATTCGAATGGTTTTTCCATCGGTTGGCGCACGCTGGGCAGTCCCGCGTCGCCACCGTCCAAGGGTGTTCAAGAATTCAATGGCTAAGCGTTCAGACAGAAATCTCCTCGTCGGGCTCGACATCGGCACGAGCAAGGTCGTCGCCATCGTCGGGGAGATCAAGGCCGACGGCGTGCTCGAGATCATCGGCATCGGCAGTCATCCTTCGCGCGGCCTGAAGAAGGGCGTCGTCGTCAACATCGAATCGACGGTGCAGTCCATCCAGCGCGCCGTCGAGGAAGCCGAACTCATGGCGGGCTGCGAGATCCATTCCGTCTACGCCGGCATCGCGGGCAGCCACGTGCGCAGCCTGAATTCGCACGGCATCGTCGCGATCAAGGACAAGGAGGTCGTTCAGGGCGACGTCGAGCGCGTCATCGACGCGGCCAAGGCGGTCGCGATTCCGGCGGACCAGAAGATCCTTCACGTTTTGCCGCAGGAATACATCATCGACTCGCAGGAAGGAATCCGCGATCCGATCGGCATGTCCGGCGTGCGTCTCGAGGCGAAGGTGCACATCGTCACCGGCGCCGACAGCGCCGCGCAGAACATCGTCAAGTGCGTGCAGCGCTGCGGGCTCAGCGTCGACGACATCGTCCTCGAGCAACTCGCCTCCAGTTATGCGGTTCTCACGGAGGACGAAAAGGACCTCGGCGTCTGCGTGGTCGACATCGGCGGCGGGACCACCGACATCGCCGTATTCGGCGGCGGGGCGATACGGCACACCGCCGTCATACCGATCGCGGGCGATCAGGTGACGAACGACATCGCGGTGTCGATGCGCACGCCGACGCAATACGCGGAGGACATCAAGATCAAATACGCCTGCGCACTCTCGCAACTCGCCAATCCGGACGAGACCATCGAAGTGCCGAGCGTCGGCGACCGGCCGCCGAGACGTCTCGCGCGACAGACGCTCGCCGAGATCGTCGAGCCGCGCTACGAGGAACTGTTCGCGCTGGTCCGCGACGAACTGCGGCGATCCGGACTCGAGGAATCGGTCGCCACCGGAATCGTGCTGACCGGGGGCACTTCCAAGATGGAAGGAGCGATCGAACTGGCCGAAGAGGTCTTCCACATGCCGGTGCGCCTCGGCGTGCCGCAATACGTGAGCGGTCTCGTGGACGTGGTCAGCAATCCGATCCATGCCACCGGCGTGGGCCTGCTGCTCTACGCGAAGGCGAATCTCGATCAGCATCGCGCCGCCCCACCGCTGCTCGCGGGCGGCGTGAAGAGCATTTTTGAACGAATGAAAGCTTGGTTTCAGGGCAATTTTTAGAAAAACACCACGTAAGGAGCATTGGAATGTTCGAACTCATGGACTCTTACAGTCAAAACGCGATCATCAAGGTCCTCGGAGTGGGAGGCGGAGGCGGCAACGCCGTCTCGCACATGGTGCAGGCAGGTCTCGAGGGCGTGGACTTCATCTGCATCAACACCGATGCGCAGGCGCTCAAGCACTCCAAGGTGCGCACTGCCCTGCAGATCGGCTGCAACATCACCAAGGGTCTCGGCGCCGGTGCGGACCCGGAAGTCGGCCGTCAGGCCGCCATGGAGGATCGCGACCGGATCATCGAGCTGATCGAAGGCTGCGACATGCTGTTCATCACGGCCGGCATGGGCGGGGGCACCGGCACGGGTGCGGCGCCGGTCGTCGCCCAAGTCGCGAAGGAGTTGGGGATCCTGACGGTCGCCGTCGTCACGAAGCCCTTCGAGATGGAGGGCAACAAGCGCTCTCGCGTCGCCGATCAGGGCATGCTCGAGTTGTCGAAGTACGTCGATTCCTTGATCACGATCCCGAATCAGAAGCTCCTGTCGGTGCTCGGCAGCACGACGACGCTGCTCGATGCGTTCAAAGCCGCCAACACCGTGCTGCAGGGCGCGGTTCAGGGCATCGCGGAGTTGATCACGCGCCCCGGTCTGATCAACGTCGACTTCGCGGACGTGCGCACCGTGATGTCGGAAACCGGCATGGCGATGATGGGCTCTGGCTCCGCTTCCGGGGACGACCGTGCGCGCGAGGCGGCCGAGTCCGCGATTTCCAGTCCCCTGCTCGAGGACATCAATCTCGCCGGCGCCCAGGGCATCCTGGTCAACGTCACCGCGGGCATGGACCTGTCGATCGGCGAATTCCAGGAAGTCGGCAACGTCATCAAGCAGTTCGCGTCGGACGACGCGACCGTCGTCGTGGGCACCGTCATCGATCCGGAAATGACCAACCAGATTCGCGTGACCGTCGTGGCCACCGGCTTGGGACGTCCCGTCGCGAAGGCGGCGCCGCAACCGCTCAGCCCCCAGATCGTGCCGCCGCAGCCGAACATCCGGGTCGTGCGGCAGCGCGCGCCTCTGGCGGCGACCGATTACGCGGCGCTCGACAAGCCCACGGTGCAGCGCCAGCGCGCCGTCGGCGACGGCTTGCGGGCGGAAGTGGAGAGCGAGGAATACCTCGACATCCCGGCATTCCTGCGCCGACAGGCCGATTGAGTCCCCGGATATTGAGGATAGGGTAGGTGGCGCGCCCGCTGGCGCCGCCGATTTGACGATGAATATTCCATGCTTTGCGCCCCGGGCCTCCCGGGGCGCAGTTTTGGGCGGGTTTCGGGAACCCTGTGGTACCTTTGCGGGTCTTTAGCCCGGCGGGAATACGCCTTTCCAATAGAATCATAAAGATGCTCAACCAACGTACCTTGAAGAACTCGATCCGCGCCTCCGGCGTCGGGCTGCATACGGGGAAGAAGATTCTCATGACGCTGCGACCGGCGTTGCCGGATACGGGCATCGTCTTTCGGCGCACCGATTTGGAGCAGCCGGTGGACATCCAAGCGCATGCGGAGCATGTGGGCGAAACCATGCTGGGCACCACCTTGCACAAGGGGGACGTGAAAATCTCCACGGTAGAGCACTTGCTCTCGGCGCTCGCCGGTCTCGGGATCGACAATGCCGTGATCGAGGTCAGTGCGGCGGAGGTGCCGATCATGGACGGCAGCGCGGGCCCGTTCGTGTTCTTGCTGCAATCGGCGGGCATCGAAGAGCAAAAAGCGCCCAAGCGCTTCATCCGGATCCTCGAGTCCGTGCGCGTCGAGGATGGCGACAAATGGGCGAGCTTCGACCCTTACAACGGCTTCAAGGTGAACTTCGAGATCGAGTTCAATCATCCGACCTTCAAGAATCACACCCAGGTCGCGACCATGGATTTCTCGACGACCTCTTTTCTGCGGGAAATCAGCCGGGCCCGCACCTTTGGCTTCATGCGCGACATTGAAAGCCTGCGCTCACGCAATCTCGCGCTCGGCGGCAACATGGACAATGCGATCGTGCTCGACGACACCGGCATCCTCAACGAGGACGGCTTGCGTTACGAGGACGAGTTCGTCAAACACAAGATCCTCGATGCGATCGGCGATCTCTATCTGCTCGGCCATAGCCTGATCGGAGAGTTCAGCGGCTTCAAATCCGGCCATGCGCTCAACAACAAGCTGCTGCGCGCCTTGATCAGCCGGGAAAGCGCCTGGGAGGAAGTCACCTTCGAGAGCCTCAAGGATGCGCCGATCTCCTACGTTCCGGCCGCCGTCAACGCCTAGCCGGCCGCGCCTAGCCGGCAGCGCCTAGCCGGCCGCCGGTACCACCCGTAGCCGTACCGAGACGATCGTCGTGCGGGCGGTGGAACCGACCGTTTTGCGCAGGTCATTGGTGAAATAGCGCAGGCGGGCGGCCCAGGCCGCACTCGAGACCGCAACCGTGAGCCGCCCTCCCTCCAATCCGGCGCTCAAGACCTCGGCAGCGAGTCGGGCGGGCAATGCTGTTTGCACCGCAACAAGGAGTTCGGCGCGGTCACGCAGTCGGGCCGACAGAGTTCCAAGCACTTTGTCAGGTATCTGAAGTAACTCGCTGAGAGGCTTAAATTTTTGCATTGCAGTACTCTTGCCGACACCCTGCCGGATCCGCAAAATCGTGCGGAATTCCTTGTTTCGAGTCACCTTTTTCTGCATAGTCTAGCCCGACTGATAAGGGCATACCCGCCGAAAGGCGGGGACGCAAAGCTACCGGTCTACGGCTCAATCGACGCTACGACAGCGGGGTCTCGCCAGTTGAATAATGCTCACAAGCTGTCGGAAAGATCCCAATGAACGTCATTTTTGTCGGCCGCACGTCTGGTCGAGTGAAACAATTCGACCTTCGGCAACCTCTGGTCGTCGTTGCGGCTCTCGCGGTCGTGTTCCTGATCGTCGTCGGCGCGTTCTCGTTCGGCATGAGTCTCGGCTTGAAGCGCGGCGCGGTGAGCCCGATCGATCAGTTGGGCAACTGGTCCGCGGAACTCCTGCATCAGAAAGAGCAGATCGAAAACACCCGCCAGGTGCTCCAGGAGAAGGTCAACGCGCTGGCGATGCGTGTCGGACAGATGAATGCCAACGTGATCCGCCTCGATGCCCTCGGGCGGCGTCTGACGCGTATGGCGAACATCAACGATGGCGAATTTGACTTCGGCAACCCACCCGCGATGGGCGGCGAGGGCGGAGCGGACGGCCAGCCGGCACAGATTCCGAGCCTGACCGCGATGGTCGACGACTTGCAGAATCAGCTCTCCAGCCGCGAGCAGCAGTTGGGCGTGCTCGAAAACCTCATTCTCACGCGCGAACTCAACAAGCAGGTCTACCCCGAGGGCCGCCCGGTCCAGGAAGGCTTCATCTCGTCCTACTTCGGCGATCGCGCGGATCCGTTCACCGGCTACTCGGCGAACCACAAAGGCGTCGATTTCGCCGCGCCAGAGGGCACCCACGTGATCTCCGTGGCCGCCGGCCTGGTGACCTATGCCGGGGAGCGGAACGGTTATGGCCTCATGGTCGAAGTCAATCACGGCAATGGCATGACGACCCGCTACGCGCACAACGAAAAGCTGCTGGTCAGTCAGGGCGAGATGATCCGCAAAGGCCAGGAGGTCGCCCTGATCGGGTCCACCGGGCATTCCACCGGCCCGCATCTACACTTCGAAGTCCTGAAGAACGGGGTTCAGGTCGATCCGCTGCGCTTCATCGGCGAGGACCGCTGAGGTCGGCGCTGGAATTCCACGCCGCCACCCTCATTTAGACCCCTCAGGCCGGGTTTGGGGTGGCAGCCCCGGCGCTCGGCGCCGAAACGATTTCCCGCCCTCCCGGTCTACCCGTACAATACTCAGTTTTTTAAGGACTCCCTCGCGTGTGGAAGTTTCTGACGAGCATATTCGGCAGCCGTAATCAGCGCCTGGTCAAGGACTTTGCGCGCACCGTTGCGGCGATCAACGCCATCGAACCCGCCTTGAGCGAGTTGCCCGACGAGCAGTTCCCAGAAAAGACGCGCGAATTGAAGGCGCGCTTTGCGGCCGGCACGCCGCTCGACGACCTCGTTCCCGAGGCATTCGCCCTGGTGCGGGAAGCCTCGCGCCGCAAGCTGGGACTCCGTCACTTCGACGTGCAGATGATCGGCGGACTTGCCTTGAACTCCGGCAAGATCGCGGAGATGCGAACCGGCGAGGGCAAGACCCTGATGTCGACGCTGCCGGCCTATTTGAACGCGCTGAGCGGCGAGGGCGTGCACGTCGTGACCGTCAACGAATATCTGGCGACCCGCGATTCGGAGTGGATGGCGCCGGTGTTCCGCTTTCTGGGACTCGAGGTCGGGGTCATCAAGAATGCACAGTCGCCGTCCGAGAAGCGCGCCGCCTACGCCTGCGACATCACCTACGGCACCAACAACGAATTCGGTTTCGACTACCTGCGCGACAACCTTGCCTTCAATCTCGATGACCGGGTTCAGCGCAAACTCGCCTTCGCGATCATCGACGAAGTCGACTCGATCCTCATCGACGAGGCCCGTACGCCGCTGATCATCTCCGGACCCGCCGAGGAGAGCACTGAACTTTACATCAAGATCAATGCCCTCATTCCTCGGCTCACGAAGCAAGAGGAAGAGGAAGGCCCCGGCGATTATGCCGTGGACGAGAAGACCAAGCAGGCCACCCTGACCGAAGAGGGTCATCAGAAGGTCGAGGAACTGATGGCCGAGATCGGTCTGCTGCGCGAGGGCGAAAGCCTCTACGACGCAACCAACATCCGGCTGATGCATCATTTGAATGCCGCGCTGCGCGCCCACGCGCTCTACAAGCGGGACGTCGAGTACATCGTGCGCGGCGGTGAGGTCATCATCGTCGACGAATTCACGGGCCGCACCATGCAGGGACGCCGCTGGTCCGACGGACTGCACCAGGCCGTGGAGGCGAAGGAGGGCGTGAAGGTTCGCGAGGAAAATCAGACGGTCGCCTCGATCACGTTCCAAAACTTCTTCCGCCTGTACGCGAAGCTCTCCGGGATGACCGGCACGGCCGACACCGAGGCTTTCGAATTCCAGGAGATCTACGGTCTCGAGGTCCTCGTGATACCGACCCACAAGCCGATGGTCCGGCAGGACAAGTCGGATCTGGTCTTCCTGTCCGAGGGCGACAAGTTCCAGGCAATCCTCGAAGACATCCAGGAATGCGTGCAGCGTGCCCAGCCCGTGCTCGTCGGCACGACATCGATCGAGACCTCGGAGCGGCTGGGCAAGCTGCTCAGCGCGGCAAAGATTCCGCATGAAGTCCTGAACGCCAAGCAGCACGAGCGGGAGGCGCACATCGTCGCCGAGGCCGGGCGACCCGGCGCGGTCACGATTGCGACGAACATGGCGGGTCGCGGCACCGACATCGTGCTCGGCGGCAGCCAGCGCACGCAGATCGACGCCCTGGAGAATCCGAACGAGGCGCAGTTGCGTCAGATTCGCGAGGAGTGGCAGGAGAGGCACGATCAGGTGCTCGCCGCGGGCGGTCTGCACATCATCGGCACCGAACGCCACGAGTCACGGCGCATCGACAATCAGCTCCGCGGACGCTCGGGTCGTCAGGGCGACCCGGGCTCCAGTCGTTTTTATCTGTCGCTCGAAGACAATCTCATGCGGATCTTCGGCGATCCCACGCGAATGAAGGCCCTGATGACGCGCGTCGGCATGAAGGCCGGCGAGGCGATCGAGAGCGGCATGCTGACGCGGCAGATCGAGCGTGCCCAGCGACGCGTCGAGCAGCACAATTTCGATGCGCGCAAGCAGGTGCTGGAGTACGACGACGTCGCGAACGACCAGCGCAAGGTGATCTACCAGCAGCGCACCGACCTGATGAGCGCCGAGGACGTCGCCGAGGCCGTCGTCGGCATCCGTGAGGAGGTCGTCGATCAACTGGTCGATCAATATGTGCCCGGCGGCGCGACCGAGGATCAGTGGGACGTGCCCGGTCTCGAAGCCGTCCTGGCCCGCGATTTCGCGGCGCAACCGCCGGTTGCCGACTGGATCAAGAGCGAAGAAGCCGGTGACGGTTCCGCGCTCAAAAAGAAGCTCCTCGCCGCGCTCATCGATGCCTACGATGCGAAGCGCAGGGACTTGGGCGCGGAGCTCATGCGCCACATCGAGAAGCAGGTCATGCTGCAGACTCTCGACACGCACTGGCGGGAACATCTGGCCGCCATGGACTACATGCGCCAGGGCATCTTTCTGCGCAGCTACGCGCAGAAGAATCCGAAGCAGGAATACAAGCGTGAGGCCTTCGAGCTGTTTGCCGCGATGTTGGATCGCATCAAGTACGACACGATCACGACCGTCTCCAAGATCCAGGTCCGCAATCAGGCAGAAATCGAGCGCGAGGAGTTGGAGCGGCAACAGCGGCTCGCCCGCGCCCTGCAATTCCAACACGAGGAAGCGCAATCGCCGATCACCGCGCCGATCGCAGCACCGGGCGAGGAGGGCTTGATCGCGTCGGCTCCGACGGATTTCACCGGCGTCGACGCGGGTCCCGGCGGACCCACCGTGAGAGGTGTCCCGAAGGTCGGGCGCAACGAGCCCTGTCCCTGCGGTTCCGGGCGTAAGTTCAAGCACTGCCACGGCGCTTTGCAGCAAGCAAACGGTTGAGCGGCGACGACTCGGTGAGCGGCGACGGTGCGGCGGCGACCGGTGCAGCGGGGACCGAATCGCGGCGTCTGGTCCATGTCGTCGCCGGCGTTCTGTGCGATGCAGAGCGACGGGTCTTGCTCGCGCAACGCCCGCCCGGCAAACATCTCGCCGGCGGTTGGGAGTTTCCCGGCGGCAAACTAGAAGTCGGTGAGACGCGCGCGGAGGCCCTGATCCGGGAGCTGCAGGAGGAACTCGGCATCTCGGTAACGGCCGCGCGTCCGCTGATGCGGGTTCAGCATGCCTATCCACAACGCGACATCCTCCTCGACGTCTGGATCGTCACCGACTACGACGGCGTCCCGGCCGGCCTCGATGGGCAGACCCTGCGCTGGTGTCCGCGCGCAGAATTAGCCGAGGCCGACTTGTTGCCGGCCGATGCGCCGATCGTCACGGCCTTGGCTCTGCCGGAGCGGCTGACGGCCTCCGCCAATGACCTCTATGAGATCTCCGAGCCGTCGGATCACGGCAGGGGCCGCGACAGGCCGGGCCGCGACAGGCCGGGCCGCGACAGGCCTTTGCGCGGAGTTTTTTGCTCGGACCTCGAGGAGGGGTTCTCCGCCGTCGCCGCGGGCGCCGATTTCCTGGTCACGCGAGCGGCCGTGCCGGATGAGGTGCTCGCCGCCTTGTGTGCCGGTGCGGGCGTGCCCGTGTTTGCACGCGGCATAGCGCTCGAGGATGCCTGGCAGTTGGGGGCGACGGGCGTCTGCGGATAAGCTCGCCCTTCATGGCTACCCCTGTTTGGCTGAGCGTCGTGATCCCCTCTTACCGCGGGGAACGGTGGATCGAATCGGCGCTCAGGTCCATCGCCCGGGAGCCTGCCGAGGGGATTGAAGTCCTGCTGATCGATTCGGGTCCTTCCAGTGAAACCCGCGACAAGGCCGCGCGCTTCACGGATCAACTCCGGATCCGCATCTTCGATCGGGCCGATCTGCCGTCCTGGCAGGCGAAGACCAACTTCGGCGTAGAGACGGCCACTGCAAGCCACGTTTGCTGGTTGGGGGTGGATGATCTCTGGTTGCCGGGGCGCGCCGAGAAGCTGCGCGCGTGGATCAGCGACGCACCCCATGCGGCTCTGCAGCTGGCTCCCGCCGCATTCGTCGACAGCAACGGTCGCGCCGTCGGCAACTGGCACTGTCCTCTGCCGCCCGGACGCGAGGCGAGCTCCGCGCTCGTCATCGAACGCCTGCTGGTGCAGAACTTCATTGCGGCGCCGGCGCCGGTTTTTCGCCGGGATGCTTGGCTTGCCTGTGGCGGGATCGACGAGAGTCTCTGGTACACCGCCGATTGGGACATGTGGCTCAAGCTGGCGGCACTCGGTCCCGTGCCTTATCGGGAGGCGCTCACGGTCGGATTTCGCATCCATTCGGGTTCTCTCACCGCGACCGGGAGCCGCGATGCGGTGGATTTTCGGCGGCAAATGGACACGGTCCTCGCGCGGCATCTGGCGAAGATCGCGCTCGCTGCAAGGCCGGGCATCGAGCGCGTCGCGAAGGTCTCGATCGCCATGAACAGCGCCCTGGCTTTGGCTGCGCGCGGACGTTACCGGGGATTGCTTGCCGCGGTGTTCGACCTCGTATGTCTCGGACCTGTCGGGATGTGGCGTTATTGGCGCGACTCGCGGATCGCTGAGCGCCTGCGGTCTCGGCTCAAGGCGCGGCGCGCGGCCGTCGCATGAAGGTCGGGCCCTTCGTGCGCGGGCTGTTCGGCCCGCTCGAGCCGCGGATCGCCGGCGCCTACCGTTCGATCTATCTCGACGTCGGCGCGCTGGTCGCCCAGTTGCTGCGTTGGAAGCCGAGTGCCGTCCGGATACTCGAAGTCGGTTGCGGGGAGGGCGCGGTGACCGAAGAGCTGTGCGTCGCCTACCCGCAGGCAGGCATCACCGCCATCGACGTGACGCCCCGCGTCGGGAGGCTGTTCCAGGGGAATCGCGATCGCGTGCAGTTCCTGCGGAGCACCGTTCAGGAGATCGGCAGGCACCACCCGGCCAGCTTCGATCTGATCGTCTTGAGCGACGTACTGCATCATGTTGCGCCCACGCAAAGGCGGAGCTTGTTGGACGCGGTGCGACTTTGCCTGGCGCCCCACGGTGTCTTCGTTCTCAAGGACTGGCAGCGCAGCCGTAGCCCAATCCACTGGCTTTGCCATGCCTCGGACCGCTGGCTCACCGGAGACCGGGTGAGTTACATGAGCCGCGAAGAGATGCGCGATCAGCTCGTCGCCAGTTTCGGCGCCGGCATCTCGATGCAGGAAGCCCGCATCGCCCCGCGGTGGAACAATCTCGCGTTTCTCGTTCAGGCTTCAGAGCGCATTCAAGCTGACGCAGGTTACGCCGATCGTGATCAGCGCGATGCCGAGCCACTGCAAACCGGTTAAGGACTCGCCGTAAACGGCCCATGCGCAGAGCGGCATGAGAACATAAAATCCGGCGCCGACGCTGGCTGCGGCGATGCCGAGCTTTGCCCGCGAGATCAGCATCATCCAAAGGAAGTAGCCCAGCGCCTGCACGGCCAGTGAGGCGTATATCCACGGCGAGACGACCGCCTGCGAGAAGAAACGCGGGAATTCATCGAAGCTCGGACGCCCGCCGACTTTCGACAAGGCGAACTTGAGCAGGAGTTGACCCAACACGGCGTTGGCCGCGACGGCGAGAGCTAAGAGTTTTGTTGGCATGGCCGTCAATCCATCTCGATGAAACCGAGCAAGAAGCCCCCGAATACGATCTGTGTTCCGACAGCGAGGGTCATGACCGCCGGGATGGTGATCCGCATCATTTCGCTCGGTACGAGGGGTCCGAAAGAAGAATGACCCCATTGCAGGATCGCATAAGCCGCGCCGCCGAGCCCCGCCGCCGCCAAGCTGAGGCCCACGAGAATCGCGGCGTCGAGCGATGCCCAACGCAACAAGGTCTCCGGCAGACCTCGCGCGATGCTCAATTGCATTCTTCTGGCAATCGCCATGGCGAACAAGCCGAAGAAAACGATCTGCACGCCGAGCAGTGCGGCGATCGCAAAGTACAAGAGGGTGTTGATGTCCAAAGTGAAGAGGCCGGGAACCCTCAAAGGCGCGCGTGTCAGGATGGTGGTCCCGAGCAGCCCGATCGATCCCAATCCCAATCCCGGGTACAAAAATAGCCACTGCGGGCTGCGCAACAGCATGAAACGCAAGTGCCGCCATCCGTCCCGCCAGGGTCGCAGATGCGGCGCGCGCTGGCGGCCGTCCGGGCTCAGCGTGGTCGGCACTTCGGCGATCTCAAGTCTCGCCAGCGATGCTTTGACGACCATTTCGCTCGCGAACTCCATGCCCGAGGCGCGCAGATTCAAGTCGAGGATCGCCCGGCGATCGAAACCGCGCATGCCGCAATGAAAATCGCCGACCGGCGAGGAAAACAGGGTTCTGCCGATGAACGAGAGTGCGGGATTGCCGACGTATCGGTTGAGCAGAGGCATCGCTCCCGGCTGGATGCCGCCCTGGAACCGGTTGCCCATGACGAGATCGCATCCCTGTCGCAGACGATCCAGGAAAGCGTCGAGATCGCTGAAGTCGTAGGAATCGTCCGCATCGCCCATGATGACGTAGCGACCCTGCGCTGCCCGGATGCCGCCCAACAGCGCAGCGCCATAGCCCTTGTCCGCCACCTCCACCACGCGTGCGCCCGCCGCGGCGGCCAGAGCGCGGGATCCGTCGGTCGAGCCGTTGTCGGCGACCAAGACCTCGCCCGCTATGCCCCGCTTCCGCAGATAGGCGAGCGCCTTGGCGACACACACTTCGACCGTGAGCGCCTCGTTGAGGCAGGGCATCAAAACGGTCAGTTCCATCGCGCGTGTCGCCGTCACGGGAGGGACTGCCAAAGGCTGCCGCGCGCCTCGACGAGCACGGGCCGAAAGCTTGGCAGGGCGCGGGCCATCAAGCGCTCGTCAGCGGCTTCGCCGAGGCTCATGAGCATGATCAGGTGGCCGTCGCCCGGCATGTTTTGGATCATGTCCCAGGTGTACAGACCGCGTTGGAACCGCACGAACACCACCCATTTTCCTCCGTCAGGGGCGCTGATCCTCTGCGCCAGATGTCGCTCGATGATGGCATCAACCTGCCCGAAGCGCAGAGTCGTGCTAAAAATCGTGCTGAGCAGGGCGATGCCGCCGACCCACTGGCGCCAGGCGCGCCCGCCATTCTGGTCTTCAGTCTGCCGTGCCATGAATGCCGCTCCGTACAAGGGCAGCAGGCCCCAAGCGGAATGAAAATACCGATAACCCCAGCCGTGTCCCTGATCGAAGGGCACGAACCAATAAACGCCATAGGTCACGGCCGCCGACGCCGCCAACAGCAGCATGGGTCCGCGGATCACGCGTGCACCCCCGACCGCCAGCAGCAGCAGGCCGGGCATGCTCCAGATCCAGACTTTCCAGGTGGCGAGCAATCTCGCGAACACGACCGCCTGATCGGGCAGCCGGAAGGCCTTCGACGCCATCGCCAGGAACATTTCGGGCAGGCCGGCTGCGGCCGGTGCCGCCGCAGTCACCGCTTTCGGTCCGATCCCCGCGAGATAGCTGGGCCACGCAATGCCGACGCCCAAACCAATGGGCAGATAACCGATCGCCACCGCGAGCAGCGCCGGCCAGCGGCGTCGGTCGAGACACAGCCAGAGCAGCCAAGGGATCGCAAATAAAGCATGCGGGACCGGGTTGTGCAGCACCAAGGCCCAACCGCCCAGTAAACCCGCCAGGAGTGCGCGCGAACTCCGACCGTCGAGCAGCAGCCACGCGAATCCCAAGTTGAACAACAGGTGGGCAGGCATGGAGTAGAAGGACAGCGCGTTGACCGTGAACTCCGGCGACGCGAGCGCGAGGAGCACTGCCCAACCGCCGGCCTCGCGGCTTTGAAAATAGCGTGCCGCGAACGCGTGCAGCAGCAGGAGCGTCGCGCCGCTCAGCAGGGGATTCAACAACCACGGCACTTGCGCCCACGCGAAGGGTGCGAGCAAGGCGGCGAATCCCGGCCAATACATTGACGCGATCCGACCCGTTGCCGGATCGACCGCGAAGAAGTAGTTGCGAAATCCGCCGGGGATCATGCGATCGAGCAGATCGGCGGGTAGAACCCAGGACAAGTGCCCGTGTGCGAAGGCCTGCGCCTGCGCAAGTTGCGCCGACTCGTCCATGGCGAACGGAATCGCGTGATAGCAAAATTTCGCGCCGAGCGCGAACACGGCGACCGCGGCCACCGCCGTCGCCCAGGGGCGGTCCGCGATCGCGAGTGCGAGCCGGGCCCCGTAGCTGCGAACCGGCGGGGATACCGCGACCAGGAGCACGATCAGCACCTGCAGCGCCGCGCCCCAATCGTCGGTGAAGGCGAACAGGCGCGCGAAAATCGCCATATCCAGCTCGGCGCCGCCCGAGCGTCTCGTCAGGTAAGATTGCAGGCACGCGGCCGCGCTCACGGCACCCGTCGCGAGCGCGAACGGCAGAATCTGCGGCGCAGGCCGCGAGTCGTTCATGAGCCGAGGTGCGTCTCGAAGAATCCGAGGATCGTCGCGTACGCATGGCGCCCATCGTGCTGCCGCGTCAGCCCGTGCTTGGCGCCCGGGTAGACCATGATGTCGAACGGTTTGCCGAGATCCTGCAGGCGCCGAAACAGTTTGGTGCTATGAAGGAACAGCACGTTGTCGTCGGCCATCCCGTGAATCACCAATAACCGGCCCTCCAAATCCGGTGCGTAGGGCAAGACGGCGCTCGCCGCATAGCCTTCCGCGTTGTCCGCCGGCGTGCCGAGGTAGCGTTCGGTGTAATGCGTGTCGTACAAGGTCCAGTCGGTGACCGGTGCACCGGCGACGCCGGCGCGAAAAATCTCCGGCGCCTTGAACATCAACATCAGACTGAGATAACCGCCATAGCTCCAGCCCCAGACCCCGATTCGGGCACGGTCGATGTAACTCTGGTCGGCGAGCCAGCGGGCCGCCGTGACCTGGTCGGCCACTTCGACAGCCCCAAGTTTGCGGTGGATCGGCGCCTGGAATGCCGTCCCGCGAAAGGCGCTGCCGCGATTGTCGAGCTGCAGGACGACGTAGCCGGCGCGGGTGAGAATTTGCGTGAAAGAAGCGCCCATCCAGACATCGAGCACGCGTTGCACGCCCGGTCCGCCGTACACATCGAGTATCGCCGGATGGCGTCTGCCGGGATCGAAGTCCGCGGGCTTGAACAGACGGTAGTGCAGGACTTGCCCGTCGGCGGCGGCCAGGGTTCCGAACTCGGGTGTCGAGTTCGTCTGCAGGTAAGGCGCGCTGGGATGCAGAGCGTCGAGCCGGTTCTCGAGCAGGTAAGCGCTGAACGACCCGTCGATCCGGTGCACGGAGACGCGCGGCGGCTGATGGCGGCTCGTGAACTGATCCAGAAAGAACTGTCCGCCCGGTGCGATCGTGATCGCGTGCACGCCGTCCTCGGGCGTGATCGTCAGCGGAACCTGGGCCGGCCCATCCGCGAAGGAAACGCGGTAGAGCTTGCGCGTCGTCGGTCCGTCGCACGTTCCTGTGAAGTAGATCAGACGATGTTCCTCGTCGACCCATTTGATGGCGCGTCCGCGGAAATCGTCGACCGACCAATTGCCTGCCGTCAGCTGACGGATCAGCCTCCCGTCATTGGCATAGAGGTAGAGGTGCTGATGGCCGTCGCGCGTCGACGCCCAGATGAACTCCGCGGATTTTTTCAGGAAGGTCAGCTCGTCGTGCAGATCGATCCAGGTCGCGGCGGTCTCGCTGAGGATCGGCGTGACGCGTGCGCTCGCGACGTCGATGAACAGCAGGTCCAGCTTTTGCTGATCCCGGCTCTCGCGCTGCACGGCGAGGGTCCTGCCATCAGGCAGCCAGTCGACGCGGGCGACATAGTGGTCCTCGGCGCCGAGGTCCAGCCACGTGATGGCGCCGGTGGCGACATCGGCGACACCGAGCGTCACTCGGGCGTTCGCCGCCCCGGCTGCCGGGTACCGCTGGGCGAACGTGGCCACGTTGTCCGCCGCGATCTCGAAGCGTTGCGTCAGGGGGACGGGGCTCTCGTCGACGCGCGCAAAGGCGATATGGCGGTCGTCCGGCGACCACCAGTAACCCGTGCTGCGCCCCATTTCCTCCTGCGCCACGAATTCCGCGAGCCCGTACTTGATCGCGCCGCCACCGTTCCGGGTGATCGCGACTTCCGCGTTGGCCGCGAGGTCGAAGACCAGGAGGTTTTGGTCTCGGACATAGGCGACATAGCGCCCGAGTGGGGAGACCGATGCGTCGGTGGCAAAACCGCGTCCCGCGCCGATCTCGCGCATCGCGCCGCCGGGCGGCGCGTCCAGATCGAAGTAAAAGAGGTTCCCGTCGTTCGGAAACAGCAGCGCCTTGCCGGACGGGGCGAACGAATACTCGAGAATCCCCGATAGAGCAGCTCGGCGCTGCCGTTCGCGCTTCCCCAGTTCCTCGTCCGACAAAGCTTGCGCCGCGGCCGCGAGCAGGCGCGAGTCGACCAGCCGGCGGGCTTCGGGTCCTGCGATCCGATACTCCCAGAGATCGAGCCTGTCCTTGTCGTCCTCGCTACCGCGAAGATAGGTGATGCGCGACCCATCGGGCGCCACCTGCAGTCCCATGATCGTTGGTCCCGCGAGGGCGGGCGCATCGAACAGACGGTCGATCGATAGTGCCGCGGTTTGCGGGGCCGTCCG
>Ga0116226_10001107_pt1 | contig 23411 bp, 20 predicted proteins | sample S1TSphfallax_FD_89692 | JGI IMG/M metagenome (GOLD analysis project Ga0116226, IMG submission 89692) | Host-associated microbial communities from peat moss isolated from Minnesota, USA - S1T2_Fa - Sphagnum fallax MG | ecosystem: Host-associated > Plants > Peat moss > Unclassified | place: USA... | reverse complement strand
CTCGCCTCATCGCGCGAAGCCTTGACGATTCCGGGCGAGCATATCGTGCGCCTGCCGATTCTGGCGGTGCCGGAGCACACCGCCCGCATGACGGCGGCCGAAGCGCTGACCTATTCCTCGGTCCGTCTGTTCGTCGATCGAGCCGCGGCGGCGCTCGGCCGGTTCGAGCTCTCCGACCAAGACGCGCCCAGTGTCGCCGGTATCTGCCGCCGGCTCGACGGCATCGCGCTTGCGCTGGAGCTGGCGGCACCAAGACTGAAAATGCTGAAGCCGGCGCAGCTCCTCGCCAAGCTCGACGACCGGTTCAAGTTGCTGACCGGCGGCAGCCGCGTAGCACTCCCGCGCCAGCAGACGCTGCGCGGTCTGATCGATTGGAGCCACGATCTCTTGTCTGAACCGGAACAGATATTACTGCGGCGGCTCTCGGTGTTCGCCCATGGCTGGACGCTGGAGGCCGCCGCCGCGGTAGCGGCAGGCGACCGGCTCGACGAGTGGGAGATCTTCGATCTTCTATCGTCGCTGGTCGATAAATCTCTGGTCTTTGCAGATCAGTCCAATGCCGAACCGCGTTTCATGTATTTGGAATCGACGCGTCACTACGCGCTGGAAAAGCTGCACGCGGCCGGCGAGGAACATTATCGCGAGCCGCTCGCCCGGTATCTGACAAGCTTGTGCCAGGCTGGTGAGAATATATGGCAAACGATGCCGACCGACGCTTGGCTCGCCCTCTATCGGCCAGAGCTTGACAATGTGCGCGCCGCGCTTGACTGGGCGTTCGCGGACCAGAGCCGGGCGGCGATTGGCCTCGAACTCTTCGCCTATACCGCGCCGCTGTGGCGCGATCTGGCGCTCGTTACCGAACGCGAGCGCTGGAGCGAGATCGCATTGGCGCATGTAACCGACACGACGCCGCCGGCAGTAGCGGCGCGCATCCATATGTTGGCGGGCACCACAATGGTGGGCATTCGCTCGACCGAGCCGGTATTGCGTCGGGCGGTCGACGCGGCACGGCGCGCCGGGGACCCGCAACTGCTGGCCAATTGCCTCAAACAACTCGTTGGCTCAATTTCCCGCATTCCCGGCGCGGCGGCCAAATCGGAAAGCGAAGCCTGTCTTGCAGAGGCGATGGCAATCGCGCGCCAGCACGGCCCAAGCAAATTGCTGGCCAGCGTCTTGTCCACCGCCGGCACGCGGGCGGCAGTCGGGGGTGACCAAGCCGCAGCGCAATCATTTTATCGGGACGTCGTCGCGATCGCACGGGCGGTCGGTGATACGTTCGGCAGCCTTATTCCGTTGGTCAACCTCTCCGCCTCCTACAAGAGGCAGCAAGACTATGATAAGTCTATTGCGGCAGCCCGTGAAGCGGTGGACGCAGGGCGCGCGGCATCGCAGCCGCCTATCGAGATGATCGCCCTGTCCAATTTATGCGGCAGCTTGCTCCACGCAGAAAAACTGCCCGAAGCGATCGAGATAGTGCCGAGGATGTTGGAACTAGCGCGCTCGATGCAGGATAACATAACCGGCGCCGATGCCGCTGTCGTGGTCATCTTCGAGGCGCTGCGGCAAGGCCGGATCGATGATGCTGCTCTTCTGTGGGGCTGGGTCGATATCGCCTATGGCAGTGAACAATCCGATTTTGTGGCGGAAGAGCCTGAGCTTGCCGGTCGCATTATCACGGCTTTGCACCGAGACCTCGACGAGGCGAAAATCGAACGCGCCATGGCGCTGGGTGCCGCGATGACGGTGGATGAGGCCGTGGCGGCGTCGCTTGCCATCGTCACCGCAGGACTGTCGTGACAGAAGGAACAACGCTTTTCGCGTTCCTGTTCAGCGACATTGAGGGCTCGACCGCGCGCTGGGAGGAGAATCCCGCGGCGATGGGCGACGCCTTGCAACGCCATGACCAGCTAATGCGGGAGATCATGGCCCGGCATCATGGCCATGTCTTCAAAACGGTGGGCGATGCGTTCTGTGTCGCATTCGGCGATGTGCTGCCGGCAGTGGAGGCGGCAGCCTCGATCCAGCGTGCGCTGGCGGCCGAGGATTTTGCCGCGGTTGGCGGGCTGACCATCCGGATCGGCATCCATGCCGGCCCGGCAGAATGTCGCGATCAGGATTATTTCGGCACAACCCTCAACCGCGTCGCCCGCCTGATGGCGGCAGCGCATGGTGGACAGACCGTGCTCTCGGCGGCAGCAGCATCGATGGTGCAGCACAACCAGCCTGACGGGACATTGCTGACCGATCTCGGCCGCCACCGCTTGAAGGACCTCAGCGAACCGGAACAGATCTATCAGCTCGATATCGCCGCCTTGCCGCGGGACTTTCCGGCGCTGCGCAGCTTAAGCGCCACGCCGAACAATCTGCCGAGACCAGCGACCGGTTTCATCGGACGCGAGGATGATCTGGCGGAGGTCACGTCGCTGCTCGAACGCCATGCGCTAGTCACCCTGGTGGGTCCGGGCGGACTCGGCAAGACGAGGCTCTCGATTGAGGTCGGTAACCAGACACTCTCCCGCTTTCCCGACGGTGTTTGGTTCATTGAGCTGGCGCCGCTCGGTGATCCCGAGTTGGTCGCGCAGACTGTGGCGGATCTGTTCGGCTTGCCGGCGTCCGCCGGGCGCAGCGTGCTGGACGGGCTCGCCGGGTTCCTGCGGCACAAGACGCTGCTGCTGATCTTGGATAATTGCGAGCATGTGGTTGCCGCCACAGCCAAGCTCGCCGATCGGGTGACACTCGCCGCGCCTGGCATTCGGGTGCTGGCCTCATCGCGTGAAGCGCTCGGTATCCCCATCGAGCACATCGTTCGTCTCCCGGTCTTGCCAGTTCCGGCTTCAACTGATCGCATGACGGCGGAAGCAGCGCTTGCGTACCCGTCGGTACAGCTCTTTATCGACCGTGCTGCGGCATCGCTTGGCGGATTCACACTCACCGACCAGGATGCGCCCAGCATCGCAGGAATCTGTCGCCGCCTTGACGGAATCGCACTGGCACTCGAACTGGCAGCGCCGCGTCTGAAGATGCTGAAACCTGCAGAGCTTCTAGCCAAGCTCGATGACCGGTTCAAGTTGCTGACCAGCGGCAGCCGGGTCGCGCTCCCCCGCCAGCAGACGCTGCGCGGCCTGATCGATTGGAGCCACGATCTCTTGTCAGAGCCGGAGCGGATCCTGTTGCGGCGTCTGTCGGTATTCGCCCATGGCTGGACATTGGAGGCCGCGGCTACGATCGGCGCGGGCGACGGCATAGAGGATTGGGAAATCTTCGATCTCTTGGCATCGTTAGTTGATAAATCGCTGGTGGTTGCCGATCAAAGCGGCGTCCGGTCTCGCTTTCTGCTGCTTGAAACCACCCGGCATTATGCCACGGAAAAGCGTATTGCCGCTGGTGAAGACTGGATCTGGGCGAGATTTGCCCGCCATATGGCGGCGCTGTTTCGTCACGGGGAAGCTTGCTGGCAAACCACATCGACTCAGGCATGGCTCGCAACGTATCTGCCCGAACTGGACAATCTGCGTGCGGCGATCGACTGGGCGTTTGGGCCGAAAGGTAATCCCGCAATCGGCTTGGAATTGACCGCCTATTCGACTCCCCTATGGCAGGAGCTTGGTATCGTCGTCGAGCGGCAGCGCTATGCCGAACGCGCGGCTAGTGAACTCACGGCCGATACCCCGCCCGGCATCGCCGCGCGGCTATACAGCCTGCTAGCGACGCGATCTACCGCCTTCTCCGCATCACAAGTGCCGATTATGCGTCAGGCGGTGGATGCAGCGCGTCTATCGGGTGAGCCGGCGCTTCTCGCGATCTGTCTTATGCAGCTCTCTTTCTCTATGACCCCGGCGGATATTCTCATCCACGGGGAAGAACTGCTGAACGAGGCCCATGCGCTCGCCCGTTCGATGGGGCCATGCAAGCTCCTCGCGAGGCTTTATATCTATGACGGCATGCTCCTTAGGGGAAAATCCAACGAGGTAGCCGTGCGCTCGAAGTATGAGAAGAGTCTGAGCGTGGCACGGACGCTTGGCTACACATCCGGCGAGATGACAGCACTCACCAACCTTGCGGGATCGTATGGCGACGGTATGGATTTCGAGCGCGCTATTCCGTTAGGCCATGAGGTTATGGCAATGACGCACGCGGCAGGAATGCGGCCGCAGGAGATGGTCGCAGGTATGAATTTGGCCAGTACTCTGATCCATGCGAATCAACGGGAGGAAGCGGCCGACGTTGCAACCCGCACCTTAGAAATTGCCCAGTTGCTGGAAGATCAGCCCAACGCTGGTTCCGCAATGCTGGTGCTGCTGCTTTCAGCGGCGCCACCCGTGAATAGCGCTCATTTCGCCCGCTTGTGGGGGTGGATAGATCGTTCGTTTAAGATGGACCAATATATCCTGCGTGAAGAATATCCCCTGCTAGCCGATGAGGTTGATGCAGCACTGGCGCCGCTCGACCCGGTAGAGCGGGATCGGCTGATGCGGGAGGGCGCCAGGATGACGCTCGACGAGGCGGCGGAAGCCGCGCGGCGCTTCCGCCGCGCGTGATCCTGCCGCTCCTATATCCGCCCGGTCAGCAGCATAACGATCAGCACGAGCACGAGGATGCCCATGAGGCCGCTGGGGTAGTAACCCCAACTACGACTATGCGGCCAAGCCGGCGCCGCGCCGACCAGCATAAGGATCAAGATTACCAGAAGAATTGTGCCGATCATCGCTTAATGCTCCGAATTGAGGAACCACAGCCAGCCCTCAGCGGATAATCGTAATTTGTGCCTTTTAGTTCCTTATCCCGTCAATTCCTTATGGCGTTTGCGCGAGGCAGCGGCCTGACCGTCGATCTGTCCCCTTTTGAGAGACGATTCTGCCTTACGCGCCTGCTTCTCGGTATATTCCAACCTGTCACCTCTCGGCACGGCAGATCCTCCAACTCAGTGTTTGGCAGTTTCACCTCGGGCCGGCTTGCTCTTGCCGCCAAACAACAGCGCCTGACTCATCAGCATTTTGAGGGCGTCATTGCGAAACGGCTTGGTCAGCAGGAAGGTCGGCTCCGGCCGCTCGCCGGTCAGCAGATATTCCGGATAGGCCGTGATGAATATCACCGGGACATCAAAGGATTGCAGGATCTCATTGACCGCCTGCAGGCCGGAACTGCCGTCTGCAAGCTGAATATCGGCAAGAATCAAGCCGGGCCGGGACCGGTTGACGATTTCGATGGTCTCGGTGTGGGTAGCCGCGATCCCGACCACATGATGGCCCTGCGATTCGACGAGTGCCTCAAGATCCATTGCGATGATGGGTTCATCCTCGATGATCAACACGTCGGTCGGCAGATGTTCAGAAATTTCGCGCTGCGCCGTTTCCAGCAACGGCCCAATCTCGCCGGGGGCGCATTCCAGCACCTCAGCAATGTCGGCATCGCTGAAACCCTCGAGCGCCATCAACAAAAAGGCGACCCGTGGCCGCGGCGTCAAATCCACCAGCCGGGCATCGTCCGAGGCATCCGAGCCGGCAATCTGCGGCGTCGTTTCGTTGACCGGAACGCTCGCCCAGATCTTGATCAGCACACGATAGAGCGAGACTCTGAGGTCGAGATCAGCACGGAGGAGATCGGGCTGTTCGACCAAGGCCTGAAGTGCTGATAGCGCGTAGGCATCGCCACCCGCTTGGCTACCCGCTAATGCTCGTCCAAACCGGCGCAGATAAGGGATGTGCGGCGCCAGCGCTGCGGATTTCGACATTACTCACCTATTCCCGCTTCCAGTAGGAGCTTCACCAGAAACTCACCGACCCACCATACCGATTTGGCACACATGGATCAGGCTCTGGCCCGGAGTGACTAACTGCGTCGGGAAGCCGGAGTTCCGGGCGGCAGCGGAACCTTGGCGCTTGCGGGTTGTTGCGGAACCAGTGTCCTATCTACCAACAAAGCACCCCATTCGATAAGTGTTCTATGGGTCTCGGAGTAGTGAGCATGAAAAAGGCGCGGTCGACCGGCTTGGCCTCGAGCGGACCTGCCGGCGCTCTACCAGCTTCCCCCGACGCACACGATGCGCAGTCGCGGATTGGTGCCCAGCTTCATCAAATTTATGAGGAGGTGCTGCAAGAACCGATTCCCCAGCGTTTCCTTGATCTTCTAAGCGAGCTGGATCGGGTCGATCACGTTCACCGTCAACGCAACGAGGAGTAAGGGATCGGCATGAGGCCGCCAATCCCCGAGCAAATCATAGAACCAAACGGACAGATCATGTCCCTGCTGAACCGTCACTCGTTCTTTCCGGATCAAAGCCACTGATCGATGGACCTGTTTCGCGGCCTGCATGCCCGGATTCTTCTGACGCTGCTGGTGTTCGAAACGCCGGCTCTGGCCTTTTCGATCTTCTGGGTGGTTGATCGGCAGATCGAATTGCGGACGCTGGAACGCGAGGGCGCGCGCCAAGCCACCGAACTCTCCGGGGCCGCATTGGAACGGCTGAGAGATCGCGCGGATGCGATCAGGCTGCAGCTCGCGAACCGGATGGGCGATCAGGGCGGACCCGAGTCCTGCGCGAGCGGTTTGAACGACGTCATCGCAGGATATCCGTCCTTCGATGCAGCCGCTCTCTATCAGGACCAGTCACCGCTCTGTGCCTATCGGGCGCTCCCGCTTCCTTCGGATGCCTTGATGGCGCTAGAGCAGCAACTCGCCGCAGGACAAGCGGTCGCCATCGATTCGGGCGCTCGACCGATCACCAATACGACGCCGGATATTCTGCTGGCGATGAAGCTCGGCCCGTCGGGTCTGATCTTGCTATTGCGCGTATCGCGGCCGGCGATCGACCGCATCCTGGACCCGCTGGACAGCGGCGCGCTCAGCCGCCTATCCCTGGTGCGACCAGGTAACCCTTCAACCGAGCAGAAGATCCTGCTGGATCGGCGCAATGTCGAACTTTCTGCTCTCTGGGATCCAGCGGCAACGCTGCCGGAGGTCCACCCGGCGTCGGTCTCAACAAAGCGGGTCTGGCAGCTCCGGGACGACGTTGGCGATACGCTCGATGGTTTCGCTGTTCAGCCGATCAGCGAAAGTCCGGTCCTTATGGTCGGCCTCGCGAATATGCCGACATCGGCCAGCTATAGCTGGCGGCTGTGGGTTTCGATGGTGCAGCTCCTTGCTTTGGTGTTAGGTCCCTTTGCCGGTTTTGCCTGGGGGATCGACCGGTTCGTCTTGCGCTGGATCGATTATCTGGGCCGTATCGCCCGGGCTCATGGGCGCGGGCGGCATTCGTTGCGGGCAAAACGGCTGGACCGCGCGCCGCAAGAAATTCGCCGGCTGGGCCATGCGCTGAATCAGATGGCGGATGATGCCGGACTTCGTGTCGCCTCCATTCGCTCGAGCGCGGCGGAGAAGAGCGCTCTCCTGCTCGAACTGCATCACCGAGTAAAGAATAATTTTCAGGTCATCACCAGCCTGTTGAGCCTGCATAAAAAATCACTGCCGGTCGAGCGGCAGGCGGATATCCGCTTCATCGAAGATCATATCCAGTCGATGGCGGTGGCATACCGCATCGCGTATGATTCTAATGATATCGCGTTCGTGCGGCTGGGTGAGCTGCTTTACAATGTCGTCGATTCCCTGCGCGAGATCGCTTCCGTACCGTCACAGCGCATCGTGATGACACTTGACGGCGGCACGCTCAAGATCGGCCTGGATAAGGCGATTTCGCTCGGGCTTTACCTGGCCGCCCTGCTGCCACCGCGCCTCGATCGGGTCCTGACCTCCGACCAGATCGTGCGGATCGATGCGCGTGTGGAGCAGCAGAGCATCCTCTTGTCAGTTTCGGGCGACGACGCTGAACTCGCCATCCCTTCAACTCTGCGCAAACGCCTGGTGCAGGCTTATATAAGGCAGTTAAAGGCGCTCCCGATTGCGTCTGATGGCGAGGCTGCGACCATTATTTCGATTCCGCTCGAGTGACTGCCGGAACAGGGGCAGATTCCCTCGCGTTCACGTGTGCAAACCAGAAAGGGGGATTTCGATGGAGGAAGAGCAAGGACACGAACTGCTTTGGCGGCTTATCACGAAAATTGGAATCTGCATGATGTCGACCCTTGATGGCGGTGAGGTTCGGGCGCGGCCCATGAAGGGTTTTGCGACGCCGGAGCGCAATGCAATCTGGTTCCTGAGCGACCGCGACGGCGGAAAAACCGACGAAATCGCGGCCGATCCTACCGTTTGCCTCACCTATGCCGATATACGCGCCAACAGCTATGTCTCGCTCTCCGGGACGGTCAGCCTGGTGCAGGATCCAGATCAGGTCGAACAATTATTGAGCGAAGCGGGAGAGGCCTATTTTCCGCATCGGTCCAACGACAAGCGCGTTGCCTTGCTGCGCTTCAGCCCTGATCGCGGCGAATATTGGGATGCGCCGTCGAACCCGCTGGTCATCGCCATCAAGTTCATCGAGGCGCAGCTCACCCAAACGCGGCCGGAATTGGGGAAGAACGAAAAGATCGATCTGCAGCCCTAATTGCACCACACCGGACCAGTCGCTATGACGACTTCCACCAGAACAGCACGCCGCCCAGCAACAGGATTGCGAGCGTCATCGAGACGGTGAGAACGATGCTCATCCGGCCGGTTGACTCCGCTTGGCGTGCCTGCCCTGTGGTGAGGACGGGCTTTTGCGATCTATCGGTCATGGTGATTCCTGTCAGTTAACGCCCTCAGCCACGTCCATGCGGCCTTGGCTGATGCTGCCGGACGCGCGATTGCGCTCCCGTCTTGGGGTGTTCAAGGGCGCTTCGACACCATACATCGCCGTCTGCAGATCAAGCCGCGCGCGCGACACCCGGCTTTTGATGGTCCCTACCGCACAACCCGCGATTTCTGCGGCTTCCTCGTAGGAAAACCCCTCTGAGACGATCAGCACCAACGCTTCGCGTTGTGCTGCGGGCAATTTGTCGAAAGCTTTCTGAAACTCGCCCACCTCCAGCGCAGCCTCCTGACTGCCATTCACCGCGCCGCCTTCGCCAAGTTGTTCCACGACCAATTCCATCTTGCGGCTGCTCCGACGCATCTCGTTGAAAAAACGATTGCGCAAAATGATGATTAACCAGCCTTTGAGATTCGTCCCCGGCTGAAACTGATGCCGATTGGCAAGGGCGCGGACGACCGTATCCTGGACCAGATCCTCGGCGAGGCTATGGTTGCGCGCCAGCATATGCGCGAAGGCGCGCAAGTGCGGGAGGTTTGCCAGAATACCGGCTTTGAAGCTATCGTCTTCATCAAGCAATATTGATCCGCCTCGTCAGCTAATTACATGTCGGCTAACTACGCCGAGCGGGCTGAAGCAAAAAACCAAAGCTTTACATCAGAAAACGGTCGAATCTTAATTCAGTTCCTACGTCAAAATGGAACGCATTATTGTCTGTATTTTTGCGCCTCAATTGGAGATTTCAGGAAAAGGTATCCCAAAACCTCCAATTGCTGCATAGCCGTCAGTTTTAGTGCGACGTACTGGAACCGCTGGCGTGCCCGCCGGTCACCGGGACGGCGCCTTCGCCGGCACCGGACGTCGAATCTTCAAGCTGATACGCCGGCATTGCCGAGAGCTGTGCTTTGGTCTCATCGACGGTAAGCCGGTTATTGTCGAACTTGATGCTGCTGAACGGGATATTGATGTATTTCCCGCCCATGCCGGCGGTCGTGCCATAGCTCAGAACAACGGTATCAACCTTGCCGCTCTTGTCGAGGATGAGATCCTTAACACTGGCAACATCCTCATTTTGACGGTCATACACGTCGGAACCAATGAGCTTTTGCGCGCGCACCTGAGTGGCTTGGATGGTCGCCGCATCGGCAGCCTGGCCATACCCGACACCAATCAGCGTGGCAATACCGGCTGCCGCTAAGAACTTGTGCATGTCAATCTCCATCTTCACTGGCCGCGATCGGACCAATAATGATGGAACACGAAAGTTTAGGACGGGTTCCGAGCCAGGAGCAGCGATCAGATACTCATCGGCCTAGACAGCGACGGATTTCAGTGATGAGTGTCTGCATGGAGAATGGTTTTTTCAATACCGGGAATTTGAGCCCGACGATACCATCGCCATAGAACGGATCCCCGGTAATCATCATGACATCTATCCGCGCGCGCATCACAAGGTTCGCCAGATCGATCCCCCGCTCCCCACTGGGAAATACGGCGTCGAGAATCACAAGATTGAAGCGCTGCTCCCGCAGCCGCTCGCGCAATTCAGCGCCATTGGCCGCAAGAGACACGTCGTAACCCTCTTCCTGCAAGGCAACTCTCAACATCTGGCGGAGCGTCGCGTCGTCATCGACTACGAGGATGCGCTGTTTCTCGTTCACCGCCATATGCTCGTTTCACCGGATGCCAAATGATCCTCCATGAGCGGAATACCGGAGGAACAACCCCAAAGCGCCATATCGGTTGCATAGAAAGTGACGCATACCAATAAATACCCAAAACGGGCTCCGATAACCGCCATAATTTGGTGGAAATCCATATCAGTAGATTGCGATAGCTCGATAAAATCCGCTAGTCTTTCGACCGAGCTCAACAAGAGCTTCGCCGATGGATTGTCATGGCTGACGCCGGAATGAGGATTAATGGACGTACGCAGCTTGGGCGGTGGTATCCTTGTGGCCGAGGATGAAGCGCTAATCGGTGCCATGCTGGAAGATGCTTTGGGCGATGCCGGATATCGTATCCTCGGCCCGTTCGACCGGGTTGCAACCGCGCGCGCCATTGCCGAAATCGAAGATATCGATGCAGCCATCTTGGATGTCAGGCTGGATGGCGAGTTTGTGTTCCCGGTAGCCGAAGCGCTGCTCGCCCGTGACATTCCGTTTATGTTCACGAGCGGAACGGATGGTCGGGAGATACCAGCCGCCTATCGGGCGGCACCGATCGTGGCCAAGCCCTATCGGCTGACAGATGTGACGGCCGCGCTTGATCAATTGTTGCAAGCCCGTCGCCGCGCCTGACCAGCATCCGTTACCCCGAACGCTACCCCTGAACCGCCCCGGCCCAAAAACACTTAGGCCCGGCTCTTGCGGGCCGGGCCTAAGTCATTGATCGGCTTGACGTTTTTTGGTCGGGCATACCGGATTTGAACCGATGACCCCCAGTCCCCCAGACTGATGCGCTACCAGACTGCGCTAATGCCCGTCATGGCCGACCGGACGCAATATATAGGGAGGCAGCGCGGTCGGGCGCAACCCGGAACTTGCGCGATCGGCTGGGCACGGCCATGCATAGAGTTGGTACTAGGCACAGAGGACGAGTGCATGGCAGCAAATCGGACGGTAACAGCGCTGTTGGTAACAGCGGCAACGCTGGCCCCGGTGGCTTGGGAATTGGTGGTTGGCGTTGGCATCATGCTGACGCATCCTTTGCCCGAAATCGACCTCCTCGCCGCAGCAAAGATCGGCTTTGCGGGCATATTGCTGCTCTGCCTTTGGTTCTTTAAGGGCTGGCGAGCCTGCGGATTTGCCGGCGGGCTGCAATGGCGGGGCTGGAGCCTGCTTTGGCCGATCTGGCTGGCGGCGTTCCTGTCGGGGCTGCAAGGCTTCAGCGAAACCGACCCGGTTCGCCTGATTGCATGGGCCGTGATCGCCCTCAGCATCGCGATTGGCGAAGAGGGCATCTTCCGGGGCGTGCTATTCGCGTTGTTGGACGAGACTCGACCTCGCCGTTCAGTGTGCATCACGGCGCTGCTGTTCGGTGCGATCCATCTGTCCGGGCTCGCGGCACCGCTCGACTGGCGGATGATCGTGGCTCAGGCCATCGTGACTGCCAGTATTGGGCTGGTCCTGGGCGCGGTAAGACTCATGGTTCGATCGATCTGGCCCGGGATTGTGGTTCATGCCACGCTTGATTTCATGGGTCTCGCCGCGGCAGGCAGTGTCTCCACCGCCTTGGCTTATGATCCGGCAGCCATCTATTATCTGTTGGGCAGTGCCGTGATCGCCGGGGGCTGGGGCACGTTCCTGATGCGTCGCCTGCCCCATCGCGTCGTGTTCGCGTAACTTAAATTTTAGGGCACCGAACAAATCGCTTGATGCGGTGTTTTTGCTGACAGCGATGTTGTCCCGACGCCAAGACGATCATATGTCTAGCGGGATAATGATGGGGAGACGCTGATGACGGAGAAACTCCGTAAGGACGACGCGGCCTGGCGGGAGCAGCTCACGCCTGATCAGTACATGGTGACCCGCCGCAAAGCGACCGAACGACCCTTTACCGGTGAATATGAGGGCACCAAGACGCCCGGCACCTATCACTGTGTTTGCTGCGGCGAGGTCTTATTCGAGTCCGACGCGAAATTCGAGTCAGGCTGTGGGTGGCCGAGTTTTACCGCACCGGCGGCGCAAACCGCTGTTGAAACCGAGACCGACCGAAGCCACGGAATGGTGCGTACCGAGGTGCTGTGCGCCAAATGCGATGCCCATCTCGGCCACGTGTTCCCGGATGGGCCAGGGCCGACAGGCTTGCGCTATTGCATCAATTCCGTAGCGCTGAAGCTCGACCCTAAAAAGTAGGCGGCTTAGATCTGGCCTTAATCCTCTCCCGCGCAGCGGGGGAGGATCAATCCGCTCTAGCCCCGCCGCCGACGCCGAATAAGTGTGCCGGCGCCTTCGCTCGATAGCAATTCGACCAGGATCGCATGGGGCTGACGGCCATCCAGGATGACCGCCGCCTCGACGCCGATCTCGACTGCTTGGAGGCAGGTTTCGATCTTGGGAATCATGCCGCCATAGATCGTGCCGCTGCGAATCATCTCGCGCGCTTCATCGACGGTGATTTCAGGCATCACCGCCTTGTCGCGGTCGAGCACACCGGCCGTGTCGGTCAGCATCAGCAAGCGCTTTGCCTGTAGCGCGCCCGCAATGGCGCCGGCGACAGTATCGGCATTGATATTGAAGGTTTCGCCGCCATCCCCGGTTCCGATCGGCGCGATCACCGGAATGATGTCGGAATTTTCCAGCAATTTCAGCACCCGGGTATTGATGCCGATCGGTTCGCCGACAAAGCCGAGATCAAGCGCCTGTTCAATATGGCTGTCTGGGTCTCTTGTTGTACGGGTGAGTTTGCGGGCACGGATCAGTTCGCCATCCTTGCCCGACAGCCCGATAGCGAGGCCACCGGCCGCATTAATCAGTGCCACGATTTCTTTATTGATCGAACCGGACAGCACCATCTCGACCACTTGCACGGTCGCCTGATCGGTCACGCGCAGCCCATCGACGAACGAGCTTTGGATCTTCAGCCGGTCCAGCATTTGGCCGATCTGAGGGCCGCCACCATGCACCACGATCGGATGGATACCGATCTGCTTCAGCAGCACGATATCATGCGCAAAGCCCGCGCCCAGCTGCGCATCGCCCATGGCGTGACCGCCATATTTCACGACAATGGTCTTGCCGGCGTAGCGGCGCATGAAGGGCAGCGCCTCCGACAATATATCGGCCCGGAGAGCGACGTCGTCGATCGGCGCGGTCATGCGGCAGAAGTCCTTGGAAGCCTCTTCATGTGCCCGATTACCCGACCGCCAGCGGCTCCGCAAGCACGGAAAGGGCAGCCCGCAATGCGGGGATACCGGTCCCCTCGTTGCTGGAGGTCGCATGGACCACCGGATAAGCCGCGGGGTGCTTCTTCAAGGCCGCGCGGACTGCTTCAACCCGGAGCGCAAGCTCTGCCGGTTTCAGCTTGTCACATTTGGTCAGCACGATCTGATAGAGCACCGCGGCCTCATCGAGCATCTTCAGCACCGGCTCGTCAGTCGCCTTCAGGCCGTGGCGTCCATCGATCAGGACACAGACCCGGCGCAGCGTCACCCGCCCCTTGAGGTAGGTATTCACCAGCCGGTTCCAGCGCGCGATTTCGGTTTTCGGCGCCTCGGCATAGCCATAGCCGGGCATATCGACCAGGACCAGACGCTTGCCCAGCGTGAAAAAATTGAGCTGCTGCGTGCGACCCGGCGTGTTCGATGTGCGTGCCAACGAATTCCGACCGGTCAGCGCATTGAGTAGGCTGGACTTCCCGACATTCGACCTTCCGGCAAACGCGATCTCCGGCAGGCCGGCCTCCGGGATGGTTTCGAGCGTGGTCGACCCATTATCGAACACGCATTCCTGAGCGAACAGCTTGCGGCCGGCTTCGAGCGCCACTGGTTCCGGCGCTGTCTCGTCCGACGGGCTGTCGATCATGTCTTGGCCGGGCGGACGACCGCGATATGCCGTGTGATGATATATTGCTGGAGCAGAACCAGACAGTTGCTCCAGGACCAATAGATGACCAACCCCGCCGGGAAATTGCCCAGCATGAAGGTGAAGAACAGCGGCATCCACTGCATCATGCGCGCCTGCACCGGATCGGCCGGCTTTGGCTGCATGCGCTGTTGCAGCAGCATTGAGACGCAGTAAATCACCGGCCATACGCCGATCGCCGGCAGGAAATGCGGGGGCGTCCAGGGAATGAGACCGAAGCCCTGCCAGATGCTGGTCGGATCTGGTGCGGACAGATCGCGGATCCAGCCGAAGAACGGCGCATGGCGCATCTCGATCGTAACGAACAGCACCTTATACAGCGAAAAGAATACCGGAATTTGCACCAGAACCGGCAGGCAACCGGCCAGCGGATTCGCCCCGGCACGTTTATAGAGCTCCATGCTCTCCTGATTGAGCCGGACCTTGTCATCCGCATATTTCTCGCGCAGCTCGGCGATTTGCGGCTGGAGCACCTTCATCTTGTTCATGCTCAGGACCGCGCGAGTCTGGAGCGGGAAGAACAAGGCGCGCATCACGATAGTCAGCACCAGGATCGCGATTCCGAAATTGCCGGTCGCCTTGTAGACCATGTCGAGGCCGTAGAAGATCGGCTTGGTGAAGAACCAGAACATGCCGAAATCGACGGAATTCTCCAGGCGCGGGATGCCAAGATCCTTGCTGTAGTCGGCCAACAGCCGAACTTCCTTGGGACCAGCGAACAGCAATGTCGAATGATGCACCGTGCCGCCGGGCGGCAGCGCTTCGTCTTCACCCAGATAATCGAATTGATAGACCTGCGCATCGCCGGTACCGGAATGGCTGAGCCGTGTCTGGACCGGCGCCTTCTGGTCGGCCGGCATCACCGCACCCAACCAATATTTATCGGAAAAGCCGAGCCAGCCGCCGGCGCTCTTGCAATTGATCGAATTGCCGTCCGTATTCGGAAAGAACAGGAAGCCGCGAGTCGAGCCGCAGCTCTCCAATGTCTGGCCTGTGACGCTGGCATAGGGGAAATCAGCCTCGACACCGTTCAGGACCGCAATCGGCCCCTCATAGGACACCCAAGATGCCGAAACAGGCGGCGCGCCAGTACGCGCGACCAAGGCGAACGGCTTCAGCGTCAAGGATGCAGAGCCGCTATTGGTCACGCTCTGCTCGACCGTGAACATGTAATGATCGTCGATCGCGATCTTCCGGGTGAAGACGAGGCCCTCGCCGTTGTCCCAGGTCAGCGTGACCGGCTTGTTGACGCCGAGCGTGCTGCCATCCGCGGTCCAGACCGTCTCGGCACCCGGGACTTTCGCCCCGGGGGTCGTGGCGATCCAGCCGGCGTCGGAAAAATAGGCGTTGCGTGCCCCTGATGGCGACAGCAAGACAATCGCCGGGCTGGCCGGGTCGATCGTTTCGTGAAAATCGAGCAGCGTCAGATCATCAAGGCGGGCGCCTTTCAGGGCGATCGAGCCGCTGACCACAGGCGTCTGGATCGTTACGCGCTGAGAAGCGGCGATGACGTCCTGGCGCGAGGCCGGGGCCGGCGCGGGGGGCTCATTACCGAGCGCAGGCAGCCGCGGTGCCGAACTCTCGCCTGGCGCGGTCTGCGCAGCCTGTTCGGCGGCGTGCGGCGGGATCGGCGGCTTCACCGGCGCCGGCACCAGCCATTGAAAGCCGAACAAGATTGCCGCCGACAGCACGAAGGCCAGGATGAGTCTACGGTTATCCATAAAAAATCGCCTGGTCCTGCTGGGTACTGCCGCGATGGGCGCATTGGGAATGAGGTATCATGGGGTCAGTCGGCAATGCTGGCTCGGGAACCGGATCCCAGCCGCAGCCGCCCCAGGGATGGCATCGCAACAGCCGCCGTGCCGCAAGACGCAGTCCATGTCCCGCTCCATGGCGGTGGATCGCTTCCTGAGCGTAGGCGGCACAGCTTGGCTCAAACCGGCAATTCGGTCCTAGTAACGGAGACAGAACCATCCGATAGAGCCAGATCAGCATGCCCAATAGCCGAGCCATCTTCCGACCTCTCCGCGTCGACCCACACCTTCAAGCGGCGCAACCCGGCCTCAAGATCGGCCAGAAGCTTGCCGTAGGGCCGCGAGACCGTCTCCATCCGTGCGATGATGACATAATCATGATCGGGTGCAGCGTGGCTGGCCATCACCTGCCGGGCGACTTCACGCAGCCGACGCTTGGCCCTATTGCGGCACACCGCGTTCCCGACTTTTTTTGACGCTGTGAAACCGACACGACGGCCGTGCGACTCGGCACCGAATGTCATGCCTTGCCGCTCGGACGGGAGCACTTGCAGGATCAGACCGGGTGCGACCCATTTGCGCCGACCGGCAGCAAGCCGCAGGAAATCGCGCCGGACCAACAGGCGCCCAAACGGACGCGGCATGGGCAGCGCGACCGATGCTTACGCCGACAGACGCTTCCGGCCTTGGGCGCGGCGCTTGGCCAGCACCTTGCGGCCGCCGACCGTGGCGAGGCGGGCGCGGAAACCGTGCCGACGCTTCCGGACGATCTTGGATGGCTGATAAGTGCGCTTCACGACGGAAAACTCCAGGAATTCCAGGTAAATTTGAGCGCGTGTCTATAAGGGACATGGACGCCCGAGTCAATTCATGCCAAGGCGGGGGCAGGCTGCTCTAGACGCAACGGCTCAATGCGCGAAGATATCGAGCTCCGGCCAGCCTAGAATATCGAGCTTCGATCGTGTCGGCAGAAACTCGAAACAAGCCTGCGCAATCTCGGCCCGTCCTTCGCGCGCGAGCATCACATCAAGCTTCGCCTTCAATTGATGGAGATAGAGCACATCAGAGCCGGCATAGGCCTGCTGCTCCTCGGTCAAATGGTCGGCGCCCCAATCCGAAGATTGTTGCTGTTTCGACAACTCGACACCCAGCAATTCCTTGCAGAGATCCTTGAGCCCATGTCGGTCGGTGAAGGTCCGCACCAGCTTTGCCGCAATCTTGGTGCAATAGACCGGTGCCGTCACTACGCCCAGATAAAATTCCAGCGCCGCGATATCAAACCGGCCAAAATGGAAAAGCTTCAGGACATCCGGGTTGGTCAGCAGCGCTCTCAAGTTCGGCGCATCGTAAACATTGCGGGCGAACTGCACGAGATGGGCATTGCCGTCACCAGACGAGAGCTGCACCACGCAAAGCCGGTCGCGCTGTGTGATCAGACCCATGGTTTCCGTATCGATCGCCACCGATGAACCGAAATCGAGACCGTCAGGCAGATCGCCGTGATAAAGAGTGACGCTCATGCCGTCCTATCCGCCGGGACGCCCCTCGGCAGCATTAAGCAAGCTGCGTTGGGGTGTGTCGGTCCGCGTTTGGTGCCCAGGAGAAGACTCGAACTTCCACGAGGTTTCCCCCACTAGAACCTGAATCTAGCGCGTCTACCAATTCCGCCACCTGGGCTCAGGTGAGGCGCTGGGAGATAGTCGGGCAAAAGCAGATTGTCAATCTGCATTTCCCGGACTCGACGAGAGGGCAGCTATTATATAGGAGAGCAGCCAGCGAACCTGCCGGAGTCGGGCTTGCCAGCGACAATAGCAAAACATAGCGAGAGTTCAGGATGACCAGCATTCGCCGCGTCACCATTTTTGGCGGGTCCGGCTTTATCGGCCGTTATATCGTGCAGCGTCTGGCGCAGCAGGGCGCCGTGATTACCGTAGTCAGCCGCCACGCCGGCCGGGCGAAGCATCTACAGCCGATGGGGGATGTTGGCCAGATCGTGACCGTCAACGCCTCGCTCGCTCACGAGGACGTGATCCGGCAGTCGATGGTCGGCGCCGATAGCGTCGTTAATCTCGTCGGGATTCTGGCAGAGAGCGGCCGTCAGCGTTTTGAGACGTTGCAACATGACGGGGCTGCGCTGATCGCGCGTCTGGCAACCGAAACCGGGGTTCAGCGCTTCGTCCAATTCTCCGCAATCGGTGCCGATCAGGCATCACCCTCGACCTATGCACGTTCCAAAGCTCGCGGCGAAGAGGCGGTGAAGGTGCATTTCCCGTCGGCGACCATTCTGCGTCCGTCGATCGTGTTCGGGCCGGAGGATGAGTTCTTCAATCGCTTCGCCCGGATGGCACAATATTCGCCAATACTGCCGCTGATCGGTGGCGGAACTTCGAAGTTTCAGCCAGTCTATGTCGGCGATGTGGCCGACGCCGCAGTAACGGCGCTGAACAGCCATCTGAGCGCTGGCAAGACTTACGAGCTGGGTGGGCCGCTGGTCTATAGCTTCCGCCAGCTCATGGAAATGCTACTTGCACTGATCGATAAGACCGATGACGAGTTGCTGCTGAAGCGCCACGCTTTGATCAGCATTCCGTATGCGGTCGCGGAATTCCTTGGCGTTTTCGCGCAGCTCTTGCCCAATGCGCCGTTAACCCGGGATCAGGTCAAGCTGCTGCGCCGGGATAATGTGGTGAGTCCAGGGGCGCTTGGCCTCAAGGAACTGGGTGTTGAGCCGACCGCGGCCGCGCTGATTCTGCCGACCTATCTCAGCCGGTATCGCGCGGGCGGGTGGTACAGCGCGCGGCGAATGGCGTAATCAAGTGGCGTGTTTTGGCGTGCTTACGGCACGGTTTGGCGTGGTTTTGGCAGCATATGGCGCGCGAAAGAGAGATTGTGCCGGATAGTCCCGAAACAGGACTATATCCGCGTCACTTGCTGCTAAATTAGGCGGTATATGCGATAGGATACCTGCCATGATCGATAATTAGTCCCGTATCGGCCCTTTCGACGCTTTTCTGCTTTGCAAGCGCCCCCTCCGTACAAAATATGTCCGAAACGAGGCCGCATCAGGCGGTTTTGGAAAAGCGGAGCCAGGGATGGTGCAGCAGCTGCTCAAATTCGTGTCGATCGATCAGGCGATGCCCGACAAGCGGGCCGCCGAGGATCGTCGACATGATTTCGACGAAATCTACGCCCGGTTCTCACCGGAGGCGGCGACGTCGCAGGCCTCGCGCTGCTCGCAATGCGGGATCCCGTACTGCCAGGTGCATTGCCCGCTGAATAACAACATCCCCGATTGGCTGATGCTGACCGCCGAAGGCCGGCTGGAAGAAGCGTACGAACTCTCGTCGGCGACCAACACCTTCCCGGAAATTTGCGGCCGGATCTGCCCGCAGGATCGTCTCTGCGAAGGCAATTGCGTGATCGAGAAGGGCTTCAATTCGGTCACGATCGGGTCGGTCGAGAAATATATCACGGACACAGCGCATGAGCGCGGCTGGGTCAAGCCCCCGGCGCCCAAGCGCGAGCTCGGACTCTCGGTCGGCATCATCGGCGCCGGGCCGGGTGGCCTGGCGGCGGCAGATATGCTGCGGCGCAAGGGTTTCTCGGTCCATGTCTATGACCGCTATGACCGCGTCGGCGGCCTCATGGTCTATGGCATCCCGAACTTCAAGCTCGACAAGGCGATCGTCGGCAGGCGCCATGATCTGCTTGAGGCCGGCGGCATCAAATTCCACCTGAATTTTGAGATCGGCCGCGATGCCAGTCTGGCCGAATTGCGCGAGCGCCATGACGCGATCCTGATCGCAACCGGCGTCTATCAGCAGCGTAAGATCCAGGCCCCCGGTATCACGCTCGGCAATATCGTGCAGGCGCTGGATTTTCTGACCGCATCGAACCGGCGCGGGTTCGGCGATAATGTTGCCGAGGACAGCCCCGATGCCGCCGGCAAGCATGTCGTGGTGATCGGCGGCGGCGATACCGCGATGGATTGCGTGCGCACCGCGATCCGTCAGGGCGCGGCCTCGGTTAAATGCCTCTATCGCCGTGACCGCAAGAATATGCCGGGTTCGCAACGCGAGGTGCAACACGCCGAGGAAGAAGGCGTCGAATTCGTCTGGATGGCCGCGCCCTCGGGCTTTGACGGCGATGGCGATGTGCGCAGCGTCTTGGCCCATCGGGTCCATCTCGGAGTCGCCGATGCAACCGGCCGGCAGACACCGCAAATGGTCGAAGGCAGCCAATTCACCCTGCAAGCCGATCTGGTGATCCTGGCGCTGGGGTTCGATCCCGAGAATGTGCCGACCCTGTTCGGCGCCCCCGATCTCGTGGTCAGCCGCTGGGGTACGATCCGGGTCGATCACCGCAGCTTTATGACCTCGCTCGACGGCGTGTTTGCGGCGGGCGACATCGTGCGCGGTGCCTCGCTGGTGGTGTGGGCGATCCGCGACGGCCGCGACGCCGCCGAGTCAATCGCCCGCTATCTTGCTGCCAAAGTCCCGGCGCTCGGCGCCGTCGCCTAAAGGAACCGGACCCATGACCCGCACGGAGAATGACGGCGAGCGCTTTGCACGCGAGTATCAGGCCAACGCAACGTCACTGACCGATGCAGGGCTCTATGACCCGGCCGACGAGCATGACGCGTGCGGCGTCGGGCTGGTCGTTGCGATCGATGGAAGGCCGCGGCGCTTGGTCGTGGATTCCGCGATCCAGGCGCTGCAATCGATCTGGCATCGCGGTGCGGTCGATGCGGATGGCAAGACCGGCGACGGTGCGGGCATCCATCTTGAGATGCCGGACGCGTTTATCCGGGCGCATGTCGCGCGGAGTGGTGTCGGCGATGCGCGCGACGTCCCGCTGGCGGTCGGCATGGTCTTTCTGCCGCGCACCGATCTCGACGGTCAGGAACGCTGCCGCGCGATCGTCGAAACCGAAATCCTGTCCTTCGGCTACGCGGTCTATGGCTGGCGCCAGGTCCCGGTCAATATCGATGTGATCGGCGAAAAGGCCAACGCCACCCGCCCCGAAATTGAACAGATCATCATCGCGAACACACGGGATGTCGCCCCCCTCCAGTTTGAGCGCGATCTCTATGTGCTGCGGCGCCGGATCGAGAAGCGGGTGATCGCCGACCAGATCAACGGCTTCTACATTTGCTCGCTGTCGTCACGCTCGATCATCTACAAGGGCATGTTCCTCGCGGAGCAGGTCACGACCTTCTACCCGGATTTGCTCGATCAGCGTTTCGAGTCGAGCTTCGCGATCTATCACCAGCGCTATTCGACCAACACTTTCCCGACCTGGCCTCTGGCTCAGCCCTTTCGGATCCTGGCGCATAACGGCGAGATCAACACGCTCCGCGGCAATCTCAATTGGATGAAAAGCCACGAGACCCGCATGGCGCATCCGGTGTTCGATGGTTTCCTTGAGGATCTGAAGCCGGTGGTTCAGGCGGGCGGCTCGGATTCGGCCGCCCTCGACGCGGTGTTCGAACTTCTCGCACGGGCCGGACGCGCGCTGCCGATGGTCAAGGCCTTGCTGGTGCCCGAAGCCTGGGCAGGCCGCGAGACGATGAAGCAGGCGCATCGCGATCTCTATTCCTACTGCAACTCGGTGATGGAGCCGTGGGACGGGCCGGCCGCGCTTGCCATGACCGATGGCCGCTGGGTCCTGGCAGCATTGGATCGGAACGGCTTGCGGCCGATGCGCTACTCGATCACCACGGACGGGCTGCTGATCGTCGGATCCGAAACCGGCATGGTCCGACTGAACGATGTCGACGTCGTCGAAAAGGGCAGGCTCGGGCCGGGCGAGACGCTGGGCGTCAATCTGGAAGAAGGCAGGCTCTATCGCGACGGCGAGATCAAGGAGCTCCTCTGCGCCAGCCGTCCGTTCAGCGAATGGGTCGATAATATCACGATGCTGGACGAGCTTCCGGCCGGACGGGAGACGGCACCCGGCTTTGAGCCGGACGAGCTGCGCCGCCGTCAGGTCGCCGTCGGCTGGAGCCATGAAGATCTCGAACTGATCCTGCAACCGATGGCCGAAGAGGCCAAGGAAGCGATCGGGTCGATGGGCGATGACACGCCGCTCGCCGTGTTGAGCGACAAGTATCGCGGCCTGCATCATTTCTTCCGGCAGAATTTCAGTCAGGTCACCAACCCGCCGATCGATTCACTGCGCGAGCGCCGGGTGATGACGCTGGTCACGCGCTTCGGCAATCTCAACAACATCCTCGATGAGGATGCGACTCAGTGCGACATCCTACAGCTACCCTCCCCCGTCCTGACCGAGTCCGAATTTGCCGCCGTGCGACAGCATCTGGCCGGCAGCACGGTCGAGATTGATTGCAGCTTCGACGTGCCGGCCGAGGGTGCCGACGCCAAGGAACGGCCACTGCGCGATGCGATCCGCCGGATCCAGCGCGAAGCCGCCGATGCGGTGCGCGAGGGTCGGACGCATGTTGTCCTGACCGACCGCAATCAGAGCGCACAGCGCGCCGCGATCCCGATGATCCTGGCAACGGGAGCGGTGCATAGCCATCTTGTCCGCCAGCAATTGCGGACCTTTACCTCGCTCACGGTCCAGAGTGCCGAATGTTTCGACGTGCATTATGTCGCCGTGCTGGTCGGTGTGGGGGCCACCTGCGTCAATCCCTATCTCGCCGAAGCGACGATCGTGGACCGGCATCGCCGTGGCCTGCTGCGTGGCGTGACGCTGGACAAGGCGATCGCGAACTTCAAGAAAGCGCTTGATGACGGGCTGTTGAAGATCATGGCGAAGATGGGGATCGCGGTGATCTCCTCGTATCGTGGCGCCTATAATTTCGAGGCGGTCGGCCTGTCGCGTTCGCTCGTCGCCGAGTTTTTCCCCGGCATGACGTCGAAGATTTCCGGGATTGGGCTCCAGGGTATCCAGATGAAGAGTCTGGAAACCCATATCCGCGCCTGGAGCGCCGATTTCCTGACGCTGCCGATCGGCGGCTTCTACCGGGTCCGCCGCAATGGCGAGACCCATGCGTTCGAGGCGAACGCGATCCATCTGCTGCAAACCGCGGTTTCGCGTGATTCTTATGCGACCTACAAGCGCTATGCCGAAGCGCTGCGCAAGCAGCCGCCGGTGAGCTTGCGTGACTTGCTGGATTTTACCTATCTGCGCCCGGCCGTGTCGGTGGATGAGGTCGAGTCCATCACCGAGCTGCGTAAGCGCCTCGTTTCTCCGGGCATTTCGCTGGGCGCGCTCGGCCCCGAAGCGCATGAGACGCTGTCGATCGCGATGAACCGGATCGGCGCCAAATCGGACAGCGGCGAAGGCGGCGAGGACCCGGCGCGCTCGGTGCTGCGCGCCAATGGCGACAACCCGGCATCGGCGATCAAGCAGGTCGCCTCCGGG
>Ga0116226_10001106_pt1 | contig 23412 bp, 16 predicted proteins | sample S1TSphfallax_FD_89692 | JGI IMG/M metagenome (GOLD analysis project Ga0116226, IMG submission 89692) | Host-associated microbial communities from peat moss isolated from Minnesota, USA - S1T2_Fa - Sphagnum fallax MG | ecosystem: Host-associated > Plants > Peat moss > Unclassified | place: USA... | reverse complement strand
CGGTGACCTGATCGTGCAGCACGGCGTGCCGGTGGAAGAACGTGCCACGGCCGCTATCCTGGCCCGTGAGGCGCACCGGATACCCCTCTTGAATCAGACTCGCATAGGCCAGATTCTCGGCGCAGCCCCAGTCGAGCGCGAGATCGCCGGCAATCATCCGTTCCCGCGCCTGGATGATCGCGAGCACGCGGGGGTGCAAGTTCCAATCGGTGGGATAGGTCGTGATGGCTTTGCCGAGAGCCTTCAAGCGGCTCATGTCGATGGCGGTCTTGACGGGTTCCGACCAATCGGCACCGAGGTATTCACTCCAATCGACGGTGTACTTGTTGCCGATCAGGCCGAGCGCGGCACGCGCCTGCGGCTTGCCTTCATCCAAGCCATTGCGATATTGCTCCATCATCTGCGCCGCTTCGCCGGCGCCGAGCACGCCTTCGGCCGTCAAGGTGTCGGCGTAGAGTTGCCGCACGGTCGGCTTCTTGCGAATCACCTGGTACATCAGCGGCTGGGTCGCGGCCGGCTCATCCGCCTCGTTGTGCCCATGGCGCCGATAGCACACCAGATCGATGACGATGTCCTTGTGGAACTTCATCCGATAGGCGAGCGCGAAGCGGGTCACGAAGCACACCGCCTCGGGGTCGTCGGCATTCACATGCAGGATCGGCGCCTCGACCATCTTCGCCACGTCCGAACAATACAACGTCGAGCGCGCATCCCGCGGATCGCTCGTGGTGAATCCCACCTGGTTGTTGACGATCACATGCACGGAGCCGCCGGTGTAGAAGCCGCGAGCCTGGGATAATTGCAGCGTTTCCATGATGACACCCTGCCCCGCGAAGGCGGCATCGCCATGGATCTGCACCGGCAAGACCTTGTCGCCCTTGGCATCACCGCGGCGTTCCTGGCGCGCACGCGCCGAACCCTCGACCACGGCATTGACGATTTCGAGGTGCGAGGGATTGAACGCGAGCGCGACGTGCACGTTCCCCGAGGCGGTCTTGAGGTCGGAGGAAAAGCCCTTGTGATATTTCACGTCCCCCGAACCGCGCAACTTCGCGAGATCGTAGTGTCCCTCGAACTCGTTGAACAAATCCTTCGGCGACTTACCGAGCAGGTTCACCAACACGTTGAGTCGGCCGCGATGCGCCATGCCGATGATGGTCTCTTCGACACCCGCCTTGCCGCCGGATTGCACCAATTCATCGAGCAACGGAATCAGGCTGTCACCGCCTTCGAGCGAGAATCGTTTCTGACCCACATACTTGGTGTGCAGGTAGCGCTCCAACCCCTCCGCAGCGGTCAATTGCCAGAGAATGTTCTTCTTCTCGTCGACGTCGAAGCGGTCGCGCATGCGCGCCGCTTGGAAGGTGTCTTGCAGCCACAGGCGCTCGTCGCTATCCGAGACATGCGCGAACTCCGCGCCGATCGAGCCGCAGTAGATAAACTTCAACGTCTCGAGAATGTCCTCGAGCTTGGCGCGCGCCGGAATCGCATCATTGCGCGAATTGGTGAAGAACTCCGTCTCGAGATCCGCATCGGACAAGCCGAAGTGATCGAGATCGAGCACGTAGGGTCGCTCGCGCCTCTGAAGTCCCAACGGATCCAAGCCTGCGATCAGGTGCCCGCGGTTGGCATACACCTGAATCAACCGCGACACCGCGCCCTGCTTGGCACTGGCCGCGTTCGGGTCGGCAGCCGGGTGCGCTTTGGCGCCATTCGCCAGACCTTCCCGGATGTTTCCATGCGCGACGTCGGGCGCGCCGCCGTTCTGAAGACCCGCGAAATACTGCGCCCAAGCCGGCTCGACCGACGCGGGATCTTTCAAAAATTTTTCGTAGAGATCCTCGATGAAACCGGCGTTGCCGCCGGAGAGGGCCGTGGTAGCCAGCTGATCTGCAAGTGATTGACTCATGAGTGCAACGTGACTGCGGAAAACCTCGAGGCCAAGGTGATGGACGGAACGGTCCGACTCGTGCGACAACGCGTAGTTTAGCCCAATGAGGCGTAATATGGAATGTGACGCAGCCCTAAAATCCGAACGGCTCGATCACGCTCCGCATCATCCACAATTCATACCCCAACAGCGTCACATAGCCGATCAGAAGGAAGTGCATGACGGTTTCGACGCGCACCACGCGCAGGAAACGGTACTGTGCCAGAGCGACCATCAACATCACCCCCACGCCCGTCAGCAGCATCTTGACCGCCGCGAACGCCGCCGCACTCTGATAGACGAAGGCGGCCATGACCGGGTTGACTTCGCTCGCCCCGGCGGCCATCAAGGTCACGGTCATGAAGGCATCCGCAACGCTCAGCAACAAGATGCTGATCGAGACCGCGAGCAGCCGCGGCGAATGCCAGTCGAGTGAGTGAAACTTCGGTTCCACCGAACGGCGTGGCGGACGCCTGCGCCGCGGCTTGAAGCTGCCATAGAGGATCGCCCACCAAACCCTGCGTCGACGATCGGTCCTGCCTCGGCGATCGGCCTCTTCGGATGGCGAAGTCGGATTCATGTTGACACTATCATCAAAGCGCCGGGCCATCGGCAAGCTCGAAGCGTCATAATCATTACAAAGTTCACACTATATTTGAGTCGGATGCCGCAGGACCCGCAGCAACCGGGTTCACCGCGCGGCTACGGACGCGGTTAGGGATCGGTTACGGGCTCGGTTATGGGCTCGGTTACCGTTCTTCTCACGTGGGTTTGCGGCATTCGCTGACCTCGCATGAGGGGCGCCTCGAACATAATCCGGTCGATCAATCGGACCTTGACAGGATGGAACTATGTCTGCGAAGGATGCAAGCTCGTTGGGCCACAGCCTACGGATTCTCGTGCTCTTGGGTTCGATGCTGACAGGGGGTCTCGCCCTCGATTCGGCTGCACGGTCGGCCGCTTCGTCGGCACCCTCCGGCGACGCCAACGCGGCGCTGATCGCGCGGGGCAAGTACGTGGCGATCGAAGCGGACTGCGCGAGTTGTCACTCCGCGCCCGGCGGCAAACCTTTCGCCGGCGGCTATCCGCTCAAATCGCCGCTCGGGATCATCTATGGACCCAACATCACCCCGGACCGGAAAACCGGCATCGGTGGGTGGACGAAGGCCGAATTCGAGAAGGCCCTGCGCCTCGGGGTGTCCAAGGATGGCTCCTACCTCTACCCCGCCATGCCTTACCAGGATTATACGCAGATGACCGCCGCCGACATGGACGCTTTGTGGGCCTACATGCGCACCATCCCGGCCGTCGACTACACGCCACCCAAGAACACGCTGTCGTTCCCCTTCACCGTGCGCAGCGGCCTCGCGGTGTGGCAGAGCCTGTATTTCAAACCCGGTCCGTTCGTGCCGGACCCGCACCAAGATGCCCAGTGGAATCGCGGCAAGTACCTCGTCGACGTGATGGGCCATTGCTCCCAGTGCCACACGCCGCGCAACATCGCTCAAGGCTTCGAGAACCAGCATGCGTTGGGCGGCGCGCAGATCGAGGGCTGGTATGCACCGGACATCAGCGGCGATGCCGATTCAGCCATCCACAAATACAGCGTTGACCAGCTCGCGACCTTCTTGAAGAGCGGCGTGACGCCGAATAACTCGCGCGCCGTGGGCCCGATGCAGGAAACCGTGCATGACAGCCTGAGCAAGATGAACACCGCGGATCTGCGCGACATCGCGATTTATCTCGAGGCGCAGCCCGCCATCCAGCCGGAATCAACCACCAAGGTTCGCTGGGCCGACAACCGCGGGGCCGCGGGTCGCGAGGTCTATGCCAACAATTGCAGCGGCTGCCATCAGGCCAACGGCAAGGGCATTGCCGGCAGCGTACCCGCGCTCGCCGGCGACGGTGCCGTCACCGCGCGGGAACCCTACAACGTCATCATGGCGCTGCTCGAGGGTTTCGCGCCGCATGGCAGCTATGGCGCGATGGCCTCGTTCGCCGATCACCTCAGCGACGATCAGATCGCCGACGTCACCAATTACGTGCGTACCGCCTGGGGCAACGATGCCACGCCCAATGCGACGCCGTGGGGCGTATCCACGTGGCGCCATCGCGAAGCGGGTGCCGCCAAGGACGAGTCGCACCAAATGCTCTGCCCCGAATTGGCGAGCGACATCGTGCAACCGGCGTTGCAGGAGGGACCCGCTACGTTGAAGCGCGCCGCCTCCGACACGGCCACCCTCACCAAGGTCATCGATGATTACCGCACCGCCCGCCCGAAGACCAGCACCGCACAGATGGTGGAGGCGCTGAGCACCGCGTATTGCCGCGCGGTCGGCCAGGAGAACCTGTCAGAAGCGCTGATGAGTGCGCGGGTCGCGGATTTTGCGCAAGCGGTCGCCATCGCCGTCGGCAACGACGGCGGCAAGGGCAAGAACGCGACCTAAACCGGTCGTTTCTTGGCGACCGGCGGTGCGCCGGATCGGCCGCCGCCGCGCTCCGCCACCATCGCCCGAAGCGCAGCGGCACTGTGCTGCCGGACCACGCGCTTGAGGAGGGCGAGACCGGCGGCGTCGATGTCCTTCCACCCCAAGAGGTGCAGCGAGCGTCCGCGCATCATATAAAACCGCAGTAATTGACCGTTCAAAGTCATCTCGCGCACGCCGCTCTCCGGATCGCGCACCGAACGACCCAGCAGGCGCGCGACGATCGCGCGACTCGCGCGCATGATCCGTTTGATGGTGGGGTGATTGAGTAAAAATCCAGTCCCCGGTTCGGACGTCGTCTGTTCGCGGGTCATCCACAACAGCCAATCGCCGCTCGATTCGTTCAGAAAATCGGCGAGTGTGCCCTGGATGTCGCAAAAAGCATCGATCAAGGCCTCGTCGTCCGCCCCGGCCGCGAGGAGGCCCTCCGCCGCCACGATGACCCCCTTCATGGACTCCCAACCTCGAGCCACGATGTGCTCGGCGCACGCCTCGTACAACCCCTCCTTGTTGTTGAAATAATACTGGAGTGCCGGCGTGTTCAACGAGGCGGCCGTGGCGATCTCGCGGGTGGACGCCGCATCGAAACCTCGCTGGCCGAACAAGGCAATGCCGGCCGCGATCAGCCGCGCCCGTGTTTCGTTGCCGCGCGGATAAGAGGCTTCCGCCACGTAGCGAAGCTTTGTAGGAGTTCGACTACGCGAACGCTTTTTCATCGGCAGAGTATAGGCAGCCTTGGCGAATGTTCCAATCGGAATAATTCTCAATGCGCGGCCACGCAAGACTTATTTCGATTGACATACTTCTTTCAGGCGCGGTAGCTTGTCGGACAGGATCCGGGTTGAGGAGCGAGCTCGATGTCTTCTGATGAAACACCCTCACACGACGGCGCCCCATCGCAGGGATCCGACGGTGACAAGGACGGTGGCAAGGACGCAGACGGGAAGGATCCGAACGCGAAGAAGCCGCGCAGCAAAAAGCCGCTCATCATCTTGGGCGCTGTCGTACTCGTCATCGGCATCGTCTGGTTCATCGTCTGGTTCATCGACCGGAACGAGGTTTCCACCGACGATGCGTACACCGACGGCGATACGGTGGTCATGGCGCCCAAGGTGTCGGGCTACGTGATCCAGCTGCTCGTCAACGACAATATGCACGTTCAGAAGGGCCAGCTGCTCCTCAAGATCGACCCCGCCGATTATCTCGCGGCCCAGGCCCAGGCCCGGGCGCAACTCGATCTCGCCCGAGCCGAACTGATGACGGCCGAAACGGCACTGCACATCGCGCGGGTTCAATACCCGGCGCAGTACACCTCGGCCAAGGCGCAACGGCTGAGTGCTGCCGCCGCGCTGGCGCAGGCGAAAGCGCAATATCAACGTGAGCACGAGGTCGACCGGCGTGCCACGACCCAGGAGAACATCGACGCTTCCACGAGTCAGCAATCGAGCTCGAGCGCGTCCCTGATGAGCGCCGATGCCCAGCTCAAAATTGCCGCCTTGGTCCCGGAACAGATTCGTCAGGCCGCCAACACCGTGCTGCAGCGGCAGGCACAGGTGGAGCAGGCGCAGGCACAACTCGATCAGGCGACCCTCAATGTAGGTTACACCGAGATCCGCGCGCCGATCGACGGTTTCATCACGATGCGCAGCGCCCAGTTCGGCAGCTACCTCACCGCGGGCCAATCCATGTTCATCATCGTGCCCATGTCCTCGTGGGTCACCGCGAACTTCAAGGAGTCGCAGATCGGCCGCATGCGCAGCGGCGATGCCGTCGACATGGAGATCGATGCCTACCCGGGATTCAAGCTGCACGGCCACGTCCAGAGCATTCAATACGGCAGCGGCTCGAAGTTCTCGGCTTTCCCGGCGGAGAACGCCACCGGCAACTTCGTGAAAATCGTGCAGCGAATTCCCGTCAAGATCGTGATCGACAATCCGGACCCGAATCATCCTCTGCCGCTCGGCCTGTCGGTGACGCCGACGGTTCATTTTCCATGATGCGGGGGGGAGCCGCCACGGGGGACACCAAAGAGTGGCGACCCGCCGGCAATCCCTGGCTGATCGCGGCGGTGGTGACCCTCGCCGCATTCATGGAGGTGCTCGACACGACGATCGTCAACGTGGCCCTTCCCCATATCGCCGGCACGCTGTCGGTGAGCTACGATGAGGCGACCTGGGCCCTCACGTCCTACCTGGTATCGAACAGCATCGTGCTGCCGATCTCAGCGTTCTTCGGCCGTCTGATCGGTCGCAAGCGCTACTTCATCATCTGCATCGGCGCCTTCACCGTCTGCTCGTTTCTATGCGGCATATCGAACAGCCTGACGGAACTCATCATCTTCAGAATTTTGCAGGGTTTTTTCGGTGGCGGATTGCAACCGAATCAGCAGGCCATCATTCTCGACACGTTCCCGCCGGCCCAGCGCGGCCGCGCCTTTTCCCTCACCGCGGTGGCCACCGTGGTGGCCCCGGTCTTGGGTCCCACCATCGGCGGTTGGATCACCGATAATTTCACGTGGCGCTGGGTGTTTCTGATCAACGTGCCGATCGGCATCCTGACCATGCTGGCGGTCATCGCTCTGGTCGAGGATCCACCCTGGGCGCGCAAGGCGAAACAGGCTTCCATCGACTACATCGGCATCGGGCTCATCACGCTGGCCTTCGCGGCATTTCAGATCACGCTCGATCGCGGCGAGGATGCCGACTGGTTCGGTTCCGGCGCCATCCGGGCTTCGGCCGCCATTGCGGTCGTCGGATTTTGCAGCGCCATTGGCTGGCTGTTGTACACCCCGTCGCCCGTCGTCGATCTGCGAGTGCTCAAGGACCGTAACTTCGCGCTGGGCTCCATGGCGATCGCGAGCTTCGCCCTCATCCTGTATGGCAGCGCCGTCGTCGTGCCCCAGCTCGCCCAACAGCACCTGGGCTACACCGCTCTGCTGGCGGGACTCGTCTTGAGCCCCGGCGCCTTGGCGTTGATCTTTCTGATCCCGATCGTGAATCTGGTGATGCCCCATATCCAGACCCGCTACATGTTGACCATCGGCTTCTGCATCCTGGGTTCCGCGATGATGTATTCGCGCCAGATCGCCCCCGATATCGATTTCTTGCATCTGACGCTGATCCGTATCACCCAATCGCTCGGGATCGGTTTCCTGTTCGTGCCCACCAGTGTGCTCGCCTATCAGACCGTGCCCCAACGGCTGCAAGGCGATGCCACCGCGCTCTTCACGATGTTCCGCAATGTCGCGGGCTCCATCGGCATCTCGGTGTCGACCGCCGTGGTCACGACCCGCACCCAGATTCACATGGCTTATTTGTCGGCGCATCTGAGCGACTCGAGTGCCACGTATCGCTTGGCGCTCGACCAGTTCACGACCGCCATCCGCCGTTTAGGCACGATCAGCGGCAACGCGGGACAGGCGGCGGTCACCCACTTGTTCCAAACGCTGCAGTCCCAGGCTGCCTTCCTGGCCTACATGGACGTGTTCTTCTACTGCTCCCTGCTGGCCTTCGCGTTCGTACCATTCACGTTCTTCTTCTCGCCCGTGCGGGCGTCACGCGGCAAGGGAGGACACTGATGCATAGAACCCGCTACCGCGCGGCGCTCGCCGGGCCGATGCTGCTGCTTGCGGCCTGCCAGACCGTGGGCCCCAACTACGTGGAGCCGCAGGAGAAAGTGCCCGATCAATATTCCGCGGTGCCCCCGCCAACGCCATCCGCTCGAGCAACACCGCCCACCCCGACGCCACCCACTCCGTCGACGCCACCCACTCCGTCGGCGCCATCGGGTCCGTCAGCGCCATCGGCCCACCCTGGCACCGTTGCCAGCAGCGGCGCTGTCGATTCATTCTGGTGGCAGCAATTTCACGATCCCGAACTCGAGAAGCTCGAGCAGGCGGCCGTTGCCGGCAATCTCGATCTGAAGGTGGCCTACCTTCGAATCGTCGAATCGCGCGTTCAGGTCGAGCAGACCCGGGCTCAGGGAGTACCCGGGCTCAGCGCCGGCGTGCAATACACCCGGGAACAGTTGGGGCTCGCCGGCATCTTGAAATCGCAAAACCTGGGAACGACCTCGGCCAATACTCAAGCCTTGCTGTCATCGATCGAGTCACCCATCAACCTGTTCCAGCTCGGCTTCGATGCGTCCTGGGAGCTCGATTTATTCGGCAAGCTACGCCGCGACGTCGAGGCCGCGCAGGCACAGAGCCGGGAAGCCGTCGAGTCGCGCAATGATCTGTTGGTGACTCTGCACGCCGAAATCGCGCAAACTTATCTGACGTTACGCGGCGACCAGATGCTGAGCCAGATCGCGCGCGAGGAAATCGCCGCACAGCGCGAATCGTTGGCCCTCACCAAGAGCCGCGCGGCCCACGGGCTCGCGGTCGAGGCCGATGTGGACTCTGCGCAAGCGCAGCTCTCGAGCCTCCAAGCCGAGCTCCCGCAGTACGAGCAAGGGGTGGCGAGCGCCCGTCACTCGCTCAGCGTCTTGACGGGCGAAACGCCCGAGTCGCTGGACGCCGAATTCGGCGACAGCGGCACGCTGCCGTCACTCCCGCCCGACGTGGCGGTTTCGGTGCCCTCGTCGCTGGCAAGACGCCGGCCCGACATCCGTAACGCCGAGGCCGCACTGCATGCGGCAACGGCTCAGGTCGGCGTGTCGGTGGCGTCGTTGTACCCGGAAATCACGCTGAAGGGCACTCTTGGCCTGCGTAACGTCAATTCGCATTATCTCTTCAACTGGGCGAGCAAGTACTACACGGTCGGTCCGGACATCTCAATACCGATTTTTCAGGGCGGCATCTTGCGCGACACCATCAAACTGTCGCGCTCGGCCGCCGCGGAAGCGGCATTCAACTACCGCAAGACGGTGCTCACCGCGCTCCAGGAAGTCGAGGATGGCCTGACCAGCTTGCAGACCGACGCGGCTCGCACGGCCGCTCTGGAGGAGTCGCTCGGCGCAAATCAGCGCGCGCTCGATCTCGAGTGGAACGCGTACCGCCGCGGTTTGATCACCTATATCAATGTACTGACCGTGCAGCTCCAAACCGTTCAGGCCCGGCAACAACTCGCGCAAGCCAAGCTCACGCAGAGCACCGATCTGGTCAAGCTGTACAAGGCTCTAGGCGGCGGTTGGGAGAATGCACCCGACGTGGACGCCGAGGCGCCCCCGGCGCAGTCGGCCGGCGCGACGACTCCGCCGAGCACTTAAGTCCCGCAAGACCTGGTGCTATGCTGGGACATCGAAATGTCCCCAGGGTACGCTATGTCAAAGATTGTAGATCGCACCCTCGATTGCTTCGAAATATTCGCCGATCAAAGACAACCCCTCTCGCTCACCGAGATCGCAAAACTCCTTTCCATTCCCGCGTCGAGTTGTCGCGACGTTCTGAAAGCGATGCAGCGGCGCGGTTATGTGTATGAGGTGACGCCGCGCGGAGGGTTCTACCCCACGCTTCGAATGTACGAAATTGGCAAGATCACCGCTGAGCACGACCCGGTGTTGACGCGTGCCGAATCATTGTTGCGATCTCTGCGGGATATGCTCGATGAGTCGGTCCAGCTCGCCAAGGTGACCGACCTTCAGGCAACTTATCTGCTGGCTTTCGAATCCTCACAGCCGCTGCGGATGATCACGTCCGTCGGCACGAACCTGCGCAGCTTGCACGCCACGTCCGCCGGCAAGGCTCTGCTCGCGAGTTTGGACGATCGAACCCTGGACGCGTATCTGAAGTCCGCGGAACTCGTGCCGCTCACGTCTCATTCGATCAAATCGAAGAAGGAATTGCGCGAACAGCTCGAGTTGGGCCGCAAGAACGGCTGGTTCGTCAATCATGAGGAGAGCGTCGAGGGCGTCACCACGCTCGCGTCGCAATTCCGCTGGCGTGACTCCATGTACCTCGTATCCCTGGCCGGACCGACTTCTCGCCTGGCGCCGAAACTGGAATGGGCGGCGCAATTATTGCTCGACGTGTGCAAGCGCCTGGAGATGCGCGGACCGCCCTGAATTGCCCCGCCTCAGTACGACTTCGGCAAACCCAGCACGCGTTCGGCGATATAGCAGAGGATGAGCTCCCTCGACACCGGCGCCAGACGCGTGCCAACCGCCTCGCGAAAATACCGCTCCACATTGTATTCACTCGCATAGCCCATGCCGCCGTGAGTGCGCACCGCGCGATCGCAAGCATGAAATGCGGCATCGGCGGCGAGATACTTGGCGGCGTTCGCCTCGGCACCACAGGGCTTGCCCGCGTCATAGAGTTGCGCCGCGCGCAACATCATCAGTTCCGCCGCCGCAAGCTCGGCCCAACTCTCCGCGAGCGGGTGCTGAATCGACTGATTCTGACCGATGGGGCGGTTGAACACGACTCGTTCATTCGCATAGTCGGTCGCCTTGGCCAACGCGCGCCGGCCAAGGCCGATCGCCTCGGCGGCGTTCAAAATCCTTTCGGGATTCAAGCTGTCCAGAATATAACGAAAGCCCTTGCCCTCTTCGCCGATACGATCTTCCACCGGGATCGGTAGTCCATCGATGAACACGGCGTTCGAATCCACCGCGGCGCGCCCCATCTTATGAATGACGCGCGCTTCGATGTAGTTGCGGTCGAAGCTCGTGTAGAAAAGCGATAGCCCATCGGTGGGCTTCTTGCACTCTTCGATGGCCGTGGTGCGGGCGAGCAGCAGGATCTTCGTGGCCTCCTGGGCCGTACTGGTCCACAGCTTGCGTCCGTTGACGATATAGCGGTTGCCATCCCGCACCGCGCGCGTCTTCAGCTTCGTGGTGTCGAGGCCCGCGTCCGGTTCGGTGACGCCAAAACAGCTTCGCTCCTCACCGCGAATCAGCGGCGGCAGCATGCGCCGGCGCTGCTCATCGCTGCCGTGTACGACGATGGCATGCGGCCCGAATATATTGATGTGAATGGTGGAACAGGCGGCGAAGGCGCCGGCCGAACTTCCCACCGTCTGCATCATGATGCAAGCCTCGGTGACCCCGAGTCCCGCACCACCGTACTCGAGCGGCATGGTGATTCCGAGCCAGCCGGCATCGGCAATGGCTCGACTGAATTCGTAGGGAAAGGTGCCCGTCTGATCCAGATTGCGCCAGTACTCATCGTCGAATCGATCGCAGATGGCCCGCACTGCATCGCGGATCTCGGCGCGTTCCGGCGTATCGGCCAATGCTTCGATCAGATTGTCATTCATGCTGCCACTCCGTTCCGGGCGGCAGCTGCCCGGAATCGCTGGGGAAAACGCCATCAAAAAAATTCGATCGCTATACCGATCGAATTATCGCTATCCTGAACTGTAGAACGCAATAGCGCAAATTAACCTGGCGCTGTTCCGCGGAGCGGCTATCGATCGGAATTCGTGCTGCACTCGAAACTCGCCGCCGCCTCGGGATCGCCGTGACCGCGATAGCGGGCGTACCCTGGGTAGGGGCACAGAAGGCGCGAGCGGCCGGGCCACGGCGTGCCCGGGGGTGCGGTCGCCAGGATGTGATCGGGAGCGGCGCCGCGCTCGACCCAATCGGACAAGGCCGACAACATGTCGAACGTGCGCGTGGCCGGTCCGCCACCGCAATGGCCCATGCCCGGAACGACGAACAATCGGGCGAACTTGGCGGCCTCGCCACCATTGGCCTGGTTGATCCGGTCGAGCCATTCGATGGAACTCTTCACCGAGATGACTCCATCGCTGCCGCCCTGATAGATCAGCAACTTCCCGCCATGGTCCCGGAATTTGCCGACATCGGCGCCGGCCGCGAAATATTGCGAATACGCGGATTCCGGATACTGCTTCGTCGTCAAGAAATAGCGGTAGTAGTTGCCGAGCGGATCCCAGTCGAGCACGGTTCGGTAGACCTCCGAACCATGGTGAAACGCCGGATCGACGTTTACCTTGGGCGGCGGTGTCATGTAGCTCGCGAGTTGCAAAGAGCCGATGAAAGCGCCCGTACTCTGGACCGCCGTCGGCGATCCCAGCCACGCCGCGCGCAACACCGTGCTGCCGGTGCCCTGATCCCAATAGAGCCCTGGATAAATTTCCTTGCCAGAGCGATCGTGCAGACCGCCCATGGTCTCGATCAGCGCGTCGACTTGGTCAGGGCGCAGACATTCGTGAGGATGGCTCGCGCTGCACTCGAGCGTATGCGGATCGAACTGCCGCTGACATTGCTCGAGGTTTTGAACCATGCCATCCACCGCGCCGTCGAGCGCATCGCAGCGCGCCAAGATCGCCGCTTCGAGCACCGCGATATCCGCGTCCGACAGAGCCTTCCCGAGAAAAGGCAACCCATTGCGATCGAACTGATGGTCATGGCGGGCGACCGCGGCATAGGCTCGAACGACCTCGGCGGCGAACGAGACCGTCGGTCCGGGGTTGATCAGCGGTGCCCCGGCGGCCACCCCGTCGAATAGTTGGGGAAAGCGCTGGGTCATCATCGCGGCCTCGCGCCCGCCCTCCGAGCACCCCATATAGTAGGCTCGTTGCGGGCGCGCGCCCTCGAAGCGTTCTAGAAGATCCCGTGCCACGAAGGTAACCCGTTCGTAGGAACCGTAGGCCAGATTGGTTCGTGCCTGGGGATCGAAATTAAAAGCGCGCACGCCGGTGGCATCGTTGCGAGTATCGACGGCGTTGTCATGCCCGGAATCCGTCGACACCACGGCAAACCCGCGCGACAACGGCGAATAAGGCAACATCGTGACATGCAGCGCATCGCCCAGCGTGCCGTTCGAACCGCCGCCGCCGCTGAATACCAACTTACCATTCCAGGCATTCGGCACCGGCATGCGCAGATGAAATTTGATCGCGTAGGGCAAGCCGTCGACGCCCACCCGCTCATCAATCGCGCCGATCACTTCACAATGCGGCACCGTGCCCGCCTCGGCGGGGACGCCCGCGGGTTGCAGCACCGACTGGATGATCCGCACGGCCGGCACACTGAAGGCGGCGGCGTCGAGCGACTTGAGCGTGGCGCAATCGGCATCCGTCGCCGCCCGTGCCACTCCCGAACAATACAGGGCAGCGAGCAAGACACCGCCGACTCGTCGCGCTCGAGCGATAACATTCATGTGCTTTCCCCCTTATCGGCCAGCGCATCCCGGCCCCATGCCGGAACCGCCAAAACTCATAGTTGAGCGCCAGCACGAAAATATTTTCGGTATAGCGGCCCCGTGAACCTCCTGATCGAATCGAAAACGTTCACGCGACAGTTCTATCGGGATGCAATTATCCAATGTTTATCATGATGTTAGAAAATCCGCCAGGCCATGAAGCGAATTTTCCATCCTATAGTCACGACAAACCCTCAGCGCTATTTACATCGTCAAAATAACTTGAGATAGTCGCCCCACTGTCGCCGTCAACGCTATGGCGAAAAACTAACAAATAACATCCCGGGGAGGGATTGCGATGCCCATTCTGCGACGTCTCGCTCTGATATCGGTTGGCAGCTTCGTTCTCATGAGCAGCCTATTGGCACAGACCACCACCCCGACAGCCGCCACATCGACCGCAAGCACGTCGGCGTCGAGCACCACTGACGCGACTCTCAGCGAAGTGGTCGTCACCGGCTCGCGTCTGGTCACCAACGGCGGTGCCGCACCCACGCCGGTGACGGTGGTGTCACAGGCCCAATTGAATCAACTGTCGCCGCAGAGCATCCCCGCGGGATTACAAGAGTTGCCGCAATTCTTGGGATCCGTGACGCCCACGACGAGTAGCATCGCGAACCCCACCAACGCCAACACCGCGACCAACCTGAATCTGCGCAACTTAGGTCCACAGCGCGTGCTCACGCTGTTCGACGGCTTGCGGCTGCCGCCGTCGGCCTCGAACGCCTACGTCGATGCCAATTTGATTCCGCAACTGTTGGTCCAGCGCGTCGATGTGGTCACCGGTGGCGCATCGGCGGCGTACGGCTCCGATGCGGTTTCCGGCGTCATCAACTTCGTGCTCGACAAGAAATTCGAAGGACTGCAATTCGTCGCCCAAGATGGCTTCGCCACGGGAGGCGGCGACGGCAACCGGCGCCTGGGCGTGGCCGCGGGCACGGATCTCATGAGTGACAACCGTCTGCACGTCGAAGGCAGCGCCGAGTACTACACCAACCAGGGCATTGGCGCTGAATCGGACCGTCCTCTCGGCGCGGCACGCTGGGCGGTGGTGGGCGAGAATCCGCACGGCATCGCCGGCACTCCGGCCGATCCTTACATTCCGGTGCGCAACACCTACTCGACCAATGATGCCTTCTACGGCTATTTCGAGAATGGACCGCTCGGCGGCACTGAATTCAATGCCGCCGGACAAGAGGTCCCGTTTCAAGGCACCAACCTCGGCAGCGGCGTGTGCGTGGCCTGTAACGGCTCGTATCACGATCCGGGCACCATTTCTCTGATTCCCAAGGTTCAAACCGATCAATATTTCGGCCGCGCCGATTTCAACGTGACCGATACCACGGCCGTCTTCGCCCAAGCGCTCTACGGTCATTCGGTCACGAGCTTGGACGGCAGCACCGCGGTCGAGCGCGGCGGGCTCACCATCTTCGCCAACAATCCGTATCTGCCGAGCGGCGATGCGGCGTTGATTCCAGCCACCGGCGAGGCGCTGGCAATCCAAGGCATTGGCTTGGGCGACGTGACCAACGATACGGTGTCGAAAACCTGGGGCGCCTCGGTCGGCGCCGATGGCGAGATTGCCGAGCGCTGGAAATGGGACGTCGACTATTCCTACGGCCGCTCGCAACAGAACATCAACCTCTATCAGCTCAACAACGTGCACCTGCAAGCGGCTCTCGATGCGGTCACCAATCCCGCCACGGGCCAGATCGTTTGCGGCGTGACGCTCACCAATCCCGGCCTATACCCCGGCTGCCAACCGCTCAATGTGTTCGGCGCGGGCGCCGCATCGGCCGGCGCACTCGCCTACATCCGTGGCGATGGCACCCAGCAATCGGTGTTCACGCAACAGGTGGTCGAAGCCAACATCCGTGGTGACCTCCTCGATATCTGGGCAGGTCCGATCTCCGGTGCGGTGGGCTTTGCCTATCGGAAGGACGACTTCAGCCAGTCCAGCAACAGCGACCCGGCTCTGCCCGTCGCCGGCACCGGAATTCCCGGCTTCACGGGCCTCACCTACGTCACGGGAAATTACGGCGTCGGCGCAGGCAGCGAGAGCGTCAAAGAAGAGTACCTCGAAACGCTGATCCCGCTTGCGAAGGATGCGCCTTTCGCGCAGTCACTGAACCTCGATGCGGCCGCCCGCTTCACCGACTACAGCACGAGCGGCAGCGTCACGACGTGGAAGGTGGGCCCGACCTGGCAACTCAACGACGTCGTCCGCTTCCGCGCAACCCAATCGCGCGACATCCGGGCGCCGACCTTGGTCGAGTTGTACCAGGGGGTCCAACCGTCCGCCGAACTCGTCACCGACCCCGTATCCGGCAAGTCCAGCGACTTGACCGAGAACGCGTCCGGCAACTCGGGTTTGAAGCCGGAGCAAGCGGATACCACCACGATCGGGTTCGTGTTCACGCCGGCGCATGACCTGACGCTGACTCTCGACTGGTACAACATCCGGATCAACGACGCGATCGAGACGCCCTACACGCTGCAACAGATCGTGACGCTCTGCCAGGCCGGCAACGCCTCGCTCTGCGGCGAGATCACGCGTCCGACGCCCACCAGTTTCCCGACCGCCATCGCGGTCACGCCGTTGAACGTTGCCAGCATCAAGACCAATGGCCTGGACTTCGAATCCGATTACCGGATGGACGCCGGTCCGGGGCACATCACGACTCGCTTGCTCGCGACCTACGTCTTCAGCTTCGAACAACAACAAGCGGCGGGAGATGTCTACCAGCAATACGCCGGCACCGCCGCGGATTATCCCGGCGGTCCATTGCCGCAATTCCGCGGGCTCGCGACGGTGGCCTATGATCTGCAAGGCTTCCGCATCGGTTTGAACGAGCGCGCGATCGGCGAGGAGGAGGAATCCCGCATCAACTCCTACCTCGACAACCACATCCCCGCGGTGTTCTACACCGATGCGGACTTGAGCTACTCATTCCCGGCCGGTGGATTGCAACTCGAGGCCTTCGCGCATGTCGACAATATGTTCAACAAGCAGCCTCCGCTGGAACCGGCCAATATTCCCGGTTTGATCTATCCCACACCCCGTGGCGTTTACGACATCGTTGGTACGGCGCTGACCTTTGGCATACGAGGCAAGTTCTAAGTCCCGCATGAGTGACACGGCCGAGAATACCGGCGCGCTCTGCGGCGTGCGGGTGATCGAGATGGGGCAGCTGATCGCGGGACCTTTCTGCGGTCAGCTCCTGGGCGATATGGGTGCCGACGTCATCAAGCTCGAACCCCCCGGAGAAGGCGATCCGATGCGCCAGTGGTGCAACGGCGCGCCGGTATGGTGGGAGGTCATCGCGCGCAACAAGCGCTCCGTTTCGCTGAACCTGCGTGTCCCCGACGGCCAGGACATCGCGCGCAAGCTGATCGCTGACGCCGATATCCTGATCGAGAACTTCCGGCCGGGCACCCTGGAGAAGTGGAATCTCGCGCCCGCGGACTTGCTGACACTGAACCCCAAACTCATCATCGTGCGCATGTCAGGCTACGGTCAAACCGGCCCGTACGCCTCGCGTGTGGCGTTCGGCCTGATCGGCGAGGCGATGGGAGGTTGGCGCCACATCGTCGGCGAGCCTGACCGTCCGCCTTCGCGCATGGGTGTGTCCATCGGCGACAGCCTGGCGGCAACCTTTGGTTGCATGGGAGCGCTGGCGGCATTGCATCACCGCGCCGCGAGCGGGAAGGGTCAGATCGTCGATTCGGCCATCTACGAATCCGTGCTCCAGGTCATGGAAGCGCTCGTCCCTGAGTATGCGGTGGCCGGCTTTCAGCGCGAGCGCGCCGGTGCGATCCTGCCGGGCATCGCGCCGTCGAACGTCTACCCCTGTGCGGATGGCAGCTACTTGATCGGCGCCAATCACGACGGATTGTTTCGCCGTCTGTGCGAGGCGATGGCAAGGCCCGAACTCGCGGACGATCCGCGCTATGCGACCCACGCGGCCCGTGGCGCCCATCAAAGCGAACTCGACGGCGAAATCGCCGCCTGGACCCGCCAGCATCCGGTGGCGACGATCGAGCGACTCATGCTGGAATATGCCATCCCCTCCGGACCCATTTATCGGGCCCGAGACATGTTGACCGATCCCCATTTCACGGCCCGCGAAGCGATCATCTCGGTCGAGCACCCGCGTTTCGAGAATCTGAAGATGCAGAACGTATTTCCAAAGCTCTCCGCGACGCCGGGAAGCATGCGCCGCATCGCGCCGCAAATCGTGGGGCAGGACAATGGCGACGTCTTGGGCGGTATCTTGGGCTTGAGCGAGGCGGAACTCGCCGGGTTGTCGGCGCGCGGCGTCATTTGACTCGAGGCATCACGCTTCGCGTCATGCCCGTCACGTGCGCATGCTTTGCCCCACACCTCGATTCATGCCAAGCTTGTCTCGATGTCAAAGATCGTCAGTCGAACGCTGGATTTTCTCGAAGTATTCGCGGATCAGAAACGACCGCTGTCGGCATCCGAGATCGCCCGCCTGCTCGGAATTCCCGCCTCGAGCTGTCACGATGTGCTGCAAGCGTTGCAGGACCGCGGCTATCTGTACGAACTGACCGCCCGCGGCGGCTACTATCCGACGTTACGACTCTATGACGTCGCGAAGACCATTGCCGATAACGATCCGGTGGTGCTGCGCGCCGAGGGGCTGCTCAAATCGCTGCGGGACAAGATCGACGAGTCCATCTTGCTGTCCAAGGTGAACGGCTTGAGCGCCTCGTACCTGATGGCGGTGGAGCCCTCGCATCCGCTGCGTTTTCTCGCTCGCGTGGGCGATCCGGTGCGCACGCTGCATGCCACGTCCGCCGGTAAGGCGCTGCTCGCCAGCTTGAGCGAAGCGGAGCTCAACACCTACCTGAAGGGCGTTACTCTCTCGGCGCCGACCGCACACACCAACACCGCGAAGGCGGCCCTGCGTGAAGAACTCATCGCGAGCAATCGGCGTGGCTGGTTCTTGAATCGCGAGGAGAGCCAGGAGGGTGTGACCACGCTATCGGCACGCTTCGTTTGGATTTCGGCGATCTACATCGTGACGATTGCCGGTCCCACGTCGCGCATGGCCGCCAAGATCGAGAATGCCGCAGCGCTGCTCACCAGCGTCTGCAAGCTGCTCGAAGTGTCGCCGACCGGCGCTTCCTAGGCGCCGCCAGCTCGACTAGGCGCCGCCAGCTCGACTAGGCGCCGCGGCCCTCGACACGGAGGAGCAACTCCTGCGGCACCTTGACCTTCATCTCGAGCGCCATGGCGCCATAGGCCTTGCCCTGCGGGTCGATGCGCAGCGACGCCATGCCACCACCGCCGAGCGCACCTTGCATCAGAAAATTGAACGCCGCGAGACCCGGCGCCTCGAATCGTTCCACTGGGCCCTCCACCAGCGCTTTGAAATGTTCGGCCATCCGCGCGGCCGTGATCTCCCGGCGTAGCAACGGTACGTAGGCCGGATCGCGCGCGATGATGGCGACGTTCGATGAGTTGCCCTTGTCTCCGGAGCGGGCGAGCGCGAGCCGAATCAGCGGCACCTCGACTTCGGGGCCACCCATCGGGGTGGCATCGCCGGCGCCGGGCGCATCGACCACTCGGCTGGTATCGGCCAGGCCGTCGGTCCAGCCGGCGGGTATCGCCACCTCGAACTTGGAATTACCGCTCCAAACCGTCGGGGGTTCGAGAGCCGCCTTGTCGATGAAGAACGTGAACAAGCGGATATTGGGCGCCGGTTTGGGTCGGCCCGTATAAATGCCGGTGGTCCCGGGTGCGAATGAAATCCCGACCGAACCCAACTCCCGCGCAAACAGTTCCAGACACTTCGGATCGCGATGCAAGACGACCAAGCGCAGCAACACCTCGCGCGACGCGCGCGCCAGCGATGCAGGTCCATACGAGGCTTCGGCGCCGAGTGCTTCGATATGGGTGGCCGTGAAATCGGCAAGCCCCAACTCCTTGAACACCAGACGCGCGCGCGCGATCAGTGCCTCACCGGTACGCTCGGCCTTCGCCGCTGCATTCGGACCCACGATGGACACCGTGGCCATCGCCCGATAACCGTCCTGATACGTGGCGGACACCTTGTATTGAGAGGTGGGCCTGCGGCCGCGCACGCCCGTTACCCGAACCCGGTCGACACCGTCTTGCACGATGCGCACGTTGCTGAAGTCCGCAATCACGTCGGGCAACAGGTAGGCGGCAGGGTCGCCGATCTCGTACAAGGCTTGCTCGGAGACGGTTCCCGGCGTGACCAAGCCACCCGTGCCTCGCGGTTTGGTCACGGCGAACGTGCCGTCGGCCTGACATTCTGCGATCGGATAGCCGATGTTCTCCCAGTTCGGCACTGTCTCCCAGTCGGTGTACAGCCCACCAACACCTTGCGCACCACATTCGAGCAGATGCCCGACCAAGCTGCCGGCGGCGAGCTTGTCGTAGTCGTCCTCTCGCCACTTGAATCGATGCATCAGAATGCCGAGCGCGAGCGCGCTGTCCGCGCAGCGTCCGGTGATCACGATATGCGCACCCGCATCGAGCGCCGCCTTGATCGGCAAGGCTCCCAAATAGGCGTTGGCCGTGAGCATGCGGGCGGGAAGTGCTTCGCCGCTCACCGCTTCACGCACCCCATCGGCGCGCAGGGTGTCCAACATCGGCATCAGATCGTCACCCTCGACGGCCGCGATCTTGAGGGGCACCGCCAATTCATCGCAGACCTGTTGCATCGCCAACGCACAGCCGCGCGGATTCACGCCGCCGCCATTCGACACGACCTTGATCCCGCGCTGCGCGATGGTGCGCAGATGATCCTTCAGATACGCGATGAAGTCGGGCGGGAAGCCGGCCTCGGGCGCCTTGAGCCGCGCGCGCGCGAGCAGCGACATGCTGACTTCCGCGAGGTAATCCATCATCAGGAAATCGACCGGCTCGCGCAGCAGCTGTGGAATGGCCCGCGGGCTGTCGCCCCAGGCACCCGATGCACCGCCAATCCTGACCATCTCCGTCGTCGTTGTCGCCATCGTCATTCCTGCGTCGGATCCACCGCCCAGCGCGGCGGACGTTTGTCATTGAACGCAGCGAGGCCTTCGGCCGCATCGCTGGTGCGTGAGGCCAGCGCGATTTGAGCCTCCGCGAAGTTCAGAGCCTCGTCGAAAGTCATCATCTGCATGGCGAACAACGCCTGCTTGCCGCGACGCAGCGCCGCCGGCGACCCCAAGCGCAATTTGCCCACGAGCGCATCGATCTGCGCGTCGAGTTGCGCGCCGGGCACGACGTGATTGACGAGACCGATCTCGGCGGCTCGCGTCGCGCCGATCAGTTCACCGGTCAAACATAATTCGTTGATGTGCCGTGCGTGCAGCATGGAGCGCAAAAACACCAGTACCTGCATCGGGAATACACCGACCTTCACCTCGGGTAAGCCAAAGCGCGCATGCTCGGCCGCGATGGCAAGATCGCAGAGTCCGAGCAAACCCATGCCGCCGGCGACACAGGCGCCATTGACGCGCGCGATGAGAGGAATACCCAAGCGGTGGACGACGCGCGCCAGTCGACCGAAGTCCGTGGTCGGCTCATCGAACCCCGCCTGAAACGTCGTAGGTCCCGCCGTGAGATCCGCGCCGGCACAGAACGCCTTCTCACCGGCGCCGGTCAGCACCACCGCGCGTATACCGGGATCGGCACTGGCCTCTAAAATGGCTTCGCCGATGCCGGCGAGCACCGCCGGGTTGATGGCATTGCGCCGGCTTTCGCGGTCGATCCAGATCCACAGCGCTGCGCCACGGCGCTCTGATCGAACCTCGGGCTGGTCGGCCCCGGGCTGGTCGGCCCCGGGCTGGTCGGATAGGGTCATGCCTCAGCCCTCACCCGACGGCAGGATCTCGGCATTGTGCTCACCGAGATTGGGAGCGAGTCGACCGATGCCCGCCGGCGATGCGCTGAACCGGATCGGGAAGCGGCAGGTCTTCAACGTGCCTTCGGTGGGATGCTCGACGTCGATAAAGAAATCGACCGCCTTCAGATGCGGATCATCGAACAGATCCTCGATCGAATTCACAGGGCACGCCGGGATATCTCCCAAGTGGCATTGTTCGAGCCACTCCGTCGTGCTGCGCGTCACGAGGTGCTGCGCCAGAAAACGGCCCATGTCCTCGGCGTGCACAGTGCGGCTCTGCTGCGATGCGAACCTGGGATCGGTATCGAGAAGATCCGGCACACCCACGAGACCGGTGAAGAAACGCCAATGCTTATCGGTGTACACCACCAAGGACAAATGCCCATCCCGGGTCGGGTACGGTCCACGAGTCCGCGACAGCAACCGGCGATAGCCCATCGGCCCCTCCGGCGGCACGAACGCGCCCCCCCCCATGTGATCGGCCAGCACGAACTGGGACATGGTCTCGAACATCGGCACCTCGATGACCTGGCCCGCTCCCGAGTTTGCACGGTGATAGAGGGCGGCCGTGACGGCAATCACCACATGCAGCCCCACCACGCGATCGCAAATGTTGATCGGTGCGTAGCGCGGCGTGCCATCGACGGCCTTGAACAAGCCGGCGATGCCGGAGGCGGCCTGCATGAGGTCATCATAGACGGCCTTACCGGAATCGGGTCCACCCGCTCCGTAGCCCACCGCCGCACAATAGATGATGCCGGGATTGACCTGGCTCACGTTCTCATAGTCGAGGCCGAGTCGCTTCAAGCCCTGCGGACGCACGTTCGACACCAACACATCCGCGGTGCGCGCGAGTTCGAGCGCGGCCGCCTTGCCCTGCGGGGATTTGAGGTCGAGCACGACACTGCGCTTGTTGCGGTTGGCCTGCAGATAGAGCGGACCCATGCCGGGATGGCGCCAAGGCCCGACCCAACGCATCGAATCGCCGCCGGCCGCTTCGACCTTGATGACATTGGCTCCCATATCACCCAACACCTGGGTCGCCGACGGACCCATGACCACGGTGGTCAGATCCAACACGCGAACGCCTCGCAAGGGTCCGCTGGCCGCGTCCGTTATATTGCCCCACTCGGCAGCCTGGTTTTCACTCGCGGTCATGGGTTCCTAGGGATTATGTTGCTTTGACGCTATAGCGTCTTCTATTTCGACACAGCGAAACTATACTCGCACACGACGGTAGCGACAACCGCTCACGGAGGGTTGACAGATGCCGCGCTGTATCGCGGCAATTATCGATCTAAGAGGTCCTGGCACGCAGGCGTTCAACGATCTCGAAGGCGCCGATGCGACGCGAAGTGGCTGCCGCGTTTTTTCGCCAACGCGAATTTGAATTCGCTTTGCCGACGACTTTGTTATAGTTCTTTCCGATATCATCGCGATCAAACTCGAGGAAAACACCGTGAGCGAGAAATCCCCTTACATCATCCGCGCCGACGAGCAGGAGTCTTACAGTCCTGCGAATCACACGGGCACCAAGAACTATCGCCTGGTCGGTCCTAAAGTGAACGGCGCGAAGTACCTGGAAATCGCACTCGGCGACATCGAACGTCATGAGGGCTCTCCCGCTCATGCGCATCCCGATTTGGAACAGGCGGTTTATATCCTCGAGGGCGAGGCGATCGCGGGCATCGACGGCGTGGACCATCATGTGAAACCGGGCGATATGATGTTCTTTCCGGCGAAGGTCTATCATTCGATTCGCGTGTTGACCGAACGGATCAAGATGCTGGTCATCTACTCGCCGCCGTACGGCGAAGATCCGGCCAAAGTCATGCATCTGCCCGCCGCCGATAAGGCACACTGACGTTGAGCATCACCGGCACGGCGACCGACCTCGCCTCCTCCTCACCGTTGGAGCGCCGCGCCATACGGCGCGTCGGCTGGCGGCTCATTCCCTTTCTGATGGTTTGCTACGTCATTGCCTGGATGGATCGGGTCAAT
>Ga0116226_10001105_pt1 | contig 23439 bp, 19 predicted proteins | sample S1TSphfallax_FD_89692 | JGI IMG/M metagenome (GOLD analysis project Ga0116226, IMG submission 89692) | Host-associated microbial communities from peat moss isolated from Minnesota, USA - S1T2_Fa - Sphagnum fallax MG | ecosystem: Host-associated > Plants > Peat moss > Unclassified | place: USA... | reverse complement strand
TGCAGACAGATATGTCATTTTTCAACTTAATTTTGCAGGTGGTAGCACACCTTTTTCCTCAAAAAAACTCGCACATCGCGTAAAGTAATACTTTTAACTGAGGTCTTTGAAAAACTCGCACATCGCGTTATTTAGGAATGGGAGAGTGTCAGCTAAGAAGTGGGCAAAGTCAAACAAGATATATGTCTCTTGTGGTCTTCGCGCATAGTCTCTTAGTTTCGATATTGAAAAAAAACCATCCGTCGGAATGGACGACGTTAAATATGATGGGTGAAGCTTGTCGATTTTTACTAAAAGAGACTCTTGGCAAGAATGTCAGTTGGGCTATTGAGCAAATGACAAGAGAACATAAAAAACAAACTGAAGTCATGACCGCTCTCGGGCTTGTGTCAACCTGAATTCAGGTAACTTTGCAAAAGACCAGTTAGATAAAGAACTTTTTCTCGCACATCTTTCCCAGAATAATTGTTTTTGGCATTTGTGCAACTGTCATAGAAGTCCTTGCCTTTTTTGATTTTAGGCGATGCTAGGCATCTACATTTATTGCAGGTGATTAGTCCTTTCAAAAATTTGAACTCCTCATTTAAAGTTTGTTTGCAATTCAAATTATGGCTGTTTTTTTTAATTTTTCACCTATTTATATTTTTTCTCTAAACTCCAGTTTAATTTTTATTTAATCATATCATGGCCAAAGTCACTACGCCAATAGGTGTGACTTTTCGCATGATGTCGGTGTTATGGCGATCCGAAAGATGGGGAGGATCAGTTTTCAGTGTAGACGCTGAGGGATGGTATCGAAAAGAATCGCTTGTAATTTCTATGGGATGCATCTTGTTTCCGTTTTTTGATTATTTTTTATTTTTTTAATTATTGCAAATTATTTTAATATTTTTAAATTAAATTTAATAAAATTTAATTTTTAATATTAATTGTGATATTTACTAATAAATTCAATTTTGTTAACATCAAAATATAAAATTGTAGTTTATTAGGAGTTTTTATGCAGCCTATAAGTTTAAATAAAGATAGTGTTGAGCCCACCTCCCGTTCTGGAAGCGTCATTCCACCTTCCCTCCCTGACGATCATCATAGTCAACCCGAAACGGATGCAAAAATTGAGAGGAAAGTAGAGGAAAAGGGATTAAGCGATAAGGTTCCTAAGCCAAAGTCGGATGCAGCTGCAAGAACGTGGTCTTGGTGGCGAGGAAGTGCGATGAGTCGCGAAAAGACTCCTTCCGAAATAGATCAGCCAAAACAAGAGGCTACTATAACATATAAGGTTGCAAAACAAACAGTATTCGAGTGGATGAAAGAAAAGGTGGCTGTCGGGGCAGCTCCTCTGGTGAGCATGTATGCCAATCACTACAAGAGCACGATCGATAAAGCAAAGTCGATTGCCAATGCTAAACAAGAGATGTTGAATCAACTTCATGACCCTCTATTCGTTGAATGTTATGAGATGGCTAAAAGTGTCCTCAGATCTGCGGTTAGCACACAGCTAAAGACCTTGGAAGGAAACAACAGCGTCGCAGCAGGGTATGTATTGCCTAACCGTGCCCTGATTCTCGACTTACTTGACATGAATTTAGCTCGAGGATTTGTTAACTTGGCTCGCCAGATTCCTCATGATGGGAAGCTACCCACGTTGGTTAGGGTCCTTTCCCTTCTCTGTCAAAAAGGAGGGGCGCATCTTGATAAAGAGAAGCTCGCTCATTTAGAGGAAAAATACCGAGGGGTTCGCGCAAATTTGCGGAACCAGAAACAAAAATTGTTTGCTGGAATCAATCCTGGAAGTGAAGAGGCCATTCAAAAGTATATTCAGGAATACATCAAAACAACAGACAAGGTTAGGAAAGAGGTGATCAAAAAAGAGTTATTCTCCTCTCAAGATAAAGAGGATCTTCGAGGATTTTTTGCCACGCTAGATAGTCTCCATGAAAGAAGTAAAGAATTCAATCAGTTATTTCGGGTCACCGCTGAAGACATGCTCGTTGCTTTTTTTCCGAATAAACTTGCAGATATCGAAGGTCCAGGCGCTTTGGAATATGCATTCATTCGAGAATCCATTTACGACCTTTTGATCGATAGTTTAGCTAATTTTCTACAGCAATCTTTTGAATCTTTAGAGGATGATCCGGTGCGCAATCAAGCTTGGGAAAATGAGCTCCAGCTGAGAGTGGGAGCTCCTAGCCTAAAGCCGATCATCGAAGCGCCTGCGTCTTTGCTGACGGCGGCAGTCAAGAATTATATCCAGGCCGATCCCCAAGTCATGGATTTAACTGCATGGATGTTGGGGCAAGTGATGAGTCCAGAGGGAATTGTAGAGCAGGTTAAAGGAATCACTCCGGAGCAGGTTAAAGAGACCATGGAGTACAAAGGGCTATTAAATCAACTATCACAGCAACAGCTCGCTCAGTGGATCGTCGCATCGGTTCAGGCTCTTTTTCATACGGAAGATCCTCATTTGGAAGGATTAGGGCGATTTGTGAGACAGGGCTTAAATCATTTGGCGTTGGCATTAATGGCTCAAGGGGTGGAATTAGTGATTCCTAAAAGCGAACATGTCGAGTCAAATGCATTTCTAAAAGAATTTACCGATCGCCTTGTCAAACAATTGAGTGCCTTGCAAGGAGAAGAGGTGACTTCTGTTGAATCGTGGAAATGTTTTGTTAAAGATCTTCCCCTCCCTTTTTTTGTCAAGGATTTATTCCTTTCTCTGATCAAAGAAAAGGGAGAAAGTCTACAAACGAAATTAAAAGCGGTAAGTCCGGAAATTCAAGAGATTCAAAAAGTCTATGTTGAAGCAGAACAGAAAATGCTTTCCTATGAGGGAGGAGCACAGCTCCTTGCGATCACTGAAGCATTGAGCGCTCAAATCATTGACAGCATGCTTCAAGAGAATCTAGTCACAACATTAGGGTTGGGTGACACGGTGGAAGAGCTGTATGCGCAATATCTCCCCGGTCTTGTGCTTGGTGAAGAGCTAAAAACTTGGTTTAAAGAGAACATCAGCCTCTTAGCTAAGGAAGGGGGAGAATCTCCTCAATCTATTGTGCTAATGAAGAAAGGAATTCAAGCTCTCTTGTGTAAGGCAATGGTCAATACAATCGAAAAGAACTTTAAAGATAACAGCAAGGATTATGCGGCCAAACTGTTGAGAAATTTTCAAGAGGCATTTGAAAAAGCCTTTGTGGATTTCAATGAGGCTCAAAGAAAGGAAATGGATGCTGCGCTGGAGATCCAAGCTCAAATTCAGGAAAAACAGGCTGAGATTAAACGGTTGAAGAAAGAGATTGCTAAAGAACCTCTGTTAAAACTTGCATCACAACAATCTCATCTCCTTGCGGGGGAGGCTGAGGCAAAGAGGCGTTGTATCCGAGCCTTGAACTATATCAATCGCCTAACAGCAAAAAAAGAGACCCTTGCGCTTGCCCTTGCAAAGTATGGTTGGGCACTCGAAGACCTCCCGACGGTCAGTCAAGCGCTTGTGTTATACAAGATGAGGGGGGCTTCTTACGCAACACAGAAAGAGGATGCTGAGGTCTTGCAAAGAGAGATAGAGGATCTTACCGATCTTAAAATACCACTCACAGAGGATCAAGAAAAGAAGTTAATTAACCTTAGACAGATCCTGAGAATTATCAATACCCCTATTGAAGGGTTGAAGTTCCTGTCAGAAGGGGTTGCCCTCGATGCGACTCTTAAACAGGCCAAGGAGGAGTTGATTCATTTGGAGGGGGATTTACAAGTGAAACGGGAGACCGTTGATGGGCTTGATGAAGGGGAGATAGGAGATTTCGAAGAATGGGAAGAGGCGAAACGTTCCTTACGAGAGGCGGGGGAAAAGCGAGGGACAATCAATGCCCTTTCTGAAGAGATTGTCCTCTTAAAAGGGGACCTAGATGCTCACTTGGGTCCATTTCAGGTTCTTTCAGAGGAATTGACGGGGTTATTAGGGTTAGATGAAAAAGTCATGCTCGACCTTCCTTCTTTTCTGAAGGAGCGTGTATCGCCTTTAATCCAATCAGCAAAGAAACAAGACGTTGCCCGTTTTCTTTTTGCTCAACTCGTTCCTTTGATTGTATCGATTTCTGATATTGAACACAATAAACATGAGCTGACTGAGCTCTGCAAAGAAGATGCCTTATTGGGGCAGCTGATCCAGGCCAGTTGTAAAGAAATCATCAGTCGCGTTCCTGAATTTATCGCAAGTTACGCCCCTTCTATCAAGCACATGCTGAGGGTCATGGGCATAGACAATCCAAATCAGGAAGAAGTGAACAGCATGATGGAAGCTCTCCATCAGACATTGGTTGCCTTGGGCAAAACAGGAACGACGGCGTCGATGCTGAGACCTTTAGTGAAAGGGCATATTCCAAAACCTCAAGGCACAAGAGAGGCTCCGGTATCGAAATCTGCGATGAAAACGTTCATCCAGGGGAAAGAGGGGGCGTTAAGCACGGCGTTGGCACAATTGATTGCCCAATCGGGGGAAGAAAAGATCGTAGAAAAGGATGTATTAGCGGTTCTGGCGAAGGAAATGCCGCCGAATGACAAAAAAGAGGAGAAAAAACTGGCGAAGTCCGCCAAGAGCTTGACAAAAAGCGTGAACCAATTCCTTTTTAATAGAGGGAAAGCCAATCTCAAGCCACAAAACCTTGTGGAAGCTTATGAGGGTCAAATTGCAGGGAAAGAAGAAGAAATTCCACCTATTGATGAGCAAAGGAAGAGGCTAGCGGATGTGCAATCTTCAGGCATTGTAGAAGAAATCAAGAGGGTCATTATCTCTCCTGAAGAGGTGGCAGAGGCTCTTAACGATGCGATTCCTGGAGCCACCGAGTTGCATCGCTTAATTGCCCCTCAGCTCGAAGCCGTGATTGCAGGAGATGATCCAACATTTCAGCAACACAGGGAACTTTTGGAGCGCTTTTTGGAGGGAACAATTTTACGCTTATCTGTTAAAATTGCTAAAGCCAATCAAGCGGAAGGGCGAGATGTCTTGAGCGTGATCGCTGAGAAGGTTAATGCATTAGCGCAACAGGCTCCTCCTGTCAAAGGGGACACACGAACGACAGAAGACATTGCACGCCAGACCATTGATCAAGTCTTGGAAAGCGTCTTGGATCTCTCTTCAAAAGAAGACCTCGACAATATTCCATTAGCTCTCCAAAAAGAGGTCTTTAAAAAAATCAAAGAACAGGCCTATCAGCAACTGACTCCTCTGATCGTGCCCATTGTTGAAAGAAATCAGAATCAGGAGAAGTTGAGAGAGCGATCTGGTTCCAGGTTCCTGGGGAATTTGTGCAAAACATTGTCCAAAGATGTCTTTGCTTTATTACCCATTGGAGTGAATCGTCACCAGGCTGTTAAAACAGAAGAGGAAAAGAACCAGATCTTAATCACTCCAGAAGAGATCATAGAATCAGCCATCCCTTCTTGGGATCCTAGCCTTAAAAAAGGCTTGGCAAGTCAGATTCAAGGGCTCATTCATGACAATCCCTCTGTATATCAACCTCTTTCTGAGTTTTTAGCGGTCTATCTCGAAGGGATGTTGTTAAAGCTCTTGATGGGGGTTGCAGAAAAAAATCCCAAGAGCCAGGGAAAGGACACCTTGATTGTGCTGACTGAGCGGCTATTGGGTGTCGTGGCAACAAAATATCAAGAGGTCAAGGGAGGGAAAAACATCGAAGAGGCTGCAAAAGAATTGAACGACACAGTGATAAAGGATCTTCTGGGAATGGCTTCTGCTGACGCATTCACGGGATTCCCAGATCCGTTGAAGGAAAAGCTATATGATGGGATCAAGGATCAGTTAAAGAACCTTCTCTTGTCTATGCATCAAAGCTTAGCGACGCTTGATGGAACGAGCGAGCAAGTCAAAAAAGCGAAAGATAAAGCCAAAGAGTTTGGAATCGCTGCTGATGCCACGAAAAGCTATGTTCAAATATTGACCGAAGATCTCGCCAACATGGTCATGAAGGCAGTTCCTTATACTTTAACCGAAATCGCTGGGGAGAAAATGAAAGGGGTGACCCTGCTATCGAGAAGTGTGGAACGTTATTTGGAAGAGTTATCCCGAGGAGGGCTTGCCTGTGCTAACGTCTTGCTCAATTACGCACAAGGAGCTGAATTTCAACAGATCCTCGGGGATCGCCTCACAACGTTGGCAGATCAAAATCAGGCGGTTGAGGATAAGCAAAAGGTTGCCGATGCGGTGAGCCATTTGCTAATTGTTCCCTTAACCCAGGTGATTGAAAAAGCCATTCATTTTGAAGAGAAGAATAAGCAAGAATTTAATCAACGGTTAATGACCCATTTCTTACGTGTAGGAGCAAGACATTTAAGACATCTCAATGCAGCTAAAGCATTAGCCGCCAAAGAAGGGCGAGCGGAAGTGCTCCATCAAGATGTCGTCAAAGCGGCAGAAGGAGAGTTACATCGGGCCGTTCCGACAACTCCAGTGACTTACCAAGTCTCCATGGATGCCATCAGTCAAAGGCTATATGGCATGTTAAGTCCCGAACAGCAGAAAGCGAGTGGGAGGGTTTATCCCAAACTCACGCAAGAGCAAGAGATCATTTGGCGGCAAGAGCAATCTCGCTTAGGTCAATGGATAGCCGAGAGGGTGAAACAGGAACGGTTAGGGGTCAAAAACATTGCGTTGAATGATGTAATCGAAAAGTTGAATACCGTTCATGAAACAGTCACAGGGAAGAGATTAACGGAAGCTGAGAAACGATGTTTAAGAAGGCGAGATTCAGAGAGATTGACATTGATTGATCTCATTCAGCAAGAAGCTGAAACGTTGAATCTTCAGCGGAAAAAGGAGGCTTATGATCCGGCCACTCAGGCGATCATGAACATGCTCTTTCCTAACGGCAAGAATGATTTGACCTTTATCCCTGAGAAGTTAAGAGGGGGGGTCTGGAATGCCCTCAAAAGAAGCCTGTTTCCTCAAGTATTGCCCATGATGACCGAAATGATTCTCGATCCAATGAATATTAAAATGATGGTTTTAAGTAGTTTAGAAACTACGAAAGCGTCTCTCTTACGAGAGATCGTCTTAAAAGAATCGGAACCTGCGGATCGTCCTCTCGATGAATTGGATGAGGTTTCAGGGGAATTGATTCTTGAAGTGCTTAAAGGAACGACTTTGCCTGATTGGATGAAAAAGTTCGTCGTGGATCCAAGTGGGGAAGTGAATTCTGTGATGAAAAAGACGATGGGAGCCACGCTTCGGCAGCAATTTAATGATCATTTCATTAAAGACAAATTGCAAATGGCCTTAGAACAGGCTGTTGCAAGAAATTCTAAGGGTGAACCTCTCATGAAATTTGACACTCGTCCTTCAGAAGTCAAAAAGAAAAAGAGGATCAAAAAAGCGGAGGAAGTCGAGCAGAAGCTAAAAAAAGTGTCTCGCGAAGTGGTCGATCTCAGCATCTCTTATTTTATCCGAAGTCGATGGGTGTCAGCTCAGGCCCGTTTTGATGCGCTTGTGGAGAAAACGTTCGGGAAGGTAGGAAGCAAAGTCAAGGGAGCTTTAGATCAAGTCTTTGGATACATCTTCTTCAAGATTGTGGGAACTCTCCTTTCGGTTCTATTTTCACCGCTGAAACATTTGGTTAAGGAAGCGATTTATAAGATCATTTCATTGGACAAAAATCGGGATGATCTCCTAGCTATGATGACCAAGGCTCCAAAAGATCAACCTGAGACAAGTGGTCACGTGGTTTATAACGAGGACCTGATCTTCAAGATGGGTGAGACGTTACATAAGACTGTTCAGGAGTTTTTAGAAGAGGTTCCTTCCCCAAAGGAGGATCTCGATAAAGTCTGAAATAGATAGGGATAAGGATCAACTAGGTCCCATTTATTCCTCGAAGATGTCGCCTCACTGAAAGCCATAGAAAAAGCTTGCATGTCCCCCTCCTATTGAGTATTTTCAGGGAATGGAACGGAATGGCATCATAGGGACTTTTGGGACTTTTATCTTTCGTTGGGAAAAAATGACACAATCGATAGCAGCTCTTATCCTATTTTTTACACTCTGGCTCCCTTTGCAAGCTGAAGAGCTGTTTTTGCGGAATCATTTAAAACGGGCGCAACCTGGAGATTATATTGTCGTCTCCGCCAATAAAACGCAAACATTAATGCACATTTACAAGAAAGAGAATCAACTGCTGACAATCGAAGAAATTGCCGTTCCTGAAAGCAAGCGTGACTCTTCTGTAAGCTGGAAAGAATGGCTAAAAGAGGGGGCAAAAGGAAACACCTCTTGGGTGATGTTTGATATTGATCTCCAGACAGGACACATGGTTCGATATTATTCATTCACCAAGCGAAACTGGTTTGAGATTCCCGATGCCGACAATTTTTTGTCCAAGCTCCTTAGCCTAAGATTCACTAAAATCCCTGAAAGTGCCAGAAAACGAGTCGGTCCTAAAACTCGATCAGGAGAAGAAATGCGTCCCTTTTGGCAACCTCGAATGGTGGTAGAAGGGAAAATTATTCAAGGAGTCATGTTTGATCCTTGGCGCACAAATTGGCCAAGAGATGGAAGTGAGCTTTCAGGTAGAACAATTGAGGTCTATTTGCCCCGTGAGAGTCACCGCTATCCCGATTACTTCCCCTATTGGCTCCAAATTCATGGAGTCATTGGAAAAGCAAACATTCGCATCATTGACTCCGGAAGCGGACTCCAATCTCCTAAACACCTTCCTTGTCCTTTTTAATTTCATACGCGACGCTTCTTAACTTCGCTATTGCAAATTTTCATGGGTTGTTGGATTGTGTCTAACAACCTCTGAAAATTTGCGATTTCAGTCACATGATTTTTTACCCTCATTGATTTATGACCAAAAGAACACCTATCTATTCTCTGAAAAAGGCCCGCCATCTCCTTAAATCAGGTTACAAGTGGTATCAAAAAAAGAGAGATCGACTCTCTGCCGATCAGTTAAATCAATTTGAATCGCAGCTACAACAATTGGATGCAGCCCTCTTAAAAAGAGACAGAGGGGAGTCTGATCGTCTCTCTCGCGAAGTCGAAGATTTCTGTGGTGCTCACTTTAAAAAGAGCATGCTGACCTATTGCATCGAAATGGCTAGCGCAGTTTTGATCGCCCTTCTTGTTGCCACACTTGTTCGGCAAACCTGGTTTGAGCTATATGAAATTCCCACAGGCTCTATGCGGCCCACTTTTGAAGAACAGGATCACCTGAGCGTGACAAAAACAGCTTTTGCGGTGAATATTCCTTTGGCAACGCGCCATTTTTATTTTGATCCCGACCTTGTCCAACGAATGAGCGTAGTCATTTGGTCAGGAGAGGACATCCCCCATTTGGACTCCGACTCCACTTTTATGGGAATTTTTCCCTATACCAAGCGCTATATTAAGCGCTGCCTGGGAAAACCTGGAGATACCCTCTATTTTTATGGGGGCAAAATCTATGGGTTTGACAGCCACGGTCTTGATCTCGTTGAATTGCGCCATAATCCCTGGATGGAGCGACTTGAACATATTCCCTTTACAAATTTCGAAGGGAGACGCACCTATGTGGAGGATCGACGATTAAATATCATTCCGGAAGCCATCTTCCATCACTTCAATCAGGCGATTGGAAAACTTCGCTTCAATCATCAGGACATCAAAGGGGAGATCTTTAATGGCCAACAGTGGGTGCAAGATCGCCCCGACGCTCAACGCGAAACCCATGAAACTATTCAGACGTATAGCGATTTTTGGGGAATTCGCAATTTTGCCCTTGCACGGCTTTTAAATAAGGATCAATTGGAGTCTCTCACTCCTTATCGGGCTAAAGAGATGGAACCAGCGCAGCTGTATTTAGAACTGCGCCACACTCCGAGCTTGAATTTCCCTCTTCCCTTGCTTTCTGATCGATTCGGCGTCGCGATTAGAGGGTATTCTACCGTGATCCCTTTACAGGATAAGCATTTAGACGCGTTAATGAATCACCTCTATACATGCCGATTTATCGTCAAAAATGGGCGAGCGAGCTCCTATCGGTTAGGAGATGAAAAAATCTACCCGACCAGCCCTTTATTTCCCAATGTCCCCGATGGAACTTATGAATTTTACTATGGAAAAGGATTCAAGGTGGGTTGGGGAGGAATCACCTCTCCGTTGGCAATGGATCATCCTCTCCACGATTCTCAGCCGCAAAACATCCAAAAGCTGTTCAACCTTGGCATTGAGATGAATACTCAAGTTGAACCCCTCAATCGCCATCAACCTTTTTTTCCCAACCGCTATGTCTACTTCCGCGATGGCGCTTTATATGCCATGGGGGGGATGATCATTGAAAAAGATGACCCTATTCTCAATAGCTTTAACGAACGGGAAAAGAGGAAGGAAAAGGTTTCCACGAGTCAGGCCCCCTATGTCGCCTTTAGAGACTATGGTCCTCCGCTAACCTCAGATGGGAAGTTAGATAAGGGTTTCATCAAAACATTTGGATATAAGATTCCTGATAATCACTACTTGATGTTGGGCGATAACCATGCCATGAGCCAGGATAGTCGCTATTTCGGATCCATTCCGCAGAACAATTTGCAAGGAGCTCCCTCCTTAATTATTTGGCCTCCAGGAAAGCGTTGGGGAATTCCTAATCAAAAACCCTATTCTTTACTGACTGTTCCCCGTTTAATTGTATGGAGCATTGCTGCGACGATCGGACTGATCTGGTCTTTCATCTATCTTCGCAATCTTAAGCGGCCTATTTTTAAAAAGCTTTCGTAGACTTTCTATGGATGACTCTATGACAGATATGTCTGTTGCTTGTTTCTGCGGAAGTGGTAAAAAATTTAAATTTTGTTGCCACATCGAAGAAATCGCCATTAAAGTAAAAAACGCTGGGGGTCATTTCATCAATCCTTCAGGAACCTGGGAGGGGTAATTTTATGATGCGCCATCTCAATGCAGTCGAAAATGAAGTCGAATCGATGCTTTATCCTCTTATCAGCACGACTTTTTGCGTAATTGTCGTGATATCAAATATCATTTCTGCAAAAATGATTATCTTACCTTACATTGCTTTAAGTGTCCCAGCAGGTTTAATCACCTACCCTCTCACATTTCTACTAAGCGATCTTGTGACTGAAATTTTTGGGCCAAAGCAGGCAAGGGGGATGGTTTATTCGGCCTTTGGAATGAGTCTCTTAAGCTTTGCGATGATTAAAATGGCTCTCATTTTACCCACCGATAGGCTTGAAACCCAAGATGCGTTCCAAACTGTTCTTGGATTAGGTAGCCTACGCATATTCTCTTCCCTGACCGCATATATCATTTCTCAACTTGCTGATGTCCAGCTTTATGCATTGATCAAACAATGGACTGGTCCTCGTTTTCTTTGGCTGAGAAATAATGGCTCGACTTGTCTTTCGCAAATGATCGATACAGTCGTCATCGACACGATTTTTTTATACTGGGGACTAGGAATGACAATGAATGAAGTCTTACCCATTATGCTCTTTTCCTATGCTTATAAAGCCTTTTTTAGCTTTTCTTGCACACCGTTATTTTATTTCTGTGTTTTCATAATTCAAAGGAGGATATTATGGACTCGAGGAGTCAGCTTTCAAGCAGAAAATGTCTCCCATGTCACAAAGACAGTTCCCCCTTGAAAGGGGATCAATTAGCGGAGTTGCACAAGCAACTGGAAAGGCACTGGAACGTTGTTAAAGAACACCACCTGGAAAAAGAGTATATTTTTCAGGATTTTCGCCAAGCTTTAATTTTCACTAACAAGATTGGGGAAGTGGCTGAAAAAGAAGGTCATCATCCCGATATCCTCCTCTCTTATGGCAAAGTAAAAATTCAACTTTGGACACATAAAATCGATGGATTATCTGAAAGTGATTTTGTCTTCGCTGCCAAGTGTGATGAGGTCGATGTCTCTCCTTAGAGCCACTCTAAAAGCTAACCAAAATGAATCACTTTGTCAAAATATGCTGCCTCTAAAACGGTGCGATTTCATTCTCCTCAACAATGCCTCCCTAAAGGGAGGGGCTTGTGTAAGCAACCAGCCTAAGCCCTACAAGTCTAAGAGGGTGTTTGAAAATATTCAAGCAGCCCTCTCAACCTGTTTTTTACTCTTTTCAAGGCTTTCAAGCCTATTAGACTTGAGAACATGGGTAAATCTATCCAAGCCTCTGTCGTTTCAGGTAGTCTTTCGAAATCTTTGCTCATGCGACGATTTTACTCTCGCATTTTTGTAAAAATGGGGTCATCAAGCGCGTTAGCATAGGGGTATACAGGGGCGCTCAAACAAATTTAGATATCGATTTTGAATGGGAAGGGCTATCTTTGGTGGCGATGAGTATTCCCAATGGAGTCGTTTGCCTGATCTCCCCTCTCTGTTATGACCATCTAACCGACTCAGAGGACACATCAATGACTATGGAGTCTCTCATCATTCGACCAATGTCGCAAAATTTATCCACGAAGCGACAAATAGAGTCTTTAAAGGGTTAAACCGTCGTAGCCAACGTAAAAGTTTTAATGGGGAGCCGTTTAAAGGCCCATCCTCTCCCAAGAGCGAAAAGAGGACACAGACTCTTTTGAAGACCATCGTGTGGCGGATGATGTTTATGGTGAGCCCGCTGCCTTAATGGGGCACGGCGAGTTCTAACGGGGCGGAGCGCGAGTGATCGACCCTCTCTCCACTTTCCAAACACCCTCTAAAATTTGGTCTGCTGTGCCTTTTAAAAAGAAGCCGCATCATGAAGAAACAATGGATTTATGAACGCTTTCACGAACAATCACTGCGACCATCCATTTAAATTAATGGATGACCCACTGCCCCTAACACAATGAGCGCATCCGCCCACTTTCAGGACGACTCAGAAGACTCGACTGTCTCTAAGGGCTCAATAGGAGTGCGTTCAGGGGCTTGAACCTCCACAACAGCCACAGCACGGCGTGGGCGGAAACGGGCTTTAACTTTTGCCGCTTTTCCAGAGGTTCCACGCAAGTAGTAAAGCTTGCTGCGACGAACATGACCTTCTTTTGTCACTTCAATTTTCGCAATCTGAGGGCTATGCAACATAAAGACTCGTTCCATTCCCTCTCCATAAGCAACGCGGTGAACGGAAAATGTCTCAGAAAGACCGGAACCTTTCCGAGCAATCACAGTTCCAGTAAACACTTGGAGTCTCTCTTTATCTCCTTCAATAATCCGGAGATGAATGCGAATCGTATCCCCAATACGAAATGAAGGGATATTGTTTTTCATTTGCTGGCTTTCCAGCTTCTGAATGAGAGTAGATTGAGTCATCGTTGATTCTCCTAAGAATTAAGTCTTATTTAAACCCGCTTTGAGCAGGTCAAAGGTCGGGCCGAATGTCTTTTGTTTTTTTTAAGGCGCGTTCTTGACGCCACTTGGCAATCTCTTGGTGATTGCCGCTTAATAAAATAGGAGGAACCCTCTCCCCTTCAAAAACTTCCGGATGAGTATAATGAGGACAATCGAGTAACCCCTTCTCAAAAGAGTCCTCTTCAGCTGCCAAGGGATGTCCAAGAACTCCTGGAACAAAGCGAATGACACTGTCTACAAGAACAATAGCAGCAAGACATCCATTCGTTAACACATAATCTCCTATACTGATTTCCTCGTCTACCTCTCGATCCAAGATCCGCTGATCTATTCCTTCATAATGTCCACACAGAAGGACGAGATGCGTTTCCCGTGACAGCTGGCGCGACTTTTCAGCTGTTAAAGTCCTCCCCTGAGGGGTTAGATAGATCACATGGCTTTGAGAGCCCTTGACATCGCGAAGAGCAGCCTTTACAGGTTGCGGCATCATGACCATCCCGGGCCCCCCCCCATAAGGTCGATCATCGACCCGATGATGCCGGTTATCGGCAAAATCGCGTATATTGATCAAACGAATGGTCACCAACCCCTTTTCTTGCGCACGTTTGATGATACTTTCATTAAACGGTCCTATAAAATATCTAGGAAAAAGAGAGAGAATATCAATGAGCACGCGAAGCTTTTGCTTTTCTTTTTGCTTTTCGCTTGGCAACAACCTTCGCACAATGAGCACGCTCTTTGTCCTTTTGAGTCTGAATCAACTGCGGAGCGCTTTTGCGTACAAGATGCGCTGCACTGTCTGTCAACTGTGCTCCTACGCTTAACCAATGTTGGATGCGGTCAGTTTTGATCGCCAGTCCTTTTTCATCCGCTTCCTCAATGGGATCGTACCAACCCAGAGCTTCTACATACTTTCCATCTCTTGGAGAACGTGAATCTGTCACGACCAATCGATAGAAAGCACGATTTTTGCGACCCTGCTGCCGCAGCCTAATTTTTAACGCCATCCCGATCCTCCGATCATTTTTTCTAATTGTTTCATATTTGGCATGTTTTTAAAAACCTGTTTGGCTTGCTTAAATGACTTGGCAAGCTTATTAATATCTTCCATTTTCGTTCCACTTCCTTGTGCAATCCGTTTGCGTCTCGGAACGATAAGCTCACATTGTTCTTCTCGCTCATCCTTCGTCATCGAGAGAATCATTGCCTCAACTTTAAAGAATTCTTTTTCATCAAAATCCATGAGCGGCAGTTGTCCCATCCCTGGCATCATCCGCAATAAGCTTTTGATCGAACCCATTTTTTTGACAGACTGAATTTGCTTTAAATAGTCTTCATAAGTGAATGTCGCGTTGCGGATTTTTTGCTCTAATTTTTGGGTCTCTGCTTCGTCCAGGTGCTCTTGGGCCATTTTTACCAGGTTGATCGTGTCGCCCATTCCAAGAATGCGATCTGCCATGGAATGAGGATTAAACACCTGAAGATCATCCATCCGTTCCCCTATCCCTTCAAATTTCAACGCTTTACCTGTCACTTCGCGGATCGAGATGGCTGCTCCCCCACGGGTATTGCCATCCAGCATGGTTAAAATTGAGCCTGTGACAATGACGCGCCTATTGAATTCAGCTGCGATATTGACGGCATCTTGCCCTGTTGTGGCATTAGCAACGAATAATATCTCTTGAGGATGCAATAATGCCTTGATCTGCTCAAGTTGAGTCATCAATGTGTCATCAATATGGAGACGTCCAGCAGTATCCACAATCAAAACATCATACTTACCCTCTTTAGCATGTTTCAAAGCCTCTCTAGCCACTCGAATGGGGTCTTTTTCGCCCGGCAAAGAAAACACAGGAACACCCATTTGCTGGCCAAGGGTTTTGAGTTGTTCAACCGCTGCAGGACGTTGCAAATCGCAGGCAGCTAATAGAGGATGTTTTGCTTGTCCTTTTTTTTTCAGATATTTAGCCAGTTTTGCACAATGCGTCGTTTTCCCTGAACCTTGCAATCCACAAAGCATGATGACCGCCGGCTCTCCTGACAAGTCGAGCCCCTCTTCACCTCCTCCCATCAAGGCCACTAACTCATCGTGAACAATTTTAATAAATTGCTGCCCCGGAGTGACCGATTTGACAACCTGCTCACCTAAGGCCTTCTCTTTGATCTTCTTGACGAGAGTTTTGGTCACACTATAATTGACGTCTGCTTCTAACAAAGCTAACCGTACATCATTGAGAGCTTCAGAAATATTTTCTTCCGTAATCCGCTTTTTACCCGTTAAGGTGGAAAAAACTCCTCTCAACTTAGCTGTCAACGGTCCTAACATCTCATGCCTTATTTATCGAGTTTTTAAATCATCCATAAAAGGGGGGAGGATACTTAAACAATCATTCACTTTCAACAAAAAAGAAGCCATTATAAAATTAATAGCGCGGAGACCCCCGCCTTCAGGCGTAGGAGAAAGCGCTGCTCCTATTTTAGAGGTCATTTGTTTTTTTATAATATAAAAATTCGCGTTTGTGGTTATACGGAACGTGGCTTAGCCTAGTGATGGTCTCTTCGCTAATGTGATGGAGCATTTGTATGCGAGTCGCACTGGCTTAACCCGTATGTTTAACCCCTTGAGTGCTAGGAAGTGGAGAAGCATTCGACGGTTTCTATCCATTCGCTCCTCACGTAGCCATCAGTTAAACGGATGGCTTAGGCTAGTCATCCCTTCCTTTAGGGAGGTTGTTGACTGTCATCGCTCAGATCGCTCTTCCTGCGCCAGGGATCTAGCGATGACGTGGCTTCTATTTTCTTTTCTGGTCACCTGCTATAAAAACCAATGAAAGTTCGTTTCAGAACTGCTTTGAAAGTTCTTTATTCACAAGATCGGTTAACGTCTTATCTGTGCAACCAGCAAAGCTAGTCTTCTTCAACACTAGCTGCTCTCCCTTAATAGAAAGTAAGGCTTGATCAGTAAGCTTGTTGCAAAAGGCAAAGTCAACGCTTTTCAGCGGCATGTTTTCAAAATGGGTGATCCCCGCATCGGTAAGATTAATGCAACCCTGGAAACCAATGTCTGTCAACTGCATGCCCTTGAAATAAGCAAGTCCAGTATCGGTAAGGTTAATACAACCGCCAAAGTTAACACTTGTTAGAGGCATGTTTTCAAAATGGGCAATCCCAGCATCGGTAAGATTAATGCAACTCCGGAAACTAATGTCTGTCAACTGCATGCCCTTGAAATGAGCAAGTCCAGTATTGGTAAGGTTAATACAACCGTCAAAGTTAACACTTGTTAGAGGCATCTTTTGAAAATGGGCAAGCCCAGCATCGGTCAATTCTCTGCAATGACTGAAATTAACATTTGTTAACTGCATTTCACTCAGATTCTCAAGCCCAGCATCGGTCAATTCTCTGCAATGACTGAAGTTAATGCTTTTCAACGGAATATGAGTAAGATTTTTAAGCGCCTCATCTCTGATGTTGCAACCGCTCAAGTTAATGCTTGTTAACGGCATGTCCTTAAGATAATTAAATGCCTCATTAGTCAGCTTGCACCAACTAAAATTGACGTTTGTCAATGGAATATGAAGAAGATTTTTAAGCGCCTCATCTGTGATGTTGCAACCGCTAAAATCAATGCTTGTCAACGGCATGTTCTTAAGATAACTAAGTGACTTATCAGTAATAAAGGAGCAAAATCCGAAATTCACGCTTGCCAGTGGCTTTCCTGTGAGATGAGAAAGTGCCTCATCAGTAATCATTGTGTAACGAATAGATAAATGAGCGAGATGGGGAGTACAATGCATTAACTGCTCAAATTGTTTATCATCGATCCTGTATTTTTCTAAATCACCTAAATTAAGGGATGTCAGTTGAGTTCCATATTTTTGGACAAAATCGAGAATATTCTCAAAATTATTCAATCCTAAACTTCTTAACGGTATATGAGGATGTTCATTAATCCAGCTTGGATTTAGCTTAGTTTCTTCTGCCGTATTTGTAGCGATTGGCTTTGCCTTTAGGTTTGGTCGATCAACAAGCAGATCTGGATCCATTGATATCGCTTCTTCTGCTGAATTCTCCTTTGAGGTTTCTGCAACCGCATCTGAAAGGATTGCCTTTCCCTCACTGAATGGTTTGATTTTAAAATGGGAATAATAGAAACGATAACAAATCAAGCTGCAGGCAGTGAAAATACTCAATGCAAGTATCGAAATGACCAGATTTTTTTTCTCCAAATTAGTTAAACTCAACAAATTCCTACAAAGGGATAAATTTTTAAAAGGATAAGGAACGGAAATTGAGGGAATAAACATACAGTCTCCAACTTTAATTTTTTTTGTTGGACCAAAAAACCGCTCGATCTTTAGTCCAGCGGATGAATGGCAAGTTTAACGGATGAACACGAGTTGTGCGCATCAGATAGGGTAGAATGGTATTTGAAAAATCATTCGTTTGCAATGAAATTTGAGACTCTCAAGGGACTAGATGAAGAAAAATAGGGAGCGGTTTATTGACTTTCAACGAAGAAGAAGCGATCATGCCCTGCCCAATCCTGTTCAACTTCGCTCTTTTTCCAATAAGGGCTTTGAAAGAGCTTCTTCACGGCCTCCCCCTGTTGATGTCCAATCTCTAACCAGACATGCGCGCGAGGATATAAATAACCAGGGAGTCCCTCGGCCAAACGTGCATACATTTCCATTCCCGTTTCTCCTCCAACTAAAGCCAACCGTGGTTCATAGTCCTTGACCTCTCTATCCAGCATCGCATACTCACATTCGGAAATATAGGGAGGATTGCAGACAAGGTAATCGGCTCTGCTCCCAAGAAAAGGAGCGAGAAGATCTCCTTGCAAGGAGATCACATCCACTCCATTCGCCTCCGCATTGCGCCTGGTTAAAGCAATCGCCGTTTCTGAGCAATCAGAGACATAGACAGTGAGATCGGGAAACCTTTTTTTCAGGGAAATCCCTATACATCCCGATCCACAGCAGAGATCCCAGAGCACTTTATTTTTGAGATCCTCTTTCTTTAACGCAGAGATAACTTTATCAACTAATATCTCTGTTTCTGGGCGAGGAATGAGAACAGTGCGATTCACCTCAATCAAACACCCATAAAACTCGACTCTTCCAGATAAATAAGCTAAAGGCTCCCCTTCGAGACGACGACCGACCCAATCCTGTAGAGTCACTCTTTCCTTTTCGCTTAACAGCTGTTGTTCATCTGAATAAAGCTCCATACGTGAGCAGCCAAGCACATCGCATAACAAATCCTCAGCCTGCTGCTTCGCATGAGAAAATTGACGTTCTCGAAATGTCCTAACGAGAGCGGCCAAAATATCCTTTTTGATATAAAGCACTTAAATCTCGATGTGCCCTCTAATCGTCCAAAAAATAAGTCTTGAGCGGTTGGACGACTAGGATACGGTTCATAAAATTGACAGCGCGGAGACCCCCACCTTCAGGCGGGCGAAAACGCTGCTCCTGTTTTAGAGGTGATTTGTTTTTCTATTGAGAAAATTGAGCAAGTAAAAGGGCATAGGCGAGAAACGGATCCCGCATCGGAATGCGGGTGGGGTTGCTTTCAATGTCAACTTCTAGATATCCCCGTTGAAGTCCTTCCTTGACTTCTGTCGGGGTAAAAACAGACTTTCCTTTAATTGCTTCTGTTTCATCATGCTGAGCTTCCCCCTCCTTCACCCATAAAAATAGGAACAATAGAAGCCACTAAACCAGAGTCAGGAGTTATTGACCCTAAATAAGTTAAGTGAGAAGCAAAACAGCCTGTTTCTTCTTTCATTTCCCTGATGGCCGTATGCATAGCGCTCTCACCTCCTTGGAGGCTCCTCTTGGCATTTCAAATTCCCACGAATTTGTCGCGTGACGAAAAGCGAGCTGTAGCACAACTTTTTTATCTGTGCTATCGGAAAAACTTAAAATCGGGAGAGCTGCCGCCCCGCCCGTTCTTTCAAGATGAGATTTCCAAATCATGCGGTTATAAGTGTGTCGATAACCTTGCGGCGAAATAACAGCATCTCTTATCCATATCCAAAATTGATCTTCACACACCATGCCAGGCCGACTGAAACGCATTGCCATTGCATGTGCCTCAGCAGGAGATAAACTTTGCAAACTCAGTTTGCTATATAATCTTTGATACACTTCTTTTTGCACACTTTTTATTTCTTGAATATCGTAAAGAATTTGATAGGTTCCTTTTTTATAATCGTTGAGGTCTCCTTCTCGCTTTAACTTTGAAGGATACCTTGCAAGGAGCTCAAAGTAGCGATTCAAAGCATGCCTATCGGCCATTTGCTAGCTGATCTGAAAAGTGAGGATCCAATGGAACAGTGCCTTCATAGGGCATTTTAATATGCAAGCGCTCTTGTTGAAAACAACGATTCCAATTCTTAATGATGTTTAGACGAGTATTGTAACATTCTGCTGCTAAAGGAGAGCGATCAGAGGGTGAAATATTTTTCAAATCGAATTTTTCCAATTTAGAATGAACCTGATTAATCAATGCAATTCTAGCGGCAAGCTCATCTTGTTCTGCATGAGATAATCCTTTTGAAAGATTGGCCTCTCCACTGGAAGAGGCCTACTTCAAAAAGCGATGACCGTTAAAGCTTACTCTCCAGACTTGTCCTTTGCGATAACATTGTTCAATCACCTTGACATCTTCAAGATGCCGAGCATAAGTCACATACTCTATCTGAGACATCTGAGACAATTCAAAAACGGGGAATTCCATTTTTACTTCTATAAATGCGTTAGATTTTACAATTTTTTCATCAGTCGCACTCAAAGATGTCTTTGTCATCTTTGCTGGGAAGGATCCAGAGGTTGAGGTGTGATGCGGTTGACTGAAGTTAGACGAATCCTTTTGTTAAGGGCTTTATCTGAGAACCCGCCCAAGCACATTAGAAAGAAAATGTTTTAAATAGAGAAAAGTGATTGATTTCACGACATTGGAGTTTGGACTCATTTCACTCGCCAGCATGCGCGAAATCAGTTCAAATATCGAACACCCATGTCTTTCAGCTTTTCCTGATGATAATGAGCGACAAGAGGGGAAGTGATCTCATCAAGATTCCCTTCCATGATCTGATCCAAATTGTATTTGGTCAAATTGATGCGATGATCCGTCAGGCGGTTTTGGGGAAAATTATAGGTCCGAATGCGCTCTGATCGATCTCCGGAACCCACTTGTAAAGCACGCGTCGTCGCAAGCTCTTGATTTCGCTTTCTCTCTTCAATGTCTTTCAGTTTAGCTTTCAACAAGCGCATCGCCTTTTCCTTGTTCTTGTGCTGACTGCGTTCTCCCTGGTAATAGACGACAATCCCGGAGGGGAGGTGAGTGATCCGAACGGCGCTATCCGTGGTATTGACGTGCTGCCCCCCCGCTCCAGATGAACGATACGTGTCAATGCGCAATTCCTTATCATCTATGCGTATCTCTTCGCTCTCATCAGGCTCTGGCAGCACAGCCACAGTAATCGCAGAGGTATGTACTCGTCCCTGCGCCTCTGTTTGAGGAATGCGTTGTACTCGATGGGTTCCTGCCTCGTATTGCAAAAAACGGTGCACATTTTGCCCTGAGAGGACCATGACATACTCTTTAAACCCCCCCACCTCTGAAGGGGTGGATGATAAGAGTTCATATCGCCATCCCCTCCGATCAGCATAAAGCTTGTACATGCGCACGCAATCGCCCACAAAGAGAGCCGCTTCATCCCCCCCAGTTCCTGCACGCAACTCCACAATCGTTGCTTGGTGATCATGAGGATCGGGAGGAACGAGCAAGTTTTCTATCGCTAACTGCAACTCCTGAACGCGCTGTTCCAACTGAGCCTTATCTTCCCGCAACACTTCGGCAAAATCCAAATCTTTCTCAGCTTTTAAGAGCTCGTCATTATCTGCGATCTGCTTTTCAAGCCTTCGTTTCTCTTCCCAAGCTCCTTTCAATTCAATTAAATAGGCATGCTCTTGTGATAAAGAACGATACTTTTTTTGATCCTCATAGACGTGGGAATCTCCTAAAATCTCTTCTACCTCCGCCAAACGATCAAATAATTGCAGAACCTTCTTTTCCATCAGGGATGCTTCTTAACAGATTTCCCTGCGCCCTTTTTTTCAGCAGGTTTTTTTGCTAACTGTGGCTGTTCTTGCTCTTTCCCTTCTTCAGAAAGGGATTCCCCTTTAGCAGCTTCTTCCTTCCGTTTGAAACGCTTGTTAAACTTTTGGACGCGACCCTCCGAGTCGACAAGCTGTTTGCTTCCGGTAAATAGTGGGTGAGAACTAGAAGAGATCGACAAGTAGCTCACAGGGTATTCTTTACCATTAAACGTTTCTCTCGCCTGAGTCTGTAGGGTAGATCCGCAAACGAAACGATGTCCAGAAGCCGAATCAACAAATAAGACTTCTTGGTAGGGTGGATGGATATCTTTTTTCATCAAATTGACAGCGCAAAAACCCATGACTTCAGTCAGGGGAGGAAGCGCAGCTCCTGTTTGTTAGGGGTTGTTTATTTTTGTCTAATACAAAGATTCGCATACGCATTCACCTTCAAGAGTTGAATTTCGGCTTAGCCAAAGCCGAGGACTGCAATGATAAAAAATGCCCTTCTATTTTTAGAATGGCGGGAGCTTTCGCTTTGTCGAAATCCCATTCTTGAAGTGGAATGGGTATAAATAACTCCCTCAGATTAAAGAGCTATCTGAAAAAAAACAAGATCTTTTTTCCTCATCCTCCCCTCACGAATAAAACCCATTTCACTTCAAGAACTGAAATAGGTATATAGCACGCGCAGGCAACATTTTCACAGAGAAAAATAACGAGCTCCAAAGTTTATCATATCTCACCACCACCTGACAACTCATTTCCCTTTCTCTTCATAAAACATTCAAAAATAAATTACATTTGTTTATTTATTGGAATAAAATGGTAAAACAAAGTATGATGGATATATAAAACATCAATTACCAACAAAAAGAAATTAATATGTGCTTACCAAAGCTTAACCCCTCTCATGGCTCACCCACTTTGATCATGCTTCATTGGACGCAACAAATCGGTTGTTGGTTGGGACGTGTCTATTCTGTTTGTTCGACTCGCTTAGTGGAGCTGATCCATCATGTGATTCGAGCCATTTATGGGTGTTTTTCAAAGACTTCGCAAGAGCAGCAGTCCCCTCTTCCGATCACCCGCTCGAACAATATAGAAGAAGGCAATATCAAGGAACAAGACAACACCCCAGCGGATGCGTCTCTCCTTTTTTCTGAAGAGAATGAAGAGGAGCTCGAAGAGGAACCCAACGTCGATTTGAGTTTTTTCTCTTCTGAAGAAGAACAGTGTCTCGAACAGAAAGAAGATTTATCTCCTAAAAAAGAAGAAGCGATGCTGGCGCTTCCTGAGACGGGATCAGAACTTTTCAATCTCCCTAAACAAACAGCTCGCTTCTATCAGTTTAGTCGATATAGACGTCGTTATGAAAAATATCCTCTAAAGGCTTGGTCTGAGACTCCAAAACCTTCATGCATACCCACTCAAACCGTCGCGTCTCATGAAAAAAAATTAGATCCAGTCGCGAGCAAAAATCAACGCATTCCAAAAATAATCGAATGTGGAGGACAGGGAAATTGCCAGCTGCTTTCTATCCTGAAAGGTTTAGAAAAACAATACATGCACCTCCTAAAGCCTATTCCTTTCACTGCTCAGAAGTTGCGTCACATGGGAGTGGAATTTGCCCGCCAACAAATCGATCAGCGCGGAGCGTATGCACAAGATATCCTAGGATATCTCGACAGCGATCGTCAGGAATATAATTCTAGTCTCACACATGTTATCGACCTATTGGAAAAGGAAATGGCCAAGAATGAAACAGCTCTTAAACACAAGACAATCAGCCCTGCTCAGCATGCACAGCAAAAGAAAAGGTTGCAGGAAAAATATTCGAAATCGATCACTCATGTAGAGAAAAGCCTAATTCACACAGATAAAGAGTTTCTTCAACATTTGGAAAAAGATGGGTTTTGGTGCTCAACAATTCACCTATTCACACTGAGCATCCTTCTCGAATTACCCATTCATGTTAAACAGGGAGCAGAAGG
>Ga0116226_10001104_pt1 | contig 23445 bp, 24 predicted proteins | sample S1TSphfallax_FD_89692 | JGI IMG/M metagenome (GOLD analysis project Ga0116226, IMG submission 89692) | Host-associated microbial communities from peat moss isolated from Minnesota, USA - S1T2_Fa - Sphagnum fallax MG | ecosystem: Host-associated > Plants > Peat moss > Unclassified | place: USA... | reverse complement strand
GATAACGATCCCCAGGACAACGATATCGGTTTGCAGAAACTCGCGGGCATTCATGGTCATATAGCCGATGCCCGATGAGGCCGAGATCGTCTCGGCGACGATGAGGGTGATCCACATGATCCCGAGCGCATAGCGGAGCCCGACGAGGATCGAGGGCAGAGCACCGGGCAGCACGACCTCCCGAAACAAGGCCCAGCGGCCGAGCCCATAGATCTTGGCCATCTCGATCAGGCCGGCATCGACGGTCCTGACCCCGTGATAGGTGTTGAGATAGATCGGAAAGAACACGCCGACCGCGACCAGGAAGAGTTTGGCCTCTTCACCAATGCCGAACCACAATATGACCAGCGGGATCATCGCCAGATGCGGAATCGTGCGCAGCATCTGGAGCGTGCTGTCGAGCAGCCGTGACGCGGCTTCGGAGGTGCCGTTCAGAATGCCCAGCGCAAACCCGATCGAGCCGCCGATCAGCGCTCCGCCGACGGCGCGGCCGAAGCTGACCCCGATATCGCGCCAGAGTTCGCCTGACCGGGCGAGCGTCCAACAGGCGAGTGCCACATCGCTCGGCGCCGGCAGGATCCGCTCAGAGATCAAGCCGCTGCTGGCACCGATCTGCCACAGCACGATCAGCAGCAGCGGCAGCAGCCACGGGACGAGCGCGGCGTTTACGCGTTTCATTGGGCCGCTCGCCATTGCGGCGGTACTGCATTCGCGACGATCTCGCCGAACGGCCCGGTCAAGAGCGGCGCATCATTCGCGACATCGCGCGGCTTCAGATCGAGCAGCGGGAACACCAGCTCGGCAAAGCGATAGGATTCCTCAAGATGCGGGTAGCCCGAGAAAATGAAACTATCGATGCCGAGCGCCGCATATTCCCTGATCCGGGCCGCGACGGTCTCGGGGTCACCGACCAGCGCCGTCCCGGCACCGCCACGCACCAGCCCGACACCAGCCCACAGATTGGGGCTGATCTCGAGTGCGGCGCGGCCGCCCTTATGCAGCCGCGCCATACGGTGCTGCCCGACCGAATCATGGCGCGCGAAAATCTTTTGCGCGGACTCGATCGTCGCGTCATCGACATAGCGTAGCAGCTCGTCGGCGGCCTCCCACGCTTCCTTGTCGGTCTCGCGCACGATGACATGGAGGCGGATGCCGAACCGCAACGTCCGGCCGCGCTTGGCGGCATGGGATCTGGCTTCCGCGATCTTCTCGGCAACCTGGGCCGGCGGCTCGCCCCAGGTGAGGTAATGATCGACATGCTCGGCCGCGACCACCTGACCGGCACCGGACGAACCGCCGAAATAGAGCGGTGGATGCGGGTGCTGCACCGGCGGAAAGATCAGCTTGCCGCCTTTGCTCTGAATATGCGTGCCGTCGAAATCGACCGTCTCGCCGGCCAGCAGGCGGCGATAGACATGGAGAAACTCGTCAGTCAGGCGATAGCGCTCGTCATGATCGAGGAAGATGCCATCGCCGGCCAGTTCGACCGGATCGCCGCCCGTGACCACATTGATCAGCAACCGGCCACCGGACAGCCGGTCGAGCGTCGAGGTCATGCGAGCCGCGACTGACGGGGTCTGCAAACCCGGACGCACGGCGACCAGAAATTTCAGCCGCTCGGTCAACGGCACCAGAGCAGAGGCGACGATCCAGGAATCCTCGCAGCTCCGCCCGGTTGGTAGAAGCACGCCGTAATAGCCCAGCGAATCCGCAGCCTGCGCAATTTGCGTCGCGTATTTCAGGGTGATCGGGCGTCCGCCATGGGCGGTGCCGAGATAGCGCCCGTCGCCATGGGTCGGAATGAACCAAAGGATATCCAGGGTCATGCAGGCGTGCCTTTACGAATGCGGGGTCCAGACAATGTCCTTCACCGTGATCGGCTTCGGGATCAGGCCCAGATCGTGGAACGTGTCGGCGATCTTCTGCTGCTGTGCGATCAGCGCATCGTCGAGCGGGGTCAGCCCATAGGGCAGGCGCGCGAGCGCAACCGTCAGAACCGGCTCAGGGATCGAGGTGATCGGCGACAGAAGGGCGGCTGCTTCTTTCTGGTGCGCAGCACCCCAATGATCGGCCTTGTCGGTCTCTTCAAGAATAATCTCGACCAGATCGGGATGGGCCTTCGCGAAGTCGGGCGTCGCGAAATAGAATTGATGATTCTCGACCAACCCCACGCCATTGACGAGCTGCGTGGCACCGGTCGCCGCTTGGGCTGCTGCGAGATAAGGGTCCCAGATCGCCCAGGCATCGACATTGTTGGTTTCAAACGCGGCACGCGCATCGGCGGGGGCGAGGTAAACCGGCTCAATATCACTTGGCTTTAGGCCGGCCGATTCCAGCGCGCGGACCAGAAGATAATGGACGTTGGCGCCTTTATTCAACGCGACTTTCTTGCCCTTGAGGTCGGCCACGGTCTTGATCGGCGAGTCTTTCGGCACGAGAATCGCCTCGCCCTTTGGGGCTGCGGCTTCGACACCGACATAGACCAGCGCCTTGTGGCCGGCTTGCGCGAAGACCGGCGGCGCATCGCCGGTCGTCCCGAAATCGACGCTGCCGGCCGAGAGCGCTTCCAGCAATTGCGGACCAGCCGGAAACTCGGTCCAACTGACGGTAATGCCCTGATCCTTCAAGCGGGCGTCAAGGGTCTTTTGTGATTCCAGGATTTCCAGCGTGCCGTATTTCTGGACACCAATCCGGATCGTGAGCGGCTCGGCACGCGTAGGGCCCGCGAGTAACGCGCTGCCCATCAATACCGCGATCAGGTACCGGCTCGCGCCGAAAAACTTGCCTTTGGACATGACCCCGCCTTCGCGCCCGACGGGCACTTAAAAAAATCCGACCGGGACGTCCAGTCGGTTCAGGTGTCGATTGTCGGCTGGCCGACGAATTTGGCCGGCGGAACGCGTTTTCCTTACAACCGATTATGATAATGTAGGATCGTCAGTATGTATGTCAATATGTTTTCATGCGGCGCCAATAAATTGACACCGGCGTGGCGGGTAGAAAGGCTTTATCGGTATGGGCAAGGATCGGACAATGAGCAAGACCCGCCTCGCCATCACGCCGCAGCGGGCCAGTATCCTGGTGCTGATCGGTTTTTTGGCGGCGGTGTTTACCGTTGGCGGGGTGGCGGGTGCGGCCACAACCCCACAAATCCCCGGATGGTACGCCCATTTGGCGAAGCCAAGCTGGAACCCGCCTAACTGGGTATTCGGCCCGGTTTGGTCGACGCTCTATCTGGTCATCGCGGTCGCGGCTTGGGTAATCTGGAAGCAACCAAAGTCACCGCTGCGATCGCAGGGCTTGGCGTTCTGGTGGATCCAACTTGCGTTCAATTTCGCATGGTCGATCTTTTTCTTTTCGTTCCACTGGCTCGGCGTCGCGCTGTTTGATATTGGCCTGCTCGGTCTGTCAACCGGCGTAACGCTTGTTCGGTTTGTTGAGGTGCGACGTCCAGCCGGTTTAGCGCTAATTCCGTATCTGCTATGGATCTGCTTCGCTGCGACGTTGAACGGGACGATCTGGCGGATGAACTGAAAGGCAGCGGCGGGTATGATGCGGTTGAGGATTCTGTTCGGCATGGTTCTGCTGATCGCACTGCTCGGCATTTATGCGCTTCTGGTCATGTCGCTGGCCGTCAGAATCCTTCCGGATCAGACGCTTGTGGAGGTCCTCTATTATCTCGTCACCGGAACGGTGTGGATCTATCCGGCGGCAAAGCTGACACGGTGGATGCAGGATGTACCGGAGTGATTCTGAGATTTTGGGCGCTTGCCTTCTGTGCCGTGAGCGGAGTCGCTTGGGCCGATCCCGCTCCGGTGACGCTATCCAAACAGGCCAGCGACTTGATCGCTCCGGTTCACGCCGCATTCGAAAAGGCTCGAGAAGGCTGCGAGTTTGATCGCATGAAGGATGTGTCGGCAAAACTGGGGTGCCTCGGCCGGTTGGATCAGGCGGGGCGGGTGGCGCTGCACAGTTTCGATCTGACCAGCCTGCCACCGGAGCAAAGGCTCGACGCGTCAGCCGCTATCTGGGCAGAGATCACTGCACAGGACCTGATTGATCAGACTGTGCTGAAATCGCTGCTGCCGGCAAAGGGCTGGTTCGCCAAATCGTCCTATGGAATCGAGTCGTCGGAAGCCGCCTGGAGCGTGGTTCAGCATGCTACCGAGGATATGCCGCTTATGCGCATGGCGTTGGAGCGACTATCGACCGATCGATCTGATGTTTCCGCGGATGATTACGCCAAACTGTACGATCGGGTACAAATGATGGACGGCAAGAAGCAACTTTATGGAACGCAGTTCAAATGCGTCGATCATAAATGGGCGCTCTACCCGGTGCAGGGTCCAGATCGGGTCGATGACAGGCGCAAGGCTTTGGGCATGTCGGACACACAGGCCGAAACCGAGAAGACGATCGAGGCCTTTCCGCCGTGTTATTTCAAAGCCAAATAGCGGCGAGTCGGCATCCCTCTCCGCCCGGAAGGGCAGAGAGGGACTTCCTTAACCGGACCTAATTCCGCTATCTCAGTCTCTTGGCACGCGAGAGATTTTCACGCAATCTGCGGGATGCACGTGCGACGTCTGCTGAAATTTCTTCATACGATCGGGGCGATCGGGCTCATGGGCTCGATTGCTTGCCTCCTCGTGCTCATCCGGTTTCAGCCGCCGCCGACCGCGTTGGCTGAATACGCCATGATGCACCGAGAGATGGCTGAGATCGGCACCTGGGTCTTTTTTCCGTCGCTCGCGCTTACCCTGCTGGCGGGCCTGTTGGCGATTGCTGTTACGAGTGCCTTTCACAATGCCGGCTGGGCGTGGGTCAAGCTCGCGACGGGCGTGCTGATGTTCGAAGGTGGGCTGGTCGATGGGCTCGGCCCGATCCAGGCGGAGGCGAAGCGCAGCGCCGACGCGCTGGCTGGCAGCTTGGACCCTGCGAAAATCACAGGGTCCTATGGTGCCGAGTACAGTACGCTCTGGGTGCTCCTGGCGATTTCGGCGTTGAATGTCGCGCTCGGGATCTGGCGACCCCGGCTGACCCGCATTCCTGATTAGCTCACCGGCCGTGCTGCCGACCATTTGGCCAGCAGATCGACAACTTCCTGCGGGCTCATCTTACGGGCATCGCCGAGGGCCAGGGACTCCGGCCCATTGACGACGGCACCGCCCGGCGTTGCCACGGCCACGGCCGGAATTGCCTTTAGATCGATCCCGAAGCCCTTGGCCAGATCGAGGTTCTTGTTGAACTTTCCGACATTAACTTCGACGATCACATAATGCTTGTCGGCCCATTCATGGACATCATCAAGCGCCAACACGCCGGATAGCGCCCGGCAATCCGGGCACCAATTCGCACCGAACACGACCATGATCTTCTTATGGGTGCGGGCAGCGGTTTGTTTCGCCGCTGCGACCATCGCCTGAGCATCAGCATCCTCGTCGTAAGGATGCTTGACGGCCTGCGCCTCATGCTCGGCGATGATCGGAGCGGACTGAGCCAGCGCAACGAGTGGCGTGGCAGCGATCAGCGCCACACCCAGGAAAATTGTTCGCACCATAAGTATTCTTGACCTCTAAACGGCTAATAGCACGCCGCAGAGAGTGGCGTTTTGGCCATAGGATGGCAAGAACTTCCGCCCGCTTCACCCGCCGCTATGCGTAATCGCACCAGAGGTCGGCGGGCCTGAGGTGTCGCTTGAATTCGGACTCGACGGGCTACCCGATGTCACCGAGGTGTTTTGCTGGTTCGGCGATGCGTGATGTTGGCCCGTATGCTTGTGCTTGCTCGGCTTGGATGCGGCCTTGTCCGCCGCCGCTTGATCCGGCGTCTCAGAGGGGTGTGTGCCGCTGGTCGGATCAACAGAGGGGTTGGTCGGGCCGCTTGGGCCGGCCGGCGTGGCCGCGCCATTGCCGTCAACCGACGCAAAGGCAGGAGCCATACCAAGCGCCAAAGCGCAGATCGCCGCCGGGAGAGTTCGACCAAAATGGGACATGGTTGGTTCCTTTCGTGTGTCTTGCACTCGAAATCAAACGCGCGGTGGCGCGTGCTGTTCCAGAACCAACGGAAATGTCATATCGCTACCAAACCTTGCAGATCTTTGTCGGGGCGAGCGTTTCGCCTTCATGACAGGCAAAGGCCTCACGGAACTCGGTCATATTGCGTACCACGCCGTTCACCCGAAATTCCGCCGTCGAATGCGGGTCGGTTTGCGCCTGGAGCCGGGCGGCGGTTTCCGACTGGTTCTCGCACCAGCTCTGGGCATAGGCGAGGAAGAAGCGCTGCTCCGGGGTATAACCGTCGATCTGCCCGATATGTTTGCCGGCGATTGCCGTTTCGAACGCGGTGTAGGCCAGTCTGGTACCGCCATTATCGGCGGTGTTCTCGCCGAGCGTGACCTCACCATTGAGATTGACGCCCGGCGCGGCCTCGAAGCCGCTATATTCGCTGACGAGGCAGGCGGCCCGGGTTTCAAAATTCTTGGCGTCCTTGGCGGTCCACCAATTCTTGAGATCACCCGCCGCGTCGAACATCCGCCCGGCATTGTCGAAGCCATGGGTCATTTCATGGCCGATGGTCGAGCCGATACTGCCGTAATTGATCGCATCGTCCCAGGCGAGATCGAAATAGGGCTTTTGCAGCGTGCCGGCCGGGAAATTAATGTCGTTCCGCTGGTCGTCGTAATAGGCATTCACTGTCGAGGGCGTCATCAGCCATTCGCCGCGATCGACCGGCTTGCCGATTTTGCCAAATTGGCGATCCAGCTCGAAACTATCCGATCGAAACATGTTGCCGAGCGCGTCATCGCGCTTAATCTCGAGCCCACTGTAATCGCGCCATTTATCCGGATAGCCGATCTTATTCACCATCGCGTCGAGTTTCTTCAGCGCGCGTGCCCGGGTCTCCGTGCCCATCCACGGGATCGTTTTCAAATCATCCGCGAAGGCCGTGCGAATCCGGCCGACCATCTGGGTAATCGCGTCGCGCGATTGCGAGCCGAATACTTCCTTTACATAGAGTTGGCCGATCGCCTCGCCGATATCGCGGTCGGCATTGGCGACGCAGCGCTTCCAGCGCGGTTTTATCTGCTTCGCGCCGCCGAGGGTGCGGCCATAGAAATCGAAATCCTCCTGCACGAGCGGCGCCGGCAGCATCTCGGCCGCGTGCTCGATCAGCTTCAGCCGAAGATAGGCCTTCATTTCATCGAGCGGCGAGCCTGATACCAGAGTCTGTACGGCCTCGACGAAGCGAGGTACCGCGATATTCGCCACGTCAAGCGGTGGCGATTTTACCGACTTCAGATAGGCATCCCAGTCGAAATCCGGCGCGAGCTTGTCCAACACTGGTCGCTTCAGCCGATGATAGGTCGCCTTCGGATCAACCCGTTCCTCGTCGGATAGGCTGGCTTTGGCGAGCACCAGCTCGATCTTGAGCAAGCGCGCCGCATCCAGCTTGGCCTGCTCCGGATCCGCGCCGGCCAACACGGCGATGCGCGCCAGATGCGCCTCGTACTGGCTCCTTATATCCAGCGAGTCTTTGTCGGTTTTCTCGTAATAGCTTCGATCCGGCAGGCCGAGCCCGCCCTGATCGAGCGTTAGAATGCTCTCCGTGGCGTTGCGGTAATCTTGCTGCACACCGAAACTGAACAGCGCATCAATGCCGATGCGATGCAGATGCCCCAGTTCGGTCGCAAGATCAGTCTTGTCGGTGATCGCGTCGATCGCGTCCAATTCCGGGCGCAAGACGCCGATGCCGCGCTTGTCGATCGCCGCCTCATCCATGCACGCCGACCAGTAATCGCCGATCCGTTGCGTCTCCGGGGTCGGCGTCTCTGCCGCATGGTCGAGGATGGCGCGCAGCCGATCGTTATTATGCTCGACCAGGACCGAGCCGATATCCCAGGCCGATTGATCCGCCGGCACCGGATTGGCCTTCAGCCAGCCATTACACGCGAAATGATAGAAATCCTTGCAGGGATCAACCGAAGTATCGATCGAGTCGACCATGAGCCCATCGTCGGCACTGGGTGCGGCCCCGGCCGGGTGAAGGGACGTGGTGAGCAACAGCAGCGGCAGCATCCAGCGCGTCATTCCGCCATGGCCTCAATCGTCCAGCGATGCGCCATCACGCCTTGTCGCTCCAGCAGCGGGTCGAGCAGCGCTTCGATTGCGGTATCGTTGCGTGTCGGCTGCCGTAGCTGGAATGTCATTTCCAACGCCGGTGGTTCGATGATGCGTACCGCGGCGACGCCATCCAGCGAAAGACCTGTTTTCAGGATCTGCTGGGTCAGGACGTCGCGGAGTTCCGCTTCCATCGCCGGGACACAGCGTATCGTAATCGAATACAAACTTTCCAACGAGCCGTTTTTGGCGGGTCGGCGATTGATGAAATTGACCATCGGCTGCAGCAGGATATTGACCGTCAGGATGAGTATCGCGACGAGCGTACCCAGGATCAGGTCACCGGCCCCGGCCAAGGTGCCGGCTGCCGCCGAACACCAGATTGTTGCCGCGGTATTCAGCCCCCGCACATTGGGGCCGTCCCGTAAAATGACGCCGGCGCCGAGAAAGCCGATGCCGGAGACGATCTGTGCCGCGATCCGCGCGACCGCATCGCCGGAATGGGCGGATGCCGCCATGGTGACGAAACTCGCCGCCCCAACGGATACCAGCGCGCTGGTCTTTAGACCTGCGGTCCGATGGCGCCACTGCCGTTCTGCCCCGATCATGGTGCCCAGCACCAGGGCGACGATGAGGTTAAGGAGTGTGCTCCTTGCCAGATCCCACGCCATATCAGTGCGCCCCGCATTCTGTCTGCGCGGGTGGCGTTGGTTCGGGTTCCGGCGCCGGAAACCAGGATGCGGATTTGCCGGTGATGCGATAGACGGCAAGCCCAATCCATTCGCGCACGGCGCTATCGAAAATCGTCAGGCTTTGCGCGAGACTCCAATGCAGCAGCGGCGCGGCCGGGGCGGCCGTCGTCTTGTAGTCGGTGGGCCACGGCAGCAGTGGCCAGTTAAGCTCTCGGGCGATGCCGATGGTCCGTGGCATATGGATCGCGGACGTCACTACCACCCAGGTCTCGCCCGGTTTCGGCTGAACCAGATGCTGAGAATTGACGAGGTTTTCCCAGGTGTTGCGGGAGTCGCCTTCAAGGGTGACGCTGGTCGCCGGCACACCCAACTGCGCGAAGATCGCTTGGGCCGGCTCGGCTTCGGCTGCATCCGGTACCAGCAAAGTGCCAGGTCCGCCGCTGAACACGACCCGAGCCGTCGGAAATTGCCGCAGGAGTGCCAAGGTCGCCGCATAGCGCCCCTCCTCATTCGTGGTCGGCATGTTCCGGTTCGTCGTGATTCGAGGCATTTCGCCGCCGCCCAGCACAAGAATCCCGTCGATGCAAGGCGGCAGGGTTGCCGGCGCAAAGCGGCTCTCCAACGGGCGGGCCAGCCACTGATCCAATGGCAGCACCAAGGCTGCGAGCAGAAACACCGTCACCGACGCAACCAGCATATGCGCACCGCGCCGCCATCTTGTGCGTTCCAGAAGCAAAGCGGTGACGAGCAGCAAAACGATGAGGTTGCCTGGTTGCACGAGGAACCAGAACAGTTTGGAAAGTTTGAAAAAATCCATCGCGTCCGTTCAGGCGTCTGTCATTGTCGGCGCAGAATGGGTGCGTCTCAAAGTCTCTGCAAGGTCTCCTTGCGGAAAAACCGCGATGTCCGACAGGCCCAGCCATGCAGCCAGTTCGCGTAACGCCTCGAGGAGTGCGGGCGCCACCTCATTCGCATCGATCGCGGGCTCGCCGAAAGCCGCGAGAACTTTCAGGGTTCCTATGGCGCGGTCGGCTTTAAGATCGACCCGGCCGACCAACCTGTCACCTAGCAGAAACGGCATCACGTAATAGCCGTGAATGCGCTTCGGTCCCGGCACATAGAATTCCAGCCGGAACCGGAATCCCCAGAGCCGCTCTGTCCGGCTGCGTTCCCAGATCAGCGAGTCGAAGGGCGAGATCAGGCATTGTGCATCGATACGGCGCGGCAGGCGCGCGTTCGGGTCGAGATAGGCCGGCGCACCCCAGCCTTCGACGCTGACCGGACGAATGGCCCCTTCCTCCAGCAACTCGGCAAGCCGGGCTTTGGAGTCGGCGGGGCTCAAGCGAAAATAATCGCGGAGATCCGGTTCGGTCGCGATCCCGAGCGCGCGGATCGCAAGGCGCATCAGCTCACGCTGAGCATCGGCGCGATCCGGAACCGGGCCGTCCAAAGCTGCCCGTGGCAGGACCCGCTCCGGCAGATCATAGACCCGCTCGAAGTTCCGCCGACCCGCCGTGGTGATGGCACCGCTCCAGAACAGATATTCCAGCGCGAGCTTGCCTTCGCTCCAGCCCCACCAAGGCCCGGAGCGTTCGCGCTGCCCCTCGAGATCGCTGGCGGCAATCGGACCGCGTGACTGGACCTGCTGAAACACCTGATCTACCAGATCGGCGCGCTCCCGCTTGGTTCGGGCGACATTACCCCAGACATGTTCCAACTGCTCCGCCGCCTTCATACGCCAGTGAAAATATCGATAGAGTTCGACCGGCAGCAGCGATGCTTCATGGCCCCAATATTCGAACAAATGACGTCTGCGCCCATTATAGGCGGCCGTGTCGAGCAGGGAGGGCGCGTAGGCGCCGAGGCGGGAAAACGCCGGCAGATAATGCGAACGGACCAGTACATTGACCGAATCCATCTGCAAAACCCCGAGCCGGCGGGTCATTTTTTTGAAATCGGCCGCGCTTACCGCCCCGGATCGATCGCGACCGAAGCCTTGCGCGGCGAGCGCAATGCGCCGCGCCTCGGACGCGGAAAAACGCTCACGCTGCACTTAGACTACAACGAAATTCCTCCCCCGCTTCGCAGGGGAGGATTAAGTACGGAAACCATCGCTTGCGGCGCTTAATACATATGCTGCCCGCCATTGATCGACAGCGTCGAGCCGGTGATGAAGCCGGCATCCTCGCCGATCAGGAACAGCACGCCGCGTGCGATTTCGCTGGCTTGTCCCAGGCGGCCGACCGGGATTTTCGCGATGATCTTTTCCAGCACGTTGGCCGGAACCGCCCGCACCATGTCAGTATCGATATAGCCGGGCGCGATCGCATTCACCGTTACGCCCTTGGCCGCACCCTCTTGTGCCAGCGCTTTGGTAAAGCCGTGAATACCGGATTTTGCGGCGGCATAATTGACCTGGCCGTACTGGCCGGCCTGACCATTGATCGAGCCGATATTAACGATCCGGCCGAACCCGCGCTCGCGCATGCCCTCAATCACCAGTCTGGCGGTGTTGAAGCAGGAGGTGAGGTTGGTATCGATCACCGCCTGCCATTGCTCCGGGGTCATGCGATGGATCGTGCCGTCGCGGGTGATGCCGGCATTATTGACGACGATATCGATCGGCCCAAGCGTCTCAGTTATTTCTCTGATCCCTGCGCCGCACGCCTCATAATTCGACACGTCGAATTTGAACGACGCGATCCCGGTTTCGGCCGTGAATTTCGCGGCTGCCTCGCTATTGCCGGCATAATTCGCGGCAACGTGATATCCGGCCTTTGCGAGGGCCGTGGAGATTGCGGCACCAATGCCGCGGGTGCCGCCCGTTACCAATGCTACACGTCCAGCCATCGTCATCTCCCTGTGCCGGGTTCTTGCGACCCGATTATGGTGTCGAGGATTGAGGGTTCAGGCGCGTTCGACGCAGAGCGCGATGCCCATGCCGCCGCCGATGCACAAGGTTGCGAGCCCCTTCTTCGCATCACGTCGCCGCAATTCGTGCAGCAAGGTCACAAGAATGCGTGCCCCCGACGCCCCGATCGGATGGCCGAGCGCGATGGCACCGCCATTGACATTGACCTTCGCCGGATCCCAGCCCAGATCGTGATTGACCGCACAGGCCTGTGCCGCGAATGCCTCGTTGGCCTCGATGAGATCAAGATCATCGACCGACCAACCCGCCTTGGCCAAGGCAGCTTTGCTCGCTGGAATCGGGCCCGCGCCCATGATCGTCGGATCGACGCCCGCGGTTGCCCAGCCGGCAATCCGCGCCAGCGGCGTCACGCCCCGCCGCTCAGCCTCGGCTGCGGTCATCAGTACCAGCACGGCCGCCCCGTCATTGATCCCGGACGCATTGCCCGCAGTGACGGTGCCGGTCTTGGAAAAGGCCGGACGCAGCTTTGCCAAGGCTTCGGCGGTGCTGCCATGCTTCGGATATTCGTCCTCGCTCACTGTGACATCGCCCTTGCGGGTCGAAATGGTCACCGGCACGATCTCATCCTTGAAGCGGCCGGCCTTTTGCGCGGCTTCGGCCTTGTTTTGCGAACTCAGCGCCAGCGCATCCTGCTGTTCGCGCGAAATATGCCAGCGTTCGGCGACATTCTCGGCCGTGGTCCCCATGTGATAGCCGTTGAAGGCGTCCCACAGCCCGTCCTTGATCATGGTATCGACCAGTTCGGTATTGCCCATCCGGACACCGCTGCGCAGATAGGCGCAATGGGCGGCGTTGCTCATGCTCTCCTGGCCGCCGGCAATCACGATGCTGCTATCGCCGTTGCGGATCGCCTGAAAGCCCAGCGCGACGGCGCGCAAGCCCGAGCCACAGACCTGATTGATCGTGTAGGCTGTCGAGGAACTCGGTAACCCGGCATTGAGCGCGGCCTGCCGTGCCGGGTTCATGCCCTGCCCGGCGGTGAGGATCTGGCCGAGAATGGCTTCGGAAACTTCTGCGGCATCGGTCTTAGCCCGTTCGAGCGCGGCGCGAATCACGATCTCACCGAGCGCATGCGCCTGCAGCGGCGCGAGCGATCCGTTAAAACTGCCGATCGGCGTCCGGGCAGCACCGGCGATCACGACATCGACCATAGCAAATCCTCCTGAAAACCTGCCCGATTGCCTAAAGGTCGGGCAGTCACGGTATTATCGATTAGCATACCAACCCGGCCGGATCAGCGTCCAGAGCGTATGCCGTGCTCGCAACGCGATGCATTGATTTAGAACATCCTCCCCTGCGCTAGCGGGAGAGGAATAAGTGACCTAGCTCATTAGCCAGTCAATCACCGGAGTCCAGATCTCGGTTTGGGCGCGTTTGCCGATGATGATGCCGATATGACCGAGAGCCGCCTGGAGCTGCTGCGCGTGGGGCAACAATGTGGCCAGCGGCTGGGCTGATTCTGGCGGCACCAGCCGGTCGCGTGACGGAATCACGACCAAGACCGGTTGGGCCACCTCCTGCGGCAGGACTCTCCGCCCGGCGATGCGCCATGCGCCCAGGAAGGGCGTGTTCGCACCGTACCAGCCGGCAAGGCAATCATGCGCGGTCGGCAGCGCGAGCGGAATGCCATCATTGAGCCAATCCTCGATCGCAACAAAGCGAATTGCCTCAACCGAATCCGGGTCGAGATCGGCGAACCGGGAGTATTTGCCCACCGCCAAATGCGGGTCGGCGATCGCAAAGATGGCTTGCAGCATGTCGGTCGGGACTTCGCCCAGCGGGCCGAATGCAATCTTGAGCGGATCGGCCAAAGCGCCGACACGCGTGGCGTAACCGGCCGCGGCGCTGTGAAAATTCCACGGTGTCGCCAACAGGACCAACTTTGAAATCCGCTGGCGTTGACGCTGAGCCAGCGCAAGCGCGAGGAGGCCGCCCATGCAATAGCCCATCACAGACAGCGGGGAACCGGCGATTGCGCACGCAGCATAGAGCACCTGTTCCAACCGTCCGGCCACATAGGCGGTGAGATCGAAGCCGCGTTCATCGTCGCCCGGTCGATCCCAATCGATCAGCAACGGCCGCAGCCCGCACGCCGCCATGTGGCGCAGCATCGAGCCGCCCTCCATCAGATCCAGAATATAGGCGCGATTGATCAGCGACGGGACGACCAGCACCGGCTGACCATCCGCTGGGCCATAATCCAGAAGGCGCGTGCTGCCGTCCTGCCAGACGGTAACCGGGCCTGCCGCGTCAGATCTTGTATAAGGATGATGGCGATAGGCTTCGATCCCTTGCGCAAAAAGATCGGCGCGCAGACGAAGTTCTGCCTCGACAGCGGCGGTCAGTTCAGGAAGCTCGATCCCGGCGAGATCGTGTTTGAGCGCTGCTGCGCGGCTTGCGAGGTCTGGACTCCATGGCAGCAAGCCGTTCTTCAAGAGCGGTAAGGCGAGCCTGGAGCTGTGCCACGTCGCTCCCGCCGTCAGCAGGTGCAGCGGCAGCGGGCGCGGGCCCTGGCGCCTTCGCGAGGGGGTGGGAGGCTGCGACCGGCCCGGTCGGGACATTGGGCTCTCCTGACGGCGGTTGCGGCCATAATGTTTGCCACCAGCTCGCGTGGGCACCGAGGCCAGCCGTCGCCACCTGGACCAATCGGGTCAGCGCTGCGGTCACCTCCGGATCTGCGGCGGTCGCGGCGACCTGATCTTGCCAGAGCTCGACATAGCGGCGAGCCAGCGCTTCCAGATCGGGCGGTGTTTTCATGGCGGCGACTATAGCGACACCTCGCCCCGATGCAATCGGCGCGATTACGCCGTTTTTTCGATGCTGCAACGGCAATGCGATCTGCTATGCTGCATCGCAGTAAGGGCGCACAAGAACCTGCAAGGGAGGTCCTGCCGTGAATACCAAGCCGTCTGACGATGCTGCACAAACGATAATCAAGAAATATGCTAATCGACGTCTGTATAACACCGCGACCTCGAGCTACGTGACGCTTGAAAACCTCAGCCAGATGGTGCGCAGCGGCGGTGACTTTATCGTCTACGACGCTAAAACCGGTGAAGACATTACGCGGAGCGTGCTGACCCAGATTATCGTGGAAGAAGAACAGAAGGGCGGCCAGAATCTGCTGCCGATCAGCTTCCTGCGCGATATTATCGGATTTTACGGCAACAATATGCAGTGGCTGGTGCCGCGCTATCTCGAATACGCCATGAAGAGTTTCTCGAATAATCAGGATCAGCTTGCAAAGAGCGTCGGCGGCTCGTTCGGTGGTCTGTTTCCGTTTACCTCGTTTGAGGAGGTCGGCAAACAGAACATGGCGTTGTTCGAACAGGCCCTGAAGATGTTTTCGCCGTTTTCCGAGCAGAATGGCTCGGCGGCAAAGCCCGATGTGCCGTCCGCTGCCGCGGCGCCCGCCCCGAAGCCGGCACCGGTGCGTCCAGTCGAAGACCCGGCGACGCAAGCGCTCACGGCGCTCACCGATCGACTGAATCAACTACAATCGCAACTGGAAGCGCTGTCCCAAGCGCGAACCGAACCGAAAGCCTGATTACTACCTTCTGCTGATCCTCTCCCGTAAACGGGGGAGGAATTCTTCTTCTCTACGGCTTTGCCGTCGGTGAATGGGCCAGCAGAAACCGCAACACGGCTTGATTGAAATCCCGTGCCGCGATCTGCGTGAAGCAATGACCGCCGTCGGGGAATAGTTTCAGTTCGGCATTCGGAATGGCGCGGGCCAGCGCTTCGGAATAAGCGGGTGGCGTCACAAAGTCATCGGCGGCGCCGATCACCATGGTGGGCGCCGTGATCCTGCCGAGTTCAGGCGATCGATCAAAGGCCAAGATCGCATCAATACGGCTGGTCATCACGTCGATCGGCGCGAAATTGGCTATCGCTTGGGCTTCAGCACTGCGCAGGGCCTCGTTATTGGCGGCGATATAAGCCGGCGGGTAATGCAGCAGCGTGTTGTTCTGAACGTAGAATTCAGGCCCCATTGCACGCAGTAACTCGCGCCGCTGCACGAATTCCCGGCGAAAATACGCGTCTGGCTTTGACCAGCTCGCCGCGATGACCAGGGCGCCGATACGTTGAGGATGATCGATCGCGAGGATCTGTGCAATGGCGCCGCCGGTCGAGTGGCCGACGATATGGGCTTTCTCGATCTCCAGACTATCCATCAACTGGATGACATCTGCAGCCATTTTCTCGACCGTGTATTTAATCTGGTCGTGATCACTGTGCCCGACGCCGCGATGGTCGTGCACCACGACGCTGAATTGACGGGACAGGAAAGCGATCTGCGGCTGCCAGTAGCTTGCCAAACCGGACAGTCCGGAGATGAGTAAAACGGGAAAGCCATCGCCATGGCGCTCGACATGAAGCGTGCAGTCACCCACCTTCATTCGCGGCATGCGAAGTCCCTTTCATAAAGACATTAGATAATCGGCAGCTAGCATCGGGATCCGCTGAAGTGCGAGTCAAACCGTTGCCGTTCCGCTGCAAAGCGGCCATGCGCCGGAGCGCTGCCCAACTCAGGATGGCGCAGGAACGATAAAGATAGATGGAATTTGACGCAAAATCGCGTCAGATCCCGCAGCATATTGCAAGTTGAGCGCGTAACTGCCCGCTATTATAAAGCGCCGATTGCGCTCTCTACGTAAAAAGAACATTATAATAGGAACCGGTAAGCAATTTCTGCGTTAGGTCAGTACCGTCTATTCTCGCTAAGTCATGAAACCAGACGGCGCAATGAACTTTGGAATGGCTAAGGGGGACCGAGCTGCACGCTTATCCCCTAACGCCGTCAATGACGGATCCACAGCAGAGTGCTCAAGCCATGAACAGCACCACCACACGGACCAAAGATATTGATCATCACGTCGGTGCCCGAATTCGGGAGCGACGTATCATGCTGGGGCTCACCCAACAGCAACTCGCCGATCTCATCGGCGTCACCTATCAGCAGGCCCATAAATATGAACGCGGCATCAATCGCGTGTCAGCCGGCCGATTGTTTGAAATCTCTCGGGTGCTAAGCGTGCCCGTGGCCTATTTCTTCGAAAATATCGAAGTGAAGGCGGTCCAAACCCATACGCCGCGGGAGCGGATGTGTCTGGAACTGGCCCGTAATTTTGCCCAGATTTCCAACGAGCGGCATCAGGAAGCGTTGAGCCAGTTGGCGCGGGCGTTAGTCGTCGAGCATTAAGGATGAGGCAGGTATGGAGCGATCAGACCATCAGGGCCTGATCGCTTTTGCCTGGCTTAGCGCGCGAAAAATGCTTGGCCAGTATCAGGTATAGACGATTTATTACCTGAGGCCGAACCGGCCCCAGGTAATTTTCCGTGGGTTAGATCGGCCCGCCACGGCGTCTCGCGAGACCGCCGATCAGGCTCAGTAAGAAGATCACCAAGAAAACGAAGAATAGAATCTGCGCCACGCCGGAGGCTGCGCTTGCCACACCACCGAATCCCAGAAATCCGGCGATCATTGCAATAATGAAGAACACAACGGCCCAATACAGCATAATCTCACTCCTTCCCTTGAGATGAACCGCCGGAAGGGGATCTACCGCACGGCCAAACGTGCAATAGAAACGAGGTTGCACCGGTGAAGTTCCCGGGGGGCTATAGTATCATAAGGGAGGCTATCGGGTCGGTACAGGCGTCTCGCCACGATAGTCGTAGAAGCCGCGCCCCACTTTTTTGCCGAGCCAACCGGCTTCGACATATTTTACGAGAAGCGGGCAGGGCCGGTATTTCGAGTCCGCCAACCCCTCATAAAGCACCTGCATGATCGAGAGACAGGTATCGAGCCCGATAAAATCGGCAAGCTCCAGCGGACCCATCGGGTGATGGGCGCCGAGACGCATCGCAGTATCGATCGCCTCGACCGAGCCGACCCCCTCATAGAGCGTGTAGACCGCTTCGTTGATCATCGGCAGCAAGATACGGTTCACGATGAAGGCCGGAAAATCCTCGGCCGCGACCGGATTCTTGCCCAAGCGAAGCGCAAGCTCATGGATCGCATGAAAGGTCGCATCGTCGGTTGCGATCCCGCGGATCAGCTCGACCAGCGCCATCACCGGCACCGGATTCATGAAATGCATGCCGATAAACCGGGTCGGGCGATCAGTCGCCGCGGCCAGCCGGGTAATTGAGATCGACGAGGTGTTGGTGGCAATAATCGCGTTCTCGGACAGAAGCGGCACCAGCTTCTTGAAGATTTCGCGCTTGATCGCCTCCTTTTCCGTGGCCGCTTCGATGACCACATCGCAATCGGCGAAGCGTTCGAACGCGGTATCTGTCGTGATCAGCGCGAGCGCGGCATCGCGTTCGGCTTCGTTCAGCTTGCCTTTGCTGATTTGCCGGTCGAACTGCGCCTTGATTCCGGCGATGGACTTGACGAGCGCATCGGGCGACGCATCGGACAGAACGACCGTACACCCGGCCCGCGCGGCGACCTGCGCGATGCCGGATCCCATTTGTCCTGCGCCGATGATCCCGATGCGCTCGATCACGATTTAGGCCTTTGCCTTCTGGAGTTCCTCGGAAAGCTCCGGGATCAGCTTGAAGAGATCGCCGACCACGCCATAATCGGCAATCTGGAAGATCGGTGCTTCTTCATCCTTATTGATCGCGACGATCACTTTGGAATCCTTCATGCCCGCCAGATGCTGAATGGCACCCGAAATGCCGACGGCGATATAGAGCTCTGGAGCGACAATCTTGCCGGTTTGCCCGACCTGATAATCGTTCGGCACAAAGCCGGCATCGACGGCCGCGCGGCTGGCCCCGACGGCAGCACCCAGCTGATCGGCAACCTTTTCCAAGAGATGGAAATTATCGCCCGATTGCATGCCGCGTCCGCCGGAGACGACGATCTTCGCCGCGGTGAGTTCCGGCCGTTCCGACTTAGACAGCGCTTGGCCCAGAAATTCCGAACTGGCGGCAGCCTCATCCGGTGCGGTCGTCTCGATCGGCGCGCTGCCGCCGGTCGCCTCAGCCGCGGAGAAGCCGGTGATACGGACGGTAATCACCTTGATCGCATCGGTGGATTTGACCGTGGCCAGCGCATTGCCGGCATAGATCGGTCGCACGAATACATCCGGCTCGACCACGGCAACGATGTCCGAAATCTGTGCCACATCAAGCAGTGCCGCCACGCGCGGCATCACATTCTTGCCGATACTGGTGGCGGGTGCCAGCAGGTGCGAATAGCCGGGAGCCAATTTTACCAGCAGAGGCGCCAGCGTCTCCGGCAGCGCGTGGGCGTAATGCGGCGCATCGGCCAGCAGGATTTTGGAGACGCCGGCGATAGCGCTCGCTGCCTTTGCTGCACCTTCTGCGTGATCCCCTGCGACCAGTACGTGAATCTCGCCGCCGATCGCTTTCGCAGCGGCAATAGTATTGAGGGTGGCGGGTTTCAGCCCGGCATTATCATGTTCGGCTAGGACTAGGATCGCCATCAGATGACCCTCGCTTCATTCTTGAGTTTATCGACAAGCTCGGCGATCGAGCCAACTTTCTTACCGGCAGAGCGCTTGGGCGGCTCCTCGACCTTGAGCACCGTGAGACGCGGTGCCGGATCGACGCCCAACGCCTCGGGCGTCAGCTGCTCGATCGGCTTCTTCTTCGCCTTCATAATGTTCGGGAGCGACGCGTAGCGCGGCTCGTTCAGGCGTAAATCGGTGGTAATCACGGCAGGCAGCGTCAGCTTCACGGTTTCAAGACCGCCATCGACCTCGCGGACCACTTCGACATGACCATCCGCCGGGGTCACCTTTGAGGCGAACGTGCCTTGCGGCCAGCCGGCGAGGGCCGCCAGCATCTGGCCGGTTTGATTGCTGTCATCGTCGATCGCCTGCTTGCCCAGGATCACGAGATCTGGCTTTTCGCGATCCACGACCGCTTTCAGCAATTTGGCAACCGCAAGCGGCTGTAGATCGATATCGGTGACGACATGAATGCCGCGATCGGCGCCAATCGCAAGCGCTGTACGGATCGTTTCCTGCGACGCCACGGGGCCGAGCGAAACCGCCACGATCTCAGTCGCAATGCCCTTTTCCTTAAGGCGCACCGCTTCTTCGACGGCAATTTCGTCAAACGGATTCATCGACATCTTGACGTTCGATGTCTCCACCCCGGATTTATCCGCCTTAACGCGGATCTTTACATTATAGTCGATGACGCGCTTGACGCCGACCAGGATCTTCACCCGAGTTCTCCCCTAAATGTGCAGCGGCGCGGGACGATATGGGCGTCCCCCGTGACTGTCAACGCTACCCGGCGCAAATCAGCGGTTCTGCCCCGGTACCCATAAGATATCGTCGACACCGTTACTATTCGCATAACGGCCGAGCACGAACAGGTGATCCGACAGCCGATTCAAGTATTTGACGGCTTCCGGATTGATCGTTTCAGACTCTGCAAGCGCCGAGACCAGCCGCTCGGCCCGCCGCGTTACTGTCCGGGCGAGATGCAGATATGTGGCAAGCTCAGTCCCACCGGGCAAAATGAACGAGGTGAGGGGCTGCAAATCGGCGTTGAGCGCGTCGATTTCGGTCTCCAGCCGGGCAACTTGCCCTTCCAGGATGCGCAGCCCGTCACTATCGCCACCCGGTTTTTCGGGGACACACAAATCTGCGCCGAGATCGAATAGATCATTCTGGATCCGCATCAGCATAGCGTCGGCCAGCGCGTCGCCGCGGCTGTGCAATCGACAGAGCCCGATCGTGGCATTGGCTTCGTCGACAGTGCCATAGGCCTCGACGCGGAGCGCGTGCTTGGCCACGCGGGTGCCATCGCCGAGCGAGGTTTCACCGGCATCGCCGCCGCGTGTGTAAATGCGATCTAGATGGACCATGATATGTTTAAGACCGAAAGAGAAGGACAAGAAGGAAGACGACGATCAGGACTGCGCCTTGCAGCATCACGCGATATTGCATGAGCTTGTTGGAGCGCCGCGAGTCGCCACCGCGAAACAGTCCGATCACGCCGACCAGTAGCACGGCGACTACGCCGAGCGTGAGGAAGACCAGAAGCAACGTCAGAAGAGCATGCATCGCCGAAGATATAAGGTCGATCGCTCGACAGGGCTAGAGCGGTATCAGATTCGGTCCGGTGAGCGGCAGCTGCCGGCCCCGACGGATTGATCCGCTGATCGATAGAGATCCTTTCTATCAATCATATTTTGTGCTGATAATGATCGATAGGGAGGTGCCCTATCGATCATGGCGTGGAACTGGCAACAGAGCGAGTGGCCGAATTTTTCCTGGGACAAGGCTCGGCTTCTGCGAGCGGAGGAAGAGTTTCTTGTCGGCGGTGGAGTATTCCTCGGTACTGTCAGGCATCTCTCCACCCACGACAGTGAACAGCTGACGATTGAGGCGATCAGCACCGAGGCGCTAACAACCTCTGAAATCGAGGGCGAGTTTCTTGATCGCGCGAGCGTGCAATCATCGATCCGTCGGCAGCTCGGCCTCGACACCGATCATCGACGCATCAAGCCGGCGGAGCAGGGCATCGCCGAAATGATGGTCGATCTTCATCGCTCGTTCGCAGCGCCGCTTTCGCACGCGATGCTGTTTGCGTGGCATCATATGCTGACCAGCGCGCGGAGGGATCTAAAAGATATTGGCCGCTACCGTACCCACGCGGATCCTATGCAGGTCGTGTCCGGCCCAATCCATGCGCCGAAAGTGCATTACGAGGCGCCCCCGTCAGCGAATGTGCCGCAAGAGATGGAGGCTTTCATTGCCTGGTTCAATCGCACAGCGCCCGACGGGGCCGTGCCGCTCCCGGCGCTGACACGGGCTGGGACTGCTCACCTCTATTTCGAATGCATCCATCCGTTCGAGGACGGCAACGGGCGCGTGGGCCGGGCTGTTGCCGAGAAGGCGCTGGCCCAAAGCTTCGGTCGGCCGACGCTGATAGCGCTGGCGGCGACGATTCTGGTCAAACGCAAGGCCTATTACGCCGCGCTCGAAGCCAACAACGCGAATCATGAGATCACACCCTGGCTTGCCTGGTTTGCGGCGACCACAATCGAGGCTCAACGACGCAGCATAGCGCTCGTCGAATTTGTCATCGACAAGACCAGACTGCTCGATCGGCTCCAAGGGCAGTTGAATGAGCGGCAAGAGAAGGCGCTGCTCCGCGTACTGCGGGAAGGGCCGGACGGCTTCGAAGGTGGCCTAAGCGCGAGCAAATATATGAGTATTACTGGGGCGACGACCGCGTCGACGACGCGGGACCTAGCGGACCTCGTCGCAAAAGGCGCGCTTGTCAAAACCGGCGAACGACGCCACGCGCGGTACTACCTGCCCATTCCATCGAGACAAGTTACTTCCGCCTGAAACAGTGCCGCGCTAAGCCAGATCGCGCAGGCCCGGTTCGATGGGCAGTGAGAACGGAATGACCTTGGCGCCTCCAGGATCCGGGATCTGCAAGAGTCTTGCCCCCGTTGCAGCCGCGTCCTCGCTGGTCCAATCGGCTCCCTCGTGCTGAGCCTCGGCCAGCGCGTCGGCGCCCAAGGCGGCGCCGAGTGCCGCGATCGCGCGCCGATAGATCGACGCCCCTGCCGGCTGCCGGGGCCGCGTGCGGCGCATCAGCGTCGCACTTGCCCAGCCGATAAGCGCGGCACTGGCAGAAGGATCTGCATCGAGCCGCAGCAGCGCGATCAGTTCCAGGACGCTGACCAGTAATTCGTCATCGCGGAGCGCCAGCAGCGGCAGCGCTTGCGCTGCCAGGGCGGGGGCCTCCTGTTTCCGCCCGGCGCCTTCGTGATAGATCGCAAGGTTGAGCAAGCCGACCGCTTGGAACGGATCGCGGCTCTTGCGATAATGCTCGGTCGCGCATTGGGCCTGCTCGATGGCCCCGGCGATGTCGCCGCTGATGAAACAGGCTTCGGCAAGGCTGAGCTCGATCAGTGCAATCGCGCCCGGGTCCTTTGACGGGCGAACGGCGCGCAGCGCTTCCTGGAGCGTTTCCATAGCCTGGGTCGGCCGCGCGGTTGTCGCATAGACAAAGGCCAGCGAGCTTAGGCAAAACGCATGGGACTTGGGCCAGTCGGGCCTCCGCAGTAAGCTGCGAGCGTGCAGCAACGAGTTTTCCGCCGCCTCGACCATGCCTTGACGCGTCGCCAACATGCCTTGGCATGCGAGCGTGCGGCCGCGGCCGAGATCATCGCCAATCGATGCGTAGAGCCGTTCGGCGCGGTCAAGCGCCATGCTGGCCTGAACCGGATCCGTGTCGCTGAGAAAGTAACCATAGCCGCGCAAAATAGCGGCGGCCGATTTCGCAGCCATGGCATCAAATCCGGCTGTCTCGACGGATTGTTGCAGCCACCGACGCGCCTCGCCATGGAGCGACAGGCTTGCCCATAGCATCGTGCAGGAACCGACCAGTTCGAGGCCCAGCGTTTTATCGCCATCGACATCGTTCAGCGCCCAGTGAAGGGCGGCGCGGATATTATCCAGATCCGGGGCCAGCCCGTCGCGCCAGATCGCTTCGGGCAATCGATGCCATTCATCTTCGGCCGCAGCGAGACGACGGGCGAAACATGTCGCCATCACCCCGTCAAGCCGGTGCCGTCCCGCGCTTGTCATATGTTCGGCGACATAAGTCCGGATCGTATCGAGCAGGCGATAGCGGCGTGCGCCCGGCTCGACAACCAAAAGAGAATGGTCGATCAACGCGCCGAAGCGTT
>Ga0116226_10001103_pt1 | contig 23448 bp, 20 predicted proteins | sample S1TSphfallax_FD_89692 | JGI IMG/M metagenome (GOLD analysis project Ga0116226, IMG submission 89692) | Host-associated microbial communities from peat moss isolated from Minnesota, USA - S1T2_Fa - Sphagnum fallax MG | ecosystem: Host-associated > Plants > Peat moss > Unclassified | place: USA... | reverse complement strand
GTAGCCGGCATCAAGCCGCGAGGGATCAGAATGGAAGGTCCTTCATCGACGCTGATCTGCTCCCTGATCGGACCTGGACGACCGTTTGGATAACGTCTACCGACGGACGAAGGGGTTCGGCACTTCGCTGCCCGTGGCGATCCAGACCGACTTCACTTGCTGATACTCGCGGATGGCATCGATACCGCTCTCGCGCCCGATCCCTGAGCGCTTGTAGCCTCCGAACGGCGAGGTGAAGGAAGTTGAGCGATAGGTGTTGACCCATACTGTTCCCGCGCGGAGCCGCTCGGACATAACCACAGCGCGACGCAGGTCGCGAGTCCAGACCCCTGCCGCAAGTCCGAACGCGACATCGTTCCCGATACGGATAGCCTCCTCTTCGTCGCGGAAGCGGATAACGGCCAGCACGGGCCCAAATACCTCCTCTTGCGCAATCCGCATCCGGTTCGAAACGTCCGTAAAGATGGTTGGACGCACGAACTGCCCTTGTCCCAGCCCTTCCCCCGAGGCGGCCTCCCCGCCAAGCACACAGGTGGCGCCTTCTGAGCGTGCCATCTCGATCATGCGGAGGATCTTTTCGAACTGCTGGCGCGTCGCGATAGGACCTATCTGCGTCGCCGAGTCGGATGGGTCGCCAAGACGGGCTTCGGCGACGAACGCCACGAGACGGGCGACGAAGTCATCATGGATCGTGTCCTGGACAAGTAGCCTGGACCCAGCGATGCAGGTCTGGCCGCTCGCGGCAAAGATCCCTGACACCACACCCTTAACGGCTTGATCGAGGTCGGCATCGTCGAAAACAATGTTCGGCGACTTGCCTCCAAGTTCGAGCGACACCGGTTTCATCCCACGGGCCGCAGCCTCGTAAATTCGCGCGCCGGCCTCATCGCCGCCCGTGAACGCGATGCGCGCCACAAGCGGATGCTCGACCAGGGGTGCTCCGACCTCCGTGCCGAAGCCGGTGACGAGATTCACGACTCCCGGCGGGAAGCCCGCTTCCTCAACCAAGCGCATTAGGTGAAGAAATGATGCCGACGTGTACTCAGAGGGCTTGATGACGATTGTGTTTCCAGCCGCTAGCGCAGGACCCATCTTCCATGCGGTTAGGTTCAGCGGCGAGTTCCATGGCGTGATCGCAACGACAACGCCGAGCGGCTCCAACCGCGTGTAATTGAGGATGTTGGGTTTGTCGGAAGGAATCGTCGCTCCCTGGACCTTGTCAGCGAGGCCACCGAAATACCGGAAATACGCACCCATATAGCGGATCTGTCCGGTCACCTCGGAGGCGAGCTTGCCGTTGTCGCGCATCTCAATCTCGGCGATGGCGACCGCGTCCCTCTCCACCAGATCCGCCAGGCGTAGCAGCAGATTTCCGCGCTGGGTCGCGGTCATCCGCGACCAAGGACCGGTCTCGAATGCAGCGTGCGCCGCCTCTACGGCTGCGATCGCATCGACCTCCCGCCCACGTGCGATCATTGCCCAGCTCTGGCCGCTAAACGGGTCTTCCGTCGTGAACCAGCCGCCATCCGCGGCGGCGCGGTACTCGCCGCCAATGACCAATGGGTAGTAGGGCAAGCCGTCTGGTCCCTGTTGCGGCCAGGCGTTCGCATCGTTGAGAGTAAGAGAGGTCTCGGGCATAACGGTCTCCGCTAATGATTGATGCGAGCCTCTAGTCACGTCCGGAACGTGATAGGGACTTGGCTTTGTGGGCGGCAGCTCGATATGCCTGGATGCGCTCCTTCAGGCCCGGCCTGGCTGCCGAGCGCACCAAGGCAGCGAGATCCGCATCTGGGTCACTGCGTCGCGTGCGAGCGTGCAAGGCAAGAACGGTCTGTGGCTCAAGTCGCCGGGCCGCGGCGCCAGCCGCGTCAACCGCTTCACTGATCCCGGCCTCTTCCAACACGGCCGTAGCCAACCCGAGGCGCAGTGCGTCACTTGCCGGCGTCACGGCCCCTGATAGGAGGAGGCGACGGGTTGCATCATCTCCGATTCGTGCCGCCAATCGGGCTGTCCCGAGCACGAGCCCGAAGGAAGGTCCTGGAAAGGAGAAGCTCGATCCCTCTACTGCGACCCGGTAATCACACGCCACGAAGAGGTCCGCCCCAGCCCCAAATGTCCGCCCAACGGCCACAGCCATGGTGCTTACCGGGCAGGAATGTAGCCTCTGCAAAAGTAGCTCGATCCGTATAACGCGGAGGGCCAGATCGCCATCCGATGCAGTGTCGAGGTCATCGAGAGACAGGCCGGTGCAGAAATTCCGGCCCCTTCCTCGCAGGATGATCAGCCGGGCGCTCCGCGCCAGCGCAACATCAACCGCCTCGTGCAAACGCTCGACCATCGCAGCATCGAGGGCGTTCCCGCGTTCTGGACGGTCGAGCCAGATGATCGTTGTGTCGTCGCGGGCCTCTACTTGGACGGGGTCGCTCATCGTCTGCATCCTCCGTTGCGAGCATCAACCTGCGGCGCGGGGGATTGCGCCGGCCAGTTGGACCGATGCGCGCTCAAGCACTCGGTCGACGAAGACCTCCGCCATGCCGGTATACCCACTTGGATCGAGCATGTTGTCGATTTCAGCGGGTTGGAGCTGTTGCCCGATCAATGGATGGGCGAGGAGGGCATCCTTAAGCGGCGTGCCCTCCTCGAAGGCCGTCATGCATAGCTCGTAGACCATTTCGTGGGCCTCCTGCTTCCCGAACCGCCCGCTGAGAGCGAACATGACGGGTTCCGACATCAGCAGGCCCTTCTGAATGTCTAGGTTCCGGCGCATGTTGTCTGGACGGACCGTGAGGCCACGCATGACAGCCGCGGTCTTGCGAACTGCGGCATCGACCATGCAGCAGGTTCGGCCGAGGAACTCACGTTCCATCTGCAACACGATCTTATCGCGCTCGTGGTCTGCCAGCATCGTCTCGATCCCCAGTCCGGCGGAAGCGCGAACCACGCGCGCCAGGGCCACTATCCCCTCGCACGCCGGGGGGTTCCGCTTATGCGGCATGGTGCTGCTGCCTACCTTGCCAGGGGAAAACGGCTCCTCCAGCTCCGCCAACTCGGTCTTTTGCAGGCTGTAAACCTCGTGTGCGATCTTGCCGAGCGTCGATGCCGTGATGGCAAATGTGCACATCAGTTCGGCGACGCTGTCTCGGGATGTGTGCCAGGTGATTACCGGTAGATTCAGGCCCAGTTCCTCCATCAAACCCCGCTGCACGGCGTCGCCCTGGTCGCCGAGGGCCGCAAGCGTTCCGACGGCGCCGGAGAACTGCCCGATAAGCACGCGAGGCCGCATCTGCTGCAGCCGGTCGAGGTTCCGCTGAATTTCGGCGGCCCAGCCGGCTGCCTTGAAGCCGAATGTGATCGGTAGAGCCTGCTGGCCGTGGCTTCGCCCGGCCATCACCGTGGACCGATGCCGATCCGCAAGCGTGCAAACATGACCGAGGAGGAGCTTCATTCCCGTCTCGATCTCGTCGAGGATCTCCCGAACCTGCATCACAGTGCCGGTGTCCATGATGTCTTGCGTCGTTGCGCCCCAATGGACGTATTCGCCAGCGTTGCCGCTACACAAAGCTTGAATAGCGCGCAGCAGCGGCACGATCGGGTGACTGGTGCGGTCCATTTCGCGCTTCATGGAGGCGAGATCGAGAAGCTCGACTCTTGCTACTCGCTCAATCTCCATCGCAGCTTCGACGGGAATGATGCCGAGCCGTCCTTGAACTCGCGCGAGTGCTGCTTCGATATCAAGCCATTTCTGGACAGTGTTCGCGTCACTGAAAATACGGCGTGAGACTTCGGTGCTGAACTGGTCGCGGAACAGCTCGCTATCAATCACATAACTACCCATGAAGATGGTTTCCTCTAGGCTTGGCCCTATCGACCATTATTTTTGAATGCAGATTCAAGCCATCTCACGCGAGCGGTCCCAAATGTTAGGGACGGTTTCGCTGGAATATCCAGAGATGAAGGGCTTAACTTGGCCTGTAGGCTCATAGATGTGTCGCCGGACTGCTCCGATATTCCCGCCGTACAAATGGATGCTGATCGATACCTGATCCGCAAACGCATTGACGACTTGATGGATGTCGCCGATCTCCGGGGCAACGGCATCGATGTCGCCGGGCTCCAGCCTGACTGGCTCTCCGGCGACTTCGAGTGCGCCGGACGGCATGCGGGTGAATGGTGTCGAAATTTCCGCGCCCCGCAGCATGCCGATCAGTCCCCAGACCGTGTGGTCGTGAATCGGTGTCTTCTGTCCAGGACCCCAAACGAAACTCACCAGCGAGAAGCGCTCTGCCGGATCGCAGTGAAGCAAGTACTGGCGATAAAATTGCGGGTGAGGAACCGCGCAGTCGTCGGGCAGCCAGTCGTCCACCGCGATTAGTTCGGCCAGGAGTGGCCGGGCAGCCTGCATCAACTGGGGCCCGGCAGGCACGCGACCGTCGAGATCCGTCATTGCGCTCACGAAGTCACGTAGCTTCTTGATCGTCATGCTCACGCCTCATTTTCTTCAATGCCAAGTTCCGACAGAACCATGCTGGTATGTTCACCGAGTGCGGGGGGACCGGAGCGGACCGGCAAGGAGACGCCGTCTACGACAATTGGCGAGCCGAAGGTTTGGGTACGGCCGCCCCCAGGCAGTTTGATTTCCTGAACCCACCCCATATGCTTTACCTGGGGGTCGTTCAGCGCCTGTGCGTAAGTGTTGATGGGCCCGCTTGGCACCCCCGCGGCGGCGAATGCGGCGAGTAAGTCGTCGACGTTGCGGGTGGCAATCGCAGGCTCCAGTGCTTCTGACAACGCGGCCTGGTTGCGGGCACGCAGAGCGGTGGTCAAGAATCGCGGGTCCTGTTCGAGATCAGGAACGCCGAGCACCTGGCACGCTGCTCGCCAAAGACGGTCGTTGCCCGCAGCCATCACAAAATGCCCATTCAGCGCCGCGAAAGCTTGATAGGGGGCGTTTCGGGGGTGCGCCGAGCCGAGGGCCTTGGGACTATGTCCCGTGCCGAAAAACTCACTGGTCTGAAGTGCTGCGATGCCGAGGGTCGAGCCGAGCATAGAGATGTCCACGGCCCGTCCCATCCCGGTGGCCCTAACCTCGTGCAGCAGGCTTGAAATTGCGAACGCAGCGTACAAGCCAGTCGAGAAGTCGGAGACCGGAACGCCACATTTCACGGGCGGGCCGTCCGAAGATCCGGTAACGCTCATTACGCCGCCGACGGCTTGGATCGTCAGATCGAAGCCACCTTCGGCGCGGCGTGGCCCGCTCTGTCCGAAGGCGGAAATGGAACAATACAGAAGAGAGGGATGGATCGAGTGGAGTTCCTTGGAGCCAAGCCCCAGCCGCTCCATGACGCCAGGACGATTGTTCTCCAGTAAGACATCGGCAGTACGTACCAGTCGCAATGCTGCATCACGCCCAAATCCGGTCTTCAGATCCAGCACCACTGATCGTTTATTTCGGTTGACGGCGGCGAAGTTCTCACTGTCTTCGCCTCGATGCGGTGGCCATCCGCGCATTGAGTCACCAGTCGGGCTCTCGACCTTGATGACGTCTGCGCCCATATCGGCAAGTAACATTCCGCAGAACGGACCCGCTGCGACCTGACAGAACTCAATTACCCGAACATCTCGAAGCGGGTGGGTCATCGATTTGACTCCAAAGTCACTAGTCGGCTCGCGGCATATCCCATGAGCGCCGATGCCTCTCGCCCGGCGTTTTGCACCAGCGGCACAAAGCGTTCCGATGCAGTCGGACCGAACCGGTCGGCTGGGCCTGAAAGTCCAAGCGCGGCCACGACCCGTCCCTCTGCATCGAGAACTGGGGACGCAATTCCCCACACCTGATCGCGCCACTCGCCGCGATTGAATGCGATCCCTGATTCCCGAACCCCGGAGAGCTCGCGAGCGAGTTGATCCGGTTCTGTGATCGTGCTGCTGGTGAAGGGATGGAGGTGCTGCGCGATACGCCGGATCACGTCGTCGTCTTGGTATGCAAGGAGTGCCTTGCCGGTTGCCACGGCATAGGCAGGAGCACGACCGCCTATACGACTATAGGCTCTTACAGGCTGCGGGCTCTCGACCTTGTCGATGTAGACAACCTGTCCCCCGTCGAGGACGGAGAGGTGAACCGTTTCCTGTGTTTCTTGCGCGATTCCCGCAAGCACAGGGGCCAGGATTGATTTGACATCCAGGCGGGCGCTGACGAGCCCGCCGAGGGTCCATAGTCGCAGGGTGGCGACGTAGCGGCCCTGGTTGACCGAAACATAGCCACAATCGACCAAGGTCTGAAGCGTGCGATGGACGTTGCTGGGCATCCAGCCCAGCGCCCGAGCAAGCTTCGTGACGCCATCGAGCTCGGGCTGCACGATCAAGAGTTCGAGGAGGGCGAGGCCCTTGGCAAGGGTTTTGTCTGTCATTCCATTATTCAGAATATCATTCTACGACTGATATTCCATGGTCCGCAGATTTCTGTCAACGAAATTGTATTATGGTAATACAATTTTGAGAGTGTTGGATGAGGTGATCGACTAGCTGGCGTGGTAATTAGGCGGCATCACTTGGAGAAAGCGCCGGAATCGTGGACACAAAACAGGATATTTTGGTCGAGCGGCCTTCATCGCTGCGCGATCAGGTCGTGACCAATCTTCGACAGGCGATTGCGACGAGGATGTTCGCCCCGGGCGAGCGTCTCGTGGAGCGCCGCATGTGCGAGATGCTGGGTGTTAGCCGAACCCTCGTCCGCGAGGCCTTAAGGCAGCTAGAAGCGGAAGGATGGGTGCGAATTCTGCCCTATCGTGGACCCGTCGTTGCAACCATGACGCCAGGCGAGGTTCGGGAACTATACGAGGTCCGAGCAGCGCTTGAAGGCATGGCGGCGCTCCGCGCGGCGGAGCGCGCGACGGATGACGAGCTGGAACAGTTGACGGAGGTCGTCCGAACGATCAAGGCGGCTCAGCACCGCGGCGATCAGATTGTGCATCGGGAGCAAGTGCACGCCTTCTACGACCTCATGCGTGCGGCCGCGCGCAACGCCACCCTTCGCACGCAACTCGATGCAATGAGCACGCGCATGGCGTGGTTGCGCAGTCTGACCCTTGCGTCCCCAGAGCGTGCAACCGTTGCCGTGCGGGAGGAGGAACTACTTTTAGCTGCATTGAAAGCACGCGACGCAGAAGGGGCGAGGCGGTTGTGCGAGGAGCACATGCATGCGACGGGCGAAGCGGCCGTTGAGGCACTTTCGAAGGGCAGTCATGACGAAATAGCTTGAGCGCCCCTCCGGATTGTATTACGGTCTACCAAATTGGTTCGAAAGCGATGTCGGACCGCCGACCAAACGCACCTGCCATGAGGGGACAACGGATGACTGTTCGCCACGCCTGCTTCGCCGCAGCCCTCGCAATTTCGCTCCAATCGGGTTCAGCCTCGGCTGAGACGATCAAAGCAGCTTCGGATGTCGGGCTGCCGCCGTTTTCCATGACCGGCGACAATGGCGAGTACGAGGGTATGGACATCGACGTTGCCAAGGCTTTGTCGAATCAGCTCGGCGACAAGATTCAGGTCATCGATCAGCCCTGGTCTACTACTTACCCAGGGTTGAATTCCGGCAAGTTCGACATCGTGCTTTCCCCGGCCACCGTATCGGCTGAGCGGGCCAAGGCCATGCTTTTCGTCGAGCCTTATGGAGATGCGGTCTACGGCTTCCTTACGGCCAAGGCAGGCGCAAAGATCGACAAAGTCGAGGATCTCAAGGGCAAGACCATTGCCGTCAACAAGGGCAATCTCTTCGATCGCTGGCTTACGCAACGCCAGGCCGAGTTCGGTTTGACGATCAACCGCTTCGACAAGACAAGCGACGCTGCCGCCGCTGTCGCTTCAGGGCAGGCGGACGCGGCGATGATGTATGTCGCGGCGGCTGGCTGGCTCGCGAAGCAGAATACCGCTCTTACCCCTGCCGAGTTCGTCATCAATAATGGCGAGGTTTATGCTTACGCTGTTCGTCTTGGAGAAAATGCGCTCCGTGACCGACTCGACCGCGCGATGGAGTGCATCAAAAAAGACGGGACGCTTGCCGCTATCTACACGAAATGGACAGGATTGAAGCCGCTGGCTGACGGGGCAGTCGTGACGATCACGCCTGGTTACGGGGTAAAGGGCTTCGATAACTATGACCCTACCGCCCATGGCCTGACGTGCAAGTGAGCGTCGAAATGCTGGCGCCAAGCGCTGTGACGCAAATGTCTGGCCAGGCACCTGCTCAGGTCGTCCTCCGTCTGGATGGGCTCCACAAGTCTTTCGGCCCCTTGGTCGTCCTTCGTGGAATAGATCTCGCGGTTCGCGAAGGCGAGATGGTTTTCTTGATCGGCCCCTCCGGCAGTGGAAAAAGTACGCTGTTGCGGTGCTGCAACCGGCTGGAGGAGCCAACCAGCGGAGCGGTGCTCGTCGAGGGACGCGACATCCTTGGTCCGAAGGTCGATCTCAATCAGGTCCGCCGTCGGATCGGCATGGTCTTCCAATCGTTCAATCTCTATCCGCATATGACCGCGCGGCAGAATGTTACGCTCGCGCTTTGCAAGGTCGCCCGCAAGTCGAAGGCGGAAGCCGACGTGATCGCGCGGCGGATGCTTGATCATGTCGGCCTCTCGGACCGGATCGATTACTATCCCCGCGCGCTCTCCGGCGGCCAGCAGCAGCGGGTCGCGATCGCCCGAACCCTCGCGCTCGAGCCGAGGATCGTACTGTTTGATGAGCCAACAAGTGCCTTGGATCCGGAGCTTGTGAACGGCGTGCTCGGCGTGATGCGAATGCTGCGGGACGAAGGCATGACGATGGTCGTCGTCAGCCATGAGATGCGCTTCGCGCGCGAGGCCGCTGATCGCATCGTCTTTATGGCTGATGGCGAGATTGTCGAGCAGGGAACGCCCGATGCGATCTTCGGTGCTCCCCGCCATCCCCGGCTGCGCGACTTCCTCTCCAGTCTGGGCACGGTCTGACCCGTGCAGACCTTCAGCTCGAATTTCCTGAACTGGGATGTCGTCCAGACCTACTTGCCAGACCTGCTGGCCGGGATGTGGGTGACGATCAGCCTCGCGGCCATCATCCTCTTCTGTGGTCTCCTGGGTGGCACCGGCCTGGCGCTCGTGCGAATGGCGCGACTCAGGCTGCTCAACGCCGTCATCATTGTCTTCGTCGATGTGGTTCGCGCACTCCCGCCATTGATGCTGATGGTAGTTGCCTACTTCGGTCTGCCTTATCTCGGCGTCCGGCTGACCGGATTCGCGGTCGCGTGCATCGTGCTGGCGAGCGTACTGGCGGCGTTTACCGAGGAGCTTCTATGGGCTGGCCTGTCAACTGTGTCTGTCGGCCAGTATGAGGCCGCGCGATCGACCGGACTGACCTTCCTGCAGATGATGGGTTCGGTCGTCCTGCCTCAGGCCTTTCGCCTGATACAGGCGCCTCTGGCCAGTCGCATCATCGCGACCACGAAGAATACGGCGCTGGCCTCAGTCGTCGCGGTCCCGGAACTCCTATCCCAAGCGAATACGGCGCAAGGATACTCCGGAAATGCGTCCCCTCTTACGGCGGCGTCGTTGGGATACCTCGTCATCTTGCTGCCGATGGTAGTGGCCGCCAGACGCCTTGAGCGAGCGCGAGGTGCCATATGAACGACTTTGCAGCGAACTTCTTCAACCTGCAGATCCTCGCCCGGGTATGGCCGTTGCTGCTTACAGGTCTGACGACAACAGTCCTTCTATCTATCGTGATTGTGCCGGCCGGGCTCACGATCGGGATGCTTGTGGCGCTTCTCCACTCTTTCCGGAGCTATGGTCTCCGCTGGGCCATGATCATTTATGTGGACTTGTTCCGCGCCTATCCGCCACTCGTTCTTCTCATCTACGTTTATTATGGGCTGCCCTTCTTCGGCATAGATACCGATGCTTTCTGGTCGGTGGTCTTGGCTCTGGTGCTGAATACCTCCGCCTACTTTGCGGAGGTATTTCGCGCCGGCATCGAGGGTATCCCTTCAGGACAAGTTCAGGCCGCGCGTGCGACGGGGTTGGGAGGGTTGCAGACGATGCGATACGTCGTTCTGCCGCAGGCCATCCGCAACATGCTGCCCGATCTGCTCAGCAACGGACTTGAGTCCGTAAAACTTACCTCCCTGGCCAGTGTGGTGACCCTTCCGGAGTTGCTGCGGGCTGCTCGGCTGGCTCAGGGCAATACGGTAAACGCCACGCCGCTGATCGCGGCGTCCCTCATGTATCTCGCTTTCCTCTGGCCGCTCGTGCGGCTGACCACTCGGCTCGAACGTCGCACGCTTTCCGCGCGCTGACCGGACTAGGATAATGGACAAAACAGCCAGGCTTTCCTTCGACATCGGCGGCACGTTCACCGATTTCGTTCTTGAAGATATGAGCAGCGGAGAACGCCGCTTCTGGAAGGTGCTCTCGACCCATCGCGACCCCGCCGGCGGCGTGCTCGAAGGCATCGACCATCTTTTGGCACAGGCTGGTATCGCGCCGGGACAGGTGGAAGTCCTGCTCCATGCGACCACCGTCGCCACCAACGCGATCCTTGAGCGTAAGGGAGCCAGGACGGCCCTGATCACCACGCGAGGCTTTCGCGACGTTCTGCTCATGGGTCGCCAGAAGCGGTATGATACGAACGACCTCCGCTTGGCAAAACCAGCCCCACTCATCGCCCGCCGAGATATTCTCGAGTTGGACGAACGGACCCTGGCCGACGGCACCATCAGGCTTGCCCCGACCACTGCGGCGCTTGATTCTCTTGCGGCTACGGTGGCGAAAGGCGGTTACCAGGCAGTGGCGATTTGCCTCCTCCACGCCTACGCCAATCCGGAACATGAAAAACTTATCGCGGCCGCGGTGCGCCGTGCGGCACCCGAACTGAGCGTCTGCCTGTCCAGCGAAGTCTCGCCAAAGCTGCGCGAATACGAGCGCACCAGCACCACCGTCGCGAACGCCTATGTGCAGCCGATCGTGACGCGCTACGTCACACGCCTGAGCGAGGCCCTCCATGGCCGCGGCATCCGGCCTGATCTGCTGGTCATGCAGTCCAATGGCGGCCTAGTTTCTCCCGCCCTAGCGTGCGCCACGCCGATTCGCATCGTGGAATCCGGACCGGCCGCGGGCGTTCTGATGTGCCGTGCCCTGGGCGAGCAGGAGGGTCTGCCCGACTTGCTCACGTTCGACATGGGCGGGACGACGGCAAAGCTCGGCGCTATCGACAAGGGCACGCCCGCGATGCTTCCGACCTTCGAGGTCGATCAGGTTCGATACGTCAAGGGAAGTGGCCTGCCACTCAATATCTCCGCCATCGAGATGCTCGAAATCGGGGCAGGCGGCGGTAGCATCGCGCGGACTGATCTTGGAACGATCGCAGTCGGCCCAAAGAGTGCCGGGTCAGAGCCTGGGCCGATCTGCTACGGGAATGGTGGGCTCCAGCCGACCGTGACCGATGCGAACCTTGTTCTTGGTTACCTCAATCCGCACTACTTCAACGGCGGTCGCATGACGCTCGATATCGAGAGTGCGCGGACCGGGATCGATTCTGTGATCGCGCAGGCGCTGGGCCTCTCAATTGCTGACGCCGCTTGGGGCATTCACCGCATGGCGACCGCGAATATGGAGCGCGCCCTTCGAATCGTCTCGGTCGAGCGGGGGCGCGACCCTCGGCGATATGCCTTGGTGGGGTTCGGGGGCGCGGGGCCATTGCATGCCGCTCGCCTCGCCAGACAGGTCGGCATCCCGACCGTTATCGTGCCGCGTGGCGCCGGCGTCGGCTCCGCGGTGGGCCTTTTGGAAGCCGAGCCCCGGCTTGAGCGCGCCATGACGCGCGTGACCCCCGCTGATGCTGGGCTGCGCGACGTAGCGCGATCGGTGATTGGCGCTATCGAGCAACAATTGCGGGCCGATGGCGGCCAGAACGCACATGAATGGGTCATCACGCGGACGGCAACGGCGCGGTACGCGGGACAAGGCCATGAGGTCCCGGTGCCACTTCCCGCGTTGGAGATGGGCGAGGCTGCGTTTGTCGCAGCTTTCGTCACAGGCTTTGGGCAGGCGTATCGGACCACCTATGGCTTCGATGATCCAGGCCGGGCCGTGGAGGTGATCGATTGGAACGTAGTTGCCGCCCGGCCGAGAGCCTCTAGGCCGGCAGCGACCCTACAGGTCCATAGGGGCATTGCGGCGGCGCAGCGGTGGCGGCCTGCCTACTTCCCTGAATGCGGCGGTTTCGTCGATTGCCCGATCCACGACCAGGACTCGCTGCAATCGGCTTCTGCGATCACGGGGCCCGCTATCATAGAGGACGTTGAGACGACCATCGTCCTGCTGCCTGCCGACAGCGCGCGGCTGACGGCGTCCGGCAACCTTCTGATCACCATCGGTGGAGGCGCGGCATGAACGACAACGTGCGCGAAAAGGATGTCTCCCTAAACCCACTTGATTTGTCGGTGATCTGGAGCACGTTGGTCTCGATCACGGAGGAGATGGGCACCACCTTGCGCAGCACCGCCTTCTCCGAAGCGGTCCGCGAGGCTGATGATTTCTCGACCGGTCTGTTCGACCGCCTTGGTCGCCTTATCGCACAAGGCAACTTCACGCCAGGACATCTCGGCTCCATGCCGTATGTCGTGGAGGCGGTCGAGCGGTTCTTTCCCCGCGGCACATTACTGGACGGCGATGCGGTAATCCTGAACGACAGTTGGATGGGCTCCGGACATTTCCCGGACATCTACATGATCGCACCAGTGTTCGTGGACGCGACCTTCGCCGGTTATGTCGTGAACATCGCCCATCATGTCGATATGGGGGGCGCCACCGCGGGATCTCAGCAAGTCATGGGGATCACCGAAGCCTTCCAGGAAGGCCTCCGCATACTGCCAGTGCGCGCGATCCGGGGCGGTGAATGGGACGAGGAGGTGCTACGGCTGGTACTCGGCAACGTACGCCTACCGGATATCGTTCGTGGTGACCTGGATGCCCAGCGCAATGCGAACGCAACCGGGGCGGCGCGTCTTGCCGAACTCGTCCGGAGCTTCGGCCCGGCGCTAATGGATGCTGCGTCAGATCAGATCCTCGACCGTTCGGAACAGCGGATGCGCGAGCTGATCCGGGCCATCCCTCCCGGTACCTACGCCTTCGATGATGTTTTAGAGTCATGCATTCAAGACGACCCGCTGGTTCGTGTGGCTGTGGACGTGACCGTGGCCGGCGATGAGGTAACCGTCGATTTCTCACGCAGCAGCGACCAAGTCGGCGCCGCGATCAACGCCTACATAAACTTCACTCGCGCGCACGGCTACTTCGCCATCAAGGTGTTCACTGATGCGCAACTGCCGCACAATGCTGGTGGTTTGAGGCCGATTAAGATCATCGCGCGCGAGGGGAGCTTCTTTAATCCGCGCTTCCCGGCCCCCAGCGGCGGCCGCGCCGCGATCCAGATTCGCATCTTCGAAGCGATCAACGGCGCGCTCGCACAAGCGTTGCCAGGGCGAGCGATGGCGGGATTCTCCCACTGGAGCAACCCGATCATCAGCGGAAGGCATCCGGGAACCGGTGGCCGGTTCATATACTACGATCTTGTCTTCGCCGGGTATGGCGCGCGGCAAGGGGCGGATGGCGCCGAAGGCCTGGCACCGGTCCTGAACTGCGCAAACATCCCGGTCGAGGTACACGAGACCTACAACCCGGTCCTGATCCATCGGATGGAGGCGATCCCGGACTCCGGCGGCACAGGCACCTTCCGTGGTGGCTGCGGCATGCGGAAGGACATCGAATTACTGGCTGAAGAAGCCGTCGTCACCCTCCTTGGGGATCGGCACCTGAAAGCGCCCTATGGGTTGTTCGGCGGCGGGGAGGGGCAGCGGGCGCAGACGGTCCTCAATCCAAACGGTGATGCCGAGGAACTGCAATCCAAGGAGACCCGGACCCTGCGCCGCGGCGATGTCGTTAGCCTTCGTCTGGCCGGAGCAGGCGGATATGGCCCAGCCAAATCCCGCGATATGGCCGCCGTCGCGGCTGACGTCGCTGACGGTTACGTCACGCCGCAAACTGCCCACGCAGTATACGGCTGGGCGACAATGGAGGACACACAATGAACCATTTCCGCCCCAACAGCATGCATGCACGCGATATCGCGGCGGTTCTCCACCCGCAGACCAACTTGCGTCGCCACGAGGAGACGGGGCCGTCGATCATCGAGGGCGGCGACGGAATCTGGGTCGTCGATGACTCGGGTAAACGCTACATGGAGGCGGCTTCGGCCCTTTGGTGCGCGTCGCTTGGGTTCAAAAGCGAACGCTTGGCCAAGGTTGCCTACGAGGCGATGCGGAATCTCGGCTATTATCAGATCTTCCGCCATGCTTCCCACCCGGCCGCGATCGAACTGTGCGAGCGCCTGCTGGAGATTTCTCCGGTGCCGATGTCGAAGGTGCTGCTGCAATGCTCTGGCTCGGAGGCGAACGACACGGCGATCAAGCTCGTCTGGTACCATTGGAACGCTCAAGGGAAGCCGGAGAAGCGCAAGATCATCAGCCGCATGGGCAGCTATCACGGTTCGACCTGTGCGACAGTGAGCCTAACCGGCAAGCCCGACTTCCACAAAGGGTTCGGCCTACCCTTCGATGGTTTCCTTTACACCGAATGCCCGCATTACTATCGCGACCGGTACGATGATGAAACCGAGGACGCGTTCTCATCGCGCATGGCGGAGGCGCTGGAAGAGTTGATCCTCCGAGAAGGGCCAGAGACGATCGCCGCTTTCTGGGCTGACCCTGTCCAGGGTGCAGCCGGCGCGCTACCGCCGCCCGCCGGGTATTTCGAGAAGGTGCAGGAGGTGTTGAGGCGCCATGAAATTCTGATGGTTGCCGACGAGGTGATCTGCGGCTTCGGTCGCACGGGCAGCATGTGGGGATGCCAGACATACGGGATCGTACCGGACATTATCTCCTGCGCGAAGGCGCTGTCGGCCGCCATGCAGCCGATCTCGGCGGTATTGATGAACGACCGTATTTACCAATCCATGCTGCTGCAGAGCGACCGGCTTGGGTCCTTCGTCCACGGCTTTACTTATGCCGGGCACCCTGTCGCGTCCGCGGTGGCGCTGGAGACATTGCGGATCTATGACGAAATGGATCTGGCGAACCACGTGAAGCGGCTCGAACCGCACTTCCTGCGCGCGTTCGCGGCCCTCACCGATCATGACCTGGTTGGCGACTTCTCGGGAGTAGGGCTGATTGGCGGGATCGAACTCGTCAAGGACAAGGAACTCCGAACGCTACATTCCGGGGCAGTCGGGTTAATGGTCGAGCGGCACGCCCGCGAGCGCGGCGTGATCCTTCGGGTCGTGGGCAACCGGCTGGCCTTGTCACCCCCGCTCATCATCACGATCGACGAAATCAACGAGATGGCTTCCCGGATCCGCGCCGCCCTCGACGATACGCAGGCGGAGCTGCTGGAGACGAGCGCCGGAGGAGTGATTTGATGGACGGCATGAACCACGGGCGTGCCATGACGGAGGCCGAGTGGCAGGTCCGCTGCGACCTTGCCGCGCTCTATAGGCTGGTTGCCAAGCACGGGATGACGGACCTGATCTATACCCACATCAGCGCCCGCGTTCCGGGTACGGACGACCAGTTTCTGATCAACCACTACGGCGTTGCGTTCGATGAGATGAGGGCCTCCGACCTTGTGAAGATCGACGCAGAGGCAAATCCCGTGGACGAGGCAGACCATGGTAAGCAGGTCAACGCGGCGGGTTTCACCATTCACTCCGCCGTGCATAGTGCCCGCCATGACCTGGCCTGCGTCATCCATACCCATACTCAAGCAGGGATCGCGGTATCCTGTCAGGAAGAGGGCTTGCTGCCCATAAGTCAGCACGCGCTGAAATTCTATGGCCACCTTGGCTACCATGGCTATGAAGGCATCGCGCTCGACCTCAATGAACGGGAAAGCATCGTGCAGGATCTCGGACCTCACCGGGCCCTGATCCTGCGGAACCACGGTCTGCTGGCTGCCGGCCGGACTATCGCGGAGGCGTTCGACCACATCTACTTCCTTGAGCGCGCCTGCCAGGCCCAGATCGCCGCCCAGGCTGGCGGCTGCCGTCTGGTTTGGCCACCGGAGGCGGTCCGCCAGCGTACCGCGGCGCAGTTCAACCAAGAGGCGGGTGTGCCCTTTTATGTCGAACTCGCCTGGGCGGCTGAGTTGCGCCGTCTACCGGGTGGTGCCGAAGCGCATTGCTGTTAACCAAGATGTGCTGTCGCTCCTGGGATCGGGTGGTGCTCATCATGCGGCGGAACACCCAATGCAGTAGAAACAAGCAAAGGCCACCTTGGCGACCACTATCGAGACGGCCAGCGCATTGGCCCCACGCGTCGCTTATGGCCGTTGGTCGGCCAGAACGGTGGTTCGCCTCTTCTCGTTCTGTGAGACCGGTGCGGTACTAACCTCAATATCGGTTTATACCGCGGGTGTGATGGCGGAGGCCTGAATTTCATCGGGACGCCGCAGATCTGGGCAGTTTTTCGAACCCTCCGTGTCTACGGCAGGCCGTCTGTGCTCTCCATTCTCCCGACGCGGTGAGAACAAAATCGGTCATGGAACGCAAGATTCTCTGGGGGCATTGATTCGATAGTCTGATCAATTGACATAACGTTCAATATTACAAGAATATTTGAAATTGTACTTTCAATATTCTGAAATATAGAATGCTGGGTAAATCAAATGAACGTTCTCCAAGAATCTCGGGATAAAATCAAATCTCCGCTAACCGCCCTTTTGGCATCTCGAGCATCTGGTATTTCTTTCGAACGATTGCCTCCAGATGTCGTCACGCGGGCTAAACATTCGATTCTCGACTGGATTGCGGTAACGCTAGCGGGGTGGTCGGATCCGCTCGTTAGGACGCTTGTTGCGCAGAGTGAGGAGGAAGGCGCCCGCCCGGCGGCTACGATGCTCGGTGAACGTCGCAAGACGAGTGTTTCTCAAGCTGCCCTAATTAACGGGGCGGCATCCCACGCGCTGGACTTCGATGACGTTCATCTTCCATCACGGGTGCATCCGTCGGCCCCCGTGTTACCCGGTGCTTTGGCCCTGTGCGAGCGGCACAGTCTTGGCGGTGAAGCACTTATCTTAGCCTTCATCTCAGGGGTCGAGACACAGAGCAACCTCGCCGTGGTGATGGGAGACGATCACTATCGAAGGGGTTGGCACAACACCGCCACGCTCGGGGCGTTTGGCGCGACAGCGGCGGCCGGACGACTTCTTGGCTTATCAAGCCAAGAGTTGCAGATGGCATTTGGTATTGTCGCGACCCAGGCTGCAGGTTTGCGCGCCGCATTCGGCAGCATGTGCAAACCGTTTCAGGTCGGGCGGGCGGCGGTCAACGGCGTCCTGGCAGCATCACTGGCCAAAGCGGGCTTCACCAGCCGAGCCGACATTTTGGAGTGTTCCGAAGGGTTTGTTGAAGTGGAAGGCCCAGCGGCGGCTGACCGTCCTGGCCTCGTTGCTTCCACCGAGGTATGGACGACCGACCTCTTCCACACTCGCTCGATCATCCTCAAGTTCCACGCGTCCTGTTATGGCACACATGCGCCAATCGAAGCCGCACTCCACCTCTCTTTAATAATGGGTTCCCGGTCGCCACGATCTGTGCGGGTCATGATCGAGCCGCAATATCTGTCCGTCTGCAACATCGAGACGCCGTGTAATCCGCTAGAAGCGAAATTCTCGCTCAAACATACGATCGCTCTCGCACTGATGGGGCAGGATCTTTCGAGAGATTCAGCCTTTAGTATCGAGGCTATCACGAACCCGACGGTTGCCGACTTGCGAGAGCGCATAGCTGTGTTTGCTGAAGGCTCGATGCCGCGGGCCTGCGCAAGGGTGGAGGTAACCACATCGGATGGCTCCGTACATATGGTCGAAATCGACTCTAGCAAGCCGGAGCAGAACCTAGCTGTTCAGGGCCGACGGGTAGAAGACAAATTCCGTGCCTTATGCTCGACGCATCTCTCGGTATCTCAGCTTGAAGCAGTGATCGACACCTGCCGGAACCTGGAGCAACTCGAGCGCGTGCAAGTGCTCATAGATCTTTTGTCCGAGCGGCGCGAGGGGTGACCAGATGATTCGTTTAGGCGGGCGCATCGCCTTTTCCTTTTCATCGGCTGTAGTCCCGATCATCGCACCCCCTAATGTGGCGTTCGCTCTACGCAGAGTCTGGGTCGGGCTCTGCGGTTGTGGAAATCGAAATTGCGCTAAAGGAATTTCCTGATGAGCACTCACAGCCGACCGCGACGCCGATTTACGGCGGGACATTGGGGAACATATGAAGCCGTGAATTGCCCCCGCGGACCGGTGCTGAAGAGTTTCGATCTTGATCCGGACCCCTCACCGATTGGGCTGCATGTACTTTCGCCGGAAGTTGCAAAGACCCGTGTAACCCGCCCTGCCGTTCGAAAAGGCTGGCTCGATCATGGGCCAGGTGCCCACACCAAGGGCCGCGGTCGCGAACCCTTCGTCGAAGTAGACTGGGAAACGGCCTTCGACTTGGTAAGTGACGAACTTGATCGCGTCCGTCGCACATATGGAAATGAGGCCATCTTCGGAGGCTCCTATGGCTGGGCATCCGCGGGGCGATTTCACCATGCCAACAGTCAGGTTCATCGGTTCCTCAATACGATTGGTGGGTATGTTTCCCACCGCGACAGCTATTCGCTGGGCGCGGCACGCGTGCTGTTGCCTCATATCGTTGGACCTATCCACCATCTCTTTGAGACCCATAATAGTTGGGATGATCTGGCCGCGAACTGTGATCTCTTCCTCACGTTTGGCGGCGTACCGGCCAAGAATGCACAGATCAGCCAAGCCGCCGTCGGACGCCATCGAGTTCGGGCTGGCTTGCGGCAAATGGCGGGGGCCGGCGTCGAGTTTGTAAATGTTTCGCCTATGGCCGGAAATCTTGAGACCGGCGGCCCGATCGACTGGATACCAATCCGCCCCGGTGGAGATACCGCTTTTATGCTGGGCCTTGCCCATGAAATTCATAGACGAGGCGAGTATGATTTAGCTTTCTTGGAGCGCTACTGCGTTGGCTGGCAGCACTTTGAAGACTATCTTCTCGGAAAGAACGACGGTGAGGCGAAAGATTGTGACTGGGCCGCACCGCTTTGCAACGTTCCTGCTGACCGTATTCGAGATCTAGCCGCTCGAATGTCAGGCAAACGCGTCATGATCAATGTCGCGTGGGGACTACAGCGCGCCCAGCACGGAGAGCAGCCGTTTTGGATGGTCGTGACGCTGGCGTCCATGCTGGGTCAAGTCGGAACCCCGGGTGGCGGCTTTGGTCTCGGTTATGGCTGCGAGAATATTGTCGGAACGCGCCACATCCTCTTGCGTGGGTCCTCCCTTCCGCAAGGCGAAAATTCTGTCAAAACGTTCATTCCGGTAGCGCGTATTGCCGACATGCTGCTGAACCCGGGTGTTGGATATCGATACAACGGCGGACATTACAAATATCCCGACATCAGGCTGGTCTATTGGGCGGGCGGCAATCCGTATCATCATCACCAGGACCTTAATCGCTTCGAAAGAGCTTGGCAGAAGCCGGAGACGATTGTGGTTCATGAACAGGTCTGGACACCTACGGCTAAGCGCGCCGATATCGTGTTGCCGGCGACGATGACTCATGAGCGGGACGATATCGTGTACGGCACGGGCGAGGGCGTATTGATCGCAGCGCGGACTATCGTATCCCCCCACGGCGAGGCACGCAGCGACTATGATATCTTTAGCGGTATCGCGGAGCGCATGGGGGTCGGACAGGAGTTCACCGAAGGTCGAAGCGCGGACGAGTGGCTGAGGCACCTGTATGATCTGATGCGTCAGCGATGGAGTAGCGACGGTGTTACCCTGCCCGGCTACGAAGATTTCGTCGAGGAAGGCCTTATCGACCTGTCCGCTTACGATCCGGACCCGAAGCCAATGTTGTCGGATTTCCGTTCAGATCCCTTGCGAAATCCGCTGCCAACGAGATCGGGTAAGATCGAAATCTACTGCGAGACGATAGCGGCGATGAACCTGCCCGATTGCAAGGGGCACCCAACTTGGATGGCCCCGGGCGAGTGGCTCGGCTCAAATGGCCGACTGCCCTATCCATTGCATTTGATTTCCGATCAACCGGAACGCCGGCTCCATAGCCAGCTCGACGCGTCGCCACATAGCCTCGCCGGCAAAATAGGGGGCCGCGAGCCCGTCGCGATGAACCCCAGCGATGCAGGTCGGCGAGGTCTTTCACACGGAGATATTGTCGAGATCTTTAACCCGCGCGGTCGCTGTCTGGCTGGTCTTGTAATCGACCCCCAACTCGCCGAAGGCATTGTGCGGCTTTCCACGGGAGGGTGGTACGATCCCTGTCCCGAGACCGGTATCGAACGACACGGCAATCCGAACGTGCTTACGGCGGACGTTCCGTCATCCGAGTTGAGCCAAGGGTGCGCGGCTCATTCCTGCTTGGTGGATGTGCGGAAGGCGGAGAGGCACCTCACTCCGCAACCATTTCTCAAGCCGGCAATCTTTTGATTTCGGTGGGAGGCTAAGTGCAATAACGCCGGTCGCTCGTGCCGTGCAATTCGATCTCACGCAACTGCGCTACGCGGTCGCGGCCTCAGACTATGGGAGCTTCAGACGGGCGGCCGAGGCGCTGAACCTCAAGCAATCCACGCTCAGCCGGCGCATCCTGCTGATGGAGCAACGGCTGGGCGTCATTCTCTTCGAACGGACCCGTTCGGGTGTTCGGCCGACCCCTGCCGGTACCGAATTCCTGCGCGGCGCGCGTCATCTGATCGAGCAGGCCGCAGGTATCGCGGAAACGGCCAAGGCGGTCGGCCGCGGCGAAGCCGGCTGGATGACGATCGGTTGCTACACTTCGCTTTCGGCCGGCAATCTGCGGGCCACCCTGATCGATTATCGGCTCCGCTTCCCTGCGGTGAAGCTACGCATCGTCCACGATTCGCGCGAGCGGCTGCTGACCGGCATCACCAATGGGGCGATCGACGCCGCCATCATCACCGGCGAACGCTCCATCCAGGACGGCACGGCCATGGGCCTGTGGAGCGAGCACATCCTGGTCGCCCTGCCGGAAGCCCACCCTCTTGCCGACAGGGATGTGGTCTTCTGGTCGGACCTGAAGGACCAAACCTTCCTGATCGCACGCCATGATCCAGGCCCCGACTTCCATGATGTCCTGGTGGCGAAGCTGGGGGCGCCTGGCGATCGGCCGGAGGTCGAGGAGCATGACGTCGGCATCGAGGCGATCAAGAGCCTGGTCGGCGCAGGGTTCGGCGTCAGCCTGGTGTGCGACGCCTGCGCGGGTGCCAACTATGCCGGCGTCGTCTACCGGGAGGCGCGCGACGGCAACGGACCGTCCCGCATCGGCTACACGGCGCATTGGTCCAAGCACAACGCCAATCCGGCGCTGCAATCCTTCCTCAAGCTCCTGAGCGAGCGTTATCCGCCGTTGCGGGCGGGCGAACGAGGTCCGGACCCGACTTCCTGACGTCTGGCCTTGGCGAAAGCCCGGTCCGTCGCCATGAAGCGTGCCAGCATGGGCGCGATCAACTTCACCGGCTCGATCGGCTGGCCGGCCTCCCGGCCCAGCACCTCGGCATAGGCGGCAAGATCCCGATGTACGGTCGCCGGCAGTTCGACGGCGAGTTTGACCGGCCTGTCATCGGCAATGGCGGCGAGCTTCAACTTGGTCATGATGTTCAGTCCTGGTAGGGCGCCAGCACGAGGTCGCGGTTGACGATCACGCGCACGGGAAAGCCGGGACGGATGGTCAGAGTCGGCTGGACGTTGAGATTTCGCTCGACGATCTGCTGACCGGTCTGGCTGAAGCTGTTGGACGCGCCGCTTCGGATTGCCTGAGCCAGGTTGTTTTCGCTGTTGCCGCCGCTGGTCCCCGCCTCCGACCCGACGCTCAGGAGCGTTGACAGCAAGGCCGCCTTGAACAGCGTGCCCCAATGGTTATCGACATCGTCCTCAAGCCCGGAATAGCCCTCGGTATCGGCACCGGGCTGACGTTCCAGTACGATCGACTCTCCGTCGGGCAGGATGAGGCGGTTCCACACCAGTTGAACCCGGCTCTGGGCGAAGGCGACCTGGCTGTCATATTGGCCGACCAATTTTGCGCCCTGGGGAATTAAGAGGTAACGCCCGCTCGGGCTGTCATAGATGTTCTCGGTCACCTGGGCCGTTACCAGGCCTGGGAGATCGGAGCGGATGCCGGTCACCAGCGCGGCAGAAATCACCGACCCCGCCTGAAGCACATAGGGCGACGCGGGCTTCGCGAGCCGGTCGGGACTCACGGTGCGTCGATCGACCGGGCCGTTCAGGAAGGCGAGCTTCTGATCTTGCATGTTCTGGATGCTGGTCGGATCGCTCGACGGACTGCCCTGTGCCCCGATCGCGCCCGGTGTTGTGGCCGCGGCCCCGCCGGTGGGAGCGGCGACATTTTCCAGGCGTGCCGAGGCCATGCCGATGAAGAGATGACTGGTGCGTGCCGACTCACTCTCCTGCGCCAGTCGCTGCCGCTCGGCATCGGCCGGGTTCTGGCCCGCCGGCCCCGGCCCCTGACCCTGGGCGTTCAGGATCGGGCGGCCGAGGTCGCCGGGCAGCGGCGGCCCCAGTTGCGGGACGGTTCGCGGCAGGCCGGTGTAGTCATGCGGCAGATTGCCGAGCCCCTCGGCGACGTTGCGGCTGTCCGTGTTGTAAAGCTCGGTCGGCTGGGTGCCGCGGTTCGATTGGAGCGCCCAGAATCCCAGCCCGAACACCGCCGTCGCCGCCGTCGCACCAACGCCGATCAGCACCTTGCGCGACAGGCGCGTGACCCTCGGCCGATCCGGCCGCAGCCGCAGCTCGGCGGCCACATCCGGCGGGCTTTCTGAACGCTCGTCGCTCACTGCGGCCTCCCGTCCGTGCGGACGATCCGGATACGCTGCTCGGAATCCTTATCGCCCATGCGCAATTCGGCGGCGGCAAAGAGCCGGTCGACGATCATGTGGTTGCCGCGCACGCGGTAGTTCACCAGATCGGAGCTGTCGCCGCTGGGGCCGATGACGAACAGCGGCGGCATCTCGCCCTGGCCGATGCCGGCCGGGAACTCGATGAACACCTGGCGGCCATCGTCGAAGGCACGCAGCGGCCGCCAGGGCGGATTGTCGCCCTCGATCCGGTAGCGGAAATTGAGATCGGCGACATCGATGCCGCTGGCGATCGGCGCGGCACTGTCGGCCGCCGCATTCTGCCGGCGCAGCGCGATCAACTGATCCTGCGGATATTGCCAGGACAGCGAGGCCATATATGTCTTCTCGGTCGAGCGCAGCTCAAGGTGATAGGTGCGCCGGTCGGTATCGATGACGAGATTCGTCGT
>Ga0116226_10001102_pt1 | contig 23461 bp, 25 predicted proteins | sample S1TSphfallax_FD_89692 | JGI IMG/M metagenome (GOLD analysis project Ga0116226, IMG submission 89692) | Host-associated microbial communities from peat moss isolated from Minnesota, USA - S1T2_Fa - Sphagnum fallax MG | ecosystem: Host-associated > Plants > Peat moss > Unclassified | place: USA... | reverse complement strand
TCTGGATCGCCGGCCGCCGAGATTTCGACCTCGGCGGTCATGCCGAGACTGCCCGAAATCGTGGTGGTGAACGAGCGAACGACGCGATGACGCAGCACGCTCTCCAGCAGTGCCGCGGCATCGCCCTGCGGCGAATCCAGCCAGCGCCCGAGCTTCTCGCCAAGCACCGCTTCGGCGGTCGGCGCCTGCACCAGATCGAGAAAGGCGCGGTTGGCGTAGCGGATCGCCCCACCGAAATCAGTCACCAGCAGCCCGTCCGGCAGCCGGTCCAGCAGGTCCTCCAGCGACGCCGCGGGACCCGCGGCACTGCGGCGAGAACCGCTGCCCGGTGTCAGCTGCAACAGGAACACATCATCGGGTGTGGACTCCTGCGCCGTCGGCGCGACCCGGCTCCTGGTCAGCGATGCGCGTACAATCCACGGCATCTGCTCGCGCCCGACATGCACCAGCATACCCGGCGCGCGACCTTGCTCGCGCACCCGCTCCAGCATCGCCACCACCTGTGGCCGGTCGGCCGGCGCCACCTGGCTGAGGAAATTGCGATCGGGATCGAGGCCGGGCACGCGGGTCACCGCGGCATTGGATTCCACCACCGCATGGTCGGTGCCACGGATCAGCAGCACCGGCTCGGTGCTCGCCTCGAACAGCAGGCGGTACAGGGTCTGCACCTCCCGCAATCGCCAGCTATCCTGTTCGCGCGCGCGCTGGGCGGCCAACAGGCTGGCCTGCAAACTCGCCACCGTCTGCAGGTTCTTGCCCACCGCCAGCAATCCCGCCCGGCCGCCCAGGCGCACCGTGGTGTATTCGATCGGCACTTCGAGCCCGCTGGGAAACAGCTGGGTGACCTTGCGCACATCCGAAACACCGGAATGGCGCGCCGTCGCGATCATGCCGCGGATATCGTCGATCCCGTCGCGCCCGACCGTATCGCTCCAGGGGCGGCCGAGCCACCCGTCGAAACCCTCGGGGGACAACACGTTCGACAGGCTGGCGGTTCGCACGACTCCGTCGAGATCGAGGCCAAGCACAACGTCGGGTGGGGATATGCTGATGTTGCTCAAGGATACCTCGGCGCCCACGGCCCCACGAAAGTGGGAAAAACCCGTGACAAGCGTCTGTTACCATCTAACAACCACGGATCGCATGCCGCAACAACGATCGGTGCGGCGCCCTCCTTTGTCTCCCGGAGCGGCTATTCAGCCGGCACCGCGATCAGCGCATCGTCGGGCACCGCGCCCAGCTTGCCATCCAGCGCCAGCCGCAGCATGTCGCGGTCAAGCTCGCCTTCCATGCGCGCCATCACGATGGTGGCGACGGCATTGCCGATCATGTTCACCAGCGCGCGCGCCTCGCTCATGAAGCGGTCGATGCCGAGGATCAACCCCATGCCGGCCAGCGGAATGCTCGGCACCACGCCCAGCGTGGCGACCAGGGCGATGAAGCCGGCACCGGTCACCCCGCTGGCACCTTTCGAGGTCAGCACGGCCACCCCGAACAAGGCCGCCTGTTGCGTCCAGGTCAGATCGGTGTTGGTGGCCTGCGCCACGAACAAGGCCGCGAGCGTCATATAGATGCTGGTGCCATCGGTGTTGAACACATAGCCGGTGGGCACCACGAGCCCCACCACCGGGCGCGAACAGCCGGCCCGCTCCAGCTTGGCCATCAGCGTCGGCAATGCCGGGTCCGACGAGCTGGTGCCCAGCGTGATCAGGATCTCCGCCTTGATGTAGTTCAGCAGCTTGAAGATGTTGAACCCGCAGGCGACCCCGATCAGGCCGAGAATGCCGACCACGAAGACGATCGATGTCAGATAGAACACGCCGACCAGCTTGAGCAGCGGCCCGAGCGAACCGATGCCGTAGCGGCCGACGGTGAACGCCATGGCGCCGAACGCGCCGATCGGGGCCAGCCGCATCAGCACGTTGATCACCGCGAACACCATGCCGGTGGCCAGATCGATGATATGGCGCATCGCGGCCCCGCGCTCGCCGAGCGAGTTGAGCGCGTAGCCGAACAGCACGGAAATCAGCACCACCGGCAGAATATCGCCCTTGGCGAACGCCTGGAACACGGTGTCCGGAATCACGCCCATCAGGAATTCGACGACGCCCTGGTCCTTGGCCGCCCCGGCGTACTGGGCGATCGCCTTCCCGTCGAGATGCGCGGGATCGGCATTGAACCCGCTGCCAGGCTTCAGCACGTTGCCCACCAGCACGCCGAGCAGCAGTGCCCCGGTCGAGACGATCTCGAAATACAGCAGCGCCTTGCCGCCGACGCGGCCGACCTTTCGCATGCTGCCCATGCTGGCGATGCCGGAAACCACCGTGCAGAACACCACCAGCGCGATCACCATGCGGATCAGCTTGATGAACCCGTCACCCAGCGGTTTCATCGCGACCGCCGTCGCCGGATAGAAATTGCCCACCAGGATGGCGAGCGCGATCCCCACCAGCACCTGGAAATACAACGACGAGTACAGTGGCTTGCGGGCCGGCCGCCCGGCAGGGACATGCAGCATGAACGTTTCCTGTCACGTCGCCCCTTGGCGGAGCGTATTGAATGGCCCCTGTTCTACGGAACCGCTGGGGGCAATAACAGTCTTTTCATCTCATAAAGACGATTTTCAGTCCGGCACGAGAATGACCCGCTCCCGCGCCGAGCCCATCACCGCCGCATAGGCCGCAACCGCCTCGTCCAGTCCATAGCGGGCGGACGCCTCGATCGGGAACGGCCGCAGCGCGCCATCGGCAAAGCCCGGCAGCAGGCGGCGTAAGGCCGCGGCACTGTCACATGACGACAGCGCCAGCGTGTCGATGCCGACGTAAGTGTGACGGCCGCGATAAAACGCGAAAATATCGAACGGCGCCGCGCGCGCGATGGTGGCGATCAAAATCTGCCGACCCAGCACCGCGAGCGCCCCTTGGGCCGCCGCGAAATACGGATCACCCACCGTGTTGAACACGATGTCGGCCCCGTGCCCGTCGGTCAGCCCCCGCACCTCACGCGCGACATCCACCGCCGAGGCATCGATGATCGTCACCGCCGCACAGGCATGGCCGGCATAAGGCTCCGGCTTGCGCACCACCCCCAACACCCGCGCGCCACACCATGCGGCAATCTGCGCCGCGGCCTGCCCAACCTTGCCATTCACCCCCAGCACCAGAACCACCTCCCCCGCGCGCGGCATGCCAGCCCGGGAAAACCCCTCGATCGCGGTCACGAACGGCACCCCGATCCCCGCCGCCGCCACCAGCGAAACACCGTCGGGCTTGGCCACCACGGCATCCGCCTCCACCAGCAGATGCGTCGCATGACTGCCATCCCGCCTTATCCCGAGATCCCCCGACGTGCCGAACACCTCGCGTCCCAGCCACGCCGACGCACCCGCCACCACAACACCCGCGAAATCCCGACCCGGCGTGCGCGGAAACACCGCATACGGCATCATGCCCAAAGCCGCCTTCACGTCGGACGGATTGACCGCGGCCGCCCGCACCTCAACCAGAACCTCCCCAGCCCCGGGCTCGGGCACCGACGCTGCCACCACCGGCAAACGAAGACCCGCAACGTCCACCGCCTTGGCCGCCAAACGCAGCCCACGCCCACTCAACATCCCGTCCCCGACTCACGCATGATGATCTCCTCGATGGGCGGGCATTCGGTGTGGGTGGACACCAGGGAAGCCAGTAAGCTGGGCTTGCTTGCTCCCATGGCGCCCCTCACAACGACCGCCCGCCATCGACGGTGATGATCGTGCCTGTCGAGAACGTGAGCTGGCCGGCGCAGGCGAGCACGGCGCGGGCGACGTCGTCGGCGGTGGCGACCCGTTGCAGGGGTGTCGTCGCCGCGGTCTTGCGGTTGAACGCGTCCCCGCGGCCCGGCACGAAGTTGGTCGCGACCACGCCTGGCGACACGGCGAGCACCCGGATCTCCGGCGCCAGCGCGCGGGCCAGCGATTTGGTCATCACGTCGATGCCGGCCTTCACCGCGCAGTAGGCGACGCTGGAGCCCGCCCCGGTCGCCCCCGCGATCGAAGAGATCGACACGATCAGACCATCGCCGCTGGCTTTCAGCATGGGCGCGAAGGCTCGGATGGTGGCGAACTGCCCCCGCCAATTGACCGCGAACATGCGGTCGATGAGGTCGTCGTCGAGCCCTTCCAGGTCGTCATGCGCCACTGGCTGGGTAAAGCCCGCGGTATTCACCAGCACGTGGAGGCGCGGATGCATCGCGGCCACGGCATCGCGCAGTGCCAGGATCGACGCGGTATCGGCGACATCTACCGGCAAAGCCGCGTGCCCCGACCCCGGCAGCCCCGCGATCACCGCCTCCCCGGTCTCCGCACGACCAGGGCGGTGGGTGATCACGACGCGCGCGCCGGCTTGTGCGAACAGCTGGGCGGTCGCGGCGCCGATGCCGCCGGCGCCGCCCACCACCAAAGCGGCCTTGCCGGCAAGATCGATCATCGCACTCACTGAATGGGGGGCGCCGGCAGCACGGACAATCCGGGCTCCATCACGAACGTATAGCCGAAGCTGTACCAGCGCCCCGTCACGTCCTCCGCGGGCGCCGGCTGACCGTCATGCGGCTGGTAGTCGCCAATCAATTGCCGGGTCACGCCGAACACCACGTCACTGTCGAGATAATCGGCGCCATCGACGAACACCTGGGTGATCAGCGTCTTGAACCCGGGCGCGTGCGCCAGGACGTGCAGATGCGCGGGACGGTACGGATGCCGCCGCTGCGCGCGCAGCAGGTCGCCGACCGGACCATCGGTCGGCACCGGATAGCCCGCCGGCCGCACCGAGCGAAACGCAAACCGGCCATCATTGTCGGTATGGAAGATGCCTCGCAGGTTCATATCGGCCTGCTCGGGATCCTGGTTCTCGTACATGCCGGTGGGCGAGGACTGCCAGATATGCACCTCCACCCCGGCCAGCGGCACGCCTTGCGGGTCGACGATGCGGCACGCGGCGAACAACGGGTCGCCCGGCGTCGGCGAGCGGACGATACAGCCGCCGTTTTCGGTGAGGGGGGCGCCCTTGCGCCAGAACGGCCCGAGCAGGGCGGCGGCATTCTCGGTGGCGCCGTTGGTGCCGTTGTTGAGCAGGCAGACCAGCGTGGAGACGCCGATCGCGTCGGAAAACAGAATGCCCTCGTTATGCGAAGCGTGAGTGGATTGGCCGATGCGGTTGAGAAACGCGACCCCTCGTTCCCATTCGGGCTCGGTCAGCTTCACCTCCCGCACGAACGCATGCATGTGGCGCACGAACGCCGCCATGATCTCCCGCAGCCGCGCATCCGGCGCCTGATCCATCGCCTCCAGCACGGCCTCGGTCACCGAGGCCTGGTCGTTGATGATCATGCGCGACGTTTCCCGGAGCATCGATGATGCGTTAACCGGAGGCTGAGCGGCCCTCCAGGCATTGTCAATCGAACCCGCCCGCCCGCCGCTTGCCGGATCATTGTTTTGATTCGAAACTCGATCAAACGGCTCCCGGGGACTGACATGCGTCATGCTTGGCTGGCCATGCTGTTCTGTCTGGCCGCGTGGGACGCGAGGGCCGCCGATGCGTGGCGGGTAACCGCCTTCGCCGGCGCCTCCAACCTGCCGATATGGATCGGCCAGACCCAGGGGCTGTTCGCTCGTCACGGTCTCGATGTGGCGCTGTCGATCACGCCGAACTCGGAACAGATGGCCCGCGACCTGCAGCACGGCGACGCCGATCTGGCGCTGACGTCGATCGACAATGTGGTGGCCTACGATGCCGGGGAGGGCGAGGCGAAGCTCGACGGGCCGATCGATTTCGTGGCGCTGTTCGGCGTCGATGACGGGATGCTCAGCCTGGTCGCCGCCCCCTCGATCCACGCCATCAGAGACGTCGCGGGGCAGGATTTCGCGGTCGATGCCATGACCACCGGGTTCGCCTTCGTGATGCGCGAGCTGATGGCGCGCAACGAGATCGCGCCGTCCCAGGTGCGCTTCGTCAAGGTCGGCGGGGGCGCGCAGCGGCTGCAGGCGGTGCTGTCCGGACAGCAGAAGGTCACGCTGCTGAACACCCCGCTCGACATCATCGCCGAGGCGCACGGGTTCCATTCGCTGGTGCGGGTCACGGATGTGCTCGGTCCCTACCAGGGCATCGTCGCTGCGGTGCGGCGCGATCGGGTGGTGACGGATCGCGCGAAACTGCAGTCTTTCACCGCGGGATTCCATGAGTCGGTGGCCTGGCTGATGCGACCGGAGCACCGCGAGCAGGCGATCGCCCTCCTGGTCGACCGGATGAACGGCATGACGCGGCCGACGGCGGAAGCGGCTTACGCGACGCTGACCGACCCGAAGCGTGGCATTTTCCGGGATCTGCACATCGATCGGGCCGGCCTGCGCACCGTGCTCACGTTGCGGTCGCGCTACGCCGTCCCGGCCAAGCCGCTCGGCGCCCCGGCCGCCTACGTCGATGACAGCATCAGGGCGGCGGCGCTGCGCTGACCTCAGGCAAGCGCCGCGGAAAGATCGCCGGTGGTAAAGCCGCCAAGCACCGGCAGCAGATCGTTCTCGGCGCGAAAATCGCGGCCATACAGCGCGGAGAACATATCGACCCCGGCGCGATGCAGCGGCACGGGCACATCGGCCATGGCCGCCAGCACTTCCAGCGGCACGATGCCGAACGGCACATCCTCCAGCACATAGCGGGTGGCCAGCGTCTTCGGCCCCAGCGGCGCGTCGCCGCGCGCGTCGACGGCATGCGCCATGTCGGCGAGCGACCCACGCGGTACCTGGAACGACAGATGGAAATGGTCGTGCACGCTGCGCACCCGCAGGCCGAACGCGGCGGCGATCGTCAGCCGCTCCGCGTCCAGCGCCTCGATCAGCCGGGCAACCGCGGGCGTGATGCCCCAGTAATTCCCCCAATCCTCGCCTCGCTCGATGCGGGTCAGGTTGCACAGCGCCATGCCCAGATGGTTTTGCGGGTTGAGGTTGCTGAGCTGGATCGCCAGCAGCCCGGCGCGCGGCTCGAACCGCTCGGCGAACAGGGTCGCGCACACCGCCAGCGCGGCCGCGGTCCCGGCGGCATCCACCTTGCTGCGCACGTTGGACACCGTGCAGGCCAGCGCCCCGGTGCGGCGACCGGTCACGACCGTGGTGCCCCAGGCGACGATGGCGGCCGCACAGCCGCGCGCGCTCAGCAGCCGGCGGAGATACAGTCCCCCCATCGAGCAGTGCGAGCCGATGATCACCGTCTGCCCGTCGGTCAGCGCTGGCGCCAGTGCCGCGAACAGCGCGCGATGCGCATTGCCGGGGGCCGCGATCAGCACCGCGTCGGCGCCGAGCACCGCGGTCGCGAGGTCGGCCGCGGTCGCGACCGCGAACCGGCCGATGATCGCCCCGCTCGCCACCAGCTCGCCGCCGCCTGCCGGCAATGACGGAGACCACAGCACCACATCATGGCCCGACTGGGCCAGCAGGGCGGCGGACCCCAGCCCGACACCGCCGGCGCCGATCACCGCAATGCGCATGGGTTACTCCTGAGAAAAACGAAGGACGTGTTCTTTCTTGAAAGAAAGAACCAAAGAACTTCGCCTGATAAGGGGCGACGCCGTGGCTCTTATCCGAGTTCCACTCCGTCCGCCTTCAATATCTCCCCCGCCAGATACAGGCTCCCGCAAATCAACACCCGCGCCGCCCGCCCGTCGCGCGGCAGCGCCGCCAGCGCCGACGCCACATCGGGCCCAGGCCGCGCGACCCCGCCGGACGCCGCGATGATCTCCTCGATCGGCAGCGCCAAATATTGATGCGGCTCCGCCACCGCCCACAGGCTGCTGGCAAACGGCAACAGCGGCCGCAGGAATTCCTTCGAATCCTTGGCCTTTTTCATGCCGACGACAACATGCGCGGGCCGATCGCTCCAGCCGCGGAGATGCTCGGCCAGGATCACCCCGCCCCCCGGATTATGCCCCCCGTCCAGCCACAGCTCCCAATCCGCCGGCAGGCTCGCCGCCAGCCGGCCGGTCAGAAGCTGCAACCGCGCGGGCCAGGTGGCGCTCGACAGACCGGCGGCGATCGCGGCGCTCGGCACCGCCAGCCCGGAGGCCCGCATCATCGCCACCGCGATCCCGGCATTGTCGATCTGGTGCGCGCCCGGCAGCGACGGCGCCGGCAAATCCAGGCTGCCCTGGCGATCGGTGTAGCGCAGCCCGTCGCCATGCGGCGCGATCCTCCAGTCCCGGTCGCGCACCAAGGCTGGCGCCCCGACGGCGGCGGCATGCCCCACCAGGGCGGCCACCACATCCGGCTCCTGCAGCCCGATCACCACCGGCACGCCGGGCTTCATGATCCCGGCCTTCTCCAGCGCGATCTCCCGCAACGTGTCACCCAGCATCTCCCGGTGATCGAGCGAGATCGAGGCGATCCCGCAGGCGTTCGGGCGGGCGATCACATTGGTCGCGTCGCCGCGTCCGCCGAGCCCGACTTCCACCACGCACAGATCGGCGGGCGTCCGCGCGAACAGCAGAAACGCGCCGGCCACCAGCACCTCGAACACGGTGATCGGCTTGCCGTCATTGACCCGCTCGACCTCGGCCAGGATGTCCGACAACGCGGCATCGCTCACCAGCGTGCCGGCGAGCCGGATGCGCTCGTTGAACCGTACCAGATGCGGGCTGGTATAGACATGGGTGCGCAAGCCGGCCGCCTCGCCCATCGCGCGCAGAAACGCGCAGGTGCTGCCCTTGCCGTTGGTGCCGGCGACATGCAGCACCGGCGGCAGCGCCCGCTCGGGATGGCCGAGCGCGCCCAACAGCCGTTCCAGCCGGGACAGGCTGAGGTCGATCAGGCGGGGATACAGGCCGTGCAGCCGGTCGATGATGTCTTCCGCGCGGCCAGGACGTCCCACCGTCATGGTCGCGCTCACGCCGCCTCCAGCTCCTTGATGCGCAACAGGTCGATCAGCCGGGACAAGGTCGCCGCCATCTCCGGGCGCGGCACCACCATGTCGAGAATCCCGTGCACCAGCAGATATTCGGCCCGCTGGAACCCCTCCGGCAGCACTTCGCGCACCGTCTGCTCGATCACCCGCGCGCCGGCAAACCCGATCTCCGCCCCCGGCTCGGCGATCTGAATATCGCCCAGCATGGTGAAGCTCGCGGTCACCCCGCCAGTGGTCGGATCGGTCAGCACCACGATGAACGGCAGGCCGGCCTCCTTGACCAGCTGCGAGGCGATCACCGTGCGCGGCAGCTGCATCAGGCTGACCGCCCCCTCCTGCATCCGCGCGCCGCCGGAGGCGGTGAACAGGATCAGCGAGGCATCCTGCAGCACCGCGAGCCGCGCCGCCGCCACGATGCCCTCGCCGACCGCGGCCCCCATCGAGCCGCCGATGAACTCGAACGCCATCGCCGCCACCACCACCCGCTGGCCGCCCACCGTGCCGTGCGCCACCAGGATCGCGTCATCCATCTGCGTCTTGTCGCGATACTCCTTCAGCCGGTCGGGGTAGCGCTTGGAATCGCGGAACTTCAGCGGATCGACCGGCACCTTCGGCAGCTCGATGCGATTGAACTGGCCCTCGTCGAACGTCCAGCGCAGCCGCTGCAGCGCCGTCGCGCGCATATGGTGGCCGCAATGGGTGCAGACCTTGAGGTTCTTCTCCAGCTCCGTGTGGAACATCATCTGCTGGCAGGCCGGGCACTGGATCCACAGATTTTCCGGCACCTCCCGCCGGCCCAGCAGAGTGCGGATCTTCGGTCGGACATATTCGGTCAGCCAGCTCATCTCGCAGCCTCCTGCACACGCGCGGTTCGCACCCCTTCGGCCAGGTCGCGCACCTGGTCGAGCACACGGCGCACGGTATCCGGCGCCGCGCGGCCCTGGGCGTCCAGACTGTCGGCCAACGTCTCGATCAGCACGGAGGCCACAACGGCGGCATCCGCCACCCGCACCGCCGCCGCCGCCTGCGCCGGCGTGCGCACGCCGAAGCCCACGGCCACCGGCAGATCGGTCACCTTGCGAATATGCGGGATCGCCTCGGCCAGCTCCGCCCCGCTCGCGGTGCGCGTGCCGGTGATCCCGGTGATGCTGACATAATACACGAAGCCCGAACTGCCGGTCAGCACCAGCGGCATGCGGTCATCATCGGTGGTCGGCGCCACCAGGCGGATGATGTCGATGCCTCGCGCCGTCGCGTGCGGCGCCAGCAGGTCCGCCTCCTCGCTGGGCAGGTCGACCACGATCAACCCGTCCACGCCGGCGATCGCGGCATCGGTGCAGAACCGCTCGGGATCGTAGGACAGGATCGGATTGAGGTAGCCCATCAGAATGATCGGGGTCGCGTCATCCTCACGGCGAAACTCCCGCACCATCGCGAGCGTGCGGGACATCGTCCCCCCCGCCGCCAGCGCCCGCGTCGCGGCCAGCTGGATGGTCGGCCCATCGGCCATCGGGTCGGTGAACGGGCAGCCGATCTCGATCAGGTCGGCCCCGGCGCCCGGCATGCCGCGCAGAATCGCCATCGAGGTCGCGGGATCGGGGTCCCACGCCTCCAGGAACGGGATCAGCGCGCCCCTGCCCTCGGCCTTCAGCTTGGCGAAACGCGCGGCGATCCGGCTCACAGCGACACGCCCAGGGCAGCCGCGACGGTGAAGATGTCCTTGTCGCCCCGCCCGCACAAATTCATCAGGATGATCGCGCCGGGATCCATCGCGGGCGCGATCTTGCCGACATGCGCCAGCGCGTGCGCCGGCTCCAACGCCGGGATGATGCCCTCGGTCCGGGTGCACAGCTGGAACGCGGCCAGCGCCTCGTCATCGGTGGCCGCGACATATTCCACCCGCTCGATGTCATGCAGCCAGGAATGCTCCGGGCCGATGCCGGGATAATCGAGGCCCGCGCTGATGCTGTGCGCCTCCTGGATCTGCCCGTCCTCGTCCTGCAGCAGATAGGTGCGATTGCCATGCAGCACGCCCGGCCGCCCGCGCGACAGGCTGGCGGCATGCTGCTTGGTGTCCAGCCCGTGGCCCGCCGCCTCCACGCCGATCAACCGCACCGCCGGGTCATCCAGGAACGGATGGAACAGCCCCATCGCGTTGGAGCCGCCGCCGATACAGGCGATCGCCACATCCGGCAGCCGGCCTTCCGCCTCGCGCAGCTGCGCCTTGGCCTCGTTCCCGATCACGCTCTGAAAATCGCGCACCATCATCGGATACGGGTGCGGGCCGGCCACCGTGCCGATCAGGTAATAGGTGTCCCGCACATTGGCGACCCAGTCGCGCAACGCCTCGTTCATCGCGTCCTTCAGCGTGCCCGCGCCGGACGTGACCGGCCTCACCTCGGCCCCCAGCAGCTTCATGCGGAACACGTTCGGCGCCTGCCGCTCGACGTCGGTCGCCCCCATATACACTGTGCAGGGCAAGCCGAACAAAGCGCACACGGTGGCCGCCGCCACACCGTGCTGGCCCGCGCCGGTCTCGGCGATGATGCGCGTCTTGCCCATCCGCCGCGCCAGCAGGATCTGCCCCATGCACGAATTGATCTTGTGCGAGCCGGTATGGTTCAGCTCGTCCCGCTTGAAATAGATCTTGGCCCCGCCCAGCCGCCTGGTGAGGCGCTCGGCGAACCATAGCGGGCTCGGCCGGCCGACATAATTCTTCAGATAATCATCGAGCTCCGGTTGAAACGCCGGATCGGCGCGCGCCGCGTCATAAGCGCGCTCCACCTCCAGGATCAGCGGCATCAGCGTCTCGGCGACGAACCGGCCGCCAAATCCGCCAAACCGACCCCTCGGGTCAGGACCATTGCGCAGGCTGTTGGCGCCATGATCGGCGCGCGCGAAAGACACACTCATCGAACCATCTCCACTCGGACGGCCGTCATAGCTCAGCCGATGGCGCCGGTCACCTGCGCGCGGCCCGTGGCGCGCACGGCGGCCACGAACGTCGCGATCAGCGCGGGGTCCTTGACCCCGGGGGCACTCTCCACGCCCGACGACAGATCGACCGCCGGCGCCCCGGTGGCGCGGATCGCGGTTGCGACATTGTCGGGCGTGAGCCCGCCGGCCAGCAGCCAGGGCAGCGGCGCCCGCCAGCCGTCCAGCAATGACCAGTCGAACGTCGCGGCATTGCCGCCCGGCCGCGTGGCGCCCTTCGGGGCCTTCGCATCGATCAGCACGCCATCGACCGGTTCGCGCGCGCTCGGCAGGTCGGCGCGCGACGCCACCCCGATCGCGCGCCATACCGGCACCCCGAAGCGCTCCCGGATCGCCGCGGCCCGCGCGGCGGACGCATGGATCTGCAGCACATCGAGCGGCAACGCCGCCAACGCCGCTTCGATATCGGCGTCAACAGGATCGACGAACAGACCGACGCGTCCAGGCCCGCCAGCGTGGCGCGCCGACAAAGCGGCGGCCTGGCCAGGGGTCACGGCGCGGGGCGAGGCCGGAAAAAACACGAACCCGAGCCAGTCGACGCCCGCCGCGACGACGCTGTCGAACCCCAGCGGCTCCGCGATGCCGCAAATCTTGATCCGGGTCACGCCGCCACGTCAGTCGCGATATCGGCGGCAATCGCGGCGGCCGCGGCGGCGGGATCGGCCGCCATGGTGATCGGCCGCCCCACCACCAGCCAGTCCGCCCCGGCCCTGCTGGCGTCGCTCGGCGTCATCGTGCGCGCCTGGTCGCCGAGCGCCGCCCCCGCGGGACGGATGCCCGGCACCACCAGCAGCGGCCCGCTGCCCAGCGCATCGCGCAGCATGGCCACCTCATGGGCGCTGCACACCACCCCGTCCGCCCCGGCCTCCAGCGCCAGCCGCGCCAGCCGCAGCACCTGCTGGCGCGCACCACCGGCGACCCCGATCGCGTGCAACGCCTCGGCATCGAGGCTGGTGAGCACGGTCACCGCGAGCAGCCTCGGCCGATCCGGCCCAGCGGCCTCGGCGGCCGCGCGCGCGGCCGCGATCATCGCCCGCCCACCGGCGGCATGCAGCGTCAGCATCGCCGGGCGCAGCGGCAGCACGGCCTTCACCCCGCCTGCGACCGTATTGGGAATATCGTGCAGCTTCAGATCCAGAAACACCGGCAGGTCGTCGATCAGCGCCACGCCGGCCGCGCCATTGGCCAGAAAGAACTCCAGCCCCAGCTTCAGCATGCCGCAATGCGGCGCCACCGCCGTCGCCCAGCGTCGCGCCTGCTGCGGGTCGGTGGTGTCCAGGGCCGCGATCAGGCCGGTCAAGGTCAGGCGCTGATCTGCAGCGTCGCGGCCCGGCTCGCCGGCACGAAGGGGGCGGCCGCCGGCGGCGTCTTGAGGCGCGCCTGCAACTGCTGCACCTGCGCCTCCAGCAGGCGCGCCTGGTATTCCGCCCGCCGCGCGCGTCGCCGTGCCGCCAACGCGCTGAACCACAAGGTCAGCGCGCCCAGCACGAAGGCTGCGGCCATCGCCACCAGCACGGTCAGCGACAGCGGCGCGTCGACCGCGAAATCCGTCGGCCAGATGCCCAGCCGCACGGTCTGTTGATTGGACAGCGCGAACAGCACCAGCAGCAGCAGGATCGGGGCAGCCAGAAGAATGCGCATGTCAGGTCCGGTCGAATTCAGCCGCGGTCACGAGTCCAGGCGCGTCGTCTTACCACGATTGACGCGTTCGCGCAGTTCCTTGCCGGCCTTGAAGAACGGCACCGCCTTCTCGTCCACCGGCACCGCCGCCCCGGTGCGCGGATTGCGGCCGGTCCGCGCGTCGCGTTTCTTCACCGTAAAAGCGCCGAAACCGCGCAATTCCACCCGCTCGCCGCGCGCCAGCGCCACCGTGATTTCCGAGAAGATGGTCGCCACGATGAGCTCGACGTCACGACTCAACAGATGCGGATTGGCCGCGGAGAGGTCAGCAATGAGCTCCGACTTCGTCATGATGTGCGGCTCCGTTCCCCGGGTCTGGCGCTTCGATCAAGTGGCGGTGTAACCGCCTGGCAAATGGCGGTGTAACCGCCTGGCAAATGGCGGCGTAACCGCCTGGCAAGTGGCGGCGTAACCGCTCGGCGGCCCGCTACAGCCGCCATACCGCTCTAAAGCGATGAAGGCTGCCAGAGAGCCCATGCCCCGTCAAGCCTAAGCCCTTGAGACAGAACAGTTTTCAAAAGAATCCCGACAACACCATCAGGATTTTGGCCCAGCAGCCTCTGCGCCAACGTCGTGGCGCCCAGATTGCGCACCGGCAATGTGGCGGGCACCTGGCGATCCGCGGCCAGCCACGCCCGCGCCTCGGGCTCGCCGCCGATCTGATCGATCAGCCCGAGCTTGAGCGCCTGCCGTCCGGTATAGGCCCGCCCGTCGGCAAGCTCGCGCACCCGATCGGGGTCCATATGCCGGCCCTCGGCGACCATGCCGACGAACTGGTCGTACATATCCATCACCAGCCCATGCAGCACGTCCCGCCCTTGCGGCGTCAGCGGTCGGGTAAAGCTCGGCTGGTCCTTCAGCGGCCCGGACGTGATCGCGTCCGCGGTGATCCCGAGCTTGTCGAGCAGGCCGGACACCTCGCCGGTCTCCAGGATCACCCCGATCGACCCGGTGAGCGTCGACTCGCGCGCGAACACCCGCGCCGCCGGCATCGCGATCATGTAGCCGGCCGACGCAGCCGTGCCGCCCATCACCGCCACCACCGGCTTCTTCGCCGCCACCTTGGCGATCGCGTCATGCAGCGCCTCGCCGCCAGCCACCGAGCCGCCAGGGCTGTCGATGCTGACGATCAACGCCCGGGTCGACGGATCATCGGCCAGCGCCGCGACCGAGTCCGCCAGCCTGGTCTGGTCGGTGATGATCCCATTCACCGTCAGCCGCGCGATATGCGCGCCAGCGGCCGCCAGCACCCGGGGCCCCACCAACAGCAGCGCGCAGCCCAGCACCGCCAGGATCGCCACCAGCCGCCAAAGCAACAGGCGGCGCTTGAGGCGCCGCCTGTCGATCAGCAGATCCGTCTCCAGGCTCATCAGCGGTCCCGCTTAGTCCGGCACCTGCTGGTTGCGGCGACGGATCGCCGCCCCCAGGATATCGCCCAGCGACGCGCCGCTGTCGGACGCGCCAAACTCGGCGATCGCCTGCTTGTCCTCCTCGACTTCCTTGCCCTTGATGGTGAGCGACAGCTTGCGCGAGGTGCGGTCCACTGCGATCACCTTGGCATCGACCTTCTCGCCCACGGCGAACCGGTCGGGCCGCTGATCGGTCTTGTCGCGGGCCAGCTCGGCCCGGCGGATGAAGCCGGTCAGCACGTCGTCGATCTTCACCTCGATGCCGTTCGACTGCACCGCGGTCACCACGCAGGTGACGATGTCACCCTTGTTGACCCGATCCAGCACCGACGCCGCGGGATCATCGGCCAGCTGCTTGATGCCGAGGCTGATGCGCTCCTTCTCGACATCGACGTCGAGCACCTTCGCCTTGACGATCTGGCCCTTCTCATACTTGGCCATCGCCAGCTCGCCGGCCTCGTCCCACGACAGGTCGGACATGTGCACCATGCCGTCGATGTCCGCGGACAGGCCGATGAACAGGCCGAACTCCGTCATATTGCGGATTTCGCCCTCGACCTCGGTGCCGACCGGATGCTCGTCGACGAACTGCTCCCACGGGTTGCGCTGCACCTGCTTGAGGCCCAGCGAAATCCGCCGCTTGGCGCTGTCCACGTCGAGCACCATGACCTCGACTTCCTGGCTGGTCGCCACGATCTTGCCGGGATGCACGTTCTTCTTGGTCCACGACATCTCCGACACGTGCACCAGACCCTCGACGCCCGGCTCCAGCTCGACGAACGCGCCGTAGTCGGTGATGTTGGTGACGCGGCCCGAGTATTTGGCGCCCGGCGGATACTTCGCCGCCACACCCTCCCAAGGATCGGCCTCCAGCTGCTTCATGCCGAGGCTGATGCGCTGGGTGTCGCTGTTGAAGCGGATCACCTGCACCTTCACCTGCTGGCCGATCTGCAGCGCCTCGCTCGGATGGTTGATGCGGCGCCAGGCGATGTCGGTCACATGCAACAGACCATCGACGCCGCCGAGATCGACGAACGCGCCGTAGTCGGTGATGTTCTTCACCACGCCGTCCAGGATCATGCCTTCCTTGAGGCCCTGGATCAGCTCGCTGCGCTGCTCGGCGCGGGTCTCTTCCAGCACGGCGCGGCGCGACACCACGATGTTGCCGCGCGCCCGGTCCATCTTCAGGATCTGGAACGGCTGCGGCTGGCCCATCAGCGGGCCGACGTCGCGAACGGGGCGAATATCCACCTGGCTGCCCGGCAGGAACGCCACGGCACCGCCGAGATCGACAGTGAAGCCGCCCTTGACCCGGCCATAGATCGTGCCGGTCACCCGCTGGCTGGCTTCGAACGCCTTCTCCAGATTGGTCCAGCTCTCCTCGCGACGCGCCTTCTCGCGCGACAGCACGATGGATCCGTCACGGTCCTCGTAACGCTCGACATACAGCTCGATCATGTCGCCGGGCTTCACGTCGGTCTTCACACCGGGAATGCCGAATTCCTTGAGGGCGACGCGGCCCTCGCTCTTCAGGCCGACATCGACGATGGCGAACTCGTCGGTCAGGCGCAGCACACGGCCAGTGACGACGGAACCGTCGAAGCCGCTGTCACGGCCAAGGGTCTCATCGAGCAGAGTGGCGAAATCTTCTTCGGGGGAAAGCAGGGCAGCAGATGCCATAGGGATAAATTCGTCCTTGGGCGGCGCCGGAACGGCCGCGGTGCATGCGCGCTTCCGATGGGCGGAAACACGACTGGCCCGCGCGGCAGGCGCGGGCTCGGTTCAGATTAGCGGGTCACATACGAGGGTGGGCGGGAGAAAGCAAGGAGGCGTTCTTTTTTGGAAAAAAGAACCAAAAAAACTGTTCCCTGATTCAGATGCGGCCGTTCAGTAATACCAGGGCCGCCATGAACGCGGCATCGGCGTCCAGGTTCGTCGTGTCGAGTTCCAGGGCGTCGACGGCGGGCACCAAGGGGGCGGCGGCCCGCGCACGGTCCACCGCGTCGCGGTTGCGCACCTCCTGCGTCACGGCGGCCAGATCAGCGACGACACCCCTGGCGCGGAGCTCGGCCCAGCGCCGGCGCCCCCGCTCCTCGGCGGACGCCGTCACGAACAATTTGGCCGGCGCATCGGGAAAAATCACCGTGCCGATGTCCCTCCCATCCAGCACCGCTCCCCGCCGCGCGCCAAAATCCCGCTGGAACGCCAGCAACGCCGCCCGCACCCCGGGAATCGCGGCCACCCGGCTGGCCGCCTCATCGGCCTCCGGGCCCCGCAAATCCCCCCGCTGCGTGTCCTCCGGCCGCAGCGCCCGCGCCGCCGCCGTGGCGATCTCGGCATCGGCGGGGTCCGCCCCCTGGTCCAGCACCCGCCGGCCGACCGCGCGATACAGCAACCCCGTGTCGAGATACGGCAGCCCGAAATGCGCGGCCAGGCGTCGCGCCAACGTCCCCTTGCCGGCGGCGGCCGGGCCGTCGATGGCAATCACCCGAGGCCGGCCCATGCCGGCCGCCGCCAGGAGCCGGCCCGTGCCGGCCGCCGCCAGGGGCCGGGTCATGCCGGCTGCATGGCGGGGGCGCCCGCGATCGCGCCGTTGATCAGCCCGACAAACCCCGGGAAGCTCGTGTCGATGAAGCTCGCATCATCCACCCGCACCGCCTCGGCAGTGGCCAACCCCAGCACCAGCGCGCTCATCGCCAGCCGATGATCCATGTGGGTGGTCACCATCGCCCCCCCCGCCGGCGGCCGACCCGCGCCATGCACGATCAAATCATCGCCCTCGATCTCGACCGACGCTCCATTCGCCGACAGCAAGGCAGCGGTGGCGGTCAACCGGTCGCTCTCCTTCACCCGCAATTCCTTGAGCCCCCGCATCCGCGTGGTCCCCTCGGCACAGGCGGCGGCAACCGCCAGAATAGGAAACTCGTCGATCATGCTGGGTGCCCGCGCGGCCGGCACCTCGACGCCGCGCAACGGCCCATGCCGGGCCACCAGGTCGCCAACCGGCTCGCCACCCTCCAGCCGCTCATTCTCCACGGTCAGATCCGCCCCCATCTCGCGCAGCGTGGCGAACAGCCCACAGCGCAACGGGTTCAGCCCGACCCCCGCGATCCGCACCGCCGAACCCGACACCAGCAACGCCGCCACCACCGGAAACGCCGCCGACGACGGATCGCCCGGCACCACCACGTCGGCCGCGCGCAACTCCGGCTGGCCATGCAGCTCGATCACCCGCCCGGCGCCCGCGAATTCCACGCGTACCCTGGCGCCAAAATGCCGCAGCATGTTCTCGCTGTGGTCACGCGTCGCCTCGGGCTCCTCGATGCGGGTGATCCCCGCCGCATTCAGCCCACACAACAACAGCGCCGACTTCACCTGCGCGGACGGCACCGGCACCACATACTCGATCGGCAGCGCGTCGGTGGCCCCGGTGATGGCCAGCGGCAGCCGCCCGCCCTCGCGCCCCACGAACCGCGCGCCGCACGCGGCCAGCGGCTCGGTCACCCTGCGCATCGGCCGGCCGCGGAGGCTGGCATCCCCCGTCATCACCGAAAAGAACGGATGGCTCGCCAGAATCCCCGCCAACAGCCGCGCCGCCGTGCCGGAATTGCCCATATCCAGCACGTCGGCGGGCTCGACGAGCCCACCCACACCGCGCCCGGCCACCCGCCACGTGTGCTGATCATCGCGCGCCACCTCGGCCCCCAGCGCCCGCATCGCCGCCGCCGTGCGCAACACGTCCTCGCCCTCCAGCAGCCCGGTGATCACGGTCTCGCCCACCGCCAGCGCGCCGAACATCAGCGCGCGATGACTGATCGACTTATCGCCCGGCACGCGCAGATTGGCGCGCAGCGGGGCTACGGGACGGGTGGCGGCGAACGGCCGGCGGAGATCACTTTGCATGGTCGCGGCCGCTTAGCATGCCGCCTTGATGTTTGACAGCCGCCGCCGTCGGTGGCATGGGGCGCGCCCTCTGGCTGCCCACTCCCCGGCGGCATGGTTCTATTCACGCGAGGCGATCGATGGCGAAGCCCGAACTCGGCACCAAGCGCGTCTGCGTCTCCTGTGGCGCGCGCTTCTACGACCTCACGAAGCAGCCGGCGATCTGCCCGAAATGCAGCACCGAGCAGCCCGCCGAACAGCCGCGCATGCGCCGCGCCGGCGGCAACGTCGCCGAGGAAAAGCGTCGCCCGAAGGCCGCCATCGTGCCAGGTCTGGACGACGCCGACACCGAGGTCGAGACCACCGAGGAAGAAGTCGAGGAGGATGTGCTCGAAGACACCTCCGACCTCGAGGACGGGGCCGACGCCATCGTCGAAGTCGAACCCGAGAACGGCGAGGAAGAGCGCTGATCCAGCGCCGCTAGAGCATGATCGCATAAGGTTGACCCACCTGCGCGACAAACATGCTCGATAAAACAAAGAGCTAGAGCGCGATCGCTTCGCCTACCAGAAGCGATCACGCTCTAAAGCCCGCGGCCGCGGGCAATCACCGCGCCACCGAACCTGGCGCGCAACGCGTCGATCGCGGTCTGGGTGGCGACTTTCCTGGGCGTCGTCGGATCGGCGAGGTCCACCTGATCGGCGAGCGCGCCCGCCACCAGCGGGGCGGCGCCAATGCCGATCAGGCGGAACGCCGTGCCGTCGATCTCCCGCGCCAGCAGCCCCCGCGCCGCGGCGAACAGCACGTCGGGCAGCCGCGTCGGCCCCGGCAGCCGCGCCGCCCGGGTACGGCTCGCGAACCCCGCCGTCTTCAATTTCAGCACCACCCCGCCGGCGGCAAACCCCTGATCACAGAGCCGCCCCGCAAGCTTCTCCGCCAGCCGCCATAGCGGCCGCTCCAGCTCGGCCACGGTGGCAAAATCCGTCTCGAACGTGGTCTCCGCACTGATCGACTTGGTCTCCCGCTCCGGATTGACCCGCCGCGCATCCACCCCGCGCGCCCGCAGCACCAGCGCCGGCCCCTCCTCGCCCAGCCGCCGCACGGCCTCCCGCGCGTCGAGCCCCTGCAGATGGCCCAGCCGCGTGATGCCCAGCGCCTCCAGCCGCCGCGCCAGCGCCGGCCCAATCCCCGGCAGCAGCCGCACCGGCTCCGGCGCCAGCAGGGCGGCCGCCTCCGCCCCGATCACGCAGAACCCGCGCGGCTTGTCCCGACCCGCCGCGATCTTGGCGAGCAGCCGATTGGCCGCGAGCCCGATCGACACCGTCACCCCCACCTCCGCCTCGATCCGCCGCGCCAGCCGCGACAGCACGGCCGCCGGCGGTGCCCCGTGCAGCGCCTCGGTGCCCGCCAGATCGAGCACCGCCTCGTCGATCGACAAGGGCTGCACCAGCGGCGTCAGCGCTCCCATCAGGGCCCGGATCTGCCGCGCCGCGGCCACGTATTTGGGGAATTCCGGCCGGATCACCACGGCATCCGGACACGCCTTCAGCGCCTTCCACATCGGCATCGCGCTGCGCACGCCATACAGCCGCGCGACATAGCAGGCCGCCGTCACCACGCCCCGTTTGCCACCACCAACAATCACTGGGCAATCGGCCAGCTCCGGCCGATCCCGCTTCTCCACGCTGGCGTAGAACGCGTCACAATCGACATGCGCGATGGGCAGAGACAGCAGCTCGCCATGCCGCACGATCCGGCGCCCGCCGCACACCGGGCAGACCGGGCGCTCGCCCGGATCGGCCTCGCAGTCGCGGCACAGCGCCGGGGAGGTCACGTGGCAACCATCAGGCCGGCGGGGCCGGCCACAGCCAGGCCGCCCCGCGCACGCCGGAGGAATCGCCATGCTGGTTGGGTAGCACCGGTGTGCGCACGAAATCGGAAAACACGTAGGGCACCATCAGCCGCGGCACCTCGTCGTACAAATGCGCCATGTTGGACAGGCCACCGCCCAGCACGATCACATCCGGATCGATCAGATTGATGATCACCGCGAGCCCCCGCGCCAGCCGGTCGGCATGCCGCGTCAGCGCCGCCTGCGCATGCACCTCGCCCGCCGCCGCCCGCGCCGGGATGCCGCTCGCATCCTTCGCCTCCGGCCCGTCGCAATCCCGCGCCAGCCCGGTGCCGGAGATCATCGTCTCCAGGCAGTTGCGATGCCCGCACCAGCACATCGTCCCCGGCACCTCGTCGGCCGACGGCCACGGCAGCGGCGTATGGCCCCACTCCCCGGCGATCCGGTGGCGCCCCCCCAACACCTTGCCATCGACGATGATGCCGCCGCCGCAACCGGTGCCGATGATCACCCCGAACACCACGCCATGCCCCGCCCCGGCGCCATCGGCCGCCTCCGACAGGGCAAAACAATTGGCGTCGTTCTCCACCCGCACCGGCCGGCCCAGCAGCTCGGCGAAATCCCGGTCGAACGGATGGCCGTTCAGCGCGATGCTGTTGGAATTCTTGACCAGCCCGGTCGCCGGACTGATCACCCCGGGGATGCCGATCCCCACACTGCCGGTGCCCCCCTGGGACTGTTCGAGACGGCGCACCAGCTCGGCCATGGCGATCAGCGCCGCGTCATAGCCCTGCGGCGTCGGCACGCGAATCCGCTCGCTCAGCGTGCCGTCATGCCGCAGCGCCGCCGCCTCGATCTTGGTGCCCCCGAGATCGATGCCGATGCGAAAGTCTGGTGTCTCTGTCATGCCGGCAATGTGGCTGGCCGGCGCGACTTGCTCAAGGGATCGCCCCGCCGCAGGATGGCCCGATGAGCGAGACCCTGCTGGACGTGAAGGGCATGTCCTGCCCCCTGCCCGTGCTGCGCGCCAACCGCGCCTTGCGCGCGCTGCAGGCCGGGGAGCGGCTGCGGGTGCTGGCCACCGACCGCGCCGCCGTCGGCGACTTCCAATCCTTCTGCCGCGAGACCGGCCACGCCTTGCTCGCCTTCAGCGAGGAAGCCGGCGTGTTCAGCTTCGTCATCCGCAAACGACCGGACCCGACGGCCGCGTGACCGTCGCCCTGATCACCCATCCCGCCTGCCTCGCGCACGATCCCGGCGAATGGCACCCGGAATGCCCCGACCGGCTGCGCGTCGTGCTCCGCGCGCTGGAGCACGAGATGTTCCTCCCGTTGCTGCGCGAGACCGCTCCCGAGGCCACCGAGGACCAACTCGGCCGGGTCCACCCGCCATCCTACGTCGCGGCCATCCTCGGCATCTCCCCCGCCCCCGGCGAACATGTCTCGCTCGACGCCGACACGGTGATGAGCCATGGCTCGCGGGAAGCCGCCTTGCGCGCCGCCGGCGGCGCCATGATGGGGGTGGACGCGGTGATGCAAGGCTGGGCCCACCGCGCCTTCGTCGCCACCCGCCCCCCCGGCCATCACGCCGAGCGCCACACGCCGATGGGGTTCTGCCTGTTCGCCAACGCCGCCATCGCCGCCCGCCACGCCCAGGCGCAATGGGGCCTCGCCCGCGTCGCCGTGGTCGATTTCGACGTGCATCACGGCAACGGCACCCAGGATATCTTCGCCGCCGACCCCAGCCTGTTCTACGGCTCCAGCCACCAATATCCCTGCTATCCCGGCACCGGGGCCGCGTCCGAGACCGGGGTCGGCAACATCGTCAACGCCACCCTCGCCCCCGGCGCCGGCAGCGGCGCGTTCCGCGCGGCCTGGCGCGAGCGGATCATTCCGGCGCTCGATGCATTTGCCCCGGACCTGCTGATCGTCTCCGCCGGGTTCGACGCGCACAAAGCCGACCCGCTGGCCCAATTGCGCGTGGAAACCGAGGATTTCGGCTGGCTTACCCAAGAATTGATGACCGTGGCCGACCGGCATTGCGGCGGCCGTCTCGTCTCGGTGCTCGAAGGCGGCTACGACCTGGAAGCGCTGGCGGCGTCGGCGGCGCTGCATGTGCGCACATTGTTGCTCGGGTGACACACTCCCGGCCCAACGGGGGTTGGCGGCGCCCGACGCAGCAGCTATCGACCGGTTTGGTGCGTTAGATCTGGCTGAACGGAGTACCACATGGCGGCTGCTACCCAAACCGATCCGGCACCCACCGATGTCGCGTCGCTGTCTTTCGAGGACGCACTCGCCGAGCTCGACCGCATCGTGCGGGGCCTCGAAGGCGGCCAACAAAAGCTCGAGGACGCCATCGCCGCCTATGAGCGCGGCGCCAAGCTGCGCCTGCATTGCGAAGCCAAGCTCGCCGAGGCCGAACAACGCGTGCAGGCGATCGTTGCCGCCGCCGACGGCAGCCTGTCGCTGCGCCCGGCCGACTGACCATGACAACCATGACCGACCTGTCGGAACCCCAGCTCAAATCGGCGATGTCGCGTCTGGCGGCGGAGTCCGAGCGCACCCTGGACGAGCTGCTGCCGCTGCCTGAGGGGGCGGAGGCGCGTGTTGTGGAGGCGATGCGCTATGCCAGCCTGGGCGGCGGCAAGCGTTTGCGCGCCATTCTGGTGATGGAGAGTGCCGCCTTGTTCGGCGTCGACCGGCGCTGTGCCGCCCGCG
>Ga0116226_10001101_pt1 | contig 23463 bp, 16 predicted proteins | sample S1TSphfallax_FD_89692 | JGI IMG/M metagenome (GOLD analysis project Ga0116226, IMG submission 89692) | Host-associated microbial communities from peat moss isolated from Minnesota, USA - S1T2_Fa - Sphagnum fallax MG | ecosystem: Host-associated > Plants > Peat moss > Unclassified | place: USA... | reverse complement strand
GGTCGACGGGATGAACATATTCGTCGACCAGTATTTTACGTCCGATCTGGAGAGCGAAGCGATTGCCAGGCGGATGGCTGAGGCCCTCGCCGACCAGATCGCGCTGCAGCTCGGCGTGTATTTCAACCGCGAGGCGGCCAAGGCGGCGACCCAGGCGGACAAGACGGCCGCTACCGTCCCGTGAAGCTGGAGGCACGCCGGATCGACGGGTTTCTGCGCGATCCCGGTCCGGTGCGTGTGGCGCTTCTGCACGGCGAGGATGTCGGCCTGATCCGCGAACGCGCCGGCCTGCTGGTCCGCAATCTGGCCGGCTCGCTCGACGACCCGTTCCGCGTGGTCGAGCTCGAACGCGACGAGGTCGCGCGCATTCCTGACGAAATGCTGTCCATGTCGCTCACCGGCGGCCGCCGCGTGGTGCGGGTGCGCGACGCCACGGATGCCGCCCACAACGCGGTCCAGACAGCGCTGGCCGGTCGTGGCGACGCATTTTTGGTGCTGGAAGCCCCAGGTCTCGCCCCTCGCGCCAAGCTGCGCGCGCTGGTCGAGAAAGCCACCGACGCCGCCGCCATCGCCTGCTACGCCCTAGAAGGCCGCGCGCTCGAACAAGTCATCCGCGCGACGCTGGCCGAGCGTGACGTCACCGTCGATCCCGAAGCGCTGACCTGGCTGGGTAGCCAGCTCGGCGCCGACCAGGCGGTGACCCGGGGCGAAATCGACAAACTCGCGACCTACGCCGGCCCTGGTGGCCGCGTCGACCTCGATGCGGCCCGCGTCTGCGTCGGCGATCTCGCCGGCCTGTCGCTCGACGACGCACTCTTTGCCGCCACCGCCGGCGACGTGCCCGCTGCCGACCGTGCCCTCGAACTGGCCATCGCCGAAGGTGCCAGCGCGGTCGGCGTGCTCCGCGCGGCCCTGATGCATATGCAACGCCTGCAGCGCGCGCGCGCCGACATGCAAACCGGCAAATCCGCTGCCGAAGCCGCCAAGTCCGCCCGGCCGCCCGTGTTCTTCCGCCGCGAACCGGCCTTCCTTCAGGCCCTCGGCGCCTGGTCCCCAACCACCCTGGACGCCGCCTGCCAACGCCTGTGGGATACCGAACGCAGTTGCAAACGCACCGGCGCCCCCGCCGAAACCATCTGCCGCAATGCCATCATCGGCATCGCCCAACGCGCCGCTGCGGCCCGGCGGAATGGGGATCGGCGGCGGGGCGGCTGAGGCCAGCAAGTAAGCCCAGCCTTGCTTGCTTGCGCCTCAGCCGCCCCGCCGCCGATCCCCATTCCGCCGGAGCAAAAACTCGCGGCCGACTTTGACCATGGGGATGCCGTCGTAATCCACGATATCGGCGGTCGCGTAGGTTTCGTTCCAGCTGTCGGGGATGAAGCTGCCGGTGCCGATCACGTCGACCGGTGCGCGGGCGTCCGCCATCACCCGGCATTTATCGACGCCGAAGCCTGACGAAGCCACGATTTTCACTTTCGGAAAGCCCGCGTCGTCCAGGGCTTCGCGCATGCGCCAGATTGCGGCGGCCGACACGCCGGTGCCAACCACGTAGCGCAGTTCGGTTTCGCTGCGATAGCGGCGAATGGCGCCCGGGGCGTGGCGTTCCAGCACCGCGTAGCTCTCGGCGGGGTCGAGGCTTTCAAGGAAGCGGCCGCCGTGGGTGTCCAGCCGCAACGCCAGCGCGCCGGTCGCCGCGAGCTCCGGGAAGCGCTGGCAGACGGCCAGCCCGTCGGTGATCTCGCGGCCGAAATAATCCACCAGGACGGTGAGCGCCTCGTCGGGGAACGTGTCGTGGAACATCTCCGCGGCGCGCACCGTCGAGCCGGCATAGCCGATCAGCGCGTGCGGCATGGTGCCGCGCCCCGCCGGTGTGCCGAACCAGTGCGCGGTGCCGTCATTGGCATTGCCGACGAAGCCGCGGGCGCCTTCGCGCTTGGCGGCATTGCTGCCGACCGAGGCCGCGTAGGCCATCATCTCCTGCATTTCAGCACCCGCGCAGTGCCGTGCCTCCATTGCCAGAAAGGCGACATCGGGGAGGGCCAGGCACATCTGATAGGCGTTGTGGGCGGCCACACAGGCGGGGCCGATCTTCTGCAGGAACAGGGTTTCGAGGTCGGACAATTGAGAAAAGCTGCCGGTGATATACACCAGTGGCTCGCCCGCACCGGTCCAGCTGCCCTCCGGGTGGGTCACGTCGATGTCGAAGTTGGTGCCGCGCTCGATCGCCACCGTCGCGAGCCAGTCCAGCATCAGCCGTGGCGCGGAGATCACCGGGCGGCGCAGGAACACGGCGTAGGTGACCCGCCGGTCGCCATAGCGTTCCACCACGGTGCGGGTGCGGTTGAAATAGACGTCGGTGCGGGCAGCGATGTCGCGCGACAGCGGCAGGCCTGCGGGAATGTCGTCCATCGGGGCTTACTGGGCCGCGATGGCTGGGGCGCGTGACGGCCGCGCGCGTCGCGCCTTCAGCTCCTCGGCAACCAGGAAGGCCAGCTCCAGCGACTGCTCGGCGTTCAGCCGCGGATCGCAGAATGTCTCGTAGTGCGCCGCCAGATCGGCCTCGGTCAGTGCGTGCGCGCCGCCGACGCATTCGGTGACCTCGCGTCCGGTCATCTCGACATGCACGCCGCCGGCCCAGGTGCCCTCGCCGGCGTGGGCGTCGAAGAAGCCGCGCACCTCACACAGGATCGCCTCGAACAAGCGGGTTTTGCGGCCGCTATCGGTGCTGACGGTATTGCCGTGCATCGGGTCACACAGCCACACCACGCTGCGGCCGGCCTGCTTCACCCGGCGCAGCAATGGCGGCAGCAGGCGCTCGACGCGGTCGGCGCCCATACGGCTGATCAGCGTCAGCCGACCTGGCTCATTGGCGGGGTTCAGCATGTCGATCAGGCGCAGCAGGTCGTCGGCGTCGGTGGTGGGGCCGACCTTCAGGCCGATCGGGTTCTTCACCCCGCGGAGAAACTCGACATGCGCGCCGTCGAGCTGGCGGGTGCGATCGCCGATCCACAGGAAATGCGCCGAACAGGCGTACCAATCGCCCGAGGTGCTGTCGATGCGTGTCAGCGCCTGTTCGTATGGCAGCAACAGCGCCTCATGGCTGGTGTAGAAATCCGTCTCGCGGATTTGCGGCACGGAGCTGCTGTTGATGCCGCACGCGGACATAAAGGCCAGCGTCTCGTCGATCCGGTGCGCCAGGTCCTGATAGCGGGCGGCGAGCGGCGAGCGGGCGGCGAAGTCGAGGTTCCAGCGGTGCACCTCGTGCAGATCGGCATAGCCACCGCTGGCGAACGCGCGCAGCAGGTTGAGCGTGCCGGCCGACTGGAAATAGCCGGTCTCCATCCGCGCGGGGTCCGGCACCCGCGCTTCGGGCGTGAAGTCCGGGCCGTTGACGATATCGCCGCGATAGCTCGGCAGTGTCTCGCCATTGATCGTCTCGGTGTCGCTGCTGCGTGGCTTGGCGTATTGCCCCGCCATGCGGCCGAGCTTCACCACTGGCACGCTGGCGCCGAAGGTCAGGACCACGGCCATTTGCAGCAGCACGCGGAACGTGTCGCGAATGGTGTTGGCGGTGAAATCCGAAAAGCTCTCAGCGCAGTCCCCGCCCTGCAGGGTGAAGGCGCGGCCCTCGGCCACCAGCCCCAGCGCGTCCTTCAGGCGCCGCGCCTCGCCCGCGAACACCAGCGGCGGATACAGCTTCAGGCGCGCCTCCATCGCCGCCAGGCGGGCGGGATCGGGATAGGCGGGCACCTGCCGGATCGGCTGGGTGCGCCAGCTCTCGGGAGTCCATTTCTTGGTCATGGCGTCTCGCTCCTGCCCTCCCAGGCCGGTCCCGGTCGGGTCGAACGCGGTCATCTATCCACGGAATTCCCGCGTTTGGCTACTCGCCGGGCTCCTGGCAATTATGCGGCGGCCGACGCGCTGGCGACGCCCGCCACGCGAGTGCGCGTGCGCATGGTGACGAATTCCTCCGCGGCGGTCGGGTGAATGCCCACCGTCCGATCGAAATCCGCCTTGGTGGCCCCACAATTGATGGCGATCGACAAACCCTGGACGATCTCCGGCGCGTCCTCGCCCAGCATGTGCGCGCCCAGCACCTTCTGGGTCGCCTGGTCCACCACCAGCTTCATCACCGTCTTGCGCGCCCGCTTGCTCAGCGCGTGACGCATCGGCGTGAAGCGCGACAGATAGATATCGACCGGACCCAGGGCGGCGGCCTGCGCCTCGGTCAGTCCGACGCTCGCCAGCGGCGGCTGCGAGAACACCGCACTGGCCACCCGCGACAGGTCCCACACCCGCGGCCCGGCGCCGAACAGCCGCTCGGCCAGACTATGCCCCTCGGCGATCGCCACCGGTGTGAGGTTGATCCGGTCGGTCACGTCGCCGATCGCGTAGATGCCGGGCGCACTGGTCTGCAGCGTGTCATCGACGATCACGGCACCGGCTGCATTGACCGCGACATTGACCGTGTCCAGCCCCAGCCCCGCGGTGTTGGCGTGCCGGCCGACCGCCGCGAACACCAAATCCGCCGTGATCTCGGTGCCGTCCGACAGCACGACGCGCCGTGCTTCCCCAGCTTGCGTCACACGCGCCACCGTGCACCGCCGATGCAGCCGGATCCCGGAGCTCTCCAATGCCTCGGCGAGACCCGCGCGAAGATCCTCGTCGAAGCCGCGCAACGGCAGTTCCTGGCGCATCACCAGATCCACCGACGCGCCCAGCCCCGCGAAAATCCCGCCGAACTCCACGGCGATATAGCCGCCACCGACGATCACCACCCGCTTGGGCATCGTCGGCAGATGAAACGCCGCGTCCGAAATGATGCACAGCTCGCCACCCGGGAACTCCGGCGCCACCGGCCGACCGCCCGTTGCAATCACGATATGCTCGGCCGTCACCACCCGTCCCGCGACCTCGACACGATGCGGCCCCTCCAGCACCGCCCGCGCGTCGAACGTCGTGCAGCCCGCCATCAGCGTGCGATAAATGCCGTTCAGCCGATCGATCTCGGCGTCCTTGGCGGCAATGAAGGCGGCCCAGTCATGCGACCCCGGGGCGGTATCCCAGCCAAACCCGTGACTGTCCGCGACAGCGGCGCTGAAGTCGGACGCCATCACCATCAGCTTCTTGGGCACACACCCCACATTCACGCAGGTGCCACCCCAATATCGCTCCTCAGCGACCGCCACCCGAGCCCCAAGCCCCGCTGCGATCCTGGCACAGCGAACCCCACCCGACCCGCCGCCTATCACAAACAAGTCGAAATCATACTGTGGCATGAACCGCTCCTGCGTATCGTCTCGCGCTGGTGGGATGGGCGGGGTGGGCTGGCGAAGGCAAGGAAGGCTGGCTTACTTGCTGTCGCCACCTCATCCCGACGATCCCACCAGCATAAGATGGTGCGCAGGAGCGGTTCATTCCACCGTTACGGATTTGGCCAGGTTGCGGGGTTGGTCGACATCGGTGCCTTTGATGACGGCGACGTGGTACGCCAGCAATTGGACGGGGATCGCGTACAGGATCGGGGCGACGAATGGGTCGACGGCTGGCAGTTCCACGCAGTCGGTCGCGATGGATTTCAGTTTGGTGCAGCCTTCGGCGTCGCTGAACACGATGATCTGGCCGCCGCGGGCGGCGGCCTCCTGAAGGTTGGACGCGGTTTTCTCGAAATGCGGGCCGCTCGGGACGATCGCGATCACCGGCATGTCCTGGTCGATCAGCGCGATCGGGCCATGCTTCATTTCGCCGGCGGCGTAGGCTTCGGCGTGGATGTAGCAGATTTCCTTCAGCTTCAGCGCGCCTTCCAGCGCGATCGGCAGGCAGGCGCCGCGGCCGAGATACAGCGCGTCGCGCGCCTGCGCCAGGCGGCCGGCGACGCGGCGGATCGGGTCCTGGTTGTCCAGGATCTGCGCCGCCGCGGCGGGCACCTGCAGCAGTGCGTCGGTCATCGCCGCCTCGCGCTCTGCGGTGATCGCGCCACGGGCGCGGGCGAACCCGAGTGCCAGGCAGGCGAGCACCGTGAGCTGGGCGGTGAAGGCCTTGGTGGAGGCCACCGCGATCTCGGGCCCCGCCACGGTCAGCAGCACCGCGTCGCTTTCCCGCGCCATCGTGCTTTCCGGCACGTTGACGATCGACAGCACCGGCACGCCCTGCCCGCGAATATATTTCAGCGCCGCCATGGTGTCGGCGGTCTCGCCGGACTGCGACACCAACAGCCCCAGGCTGTCCTTGGACAGAGGCGGCGCGCGATAGCGGAATTCGCTGGCGACATCGATGTCGGCCGGCAGCCGGGCCAGCTCCTCGATCCAGTGTCGACCGGCCAGCGCCGCGTAATAGGCGCCGCCGCAGGCGGTCAGGCTGACGCGGCTGAGGGTGGCCGGATCGAACGGCAGGTCGGGCAGGGCCACCGCGCGGGTGCGGGGATTGACCATCCGGTGCAGCGTGTCGCCGAGCACCGCGGGATGCTCGTGCAGCTCTTTTTCCATGTAATGGCGGAAATTGCCGCGCCCGATCGTGGCCCCCGACAGCGACGTCAGCTTGATCGGGCGGCTGACCTCCTGGCCGGCCCCGTCGAAGAACTGGGCGCCGCCGCGGCTCAGCACCGCCCAGTCGCCATCGTCAAGATAGGCGATACGGCGGGTCAGCGGCGCCAGTGCCAATGCGTCCGAGCCCAGGAACATCGCATCGTCGCCAAACCCCACCGCCAGCGGCGCGCCGTGCCGCGCCCCGATCATCAGTTCGGAATGGCCGGCAAACAGCATCGCCAGCGCGTAGGCGCCGGTCAGCCGACCCAGGCTTGCCGCGGCGGCCTCGATCGGGGTCAGTCCGCGGCGCAGATGGAAATCAACCAGCTGCGCGATGGTTTCGGTATCGGTCTCCGTGCTGAATTCCTGCCCCTCGGCCTCCAGCTCGGCGCGCAGTTCGGCGTGGTTCTCGATGATGCCGTTATGCACGATCGACACCAGATCAGTGCCGTGCGGATGGGCATTGCTTTCGGTGGGCGCGCCGTGGGTCGCCCAGCGGGTGTGGCCGATGCCGGTGGCCCCGGTCAGTGGCGATCGAGCCAGCACGTCGGCGAGGTTGCCGAGCTTGCCTGGCGCCCGTCGCCGTTCGATATGGCCGTTCACCAGCGTGGCGATGCCGGCGCTGTCATAGCCGCGATATTCCAGCCGACGCAGCGCATCGAGCAGGATGGGCGCGGCGTCGGTGCCGCCGATCACGCCGACGATGCCGCACATCAGGTTTTCCCCCGCTGCCGCGTTGCCCGGAACAGGCTGGCCCGGCCGGGCTTGCCGGTCTGGCGGGCGCGGCCGAACGCCATTTCGTCGGCCGCCACATCCTCGGTGATCACGCTGCCGGCGGCCACGAACGCGCCGTCGCCGACCTGCACGGGCGCCACCAGGGTGCTGTGCGAGCCGACGAAGGCGCCGGCGCCGACGCTGGTGCGGTGTTTGACGAACCCGTCATAGTTGCAGGTGATGGTGCCCGCGCCGATGTTGGTGCCGGCGCCGATCTCGGCATCGCCCAGGTAGCTCAGATGGCTCGCCTTGGCGCCGTCCCCGAGCCGGGTCGCTTTGAGCTCGACGAAATTGCCGACATGCGCCGCCTGCCCCACGTCGGTGCCCGGCCGCAGCCTGGCGAACGGGCCGATGGCCGCCCCCTGTCGCACGACGCACCCTTCGAGGTGCGAGAACGCCCGGATCCGCACATCGTCCTCGATGGTGACACCAGGGCCGAACACCACGTTGGGCTCGATCACCACGTCGCGCCCCAGCCTGGTATCGCCGCACAGAAACACGCTGGCGGGATCGGTCAGCGTGGCGCCGCCATCCATCGCGCGGCGCCGCAGCCAGTCCTGCAACGTCGCCTCGGCTTCGGCCAGCTCCGCGCGCGAGTTGATGCCGCGCAGCTCGTCCGCCGGCGCTTCCACCGCGGCGACCAGCCCGCCGGCGGCGCGCGCCTCCACCACCACATCGGTGAGGTAATATTCCGCTTTGGCGTTGTCGTTGCGCACCGCGCGCAGCCACGTCGCCATGTCGGCGGCCGCGGCGCACAGCACGCCGGCATTGCACAGTCCGATGGCGCGCTCGTCCTCGGTTGCGTCGGCATACTCGACGATCCGCTCGACGAACCCGGGCGGTCCGATCACCCTGCCGTAGCGCAGCGGATCGGCCGGCCGCATCGCCAGCAACGCCAGGCGCGCATCCCCCGCCGCGCGGCGGGCGAGCATGGAGCGTAACGTCGCCTCGGAAATCAGCGGGTTGTCGGCATACAGCACGGCTACCTCGCCAGTGCCGAACCGGTCGGCGGCCTGCAGGGCGGCGTGCGCCGTGCCCAGCCGGTCGGTCTGCACCACCACCTCATGTGGCGCCGCCACCGCGGCGAGCTCGGCCATATCCGGCCCTACCACCACGACCAGGCGGTCGAACACCGCGGCGCAGCTGTCCAACAGATGACGCAGCATCGGCCGACCGGCTAGGTGATGCGCGGCCTTGGGTAGCGCCGACTTCATGCGCGTGCCGTAGCCGGCGGCGAGGAGGATCGCGGTCGAGGTCATGCTGATGCCTGGAGTAGCGGCGACGCGCGCGCCATGTCAAAGCGCACGATCGGAGATTGCGGCAAAGATCGCGGCGATCAAAGGGTGGCGGGAGGAAGCAAGCAAGCAAGGCGGGGGCTTTGCCCCTCGACCCCACCAAGGGCGAGCCCTTGGAACCCCTGAGAGCGTGATGACGGAAGGTGGAATCACCGAGAGGCCTGAACCACGCGACTAACCCTAGGCTGCGTTGCGCTTTTCTTCGGCGGCGAACAGGAAGGCGATGTCGTCGAAATCGAGCTGGGCTATCTCGCCGACTTCGGTGAATGCCAGGTTGGCAAGTTCGGCCTTGCGCTGCTGCAGCTCCAGAATGCGCTCTTCCACGGTGTCGGCGGCGATCATCTTGTAGACGAACACCGATTTGGTCTGGCCGATGCGGTGCGCCCGGTCGGACGCCTGGTCCTCCACCGCCGGATTCCACCACGGATCATAATGGATCACCGTGTCTGCGGACGTCAGATTCAGACCACGACCACCTGCCTTCAGGCTGATCAGGAACAGCGGCACGTCGCCCGCCTCGAAACTGCGCACCGGCTCGCCGCGATCGCGCGTGTCGCCGCGCAGCTCGACGAAGCCAACCCCGCGCTCGACCAGCGCCGGCTTGATCAGATCCAGCATCGAGGTGAATTGCGAGAAGAGCAGGATGCGCCGGCCCTCGGGGATCATCTCCTCGATCATCTCCAGCAGGTCGTCGAGCTTGCTGGAGGTCTGCACCAGCCGTGCGGACGGCAGCTTGACCAGGCGCGGATCGCAGCAGGCCTGGCGCAGCTTCAGCAAGGCGTCGAGCACCACGATCCGGCTTTGCGCCAGGCTGCGCTCGGCCACCTGCTCGCGGACCTTGTCGTACAGCGTCACCCGGATCGTCTCGTACAGCTCGCGCTGCTCCGGCGCCAGCGTGATGCGGCGCAGGATGGTGTGCTTGGGCGGCAGCTCGGTCGCCACCTCCGCCTTGGTGCGGCGCATGATGAACGGACGGATGCGGCGCACCAGCTGCATGCGACGCACGTCGTCGCCCTTCTTCTCGATCGGCGTGCGAAACCGCCGCGTGAAGCCGCGCCGATCGCCAAGCAGGCCGGGCATCAGGAAGGCGAACTGCGACCATAATTCATCGAGGTTGTTCTCGATCGGCGTGCCGGACAGACACAGCCGCTGCCGCGCGTCCAGCTGGCACACCGCGCGGGTCGCTTTGGCGTCCGGGCTCTTGATCGCCTGCGCCTCGTCGAGCACCACGAGATGCCAGGGGATTTCCTTCATCACCTCCACGTCGCGGGTCAGCACCGTGTAGGTGGTCACCACCACGTTGGCATTGCCCAGCTCGGCGCGGCGCTGGTGACGATCCAGCCCGTGCAGCACCAGCACGCGCAGATGCGGCGCGAACTTGCCGAGCTCGGCGGTCCAGTTGGCGATCAGGCTGGTCGGCACCACCACCAGAGCGGGCCGATCCATCCGGCCGGCGGCCAGCTCCACGCTGATATGGGCGATCGTCTGGGCGGTCTTGCCGAGGCCCATGTCGTCGGCCAGAAAGCCGCCGAGCCCATGCGCGCGCAGATGCTGCAGCCAATCGACGCCCTGCTGCTGATACGGCCGCAGCTGGGCGGTGAAGCTCGCCGGCACCATGGTGGGGGCGATCTCCGGCGCCTCGCGGAACCGCTTCACATAGGCCTCGATCGCCGAGGCGTTCTGCCAGCGGGTGGTCAGCAGGTCCTCGAGCTCGATCACCGCGAACGCTTCGGCCCCCGGCAGCGTCAACGTGTCGTTGGTGCGGGTGGAGGCCTCGATCAGGTCGCCCATGATCGCCAGCAGGCGGCGGATGCGCTCGGCCGGCAGCTTCACCACGCGCCCGTCGCCCAGGCTGGTGATCAGGTCGTCGCCCTCGATCTGGGCGGCATCGATCCCGCCGCGCTCCAGCAGATGGCTCAGGATGGGCAGCAGCGCATGCCGCACGCCGTCGATCTCGATGCCGAATTCGAGCGAGAACCCGCCCTGCTCGGCGTCGGTCACCTGCATGTCGTAGCCGCCGATCTGCTCGACCATGCGTGGCCCGAAATCGCGGTCGATCTTGCTCTTCCAGCCGAGGGCGGCCAGCGCCGGCACGCGGATGGACATGAATCGGTGCCAGTTCTCGGCGGCGTCCGGACCGCGATACAGCATCACCCGGCGACCTTTGGGTGAGCGGCCGTCGGCCACCCGCATATGCACGAAATCGTCCTGCTGCAGCGCCTCGAAGGCTGCCGTCTCGCTGGCCACATTGCGGCGCACGAAGCTCACGCCCTCCGGGCCGCTGACGCGCACGAACTGGCGCTCGTCGTCGCCGTCGGCCAGCACGCCGTCATATTCGAAATCCAGCGTCAGCGCGTCCATCATCACCAGACGGCCGAAATCGTCGGGGCAATTCAGCTTGCGCAGCCGCAGCACCGGTGTGGCCGGCCGCTCGACAATCAGCCGTTCGCTCTCGGTCGGCTCCAGGGTCACCGCCTCGGCGCGGCGCGGCCGTGGTCGGGCCTTGATCGGGGTCGGCTCCGCCTGCCGCAGCCGCGCGCGGCCCACCACGCCGTTGGAGGCATCGACGAACCATGGCCCGGTGTCGCTGTGAATGATCGCGGAACGGGGCGGCAATTTTGGTGCGGCGGCGTCGAGCACCCGGTCCGATCCGGAGATCAGCTTGCGCCCGCTGGCAGCCCAGCGCGCCTGGCCGGACAGGATCAGCTGCTCCAACAATTCGGTGACCGCCTCGGGCCCGACCGCGACCCGCGCGCTGTCGCCGCCGCCCAGCAGATGGGCGATGGCGCGCGCCGACTGGCTGGCGGTGGGATCGGCCAATACGTCCGCCGGTGAGCTCGGGCCGATCCGCCCGCTGCGCTCGCCGATCAACGTCGCCGCCACCACACAGGCGGCCGGCGCGTCGGCCGGCGACAATTCGAACATCACCCGCTTGCGCTCCTCGGCGGGCGCCTCGGACAGCCGGTCGATGAAGCTCTTTTGCTGATCCACCCGGCGCAGCGCGGGAAACCGGTCGAGGGCGGCGAGGCAGGTGGCCGCCAGATGCACGCATGCCGGATGGCGGCAGGTGCATTTGCTGTCGAACACCACCCGCTTCCCGCCCAGCAGGGACGGCGTGATGCTGGCGTTCCGCCGCACTCCGAGGTCGTCGATACTGGCATTGATGGTATCGCCATCGAGCCGGACCTCGACGGCCCCGAACAGCACCAGCGTACGGCCACGGGTGAGCGCGCGAGCATCGAAGATGCGCCCCATGTCCTCGGCGGAAAACGGAGTCGGCATCAGCAGGCGCCGCGGGGGGAAGGCTGAGAGGAAATGCGTATCACAGGCAGTGAATGTCACGTATCGCCGCTCACGTCGACTGTAATGCTGCACCGCGGCGAATTTCGGTGGCCGTGCTGGGACCGGTCGGTGCTAGCGACGCAAGGAAGGCTGGGCTTCCTTACTTCGCCAGCTCACCCCAACCCCGATTGGTCTCAGTCGGCCTGATCGGGTTTGCCGGTGGTCAGGCGGCCATAGACAAGCTGGGCGAAGCGTTGCAGGCGCCAGCGGCGTTGGTCGTTATTAAGGTTCGGTGTATCGGCCACCACCGGGCAATAGGCCGCGGTCAGGCCATTCACCAGGTCGTCCGTCGCGGCCTTCGGTGCCAGGGTCTTGGTCTGCGCCACGATCTGCGCGATCTGGCTCAGCATGTTGGCGTCGCTGATGCCTTTCAGCATCGTCGGCACCTGTGACTTGGCGACATCGCTCGTCACGTCGTTCCCCGGGAGGGGCCCGCAGCCGGTGCCATTCCCCACGAACGCCGTGATCGTCTTGGCGCGCAGCCCGCCGACCATCCCGCCGTCGGCCTGGGCCGGCGCCGTGTTGCCCCATTCCGTGCGCACATAATTGGTGACGTCGGCCACCTGCTGGTCGGTCAGGTCAGCGCCGATCGCCGGCATCGGCCCATAGCCACCCTTCGCGCTCAAGCCGCCGAGCATCGCGCGGATCACGTCCTGCGGGCCCTGCGCCATCACCGCGCCATTGCCGGCCAGCGCCGGGATCTGACCATCGACGCCCTTGCCATTGAGCTGGTGGCACGACGCGCAATTGCTCAGATAGACCTGCGCGCCGGGCTTGTCCCCGGTGTCGGCCACCGCCCCGCCCTGCACCGCGTCAGGCTTGGAGGGTACCGACTTCAGGTAGGCCGCGATCGCGTGGATATCGGCGTCGTTCAGCTGGCTCAGACTGTCGTGCACCACTTGCGCCATCGGTCCGAGCACCACGCCATGTCCCTTGGCCTCGCCGTTCTTCAGGAACGACGCCAGCTCGTCGATGCTCCAACCGCCAATGCCGTCGCGTACGTCCGACGTGATGTTCGGCGCGAACCAGCCATCGACCTGGCCGCCCGCCAATGATTTGCTGAGCTCCGGCGCGCCGGCCGGGTTCAGCTTGGTATGACATTCCCCGCAATGGCCGAGGCCCTCGACCAGATAGGCGCCGCGATTGACCTCGTCGGACGCTTTGGGATCGGGCTTGAAAGTGCCCTCGTGCAGAAACAACAGTTTCCAGCCATCCAGCGAGGTGCGGATGTTGAACGGGAACGGGAATGTATTGCCCTTGTCCGGCGCGTTCACCGGCGGGACGGAGAAGATATACGCCTTGATCGCCATCGCGTCGTCGCGGGTGACCTTGGTGAACCAGGGATACGGGAACACCGGATACAGGTTCTCCCCGCGCTTGCCGGTGCCTTCGTGCATCGCGCGATAGAAATCGTCGTCGCTCCAGCTGCCGATGCCGGTCTTCACGTCGGGCGTGATGTTGGGTGGATAGATGCCGCCGAACGGGGTGTTCATGATGTCGCCGCCCGCGAACGGCTTGCCGCCTGACGCGGTGTGGCAGGCCACGCAGTCACCGGCGTCGGCGAGGTATTTGCCGCGGGCGATCAGCGCTGGGTCGGCCTGATCGGCGCGCGCGGGCGCTGCGGCCTGTAGCGCCAGCCCTCCCGCCAACGCCACACCCAGCCAAAGCCCGCGCGTATGTCGCATGTGACGTCCCCAAGCCGTGATGCACCCGGGATGCACGACGCCTGGCCGCGCATTCGGTTCACCGCGGGAGGCCGGTTCACACGAAAGTGACCTCTTTTCGCCGGCCGACCCAGTCCACCACACGGCCATGTGCGTCCGCCTCGGCCAGCTGAAGGGTCGTCTCACCCGGCCAGCAGGATAGGGTCAGCGCGGCACGCTTGCTGGGATCGGGCGGCTCGAAGCGCAGCCAGGCCAGCGGTGCGTCCGCGGTGGCGCGGGCGCCGGCCTCGGCTACGCTGGCAATGATCTCGGCCTGGGTCGCGGCCGGCATGTACTGCCAGAAGATCGAGTGATACAGCACGGTGGTCTGTCCCGGCACCGGCCGCGCGAGCTGCGCCCGCGTCCATACCGCGGCGTCAGCGCGGTGCACGACGATGCCGGCGGCGCGCGCGAGGTTGATCGCCCCGTCGAGTCGCGCCAGCCGCGCCGCCTGGTCCGCCCACACATAGGATGTCAGTCCCAGCCTGCGCTCGGGATCGGCCAGGTCGACGGGGGCGATATCGCAGCCGGCCCGGCTGGCCACCCGCAGGGCCACGCCGCTCGGCGACGGCCCGCGCCATTCCGGCGCCAGCTGCACCGGGCTCGCTGGATTGCCCCAGGCGAGCTCACCCAGCCGGTAGCCGAACTGGTCCCAAACCATGTTCAGCCCGGCGCTGGCGCCCAGCTCCAGCATCCGCAACGGCAATCCGGTGGCGTCCCCGATCGCCAGAAACCCACCCAGCAGAACGCCCGACCGCGCCACCTCGTTGGTCTGCGGTGGGGACTGAAGAAACTGCGCGAAGAACCCCACATGGGCCGCGAACGCTCCGGCCACCGCGGCCGCCAACGTCGCGGGCGATGGCGCCTTCTCTGGCGGGTAGCAGGCCACAAGGCCGGCATCCCGGCCGGTCAACACCAAGGCATGCAGCCCGCCAGCCACCCGCAGCGGCAAGGCATCCGCCCTGGGATCGCCTGGCCACGCCAAAATCAGCTGCTGCACGTCGCCGGGCGACGCCAGCACCGCCACCACCGCTGCCAGTACGCGGGCGGTGAACGGTGAACCGAGGCGGTCGCACCAGCCGGCCTGCTGGCTGAATGCCGCCACCACGCTTGTCGTCTCGGTCATCACTCTCTCCCCCGATTGGGCGGGAAGGGGAGCGGGACGAGACATGACCGTCAATCTTGATCAAGATAATCAATATGGAAAAATCCCCGGCCGCCGATCATCTGCTGACCGCCGCCGACGTCGCTGCCCGCCTCGGCGTCACCCGGCAAACCCTCTACGCCTATGTCAGCCGCGGCCTGCTGCGGTCCACCGCAGCCCCCGACGACCCCCGCCGCAGCCTGTATGACGCAAGGGACGTCGCGGCCCTCCTGCAACGCCATCGTCGGGGCCGCGCCCGCCGCGCCGTCGCTGCCGGCACCACGGATTTCGGCGAGCCCATCCTGCGCTCCAGCCTGACCCGCATCGATGGCGGCCGGTTCTTCTACCGCGGGCAGGACGCCGTGATCCTGTCCCGCGCCACCACCCTCGAACAGACCGCCGCCCTGCTCTGGAACAGCGGTGAGCTGCCCGCCATCGACGAACCAGTCGCCGACCCGTCGGACCAACCGCCGTTCACGCGCTGCCTGCGCAGTGTCGCCGAGCTGGCGACGCGCAGCGATTTCACCGCCCGGCCGGACCAGGTCACCGCCGACGCGACCCGCCTGTTGCGCCGCGTCGCCCAAGCCGCCGCCGGGGCCAGGTTCGCACCTGGCCAGCCGATCCACAGCGGCTTCGCCACCGCCTGGAGCCTGCCCCCCGACACCGCGGATCTGCTGCGCCGCGCGCTCGTGCTGTGCGCCGACCATGAGCTGAACGCGTCGGCTTACGCCGCCCGCGTCGTCGCCTCCACCGGTGCGGCACTCGCCGCCTGCGTGCTGGCCGGCCTCGCCGCCTTGTCCGGTCCCCGCCACGGCGGCATGACCAATCGGGTGCGCCAGCTCGCCGCCGACCCCGAGGTCACCGCGGACCCGCGCCAGGCGTTCAGCGCCCGCCTGGCCCGCGGCGAAACACTCCCCGGCTTCGGCCATCGCCTCTATCCCGACACCGATCCCCGCGCCGCCGAACTGCTGCACCTGCTCCGCCCCGGCCCACCCTGGCCCGCCATGATCGACGCCGCCACCGCCCTGACCGGCCTGCCGCCCACCCTCGACGTGGCCCTGGCCGCCCTGGAAACCACACGCAACCTGCCCCCGGGCGGCGGCCTCGCTTTATTCGCGACCGGCCGCACCGCCGGCTGGATCGCCCACGCCCTCGAACAACGCACCGACGGCCGCCTCATCCGCCCGCGAGCGGCCGTGGGGTGACGCGCGCGGGCATCTGGTGGCACCCAAAACAGGTTGGCACAAGGCGCCTGCAACCATCGCCCCCACTGCCGGTTGCGGTCCGACGGGGGGCGATCGATGCAGCGGCGGCATGGCGAGATGGGTGTTTTTGAGACCGATATTCCGGCTCGGCTGGATCGGTTGCCGTGGGCCAGGTTTCATTGGCTGGTCGTCTGTGCGTTGGGCATCACCTGGATTCTCGATGGGCTCGAGGTCACTTTGGTGGGTTCCTTGTCCGGCGCGATTGCCGAGAGCCCAGTGTTGCATCTGTCGGCTGGCGAGATCGGGCTCAGTGCCAGCTGCTATCTCGGTGGGGCGGTTGCGGGATCGCTGTTCTTCGGCTGGCTGACCGACCGGATCGGCCGCAAGAAGCTGTTTACCGTGACGCTGTTGATCTATCTGCTTGGCACCATCGCGTCTGGCCTGTCCTGGAACATCTGGTCGTTCGCGATCTTCCGCGCCATCACCGGGGCCGGGATCGGCGGTGAGTATGCCGCCGTCAACGCCTCCATTCAGGAGTTGATTCCCGCTCGCTGGCGCGGCTTCACCGACATGGTGGTGAATGGCAGTTTCTGGGTGGGGGCCGCGTTGGGGGCGGCCGGCAGCCTGGTGGTGCTGGATGCCTCGATCATGTCGCCGGAGCTCGGCTGGCGGGTGGCGTTTTTGATCGGCGGGGTGATCGGGTTCGGTGTGCTGCTGCTGCGCCGTTTCATCCCGGAGAGTCCACGCTGGCAGATGACGCACGGCCAGCCAGACGCGGCCAACGCGACGGTGGCCGGCATCGAGGCGCGGGTGGAGCAGGATACCGGCCGCGCGCTTCCTGCGCCGACCGGGAAGACGCTGCGACTGCGCAGTGATGTCACGTCCTGGTTCGGCGTGGGCGTGCGCGCGCTGTTCGGGGAATATCGGCGCCGGACCATCCTCGGCGTTAGCCTGATGGCCGCCCAGGCGTTTTGCTACAACGCGATATTATTCACCTATGCACTGGTTTTGACGCGATTTTACCATATCCCCTCCGGCCGGGTCGGGCTGTTCATGTTGCCGTTCGCGCTCGGCAATTTCGCGGGGCCGCTGCTGCTGGGACGGCTGTTCGACAGCATCGGCCGCCGCCCGATGATCGTCGCGACCTATGCGCTGGCCGGCATCCTGATGGCCGTTACCGGTTGGCTGTTCGCGCGCGATCTGCTCGACGCGACGCAGCAGACCATTGCCTGGACGGTGATCTTCTTCTTTGCCAGTGCCGCGGCCAGTTCCGCCTACCTGACCGTGGGCGAAAGTTTTCCGCTGGAGATGCGGGCGATCGCGATCGCGCTGTTCTATGCATTCGGCACCGGCGTCGGCGGCATTGCCGGGCCGGTGGTGTTCGGCGCCCTGATCGACACCGGCTCGCGCGCCGATATCATGCTGGGCTACTGGCTGGCCGGTGGCTTGATGCTGGCCGCGGCCATCGTGGCGGCGGTGCTGGGCGTCGATGCGGCGCGCCGGTCGCTGGAGGATGTGGCGCCCCCTCTGTCGTCAGTGCCCGCGACCTGACACCGTAATGACGGGGTCGTGTACCGGTTGGTCCAGCGACAACCCATTGCGGCAGCAATATTATGTGTGGCGATTAACAACGCTTAACGTCTACCATCGGGTCAACGTCGCCTGGCGCGTCCGGGGCCGCGTGGGCGCCAGACATCCGCCGGACATTAGCAGGTCCGGACATGAGCCGGACATTAGAAGGTACAGAACCCCATGTTGACTCGACGCATTGCGCTGACCGGTCTTGCCACCGCCACGGCGAGTCTGGCGATGCCGGCCATCCGGCGCGCCTCGGCAGCGCCCGAGGGCATGCGCGTGAAGAATTTCGAGCATCTCGGTCACAGCAACCAGGGCGACCACCCCGATGGTGTCCAGGTGATGATCAACCGCAAGACCGCCTACATCGGCGGCATGTTCAACGACGGCATCTCGGTGGTGGACGCGACCGATCCGCGCCAGCCGCGCTTCGTTGAGTTCGTCGCCCAGCCCAAGAACACCCGCTCGCATCATCTGCAGGTGCATGACGACCTGCTGTTCGCGGTCAACGGCGCCGATCCGTGGGCGATGCAGCAGGTCAGCCAGGTCGCCGATTATTACAGCGCCAACCTCGCCGACAACATGCGCAGCCGGGTGGATTTCACCTCGGGTCTGCGCATCTATGACATCTCCAACCCGGCCAAGATGCGCGAGGCGAGCTTCTTCCAGATGCCCGGCTTCGGGCTGCACCGCATGTGGTATGTCGGCGGCCAGTATCTCTATGCCTCGGCCCATCTGCCGGGCTATCGCGACCATATCCTGGCCGTGATCGACGTCTCCGACATCGCCAAGCCGCGCATCGCCGCGACCTGGGCGCTGCCCGGCATGCGCGCCGACGAGGACGCGCCGGCCTGGTTCAAGGGTCACCGCGTGGCGCTGCACCACATGATCGTCAAGGAAGGCATGGGTTATGCCGCCTGGCGGGACGGCGGCTACAGCATCCATGACATGCATGACCCCACGTCGCCGAAATTCCTGTCGCACGTCAATTATGCGGAAATGATCGGCCCTGACGGCAAGCCTTTGTCACCCGGGGCTTCCCACACCCCGATGCCGCTGCCCGGCCGCAAGCTGATGTTGGGGGTCGAGGAGGCAACCTCGGCGAATTGCGCCTGGGGCATGTCGCCGATCCATGTGGTCGATGTGTCCAACCCGTTGGCACCGAACCGGATCGGCACGCTGCCGCTGCCCAGCGAGGAGGATTTCTGCCACAAGGGTGCCAGCTTCGGGCCGCACAACGTGCATGAGAATCGCCCCGGCACGTTCCAGAGCGAGACCATCATCTTCGCCACCATGCATAATGCCGGGCTGCGCGTGTACGACCTGACGGACGCCGCCAATGCCCACGAAATCGCCGCGTTCGTGCCGCCGCCGCCGGACCGGGTGGTCGATCCCCGCCCTGGCCTCGACGTCAAAGTATGCCAGAGCTGTGACGTGTTCGTCGAAGCCGACGGCACCACCTACGTGACCGACACCAATGGCGGCATCAACATCCTCGCCTACAAAGGCCCCAGCGCCTGAGAATCCATCCAGAACTCATCTAGGCCAGAACTCATCTAGGATGGCCATCTGACGCGTTTTTTCCGTGCTCCGAGCCTCGCGACCCGACGGTCGCTCGGGTTCGGTGCTCGGAAAATCTCGCCAGCTGACTGATCCTAGCGAGTTCTGAGACGGATTTTTCGCGAGGCTATGGGGCACGTACATCCATCCTGTTAGCGAAATTCTTACGTTTTGAGGCTGGGTTGCTGGGTTGCGCTCGGTTTCCTATGATCCATTTCCATTCCGTGTGTGACCGAGAGCGGGGCTAGAAATGGCGACTTTGGAACTCAACAAAGCGATGGCTGCCGTCCTGGTCGGCGGCATCACCTTCATGGTGTGCGGACTGGTCGGCGATTGGTTGGTCGACCCCACGCAATTGTCCAAGAGCGCCATCCAGATCGACATGCCGCAAGCAGCCCCAACCGGTGCGCCCGCGCCGACCCCGATCGCGGTGCTGCTGGCGTCCGCCAGCGCCTCAGCCGGCCAGGCGGATACCGCCAAACTGGGCTGCGTCGCCTGCCATAGCTTCAACGAAGGTGGCAAGGCCGGCGTCGGTCCCAACCTTTATGGCGTCGTCGGCGGCCCGCACGCCCACATGGAAGGCTTCGCCTATTCCGCGGCGCTGAAGGCCAAGACCGGCAATTGGACGTTCGATGAACTGAATGAATGGCTGACCAAGCCGGCCGCCTATGCCCCTGGCACCAAGATGAGCTTCGCCGGCATCAGCAACGAGAAAGAGCGCGCCGACGTCATCATGTATCTGCGCTCGCTGTCGGCGACCCCGGTGCCGCTGCCGGCGCCACCGCCGCCGGGCGCCACCGCCGCCGCCCCGGCCGATGAGTCGATCGACACCTTGCTGGCCTCAGCCGACCCCGCGCGCGGCCAGGCCGACACGCTGAAGGCCGGCTGCATCGCCTGCCACAGCTTCAACGAAGGTGGCAAAGCCGGCGTCGGACCCAACCTGTATGGTGTGTTTGGCGGCCCCCATGCGCACATGGTGGGATTTGCCTACTCCGCGGGCATGAAAGCCAAGGAAGGCCCTTGGACCGCCGAGGAGCTGAACAAGTGGCTGACAAAGCCGTCCGCCTACGTCCCGGGCACAAAGATGAGCTTCGCGGGGATCGCCGATCCTAAGGAGCGCGCCGACCTGATTGCTTATCTCCGCTCCTTGTCCGCCAACCCGGCGCCGACGCCTAAGCCGTAGGACATCGGCCGGGACGACTGAGAGTCGGTTTGAAAACTCGCGAGGGTAAGCAAGCTGGGGTGATTTTCCGAGCACCGAAGTGGCGCGACCGATGGGTCGTGAGCTCCGCTCGTTCGCTCGCCGAGCGAACGGAGCGCAGGAAAAGCACGTCAGATGGCCACCATAGGTGAGTTTTCAAACGGAGTCTAAGCGGCGCTGTCCTGGGCGGCCGGATCGAGGCGGTAGCCGCCGCCCTCGGTCAGCAACAGCCGCGCGCTGGTCGGATCCGGCTCGATCTTCTGCCGCAGCCGATAAATGTGCGTCTCCAGCGTGTGTGTGGTCACCGCCGCGTTATAACCCCACACCTCGTTCAGCAGCACCTGGCGCCCGACCGGTTTGGTGCCGGCCCGATACAGGAACTTCAGGATCGCCGCCTCTTTCTCGGTCAGCCGGATCCGCCGGTTGCGAACCATGTCCTGCAACAGCTTCGCCGACGGACGAAACGTGTACGGCCCGATGGTGAACACGGCGTCTTCGCTGTTCTCGAAAATCCGCAACTGGGCCCGCAGGCGCGCCAGCAGCTCGGCCATGCGGAACGGCTTGGCGATATAGTCGTTGGCGCCGGCATCGAGGCCGCGCACCACGTCGGCCTCATTGTCCGACCCGGTCAGCATGATGATCGGCACCTTGACCCCGTGCCGCCGCAGTCGCGCGCACAGATCACGGCCATCGCCATCCGGCAGCCCGACATCCAGGATCAAGGCGTCATACCGCCCCGTCCCGCTCACCACCTGATGCTCGGCCTCGGTCGCGCTGTTGCATTCATGGGCGGCAAACTCCCCCGCCACGGAGAGCTGTTCGACAAGCATGGCGCGCAAGGCGTGATCATCGTCAACGATGAGGATGGGCCTCTCCCCCGCCATACAGTCATTCCTTTGTTCCGACTGGCCTTTATTCTTCAGTCCGGTACCAAGCGATGCTGTACCGGTTCGTTCAAGCTCAATGGTCTAACCCGCAACCCGTTCCGTCCCGCAACGGAGTACTGCGGGTATTTCATGTCGACTTGATGTTGTTCTGTAACAGGCAGGACCCGGTTCTGTCCATGACAGCACAATTCGGTGAGGGTCGTCCGCCGCCCGATCGATACCGCACCTGGGCATCGCCCTCCCGCACCCCATCTACACATGTGTTACGGCAGCTATGCCACGCCAAACCAGGCGGGTGCCGGCGTTTCAGTGTATATGCGGGCGGCCTTGCCAGCCGAAGCCTGTTCGACCTTGGATAGCCCCATGACCCAAGCCCAGTTCGCCGGCGTCGCGCCGTCACCGATCGCCTCCGACGGCAGGTCCGTTCCCGCAATCATGCGGTTGCGGGCCGTGCATCGCGCAATCGCCGAATTGAAGCGCGGCACGCCCGTCCTGATGCTCGGTGAGGCGGGGGCCGACCCGGTCGTTCTGCTCACCGCCGACACCGCCGGCGCGCGCGGTCTGCGCGAGCTGCTCGCACTCGCCGACGGGCCGGGCGTATTGCTGCTGGCCCCAAGCCGCGCCGCCGCCGTGCTGCGCCGCCCGGTGCCGCAGGACCAGCCCGTCCTTGCCCTTCGCCTGTCGCCTGCCTTGAGCGCCCCGGACACGCTGCGCGCCCTGGCCGACCCCACTCTGGAGCAGATGCTGCCGGAAGAGCCGGACCTCGTCACCGATCTGCCGCCCCACGCCACGGCCGCTCTGACGCTGGCCAAGATCGCGCGCCTGCTGCCCGCCGTGATCGCGGTCCCCGGCCCCGCCGACGCGGCGGCCCGCGCCCAGGCGGCCGCGATCCTGACTGTGCAGGACGCCGACGTGCTGGCCTACCCAAACGCCATGGCGACCGATCTGCGCCGCGTCGCCGAGGCCGCGGTACCGCTGGAGGACGCGGCCGATACCCGCATCGTGGCCTTTCGCGCCCCCGATTCGGGTGTCGAACATCTGGCCATTCTGGTCGGCCGCCCGGAGGACGCAACCGCCCCGCTGGCCCGCGTGCATTCCGAATGCTTCACCGGCGACCTGCTCGGCAGCCTGCGCTGCGACTGCGGCACCCAGCTGCGCGGCGCCATCCGCCGCATGGCCGACGAGGGTGCCGGCGTGCTGCTGTATCTCGCCCAGGAAGGCCGCGGCATCGGCCTGGTGAACAAACTGCGCGCCTACGCGCTGCAGGATCGCGGCCTCGACACGGTGGACGCCAACCGCGCGCTGGGCTGGGGGGTGGACGAACGCAACTTCCTGGTTGCCGCGACCATGCTGGAAGAACTCGGCATTACCGAGGTCCGCCTGCTGACCAATAACCCCGACAAGGTGGCCGCCCTGCAGGCCTGCGGCGTGAACGTGCTCAGCCGCGAAAGCCACAGCTTTGCCCCGAACGGTGTGAACGACCAGTATCTGGCCACCAAAGTCGATCGCCTCGGACATCTGCCCCGCTGACCCGCCACCCGCATCCCCGCCGCTCGCATCCCCGCCGGTCGCATCGATGACCATCGCCACGGTCCACCCGGATGGCCGCCTGATCCTGCAAGGCCGCATCTTCCGCGCGGCACTCGGCAGCGGCGGCGTGCGCGCCGACAAACAGGAAGGCGACGGCGCCACCCCCGTCGGCCTGCTGCCCCTGCGCCGTGTCTTCTATCGCGCCGATCGGATCCCGATCCCTCAGACCGCGGTCCCCCGCGAACCCATCGCCCCGGATGATGCCTGGTGCGACGACCCGACCCACCGCGATTATAACCGCCACGTCCGCCGGCCTCATTCCGCCCGCCACGAAACCCTGTGGCGCGATGATGCCCTTTACGACATCGTCGGCGTGCTCGGCTGGAACGACGATCCCGTGCAACGCGGCCGCGGCTCGGCGATCTTCCTGCATATCGCCCGCCCCAACCTCGCCCCCACCGAAGGCTGCATCGCCCTTACCCCCGCCGACCTGCGCCAACTCCTGGCGGCCGGGGTGACCGGCGTGCAGGTTTTGGGGGGCTGAGCGCGGGACGCACGTAAGAGGGGGCCGACACCGAGGTCGCAACCAGGGAGTTGGCCCCCTTCCTCAAAGACCCTCAAGTCTGGGGGTTCAAAGGGGCTCGCCCCTTTGCGGGTATGGGCAGCGCCCAGCCTTCCTCGCTACCTTTGCTCAGCCGCCCCAAAACCCGCAACCCGATCGCC
>Ga0116226_10001100_pt1 | contig 23489 bp, 19 predicted proteins | sample S1TSphfallax_FD_89692 | JGI IMG/M metagenome (GOLD analysis project Ga0116226, IMG submission 89692) | Host-associated microbial communities from peat moss isolated from Minnesota, USA - S1T2_Fa - Sphagnum fallax MG | ecosystem: Host-associated > Plants > Peat moss > Unclassified | place: USA... | reverse complement strand
GACGCGCCGGCGTGCGTGCGCGGCGTCGTGCTGTTGGGCCCGATTGTGCGTGACCAAGAATCTTCCTGGTTCGCAAAACTTGCTCTGAATATCGGCTTTGCAGGGCCGTGGCGGGTGTGGTTATGGACCACCTACTGGGACAGTCTGTTCCCAAGCTCTAAACCGGCGGACCAAACTCGAGTCAAAGCGGCGCTCGCAAGTAACCTGCACGAACCGGGACGCATGGCGGCGCTTCACTCGATGCTCACACTGTCCAAAGCCGATACCACAGCGATCTTGCCACAGAATCGGGTGCCGGCCCTCATCGTCATGGGTACGCGCGACCCGGACTTCGCGGATGCTGCGTCCGAAGCTCGCTGGCTCGCCGACCAGCTGGCCGCTGAGAGCCTGATGGTCGAGGGGGCGGGACACTATCCGCATACCGAGATGCCGGACCGGGTGGCACCCAAGTTGCTGTCGTTCATCGGCGACCTCCCCCGCAAAGAGTAAGTTGCCATAACGCCGATGCGATGAATCGTTGCACGGCGCGGCGAGTCGCGTACATTGTGCGTAAGGATGGCTGACGTCGGGAGCATGCGGAGATGATTTTCCTCGAGATCACCTTCAACGTATCAAGTGCAGACATCGACAGATTTAGGAGCGCGGCCCGCGAGGTGGCTCACGCCAGCAAGTCCGAGAGCGGCTGCGAGGAATATGTTTTCAGCGTGGACCTCGACGTGCCGACGACGTTCTATCTGCTGGAGCAATGGCAATCTGAGGCAGCGCTGCATGCTCATTACCAAACGCAACACTTTCTTAAGTTTGGGGCCTTTCTCAAAGATATAAAATGCGAGCGAACACGGCGCGCGCGCAGCGGTGATCTCCAACCGTGGCAAATGCGGCCGAGCGCGTGATGCGCAAAGAAAATCCTGTCACCCCGACCTCACCCTGCCCTGAGGAGGCCTTGTTTCGTGCCGTCGCGGATAGCACGCGCCGGCACATGACGCACATCAGGTGCGTTTGACGCGTACTAGTCACGCCGGACGCTCACCGTCATCATCTTGTCGTTCGCGCGACATATACACGTATCAACATGAGAACCAGTAAAGTCTTGACCGTGCAGGCAATGAGCGCAAACAGTCGCGGCAATCGGGTGGTGGGCTGGAAAGCCATCGGCTTGTCGCTCGGTTGTACCGCGCGCACGGCGCGCCGCTGGGAAGTATCCCGGGGACTGCCCGTGCACCGCATCAGAGGCGGCGGACGCGGTTCGGTCTGGGCGGCACCGGAGGAGCTGCAGTGGTGGCTTCAGTCCCTGCCGGAAGCCGCTCAAGAGGACCTTCGCGTCGAGGCGGAGGCCGAGACGGAGGCAGGGCCCGAGACCGCGGTCGAGGCCGCTCCCGAAGCCGGTCTCGATGGCGCTGCCGATGCGGTACTCGATGCCGCCTCTGCCGCGCCACCGCGGATCGTGTCCTTCCCCGACCGGCGGCGGCGGATGTTCGTTGCGATTGCGCTCGTCCTGATGGTGCTCTTGGGCGTGGCTGCTGCGTTGCAGTGGAGGTCACACGGCAGCGCGACGCGCTCGGCGGCGATGCCGGGCCGTTCGCCCTATGACGATGATCCCGTGGCGCTCGGCATTTACAAGACTGCGCGCTTCGAACTAGCGACGCGCTCGGCGGATAGCCTGCAAGCCGCCGCCAAGGGCTTCAAGCGGTTGACCGATGAGTACCCCGAGCGCGCCGAGGGTTGGTCGGGACTCGCCGATACTTATATATTGTTGCGTCAATTCGGCTCGATGAGCGAAGCATCCGCCTACGCTGAGGCCGACCGCGCCGCTCGCGTCGCCCTCGCGCTCGATACCCAGCTGGCGGATGCCTGGTTGGACCGTGCCTTCATCGACTTCTGGTGGCTGTGCAACAGCAAGACCGCATTCGCCGCTTTCGAAACCGCGTTACAACTCGATCCGCGCTCGGCGAAGGCTTATCACTGGTATGCCACGGCGCTCTTGGGGCATGCAGATTTCGATCGATCGCTGGCGGCGTTCGCGGAGGCTCGGTCACTCGATCCCGGTGATCGCTCGCTGGTGGCCGATGAAGCGTGGACGATGTTCGCCGCCGGGCGGCGCTCGGAGGGTATTGCCGCCCTCGAGCGCCTGGCACAGATCGAGCCGGATTTCATCGGGGCGCATAGTTGGTTGGCACGCGCCTATTTGAGCGTCGGGCGCGATGCGGACTTTCTGCGCGAAGCGGCGCTCGCGGCCAAACTGCGCGGTCAAGAGAAGACCGGGGCTGACCTCGCCTTGGCGGCAGAACGCTGGCACGCCGGGGGACGGGCCGCCCTCCTCGAGCAGCTGAGCGCGGCAGCCGAGGAGGACTGGCGCGAGGGCGTGGGCTCGGCGGAACGTGTAGCAGAATATCGAGCGCTCGCCGGCGATCGTGCCGGCATGATGCGATGGCTCGCGCTCGCGGCCCAGGTCCATGACCACGAACTGATGAAACTGCCGGCCGACCCCTGCTTCGACGCGTATCGAAGCGATCCCGAATTCGCCGCCCTGGTGGCTCGGCTGCGGTAGGAGCCCCTCGGAGGACGCCTCTGTCCTCGCTTGTCCTCGGTTGTCCCCCATTGGGCGTTGTCGCCGAGGGCGGATCCCCTGTTAATTATCAGCCACCGGGTCGATTTCGTACCCCGGGCCACCGGGCTAAGGATGAAGGGAACCTCATATGAATCATCTATTCGGCAAAATCTCCGAGGCGCCCGGACGAGCGCTAATCGCCGCCGCCGTGTCTGCCGCCGCGCTGCTCGCCGGCGCGCCGGTACGGGCTCAGGCACTGCCGATCACTTATCCGGCACCGAATTCGTTCTATGCCACCGGCTTTTATGGCTCCGGCGGCTTTTGTACCGGGTATTGCCCAGCGACGCAAAGTGCCGCGGTCGCCGACATGAACGGCGATGGCAACCTCGATGTGGTCGCCCTCTCCAGCGACTCTTATATCGATGTCTCGCTGGGTAACGGTGTCGGCGACTTTCAACTGCCGGTCGATACCTCGATTGGCGCCCCCAACTATCACCCGGGCGCGCTCGTCGTCGGCGATTTCAACGGCGATCACATCCCGGATGTGGCCGTGTGGGCGTCCAATGCCACGACCGGCAACGATCAGGTGAACATTTACCTGGGTAACGGCAAGGGTGGATTCACAGCGGGAGCAACCTACACCGCGGCCAACAGCAATGACTACACCGTCAACCCGACTACCCTGGTTACCGCCGACATCAATGGTGACGGCATCCTCGACTTGATCGCTCTCACCCCGTACGACGGCGCGTTCGTGTTCTTGGGCGTTGGCGATGGCACCTTTCAAGCAGCGGCCGCCTATGCAACGGGTGCCGTCAGCGGCTCCACAGGCGTCAGCGTGGCCGATGTGAACGGCGACGGCAAACCCGATTTGGTGTTTGCCGTTGACGATGGCATCAGCGTCTTGCTGAACACGGGCAATGGGACTTTCGGAACGGCCACCTACTACCCGTCCGGAATCGGCTACAGCCAAATATACGGCGGCATCGCCGTCGGCAACTTGGGAGGCAGCAACGGCCCGGACGTCGTCGTCACGCAAAGCAGCGGCGTAGCGGTGGTCTTTCTGAACCAAGGAGGCGGTACCTTCGCCGTCGGCAGCACCGTCTCGCTACCCAACGTGGGCGGCACCAGCAACGTCGTGCTGGCGGACATCAACCGGGACAAAATCCTCGATCTCGTGGCGGTCGACGGCTTCGGCAACGTTTTCACCTACCTCGGCAACGGCAAGGGCGCCTTCGGCGCGCCGTCCATCCTGCCGCTGGCGGCCACGACCGACAGTTCACCCTTCCTCGTCGAGGTCGCGGATTTCAACAAGGACGGAGCGCCCGACATCCTCGACACCAACGGCATCATGACCAACACGGTCAGCCTCGGGCGCGGTGACGGCACGTTCCGTGGCGCGCAGACCTACGGCTACAGCGCCACCGCCAGCTCGGGTCATAACATCGTGACCGCCGATTTCAACGGCGACGGCGTTCCCGACGTGGCGTATTCCTGGGCAATCCACGGCGGCACCAGCCCGGCGGACTTCGCGATCATGTTGGGCGGCTCGCACGGGGTTCTCGGCACGCCGACGTACGTCACCGCCGGCAGCTGCAACCAAAACTGGGTCAATGCCATCGTCACGGGCGACGTCAACGGCGACGGCATTGCCGACATCGTCGCGACGCTGGTTGATTCGACCGCCACAGCATGTCAAAACAATGCCGTCGCCGTGCTCTTCGGCAAGGGCGACGGTAAATTCGGCAAGCCCGCTTATTACGCCACCGCGGCGACCGCCCAGGAAGGCAGCGTGTATCTCGGCGATGTCTCGGGCGATGGCAAACTCGACATCGTCACCGAGAACTCCGACGGCTCGATCAGTGTCCTCGTCAATCAGGGCAAGGGGACTTTCCTCGCCTCGCCCTTGATCACCAGCACGGCCGCCCTGTACCGGGGGGATCTCAATCTGGCACTCGGCGACTTCAATGGGGATGGAAAAGTCGACATCGCGGCGGCAGCCGCAGATACCGGCTCCGAGTACACGCTGACGTCCTTCTTGCTGATGTTGTTGAGCAAGGGCGGTGGCAATTTTGACGCCGCGGTGCAGATCCCCACCCCATTCAATGTGACCGCACCCGTTGCAGCCGACTTCAACAAGGATGGCAAGGTGGACCTCGTGGTCGCCGCTCCCTGGGCATGCAGCCGCTACTTGAGCAGCTACGCCTTCCTCCAAGGTAAAGGTAATGGCACATTTGATGTGCCGACGGCCCCCTGCACCCAGCCTTCGCTGCCGGGCATACCGGGCGCCCCCGTGGTGGCCGACCTCAACGGCGACGGCAATCTGGATGTGGTCATACCCTTCACGGACCCGGCCGGTGAGGGTCCCATGATTCTGCAAGGCCACGGCGATGGCAAATTCAACCAACCGCAGAGCGCGCTGCCCCCACCGTCCGCGCCCAACACCCTGTACGCGAACGCGGACAGCGCTGCCGTGGCCGACTTCAACGGCGACGGCGCACCCGACATCGTTTTGCTCAACAACTACAACATCGGCCAGGGAAACAACTCCTATGTGGATTTCGTCGCCGAATTATTGAATGCGACCTTCCCGGTGAGCGTCTCGCCGCTGGCGCTGAACTTCGGGGCGGCCGCACTGACATCCACCAAGGAGAAGACGGTGGTGCTGACCAATAACCAGGCCAAGTCGCTGAAGAACATCGCCATCTCGGTGGGCGGCACCGATGCGTCGGACTTCCACGCCGGATCCACCTGCAGCACGGAGCGCTATGCCGGCTGGGATTGCACGATCACGGTCACCTTCACGCCCGGCGCTGCCGGCCCTCGCACCGGCACACTGTCCATCGCGGATAGCGTGGGCACGCAGACCGTAACGCTCAGCGGCACGGGGGAATGAGCGTCAGCGGCGGATAAAGACCGCCATATACCGCTCATCATTTGGCAAAAAACGAGCGGTAAAGTGCTGATTTACTGCGATGGTCTGCGCCCGCAGCGAACTTGAACTCACGCGCACTGATTCCATCTCGCTATTATAGGCGGCACATGCCGCCGAATGACTTTGCCGCTCCCCACGCCCTGCCGCAAGGCACCTTTGACGCGCCCCTGGTCCGCGCGGCGCAGGAACTCATTGACATGGGCGCGGTAGCCGACGTCCGTATTCTACAGACCGGCCGTGTGGTGACGGGGATCGTCGGCGGCCTGCAGCGCGTCTATCTGCAGTATCAACGCACGGCTACGACGGCGCGCCTCGGAAGCCTCGACTGCCGGTCAGAAAAGCATCGAGCATTTCACCGGCATCTTCGAGGGCTGCACGACGATCGAGGATCAGCTCATCAAGGGTCCAAAGAGCCTCGGCCGCAACGTCGCCAACTATGACCCCGCACACGCGAAAGCGCTGATCGCGCTGATGCAGGACGACACCTGGCCGATGTTCAAGAAGGGTATTCTCTCGGATATGGATACCGACCCTCTGCCCGTACGGAGGCAATTCTTTTAAATGGAGCTCGACATGACCCTCACCATGTTCAGTGCCGGGGTGCCCTTCCTCGCCGGGACCGACACCGCCGGGGCGCACACGTTTTTCCCCAATGCTGCGAGCGCCGGGCCAACGCCCGGGAGCGCAGCATGATTGGTGTCACGCTCAGATCCCTCGCATTCAGCGCACTCGTGGCGGGTTTCGCCGGCGCTGTCGTGGCGAAACCGGTGACGGTCGCCGATCTGCTGGCGAATGCCCCGGCGTCAGACTGGCGCACGCCCGACCCGGAGAACACGCTGTACATGGATCTCGACAAGGGCCGGGTGGTCATCGAACTGGCCGCGCGCGTCGCGCCCCAGCACGTCGCCAACCTGCGCACCCTCGTCAGGGCGCATTATTTCGATGGCCTCGCCATCATCCGCGTGCAGGATAACTACGTCGTGCAATGGGCGGATCCCGACCACAAGCGCCCCGTGCCGGCCGGAGTCCATCCCTCCGTGGAACTCACCGCCGCGAGCGGCGCCGATGCACGCTTCGAGCCGCTGGCGGAGCACGACGTCTATGCACCGCAGGTGGGATTTCTCGATGGCTTTCCGGCCGCGCGCGATCCGCGCTCGCACCAGGTGTGGCTCGCCCACTGTTACGGGATGGTGGGTGCCGGACGCGACGATCCGCCCGAGAGTGACGGTACCGAGCTCTATGCCGTGATCGGCAACGCGCCGCGCCAGCTCGATCGCAACGTCGCGCTCTTGGGACGCGTCATCCAGGGTATGGAGTTACTGTCGAGCCTGCCGCGCGGCAGCGGCGAGATGGGCTTTTACCTGCCCGCGGAACCCGTGGCGCCCATTCGCTCGGTGCGACTCGCCGCCGATGTGCCGCCGGCTGAACGCACGCCCATCGAGGTGCTGCGCACCAACAGCGCCACCTTCCGCGCCGTGCTCGCGCAGCGGCGCAGTCGTCATGAGTCGTGGTTTCAGGTCAGCCCGGACCGCATTGATCTGTGCAACGTGCCGTTGCCCGCCCGTCCCCTCGTCGCGCCCACCCCGGCGCCCGCGCCGAACCCATGACGGCGCCCAATTGAGGCGCGCAATGAAAAAAGTTTTCACCAAAGCTCCCGCCGACGTCGTTAGGTAAGTAAGAGCGGCGATTGACCGCAGCGATGAATGCCAACCCTTACACCTGGAGATGACCATGACCACTTCTTTCAAGATCTTCGCGATTCGCACCCTCGCCGTCACCGCCCTCGCCGCCGGCGCCATGAGCAGCGCCAATGCGGCCGTGTTCTTCCGCACCCGCGTGTTCGTCGCCCCGGTGGTTGCCGCCCCTGTGGTGGTTGCCCCGGTTGTCGCCCCGGTCGTTGCCGCGCCGGTGGTGGTCGCGCCGGTAGTCGCCCCGGTCGTCGTCGCGCCAGTCTACGTGCCGACCTGCCGCTTGGTCTCGGTGCCCTTCGTCAACGCCTACACCGGCGTCACCTACTTGGTCCCCCGCCGAGTCTGCAACTGAAACACCCCTTGGGTCACAGGCCCGCCGGTGACCCGTGAGCCGCTGACCCCTCGGTCGGCGGCAATTTTTTTGACTTCGTTGCGCCTCAATCTTCATGCGCATATATTATGCGCATTCAGGATATGGACTAGCCACCGTGGGCACGAAGAAAGCAGTCAACGTCTCTATCCAGTCCGAACTGCTCGATGCTGCGCGGGCCGAAGGCATCAATCTATCGGCAACCTTGGAGGCGGCGCTGGCAGATCAACTTCGCATTCGCAGACGCGACCGCTGGCGGACTGAGAACGAAGCGGCCATTGAAGCGTATAACCGCGATGTCGACGAGAATGGCTCGTTCGGCGATCGCGCTCGCGGCTTCTGATGCCCCAGTTTGCTGTTTACAAGAATCGCAACGAAGTCACTCGGGGGCGATTTCCGCTGCTGCTCGACGTTCAGTCAGACCTGCTGGAGCCCCTCAAGACGCGCGTGGTTGTTCCCTTGAGCCCTATCCTCACGGCAAGGGCACGGGCGATGCAAGCGCTCACGCCCAATATTACCGTCGCCGGCAAGGAATACCTCATGGTCACGACCCAGCTGGCCGGCATCTCGGTGCGGGAACTCGGGGCCCTCGTCGATAATGTCCCCAGTGAGCGAGGTAAGATCATCGGCGCACTCGATCTTCTGATCACAGGGATTTAGATCGGCCATGCACTACCGGCTCTTGCTCGTTGACGGTCAGGGTAAAGCGGCCTGCGTGCCGCTCGGGATCCGCACCCTTCGCGAGTTTCCCGGCCCGGAGAGCCTCTCCGTGCACTTTCGGCCGGTACGCAATGACCTCCTCGCCGAATCGGCGCGAAGCGCCGGCCAACTCGCCTATCGGATCCTGCGCGGCGAGGGCGTCGTGCGCGCCCAACTCAACGTCGAGTACGAGGTCCCGGCGACCCTGCACAGCGTCATGGGCCGCAGCAGCGATCTGTTGTTTGCCCTGGCACTGATCACGGCGAAGTGGAAACTCGGGCCGCGCACCGACACCCTGATCGCGGCCACGGGAACGCTCCACGCCGACGGCACGGTGGGCAGCGTCGAACACACCGTGGCGAAGGTCGCCGCGGCCATCGATCATGTCAAGGTATCGCCCGACATCACGCGCGCGATCGTCCTCTACCCGGCTGCCGCCGAAGCGGCGGTAACCTCCGCCGAGGCTGCTCTGGACGCCGCGCGCCTCGCCGCGCACATCGAACTCGTGCCCGTCACGCATCTGGATGACGCCCTTTCGTACCTCGGCTACACCCTCGACCAGGTGTATCTGCGCAATCCCTTCCGCGGCTTGGAACACTTCGATTACGCCGATCATGCGATCTTCTTCGGGCGCGACGCCGAGGTGTGCGAGGTGGTGGAGTTGCTGCTGCGCCGGGAACAGAGCGGCGCCCCCGGCCTCTTGGTGGAGGGCGCCAGTGGCAGCGGCAAGAGTTCCTTCCTGCGGGCCGGCGTCTTGCCGGCCTTGGTTCTGCAGGACGTGCTCAAGCAGCGCAGCGTGAGCGTCAACATCGGCCGGACCATCTGGCGCCCGGGGCTCGTGGCAGCCGGCGCCGCCGACGATGAGGCTTCATTCGCCCAATCCATTGCCGATGTCTGGGGTGGATTTGCCGAGTTCGGCGGCACCTGGCGCGAGGCTCGCTGCGCGTCATTCGCCGAATTGGCCGCGAGGCGACGCGAGCTCTGGCCGGCGTCGCTGCGCTTCGTCTGGCTCATCGATCAATTCGAGGAACTGCTGATGGGCAGCGTACCTGCGCCCATGATCGACGCCTTCGGCCGCTTTCTCCTGCGGCTGCAGGTCGATGGCGTGTGGACCTTGGCGTCGATCCGCGCCGATGCGATGCCGTTGCTCAAGCAACATGCGGCGCTGCGCGAAGTGTTCGGCGCCAATGAGGGTCAGTACTATCTCGCCGCGCTCAGCGGCACGGCGCTCGATGCGGTGATCACCCGGCCGGCGCGGGCCGCGAACCTCACCTTCGAGATCGGCGCGGACGGTAAACCCCTCGATCAATGCCTGCGCGAGGAAGCCTATCGCGAGAAGGACAGTCTGCCGATGTTGCAGTTCACCTTGAACGAACTGTATCAGCGGCGCTCGGGCAACACCTTGACGCACGCCACCTACCGCGAACTCGGCGGCCTGTCAGGCAGTATCGCGACCACGGCCGAGCGCATTCTCTCCTCGGAAGGAGAGGACTCACAAAGCGCGGCCGACGGCATCTTCCGCAGCCTGGTGAGCGTCGATGACTCCGGACGGGCGACACGGCGCTATGCACCACTGACCGACCTGGCGGGCGCTGCCGTGCAGCGGCGGCTGATCGATCGGCTGGTGGCAGCGCGACTCTGCGTCACCGACCAGCGCGAGGGTCAAGCCGTGGTGGCATTCGCCCATGACACGCTGCTGCTGACGCTGCCCGCGCTCACCGACTGGCTGCAGCGCGAGGCGGGCCTCTTGCAGACCCGCGATCTGGCGCTGCGCGATGCCCGCTCCTGGCAGGAGCACGGCGAGTCCGATGATTGGCTGGCAGCCGCCGATAAACTCACCATCTTCCAATCATTGCTGGCCGCCCGCATCGTACTGCCCGATTCGGCACGCGCCTTCATCGATCGCTCGGCGCGGCGCCTGCGACGGGCGCGACGAATCCGGCGTACCGTGGGCGCGGCCATGGCGGTGCTCATCGCCGGCGTGGTGATCGGCGCGGTGGCCCTGGCGGTTCAGGCGCGTAAAGCGGAACAAGCCACCGACATGGCAGCGCGCCGCGGCGAATTTCTGGTCGATCTGCTCAAGTCCGCCGATCCGAACGGCGGTAAACGGGATATCACGGTTGCCGAGGTGCTCGACGTCTCGGCGAAGAGCCTCGATGCCAACCTCGGCAGAGAACCCTTGGTCGAAGCCTCGATGCTCGGGGTCATCGCCTCGACGAACACGGCGCTCGGCCGCTACGACCAAGCGTTCGCCGCCAGCGACCGGCAACTCGCGCTGCTACGCGCGAACGGGGCACCCACGCTCGAACTGGCGCGCGCACTCATCATTCGTGGCGAGGCGCTCCGGGCGCATGGGCGCTATGCGGACGCGGCCCCCCCCTTGCGTGAGGCCATCGCGATGCTCGGCTCCCGGTCGGATGCTGCCCAGGATACGGCCGAGGCGCTCAATGAATTGGGTATGGCCTTGACCAACACCGGTCACGAAGTCGAGGCCGAGCAAGTCTTGCGGCGGTCGATTGCCCTGCATCAACACGGCGATACCGCCTTGCAGGCGCAAGCCGCCACACCGATGCAAAATCTCGCCGTCCTCTTGGCCAACGAGCAGCGCTATACGGAAGCGGAGCAGGTGGTCACTCAGGCGCTCGCGCTGCAGCGACGGAACAGCTCGCCCGACGACCCCAACATCCTCGTGACCATGGGCACCTATGCGATCATCTTGACCGACTTGAACCGCTCGCGCGAGGCCGAGCCGATTTTGCGTGAAATCATCGCCCGCAGCGCGCATATCAATGGGCCCACCCACACCAGCACGCTGGTCGCCCAGGTTCAGCTGGGTGAGACCCTCACCGACCTGCACCGCTACGCCGAGGCCACGCCACTGCTGCGCACGACGGCCGAGGGCTTGGAACGTAACGAAGGCGAAAACAACCGCTATACGCTCGGCGCCTGGATCGATTTCGCCATCGCAGCCTGCGAGGGCAACGAGGCAACGGCCGGTCTTGCGGCGGCCCAGCGCGTCGTCGACATTCGCAAGAGTTTATATACCGAAGCCGACTGGCGCGTGGCGGCGAGCCAGACCGACGTCGGCCTGTGTCTCGTGCACCTCAAGCGCTACGCTGAAGCCGAACCCATTCTGGTCGCCGCACGCGGGTCGTTGGAAGCGGCGCGGGGACCTAAGGCTTATAGCACGCAACTCAACTACCAGGCCCTGAAGGACCTTTACGCGGCCACCGGTCGCACGGATGAGCTGGCGTTGGTGGCCGCGAAGATCACGCAGTGATGCCTGCCTGCCCGCATCGCCGTCATTGACCGCTCGTGAGCGCTCGGCGCTCGAGGTGTTTCGCGCCTTTCTCAAGCTCGGGCTGACGAGCTTCGGCGGCCCGATCGCCCACTTGGGATATTTTCGTGAGGAGTTCGTCGTGCGCCGTCGCTGGGTCGATGATGCCGCCTACACGGATCTCGTCGCGCTCAGCCAGTTCCTACCGGGACCGTCGAGCAGCCAGGTGGGATTGTCGCTGGGGCTGATCCGCGCGGGCTACTGGGGCGGTCTCGCCGCTTGGGCGGGTTTCACCCTGCCATCAGCCGCGCTCATGATCGCCTTTGCCGGTGGCGTGAGCGCGCTGAGTGGGAGCCTCGGCACGGGACTGCTGCATGGACTCAACCTCGTCGCCGTGGCGATCGTCGCGCAGGCCGTCTGCGGCATGGCGCGCAGTTTCTGCGCTGATCGGCAGCGCGCATCCATCGCCGGCATCGCCGCCGTCATCATCGGCTTCCACAGTTCTGCGCTGACTCAAGTCGGCGTGATCCTCATGGGAGGACTTGCGGGTCAGTGGCTTTGTCGGGCGGCCGCGGCGCCGGCCGCCGCCGCGGGGTCGAGCGCAACGTTCGGACTACGGATCTCGCGGCGCGCGAGCCTCGTCGCCCTCGTCGCCTACGCGCTCGGCTTGGCGGTGCTGCCGCTGCTCGCTGCGCTGTCGCCGCGCATTCGATTATTCAGCGTGTTCTATCGTGCGGGTGCTCTGGTCTTCGGCGGTGGTCATGTCGTCTTACCCCTCCTGAGAACCGCCTGCGTGAATCCCGGTTGGGTGAGCGAGCAGGCGTTTCTTGCCGGCTATGGCGCGGCTCAGGCGCTTCCCGGACCGTTATTCACCTTTGCGGCCTACCTGGGCGCGGTGGCCGCGCCCGCGCCCCATCGACTGGTCGGATCGGCCTTGGGCCTCGTCGGCATCTTTGTTCCGGGGGTCCTGGTGTTGACCGGTGCGCTGCCCTTCTGGGAGGCACTGCGCGCCCAGGCGGGTGCGCAAGCGAGCATGCGCGGCATCAATGCGGCGGTCGTCGGGCTCTTGGGCGCCACCCTTTACCAGCCGCTCTGGAGTACGTCTGTCAGCTCACCGCTCGACCTGGCGGTGGTGCTCGCCGCGTTCATTCTCCTGGTCGCGTGGCGCGCACCGCCGCTGGTGGTCGTCATCTTGGGAGCCGTGGCGGGATCCGTCTTCGCACGCTAGAGTCCCAAGAGGCTGGTCATACCGGGCGGAGGAATCGATGCTTGATTTTTTCTCATGGCTGTTCTCATCCCCGGGGTTCATGCCGCATGGTCACTGCTACCTATGGCAACCGGCCACGTTATGGCTCAATGCGGGCTCGGACGGGCTGATCGCCGCCGCCTACTTCGCGATTCCGCTATCGCTGTATTCCTTGGTGAGACGTCGGCTCACCGACATCCCCTTTCCGGGGATCATCCTCATGTTTGCGGCATTCATATTGCTGTGTGGTTCGACCCACCTGATGGAAATTTGGACGATTTGGAATCCAATCTATCGCGTGAGCGGGGCGCTCAAGTTACTGACCGGCCTTGTGTCCCTCGCCACCACCGTGGCTCTGTTCCGGCTGATGCCGCTCGCACTACAACTGCGCTCGCCGCGGGAGCTTCGCCTCGAGGTGGACGCCCGCACGGCGGAACTTGCACAGGCCAACGAGGCATTACGCCGGAATGTCGCCGAGCTCGAGCGGCAGCGGGAGGAGATTCAACGCACCCATCGGCAGAGAAATGAATCGCTGGCGCTGTTGGCAACGACGCTGCGCAGCATCGGCGACGCGGTGATCTCGACCGACGGCGGCGGGCGCATTCAATTCATGAATGCCATCGCCGAGACCTTGACCGGCTGGCAGGAGGAGGCTGCCCGGGGTCGCCCCTTGGAGGAGGTCTTCAGCATCGTCAACGAGCAGACGCGCGAACCGGTCGAGAGCCCCGTCGCCAAGGTGCTCAAGGAAGGCGCCATCGTCGGTTTGGCCAACCATACCGTGCTGCTGGCGCGGGACGGCTCCGAAAGACCGATCGAGGATTCCGGTGCGCCGATCTGGGAGGGGGGTGAACTCAAGGGCGTGGTGCTGGTGTTCCGCGATGCCACCGCCCAGCGCAACATCGAATTTGCCCTGCGTGAGGCCGACCGGCGCAAGGACGTCTTCCTCGCGGTGTTGTCCCATGAGCTGCGAAATCCCCTGGCGCCGATCCGCAACGCCGCGAGCCTGCTGGGAAAACCGAACCTGGCGCCGGAGGTCCTGCAGCGCAGTCATCGCATCATCCAGCGTCAGGTGCAGCACATGGCGGCCTTGTTGGATGATCTGCTCGATGTCTCGCGGATCACCCGCGGAGTATTCTCACTCAAGAAACGCTACGTGGATCTGCGTGGGTTGTTGAGCGAGGCGGTGGAGACGGCGCGACCCCAGATCGACCGTAAACAGCACGTGCTGCATACGCGGTGGCCGACTGAGCCGGTCGAAATCGAAGCCGACCCCGTGCGGCTCGTGCAAATCATCAGCAATCTTCTGACCAATGCGGCGAAGTATACCGACCCGGGCGGCGACATTTACTTCACGGCAGCCATCGACGCCGATCGGCTGCTGATCTCGGTTCGCGACACGGGGATTGGCATCGCAAAGGAGACGATGGCGCGGGTGTTCGATATGTTCTCGCAGATCGAACCGGGCCAGGACCGCACGGAGGGCGGACTCGGCGTCGGTTTGGCCCTCGCCAAAGGCTTGGTCGAATTGCATGGCGGCCAGATCGAGGTACGCAGCGCCGGCATCGGCCACGGCAGTGAATTCACCGTCCGGATCCCGTGCCTGCACGCGGCAACGGGCTCCTTCCCGCAGCTCAAGGCGCCGGACGACGGCGCTGCGGATGGCAGGCCGCTGCATCACATTCTCGTCGTCGATGACAACCAGGATGGCGCGGAGACGCTGGCCATGCTCTTGCGACTGAAGGGCCATGAGGTACTGGTCGCGCACACGGGGCCAGATGCACTCGCCATGGCCGCCGAACATCGACCGGCGATCGCGATTCTGGACATCGGCATGCCGGGGTTGAGCGGCTATGACATTGCCCGGACGATCCGCCAGAAGTCATGGGGCGAGCGGCTGAAACTCATCGCGCTGACGGGCTGGGGACAGGAGGAGGATCGACGCCGGGCGAACGCGGCGGGATTCGATCATCACCTGACGAAACCGGTCGACATCAGCGAACTCGAACAGTTGTTCGAGTCCGCGGCGCCGCGTTGACGGATCACGCGCCGGGCAGCACCTGTTTGATGATGTTCTTGAGATCGCCGCCGCTCACCGGTTTCAACAACCAGCCGGTCGCACCGAGTTTTTTCGCCTCGTCGCGCTTGCCTTGCTGACTTTCCGTGGTGAGCGCGAGGATGGGCGTGAAGCGAAAGCCGCTGAGCGCGCGCGCCTTGCCGATGAATTCGATGCCGCCCATGTTGGGCATATTGATGTCGGTGATGATGAGATCCGGCTTGGCGCCGGTTTGCAGCTGCTTCAACGCCAGCGAACCATCACTCGCTTGGAGCACCTTGAAACCGGCGATCTCCAGGCTGTTCTTGAGGCTCATGAGCATGGTCGCCGAATCATCAACAATCAATATGGTCTTAGCCATGTGTCGTCTCCTTCGAGTCTTGTAGGGCTGAGGTCAGCCACGCCTTGAGTTGCGCATCGCGCGGCCAGGCGCTGACCGGCAGCCGCGATGCCAGCAATACCTGGAGGTCGGCCGCGTGCAGATGGGTGCAGGCCGCCAAATTCACTTTTCCCTGCGGATGCTTCAAGGCCCACTGCAGAAGCCCTTCCGCCTCCTCGATGCTGACCACGTCGGCGAACATCGCGACGGTCTTCTTGTAGGTTATTGCCATGTGACGAGCTCCTTCGGGTTCAGCACCATCAGCACCGAGCCATCGCCGAGCAGGGCCGAGCCGGCGTAAGTGGAGAGGGATGCCAAGATACCGCTCATGGGCTTCAAGATGATATCGATCACCTCGCGAAAATCATCGACCATGATGCCGATTTGCTCGCCGTGGATCTGCATCACGAGCATCGCCAGCTCATCGTCCTCGTTCGCCGCCTGCGGAGCGGAGTTCGCCAGCAACTCATTCAACGAGCGCAGCGGCATGAGCCGATTGCGCAACACCGTGGTCTGGCGGTTCTTGATGCTGCGAATGTTCGCGCGCGGCACGCGCACGGTCTCGAGCACGGCATCCATGGGCACCCCATAGATCTGTTTGTCAGACTCGATCACCATGACATTGGTGACCGCCATCGACAGCGGCAGCGACAGGCGGATCCGCGTGCCCGCGCCGGGCGTGCTCTCCACCGTCACGGTGCCATTGACCTGATTGACCGCGGCGCGCACCACATCCATGCCGACACCCCGGCCGCTCAGATCCGAGACGACTTCCGCGGTGGACAACCCGGCGGCAAAGATCAGGTTGACCGCTTCCTGATCCGTGATCCTGTCGAGCGCCGCCTCATCGATGACGCCATTCTCATAGGCTTTGCGCTTGATGACCGCGGGGTCGATGCCCTTGCCGTCATCGCTGATGTCGATGAGCACCCGATCGGCCTCCTGAATGGCACGGATCACCAGGCGGCCCTCGGCCGGTTTGCCCGCCGCGCGCCGTACCTCCGGTGACTCGATGCCATGGTCCAAGCTGTTGCGCACGATGTGAATCAGCGGATCGGCGAGCGACTCGATGATGTTCTTGTCCGCTTCGGTGTTCTCGCCTTCGAGAACGAGGTTCACCTCCTTGCCGAGTTTCCGCGAAATGTCGCGTACCAGCCGCGGAAACCGCTGAAATACGAAGGAGACGGGCAGCATGCGCACCTGCATGATGGTGTCCTGCATTTCCATGGCGATGCGGCTGATGACGGCGTATTGCGACTTGATCTCGCGCGACAGCTCACGGGCGCCAAAGACGGTCTCGGCGCGACCGGCGAGAAACGGCAGCGAGTTCTTGGCGACCACCATCTCGCCGATCAGGTTCATCAGCCGATCGATCTTATCCTGATCGACTTTCAAGGTTTTCGGTGAGTTACCCTCCTCCGCCCGGCGCACGGCCTTGGCCTCGCTGTCGGCAGCGGCTTTGCTCTGCGCAACGGGCGGCGCACTCGCCGGCTCGAGCTTGCCGGCGAGCCAGGAGTGCAACGGCGCGGCAGCGCCTTGGGCGACTGCGGCGTCGCGGGCGGCACCTAAATCAGCGATCAGCGCCGAGCGACCCATGCTCGTCAAGGCCGCCGCGATCGTCCGCGCAACACCCAGCAACCGGCCCTTGAGCCAGTCGACCTCGTTGGGCAGCGCAAGAATCGCCAATTGGGTGCGCAGGATCTCCTCGGCAACACCGCTGGTCACGGCGCGCGGCGCCGTCGATTGACTTGGCGCAGGCGGCGGTGACCACTCGGCCGTGGCGAGCGGCGTGATGAGGATCTGTTCGGGAACATAGCGAAAGTGCGCATCGAGGGCCGCGCGCGGCGCGCGGCTGACGAGCGAGAAGCGCAGCGTACAGCGATATGGATCGAGCGCCGCCAGCGCGTCCGCGGCAGCGGTGCTCGCCACCGCCTGCCACACGAGGTCCGGCGTCTGGCGGGCTTGAAAGAACGGATCCTCGCCTTTGAAGAAGCAATCGGGTTCAGGTGCGTAGAGGATGGCGAAGAACGTCGCGCCGCTCTGCGATTCCTCTCGCCACGCGGCGATCTGGGCGGCGGGAATGGACTCGAGCAAGGCGGTCACGGCGGCTGCGATGGAACCTTCGGTGGCAGCCGTGTGATCACCCGCCGGCGACGGTGCGCTCGCCTCCTCCGTGGCCGCGACGGGGATGAGGCGACGCAATGTGTCGGCGATCTGCACGGACGCCGGCGCATGCGTGGCCGCCGATTGGCCAGTGGCTTCGATCTCATCCAGCAACAGGCTGACGAAATCCATGGCGTCGAACAGCCGGTCCGCCAAATCCTGGCTATACGCCAGACGATCGTCCCGCACCACGCTCATGAGATCTTCCGCGGCATGCAGCACGCGCGACATCTCGGGGAACTCGAACAATCCGGAGTTGCCCTTCAGAGTATGCACCGAGCGGAACAGATCGCTCATCAGCTCCACATCATCGGGAGCGTTTTCGAGATTGAGTAATTTCCGCGAAATGTTTTGCAGGAAATCCCGGGATTCGGCAATGAATTGCTGCAGGATGGGGGTCATTGCAGCGTCTCCCCGAGAAGCACCCGCACGTACGCCAACAGCTTCTCAGGCCGGGTCGGCTTGACGAGATAGGCGTTGGCGCCGGCCTCGAAGGCCTTGGTTTGATCGCTGGCTTCCGCCTCGGTCGAAATCATGACCGCCGGCGACTGCGCCAGCTCCTCCTGGCTGCGCAGCCGGCTGACGAAGGCGTAACCGTCGAGTTTCGGCATGTTCACGTCAATCAGGTATAGGTCGTAGCTCGCGGTCAGCGCCTTCTCCAGCGCTTCCATGCCATTGACCGCCTCGTCCACCGTGTAACCCGCGGACTCGAGAATGCTGCGGTGATACATGCGTACCGTTGCGGCGTCGTCGATGATCAATATGTGCTTCATTCCCAGCCTCCACCCGGCCGCTGATAGACGATGGCCTCGGGAAATTTTCGAATTTTGAACAGCGCCGACATGCGGCTCATCGACTCCGAATGACCCAGCAATATGAAACCGCCGGGCCGCAGAGCATCGAAGAAGGTCTCGGCGGCTTGCTTGCGCGATTGGTCATCGAAATAGATCAACAGATTGCGACAAAAGATCACGTCGAAGTTTCGATACGGCCTGACGTCCCCCGCATCCTGGAGGTTCACCCGGGTGAAGTCGACCGCATGGCGCAAGGAATCAGCGATCTGAAAACCCTGCTCGCACTTGCGAAAATACTTGCGCATATACGCCTCCGGCACGTGCTGGACCGAGCGCGGCGAATACTGGCCGCGCTCCGCCAGCGTCAAAATGTTCGTGTCGATGTCGGAGGAGATGATTTCGACGTCCCAATCCTTGATACCCGGCCAGCGCTCGAGCAGACACATCGCCACCGAATAGGCCTCCTCGCCGGACGAGGACGGCAGGATCCAGATCCGGATCGGTCCGTCGTGTTTCTTGCGCGCGACGATCTCCGGCATGATGGAATTCACCAGCGCCTCGAATTGATACTCTTCGCGGAAAAAATACGTTTCGTTGACGGTCATCAGATTGATGAGATGCTGCATCTCGGTACCCGCCGTCTCGAAGCGCAGCATGGTGAAATAGCTGCGAAAGCACGCCGAGTCGGTCGCCTTCATGCGCTCGAGAAGCCGCTTGTCGACGAAGTAACGCTTGCTCTCCTCGAAGCGCATGCCGGTCTTCCGATAGAAGTACTCTTGAAACTTTTGAAAGTCATCGAGGCTGATGTCGGTGGGAGTCATGGCGACTTACGCCGATTCGAGACGTTTCAAAGCAAGTTGCGTCGCAAACTGGATGTAGGGTTCATCGGCAAAGCGCTCCTGCAACCGCCGCAGCGGCTCACGGGCTGCGGCGGTGCCCACCTCAGTCAAGAGGTCGACCGCGGTGCCACAGACATTCAGCACCGGTTCCGTATCGATGACGGCAAGCAGCCAGCTTTCCACCTCGGGGTGGCGCAAGGATTCGAGAATATTGATGGCAAGGATGCGCACATCGGGATCCGGGTCATGCAGCAGCGCGCGCATGATGGGCGCCACCGCCTGCGGCAGCGACTTCATGGCCTCGATCGCCTCGTTGCGTAGATCCGCCGCCTCGCTGCGCAAACAGCCGACCAGGCCCGCCACGGCGGTCTCGGTGCCAATGCACGTCAAACTGCTCAAGGCGACCTCGCGAACCGAACGGTCGGTTTCCACCTTGATGAGGGCCAGCAGATCGTCGGCGGCCTCGGCATACACGCCGAGATCACGCGCGGCCCAGCGCCGTACGGTCGGATCGGCCGCAATCAACTCATTGATGAGCCCGTTATAGTCACGCAGCTCGCTTCGGCCGGTGTCGTGACGGGATGGAGGGTGGGGATTCTTGACGAGTGCCATGGAATGTCTCGATTAATTCATGACCCAGGCATTGATTTGCCGGGCAATCTTTTCGGCCGCGAGGGTCACCGTGGCGCCGCCACGGCTGACGAGTTCGCCCGGCATGCCCCACACCACCGCCGACTCCTCGGATTCGGCGATGGTTCGGCCGCCGCGTTTCTTGATCTCGGCGAAGGCATCCGCACCATCGTTGCCCATGCCGGTCAGCATGACAGCGACCAGCCGCTCGGGTTTGAATGTCTCCAAGGCCGTGCGGCCCAGGATCTCGACGGAGGGATGCCAGAGATACTGCGCATTCTCAGGCGCCGCGATCACCGTTGGCCGTCCCGCTCGCTCGACGATCTTGATGTCGGCGCCGCCCTTGGCGATGTAAACGGTACCGGCCTCCAACCCCATCGGTTGGCTCGCCTCGACCACGTTGAGCGCACAGAGCGAATCCATGCGCTGGGCGAACGGCAATGTGAAGCTCGCCGGCATATGCTGCGCGATCAGGATCGGCCACGGAAAATCCGCCGGTAGGTCGGGTAAGATGCACTCGAGCGTGCGCGGACCACCCGTCGAGACGCCGATGATGACGATCCCGTCGCCGGCGGTCCGCGCAACATTGAAGGTGGCCGCGTCGAGCGGTGCGACCGGCGTGCGGGTGAGCCGCAAGGCGGGCCGGGACGCACGATGCATACCGGTGGTGGCGCGCGGGCCCGTACTGAACGCGGCGTTGCTACGCGCACTCAGGCGGATGGGTTTGAGCCGCGCCTTGGCCGCCGCTCGCACCTTGCCGATGACCGCCACACGAATGGATTCGATCGATAGCGAGATGGTGCCGCCGGGCTTGACCACGTAATCGACGGCGCCGAGATTCAGCGCCTCGAAAGTCGCGAGCGCGCCCTTCTCGGTCAACGAGGACACCATGACCACTGGCACCGGCCGCTCGACCATGATCATGGAGAGCGCGGTCAACCCATCCATTTCCGGCATATTGATGTCGAGCGTGACGACATCGGGCTCGAAATCATGGTTTTCCGTCACGGCCTCCTTGCCGTTGCGGGCGACGCGGATCTCGAAGTCGCCTTCCTCATCGAAGAGCGCGGTCAATTGACGGCGCATCAGCGCGGAATCGTCGACGATGAGGAGCTTTATCATGATGCACGTATCCCGCTTGGCTTTAAGCAGCCGCCAGATTGGAGATACTCTCGAGCTGGTGCGCCTCGATGAGGTGCGTGGGTTCGATCAACTGCACCAAGCGCTTCTGCTTCTCCAAGTTCACCATTCTGGCGAGGAGCAGACTCTGCTCACCCGATAGCCGCGGCGACGCCTCGATGGCCGAGCGCGCCACCTTGAGCACTTCCGCCACGGAATCGACGATGAATCCGGTACGCAGGCCGGCGATCATCAAGACGATGATGCGCTGCCGGTCGCTGCGCTCCACCGCGGCGAGACCCAGCCGGCGGCGCAGGTCGATGACCGGCAACACCGCTCCGCGCAGATTGATGACGCCCTCGACGGTCGGCGGCGCCTTCGGCACGTGGGTCATTTCATCGGGCAGGCGGACGATCTCCTGTACGTTCTCGATGGGTACGCCGAATTCCTCCTTGCCGAGACGGAAGACGACGACCTGTTCTTCCTCATCGCTGCGCGCCGACACCGGCTGCTCGACGGCGGCCGATTGATCCTCGTTTTTCATGGTGTCCACCGTATTCAAGGCATCCTGCATCGCCGACTGGCGAAACATGTTGGCGACCGACAGCACTGAGACGATGCGCTTGCCACCGTCGAGCCGGCAGATCTCTGCGATATCCGACAGATTGCCGTCTCTAGCCAGCATGCCCGGCATGGGGTCGACGACCGACCGCGGTACCCGCAGCACCTCGTTGACACGATCCATGACCACGCCGACCGATGCGCCGCCGAACGCGACCACGACGATACGGCTCTGATCGTCCGGCTCGCGATTGGCGAGCCCGAACATGCGCCGCAGCGACACCAGCGGGAGGAGCCGGTTGCGCAAGGTCATCAGACCGAGCACATGCGACGGTGCGTTCGGTACATGCACGATCAGCGCGGGCACCTGGACGATTTCCTGCACGTCCTCGATGAGGATGGCGTACTCCTGCTCAGCCACCTCGAAGCTCACATATTGCAATTCGGCGCTGATCGCGGGGTCCGCGGGCGACGCCGATTCCGCGCCGCCCACCGCCTGGGCCGGCCCCGTGTCGCCACGGGTCACGGCGGCGATGTCGCTGAACTGGGTGCTGATGAGCTTGGCGAAATCGAGCACCATGACCATCTTGTGCCCGCCGACATCCTTGAGGATGCCGGACAACAAATCCATGTTGATCGTCGACTGCACATCCTCGGTGCTTTCGATCTGCCGCACATCCACACCGAGGACGCTCGCGACGCGATCGACGACGAAGCCCAGCGACTGACCCAGGTCGATGACCACCGCACGGGTCGAGTCATCGTTCGGCCGTTCATCGAAACCAAATATCCGCCGCAGGCTGATGATGGGCAGTATCTTGCCCCGCAAGTTCGCCAGGCCATCGAGGCTCGGCGGCGCCAAGGGAACCGCGACCACGTCGGGTACGCGGATGATTTCCTGCACCGGCGCCATGTCGACGGCGAATACTTCCTCGCCGACCATGAAGGTGACGAATTGACGGGTGTCGGAGTCGCGTCCGGCCGCCGCGGACGCTGAGCTTTCAATAGTCATTTAGGTCTCCCATGCCCCGGCTTGGGGTCAGGCGCTTTGCAGTTCGTCCGCCAGCGAGGCGATTTCCTCGATGGCCGCCGAGAGTTCTTCTGCACCCTTGGCCTGCTGCCGCGCGGCCGTTGCCGCCTCGGTGGCCGCCTTCTCCGCCTGCTGTGCCGCCGCGGAAATCTGCTCGATTCCGGTCTTCACCTGCGCCACCGCGACGGCGATTTCATTCGCGGCGCTCAAGATCTCCTTCGCCGCCGTGTCCACCGCCAGGATCTCGTTCTCGGTGCTGACCAGACTCGAGGTGATCGATTTGGCCTTTTCCGCCTCGGTCTTGGCGCTCACCATGAGTTCGCCCAAGTCACGCGCGACGACGCCGATCTGGTCCTGCACCGATTTGACCAGGTCCTTGATCCGATCGGCGTTTTCCGCCGAATCGTGCGCGAGATTGCGGATGTCCGTAGCGACCACCACGAAGCCCTTGCCGTACTCGCCGGCCCGCGCCGCTTCGATCGAGCCGTTCACCGCCAACATATTGGTTTGGATCGACACGGTGGTGATGGCGTCGACGATCTTGTCGATACGCCGCGACACCAGCTCGAGATCCTTGATCTGCTTGAGGCTGCCATGGCTCGCCTCGGCCGACGCCAGAATGCCCAAGATCAGGTCATCGACGCTGCTTTTGTTCATACCCAACAGCGAACACATCCCCATCACTTTGTCGCTGGTATTCCGGCTGCGGATCTGTGCCACCTCGAGCGTTTTCTCGATTTGCGCGATCGCAGCGGCGGATTGTGCGGTGCCGGCCGCCTGAACCTGCGCACCCTTGCGAATCTGTTCCAACGCCGACATGACCTGCGCACCCGAGCGGGTGATTTCCTGCACCGCCGAGGACAGTTCTTCCGCGGCAGAGGCGACTTCTTCGGCGCTCTTGGCCACATCGGAGGAATTCTTGAGATCTTCCGCGAGTTCCGACAGATTCTGTGCGGCGAGTTCGCATTGGCTCAACGCCTGGCTTTGCTCATCAACGGTCTTGGTCGACTCGGTGGCGGCGGCCGACTGTTCCTCGGCGGCGGCGGCAATGTCCTGCGATCCCCGGAGGGCCTGCTTGGCGGCTACGGATGACTGCTCGGCACCGGTTGCAATTTCGGCGACGCCCAGGACGATCTCGACGGCATCGCGACGGAT
>Ga0116226_10001099_pt1 | contig 23491 bp, 25 predicted proteins | sample S1TSphfallax_FD_89692 | JGI IMG/M metagenome (GOLD analysis project Ga0116226, IMG submission 89692) | Host-associated microbial communities from peat moss isolated from Minnesota, USA - S1T2_Fa - Sphagnum fallax MG | ecosystem: Host-associated > Plants > Peat moss > Unclassified | place: USA... | reverse complement strand
GCGGCGGCGGCGGCGGCACTCGCGCTCATCGCCCACCGCCGGCGCGCAAGCGCGGATCGAGCACGGTATAGAGCACGTCGGCCACCAGCGTGGTGAGCACCACGATCGCCCCCACCGTCAGGATCCCCGCTTCCATCATGGGAAAATCCTTGCCGCGCGCCGCGGCCAGAATCAGGCTGCCGATGCCCTGATAGCGAAACAGCGATTCCACCACCACCAGGCCGCCGATCATGTAGCCCAGCTGGGTCGCCACCACGGTGATGGTCGGCAGCAACGCGTTGCGCAACACGTGGCGAAAAATCACCGTGCGATGCGGCAGGCCTTTCAGCACGGCGGTGCGGGTATAATCGGCGTCCAGCGCCTCCAGCGTGCCGGCGCGCGCCATGCGGGCGATATAGCCGAACAGCACCACCACCAGCGGCAGCGACGGCAGGATCAGATGCTGCAGCTGCACCCCGAAACTGCTGCCGGCCCGCGTCGCCGCCGAAATCGGCAGCCAGCGCAGCCACACGCCCAGCACGAGAATCAGCAGAATGGAGGACACGAATTCGGGAATCACCGTCAACGACAAACCGCCGACGCTGACCGCCCGATCGATCCAGGTGCCCACCCGCATCGCCGCCCACACGCCCGCCCCGATCGACAGCGGCACCACGATCACGAAGGCCACCGCTGCAAGTTTCAGGGAGTTCAGCAGCGCGTTGCCGATGAACGGCGCCACCGGGCTGCGAAACTGATAGGACTGGCCCATGTCGCCAATCACGAAATGGCCGATCCAGTCGGCATACATCACCACCATTGGTCGATCGGCGCCGAGCTGATGGTTGAGCGAGGCCACCGCCGCCGGATCGGCCAGCGGCCCGAGAATGGCGCGCCCGACATCACCAGGCAGCAGCTGGGCGCCGGCGAACACCACGATGCTGAGCAGCAGCAGCGTCAGCAGGCTGAGCGCCAGCCGACGCCCCACCATGCGGGCGAGACGGCGCCCCACGCGCCGCTACCCGCCCACCTCGTCGCGAGCGTCAGCTGATCGTGGCATTCTGCAGATACAGCTGCGAGATCGCCGAGCTTTGCACGCCGGAGACGGCAGCCGACGTCGCCACCAGGTAATTATAGAAATACGCGAAGATCACCGGCGTCTCGTCCAGCAGCAACGTCTGGATGTCGTGCGCAATGCCGCGCTGCACCTGCAGATCGGTGGCCGCGACATATTGACCGACCAATTTGTCATAGGTCGGATTCTTGAAATGCGCGCTGTTCCAGGATCCCGTGCTCAGCAGCGGTGCTGCCAGCAGCACGTTGGGCACGCCGCGATGCCCGTAATCGGTAATGCCCATCTCGGAATCCAGCCAATCGGACGTGCCCGGATGGGCGCTGCCATAGTACGCCCCCTGATCCTCGATCTTCAGATTGAGCTTGATACCGATCTCGGCGACGGCGTTCTGCACCAGCACCGCGTAATCGGGAATTTCCTGATAGCGCTCGGTGGTCAGCGTCGCCTCGAACCCACCCCCGGCCCCCGCCGCCGCCATCAGCTCCTTGGCCTTGGCAATGTCCTTCTTGCGCTGCGGCACCGACAGATCGGTCGACGGGAACACCGGCGCGAACGGCGAATCATTGCCCTGCTCGCCCAGCCCGCGGAACAGCCCGGCCACCAGCCCCACCCGATCCAGCGTCATCGCGATCGCCTGGCGCACCCGCTTGTCGGCGAATTTCGGCTGCGTGATGTTCATGTGCAGCTGGCGATGGGTGGACGCCCGGATCTTCAGAATCTTGACGTCGGGATCATTGAGAATGCCCTGCCCGCCTTGTACCGAGATCTGCCCGAGCACGTCGACCTGGCCGCCCTGCAGCGCCAGAATCTGCGGCTGCAGATCGGTGAAGAAACTGAACTCGGTGCGCGCCGGCAGCGCCTTGCTGCCCCAGTAATCCGGATTGCGCACGAAGCTGGCACCCACCTTGGCGGTGTATTTCTCCAGCTTGAACGGGCCGGTGCCGTTGAACGTTTTTTCGAAATCACCGGCATAGTCGGCCTGCAGAATGATCGCGTTGTAATTGTCCGACGACACGTAATACGGAAAATTGCCGTTCGGCGCATCGAGATGGAATTCCACCGTCAGATCGTCGATCTTCTTCGCACCGCCCAACGACAGCACGCCCCGGAACGCGGACAGCGCATTGGACCCGTTCTTGGGGTTGGACAGCCGATCCATGGTCGCCACCACATCGTCGGCGTTCATCGTCTTGCCGCTATGGAATTTTACCCCCGGCCGCAGCTTGAAAGTCCAGACGCTGCCATCCTCATTGGGCTTCCAGGACAGCGCGAGGCCGGGCCGCAATACCAGGTCCGGCCCGTCGACCGCCAGAAACTCGCCGACCTGGGCCAGCATCACGATCCCGCCGGTGTTGGCGACCGTCACCGGCTCGATCGCCCCCGACGGCACCGTGGCCGCCACCCGGATGGTGGCGTCCGCCTTCCCCGCCTGCGCCCGCGCGACACCGATCCCAAACGGGTCCAGCGTGCCGAGCAGCCCGCCCAGCAGCGGCATGGCCATGCCGAACCGCGCCCCCTCGCGCAGCAGGCCCCGCCGATCCAGCCGGCCGGCCGCGAATTCATCGATCACATGATTATCGAGGTCGCTCGCATCGCGACGCATCTGATCGACCAGCCGGGGAATGCGGATCATGTCGAATATCCTCGTGGTTGGGGCGGCACAGGCAAAGCATGGCATGAGGTCAGCAAGAACCGTACCCACCAATCACAATGGCCCTTGAGGGTGTTGTGCGAGTGTGGACAATCAGGAAGAAAGAATCTTCTTTTTCTGAAGAAAAAGAAGCAAAAAGACTTTTATCCATGAAAGGGGAGAGGTACCGACAGCATACCCCAAATGGATAAAACACTCTCCTCAGAGCTGGCTACTGATATACTCCGCCGCCGTATCACAATACCAATCGACGAACCGCAACACGAGCGCCTCCGCCTGCTCGGAATACGGCCCCGGGATGAACCCCGCCGAATTCACCCCCCGCTGGTTGTTCTCGGCCAGCTCCCGGTCCTGCAGATTGGTGCGGTCCCACAATTCGATCAGTTTCGGGATGGTGTAATCCACCCCCTCCACCGCGTCCGCCGACACCAGCCACTTCCCGGTCACGATCGTCTCCTCCGGCCCGGTCGGCATCGCGCTGAACATGAACACGTAATCGCCCAACGCATGGGCAAAACTATGCGGCTCCAGCGCCCAGCGCAGCGAGCCGACATCGCCATCGCCCACCTCGCCCATGGTCCGCGCCACACACGGCTGGCCGTCCATGGTCATCGACCGCGTGCCCTCGTTCAACGAGAACCGCCCGGCCTGCCACCACGTCCCCTCCTCAGGCCCGCACGGCAAGCCCTGGGCCGCCATCCGGGCCGCGAACCGCTCATTCACCCCGATCTGCTCGGACTGGCTCAATTGCCGCCGCCCGATCGGGAACGTCACCGCCAGTTCGGGGTGGTTGGAGGCGCAATGATAGCATTCCCGCGCATTCTCCATCACCAGCTTCCAGTTGGCCTTCTCCACCAAGGTCGCCTGATGCGCGAGCTTGGCGCGGCCCAGCTGATGCGGCGCCAGCATCGGGGCCGCCAGCGCCGCGAAATCCTCGAAATCCGGCGGCGTGTCCGACAGACACACATAGATCGTGCCAGCAACGACGCGCAGCGGCATCGGCTTCAGGCTGTGCTCGGCGGGGTCGAAACTCTCCGCCATCCGCGCCGCATGCACCAGCTTGCCGGTGAGATCGTACGCCCAGTTATGATACGGGCACACCAGCCGCGGCCGCTTGCCCGCCCCCGGCGCGCAAATCTGCGCCCCGCGATGCCGGCAGGAATTATGGAACGCCCGCAGCACGCCATCCCGCCCCCGCGCGATCACCACCGGCGACCGACCGATCGAAAACGCCAGCGTGCTGCCCACCTCCGGCAGCTCGATCTCGAAGCCCGCGAAAATCCAGGACCGCCCGTAGATTGCCGCCAGATCGAACGCAAAAATCTCGGGGTCGCTATAAAACGCCTGCGGCAACGCATGGCCCGGCCGCCGCTGCTCCAGCAGCGCCTGGATGCGCGCGAGGTCATATGTCGGGCGAATGCGGGAAATCTCGTTCATCAAACTCTCCAGCGGCGCGGCGTCGGCACCACTATGGCGTATCACCCGTCGGGATACTCAGTGCATTTTATGATTTGCCGCCCACGCGCCCACACCGGATGATCAATCCGCCGGCAAACGCCGCCCGCCTCGCCCCAGGAGTCGTTTCATATGACCAAAGCACTGATCGTCGGCGGCGGCATCGCCGGCCTGTCCACCGCCTGGGCCCTCGCCCGCCGCGGCGTCCAGGTCGAACTGTTCGAACAAGGCCCGCTGCCCAACCCCCGCGCCTCGTCCTACGACGAACACCGCATCACCCGGCACGCCTACGGCAAAATGGAGGGCTACGCCCACCTGATGCCCGAAGCCTTCCGCGTGTGGGAGCAACTCTGGCAGGCCACCGGCAACCGCCATTACGAACCCTGCAACGCCGTCTATTTCCTGCGCCGCGAGGATGGCTGGCACGACGCCGTCGCCCGCTCGCTCGGCGCCATGGGCATCGCGCAACGCGAAATCCCGCTCGCCGACATCGAACAGCGCTTCCCCATGGTCAACCCGGACGGCCTGCTCAAGGTGGTGGAAACCGAGGGTGCGGGCATGCTGTTCCCGATCCGCATCCTCACCGACCTCGTGGTCCTGCTCGGCCGCCTCGGCGTCACCCTGCACACCAACGCCCTGGTCAGCGAAATCGACCCCGAACGCGGCACCCTGATCGCCAATGGCGCGACCTATGGCGCGGACGTGGTGATCGTCGCCGCCGGCGCCTGGGCCGACCGCCTGGTGCCCGGCCTGCGCGGCGTCGGCGTGCCCTCCCGCCAGGCCGTGCTGTATCTCGCCCCACCCCCCGAGCTCGCCGACGCCTGGGCGAACGCCCCGGTGATGCTCGACCAAAGCCCGGACGGCGGCCTCTACACGTTGCCGCCACGCCGCAACACCCGCCTGAAAATCGGCGACCACCTGTTCTCCCGCACCGGCGACCCGGACGGTGACCGCATCGCCACCGACCACGACCTCGCCCGCCTCTGGCCCGCCGCCCGCGCCGCCTACAAACAGCTCGACCGCTACCAGGTGCTCGAACCCAAAGCCTGCTTCTACACCGTCACCGAACACGAGGAATTCCTGGTCCACCCCACCGGCCCCGCCGGCTGGCTGATCAGCGCCTGCTCCGGCCACGGCTTCAAACTCGGCTCGCTGATGGGCGAACTGGTCGCCCGCGCCATCACCGGCGAGATGAACCCCGCCGACCTCCCCGACCTCGCCGCCGGCCGCGTGCTGGCCCCGAGCTGGCGGCGGGATGCCGCGGCATGAAGCAAGGCCGGGCGGCGCCCCTTTGACCCCCTTGATATCACGAGCGTGACCGTGTGACGCGGTTCACACCTCCCATCAGCGGGACGTGCTCATATCCCGGGATCGCCCCACTCACAGGAGTGCCCGATGAGCAATCTTCTCAGCCTCGACGATCTGCTCCAGCAGTTCTCGCGTCGCCTGACGATGACCTGGTCGATCGACAGCACAACCGGCCGGCCACTCTGCCAATGGATCGCGGCGCCGAAACGCCGACCACAGATCGAGGCGGTTCGGGACGATCGAGCGGTGATCTCGCTCCATGCGAAACGGGTGCCGGTCAGCGTGGCATCCGCCTGAGGAGATCGACCGCCAGCTCTCGCCACGCCGCCGCGGGATCGGGAGCAGCTCGCGAGCAAGGCGCGCGGGTCAGCAAGCTGCCAATCGCGCTCGCCAAAGCGGCAGTCTCCGGCTCGCACAACCGCGCCACCCCCTCGCCGTCCAACTGCTCCGCGATCCCGCCGACCCGCGTCGCCACCACCCACCGCCCCGCCGCCACCGCCGCCGCCGCCACGCCGCTCTGACTGGCCTCGCGATACGGCAACACGATTGCATCCGCCCAGGCCAGGATCGCGCCCACCTCGTCCTCCGGCACCCAGCGATTTTCCACCGTCACCCCCGCCAGCGCCCGCAGCGCATCGAGCACCGGCGACTCAGGCCCCTGCCCGACCACGCGCACCACCAGATCGTCGCGCCCGCCCAGCAGCGCCAGCGCGTCGGCCAGCAGATCGAGCCCCTTGTACGGCAGCAACCGACCGAAACACAGCAGCCGCAACGCCCCGCCATGCGCGCGCGGCGGCGGCGGCGGCGGCCCGAACCCCATCGGCGGCAGGGCCGCGAGCAACAATGGCCGATCGCCCACCACGCCCTGGGCGCGCAACCGGTCGGCCACATGCCGCGTCAGCGCGATCAACCCGGCGGCGCGACGCATCAACGCGCGCTGAAACCGCATCTGCAGCGGAAACCCGTCGCCAGGATGCAGGTCGGCGTCATGCACCATCACCAGAAACGGCACGCCACAGCGCCGCAACGCCCACGCCATCAGCCCATCGAGCGGGCCGGGCATCGCACAGATCGCCACATCCACCCGCAACGCCCGTATCCGCCGCGCCAGCGATCCCACCCGAAACGGCGCCTGCGCCAACCGCCCGATCAGGCCGGCAACCCCCTCATACGTGTCGATCGGCAGATCGCACCGCGGCGGCGTCCGCCCCGCCAAAATCTCCGCCTGTCGCGACAAGGACAATACCGCCTCGGTGCCCGCCACCCGGCCAAACGCCGCGGCGAGCTCGGCGGCCACCCGCGGCGCCGCCCCCCGGCGCCCCCATTGCCACACCAGAATCCTCACGAGGCGGCCAGGCCCAAACCGCGCACCGCGTCACGCACCGCCTGATCACCCAGCCGCCGCCGCGCCATCGCCTGCCCCGCCGTCCCCAGCGCCGCCCGCGCCCCCGGATCATCCGCCAGCCTGCGCAACTGCGCGCTGGCGTGCTCGATATCGGGCTCGGCCCACAACGCCCCCGGCGCCTGAAACACCCCGCGCGGATCCACCGCCGGGATCAGCGAAAAATCCACCAAGGCGGCGCTGTCGGCATCCATGAATTCCATGTTGCCCGACCACCCCGTCGCCACCACCGGCACCCCCAGCAGCATCGCCTCCGCCGGCACCAGCCCAAACCCCTCCGCCCGATGCACCGACAACACGATGTCCGCGCACGCCGTCAGCGCGTGGCTGTCGGCGGTCGGGAAAATCCGCGTCTCCAGCCGGATGTTCGCAGCCCCACCCACCGCCTCACGCAACATCGCGAGGTCGGCCGGAAAATGCTCGGCATGGCCCACCTTCAGCACCAACACCCGATCCGCCCGATCCCCGAACGCGCGCACGAACGCCGTGATCGCCCCCAACGGATTCTTCCGCGCGAAACTGGACGCCAGACTGAACGACGTCAGCACCACCACAGCATCGTCCGGCAGCCCGAAATCCGCCCGCCTTAGTCTGGACGGCACCGGCGGCGACATCGCGACCGGAATCGGCACCACCCGCAACGGAATCCGCCCATCCCTCGGCAACAGGCCGGCCAGCGCATCCCCGGTAAAACGCGACAGCACCCACACCTCATGCACGAACGGCAACGCCAGCCGCCACGGGTCCGGCGCCACCGGCAACTCCCACGCCCAATAGGCAATCACCCGTCGCCCCCGCAACAACGCCCGCGGCAACCCCAGCAACACCCACGGCAAAGACGGCGCATTCACATGGATCAGCAATGGCGCCCCCGCCGGCGGCACATCCATCCGCGGCGCCGCCTCCGCCGACCCACCCGGCAACCGCGCCCCGATATCCAAACTCCAGGTCGCCACCCCCAGCCCCGTCAACGCCAACCGCATCAGCCGCGCCGCCTCGCCAAGCCCCGACGCGCGGGATAACTCCCCCACCACCGCAATCCCGCCCACCGCCGCCGGCGGCCGACGGTCCGGCCGCGGCGCCACCCAGGCCGTGACACGCGCCAATACCGCGCGACGCCGCTCGACAGGCAACCGCCGCCAAAAGCGATGCAAAAGACTCAACGAACCGTCAGCCATCCACCCCAACCCCGTCCCACACCACGCCGCGGCCAGCGACGTCATACCAGACCGTGTCGGGACTGCTTCATCGAAGCAAGTAAGCCGGGCGCTGCCCGGACCCGCCAGGGGCCAAGCCCCTGGACCTTAGATGTGAAGGGTGTTTGAGGAAGGGGGCTTACTCCGACGTCGCAACCTCCGTGTCAGCCCCCTTCCTCAAACACCCTTAAGTCCGGGGGTTCAAAGGGGCGTGTGCCCCTTTGCGGGTCTGGGCAGAGCCCAGCCTTCCTTGCTCCAACGGAGCCGCCCCAACCCGGTCCGGTATGACGTCACGCTGTCGCGACCTGGTCTTGGGATTGGGTTTGGGTGGGTGGGTCGTCGGCGAGGGGGCGCCAGTCGCGGAAGAAGGCGGTACCGATTTCGGCCGCCATCACGCTGAGGTCGCGTTGCACGCCATCCAGGAACTGGTGCAGTCCGTCGGCGATGATTGCTTCCACGGGTCGGCCGAGGATGGCCGCGCGCAGTTCCTCGACGCGTTCCAGCGCGCTTACCGTGCCGCGCAGCCCGTAGCGGCTGCGCAGTTGGGTCAAGCAGGCCTCGATCTGTTCGACGCACAGCGCGACGCTGCGGGGGAACGACGTATCGGTCAGCAGGAACGCCACGACGTCGACGGGCGTGAAGCCCGGTGGCGCCACCCGGCGGAACGCGTGATAGCCCGCCGCCCCGCGCAGCACCCCGCCCCACTGGGTCAGTTCGGCGATCCGCCGTTCCTCGCCGAACGGCGGCACCAGCAGATGGTAGCGGATATCCAGCAGCCGGGTGATCTGGTCGGCGCGCTCGATCAGTCGGCCCAGCTGATAGAAATACCAGCCCTGGTCGCGGAAGAACGTGCCCTCGGTGATGCCGGTATGCGCCTGCACCCCTTCCTTGATGCGCACGCACAGCCGCGACAATTGGTCGCCGTGCAGCTCATGGTCGGCGATCGAGGTCATGTCGCGATGGAACACGTTCAGCTGCATCCACATCTCGGTGGAGATCAGCGGGCGCAGCGTGCGCGCGTTCATCCGTGCGGCTTCCAGGCTCGCGGGCACGCCGGTCAGGTTTTCGCGGTCCATCAGATAGTACCGCTTCACGTCGTCGGCGGTCGGGCGCAGGCCGCGCTTGGCGAACCCGGCCTCGTCGGCGTTGATGCGCACCAGCGCGAACCAGGATTCCGACTCGCGGCCCGGGCTTTCGAACGTCTGGGTCACATCGATCAGCCGGGCGATGTTTTCCACCCGCTCCAGATAGCGCGCCATCCAGAACAGGCTCTCCGCGTAGCGCGCCAGCAGCGGGGCATCGCGCATCATGGCGCGTCCTCGTCCACCAGCACCCAGGTATCCTTGGAACCGCCACCTTGCGATGAGTTCACCACCAGGCTGCCTTCTTTCAGCGCCACGCGGGACAGGCCGCCCGGCAGCACCCAGGTGGTCTTGCCGGTCACCGCGAACGGCCGCAGATCCAGATGCCGCGGCCGGATGCCGGCGTCCGTCAGTGTGGGCGCCACGGACAGGCCGATCACCGGCTGACTGATCCAGTTGGACGGATCGGCGAGCAGGGACGCCCGCGCCACCTCGATCTCCTCGCGGGTCGCGCGCGGCCCGATGGTGATGCCATAGCCGCCCGACTCGCCCACCGGCTTCACCACCAGATTTTCCAGATTGGCCAAGGTGTAGGCCAGCCCTTCCGGTTCCCGGCAGATATGGGTCGGCACGTTCTGCAGGATCGGCTCTTCGCTGAGGTAATATTTGATGATCCGCGGCATGTAGGCATAGATCGCCTTGTCGTCGGCGACCCCGGTGCCGACCGCGTTGGCCAGCGTCACGTTGCCGCGCCGCCACGCCCCGATCAGGCCGGGCACGCCCAGCATGCTGTCCGGGCGAAACACCGTCGGGTCCAGGAAATCGTCGCCGATCCGGCGATAGATGGTGTGCACCGGCCGCCGCCCGCCGGTGGTGCGCATCCACACCCGCTCGTCCTCCACCATCAGGTCGGCCCCCTCGACCAGCGGCACCCCCATCTCGCGCGCCAGGAACACGTGCTCGAAATACGCCGAGTTGTAGATCCCGGGGGACAGCAGCACGACCTGTGGCTGATCCACCCCTTCCGGCGCGATCTCGGTCATCGCCTCCAGCAGCCGCCGCCCGTAATCATCCACCGGGCGCAGCTTGAAGCCGGCCATCAGGTCCGGGAAGGTGCGCGACATCAGATGCCGGTTTTCGACCACGTAGGAAACCCCGGACGGCGTGCGCGCGTTATCTTCCAGCACCAGGAAATGGCCTTCCTGGTCACGCACGATGTCGGTGCCGCAAATATGCACATAGGTCCCGAACCGCACTGGGAAGTCGACCATTTCCGGCCGGTAATTGGCATTGCCGAGCACCAGGTCGGCCGGCACCACGCCGTCCGCGATGATCCGCCGCTCATGGTAGATATCGTGCAGGAACAGGTTGAGCGCGGTCACCCGCTGGGTCACCCCGGATTCCAGGATGCGCCATTCGCTGGCGGTCAGGATGCGCGGAATGCAGTCGAACGGCAGGATGCGATCGATCGCCGTCGCGTCGGAATACACCGTGAAAGTGATGCCGAGATTGATCAGATCGTGCTCGGCCGCCGCCGCCCGGGCGCGCAGCGCGTCGAGCCCGATCAGCCCGATCCGCGACGTCACCGAGGCCCTTGCCCCGGCGTCGCCGTCCCGATGGGTGGCGAGCTCACAAAAATAGGGGGCGGCATCATAGTCGCGAAACGGGTTGGTCGGGGTGTCCGGCATAAGGTCAGGTACTCGAATGCTGCGATGGCCAGGGGGCGGCAGGTCCGAGCATAGCAGCGCGGCGCGGATTGCAACCCCCCCTTCCCGTGTCGCATCAGAAACTTGGCGGCGGGGAAAGATTAAGGTTTCGGCGAACCGTGGTTTGCTGTTGCAAATCCGTGTGACAGACGGTCTACCTCACGCGTTACCTCAAGCGAATCCCGTCATTTTGTCGGTGTCGTGTCTGTTTCATCTGGCCTGGAGTACCGCATGCGCGTTCCTTTTGCCGTCCTGCTCGCCGTTGGCCTCCTGGGCTGCCAGGGTCCCGCCAAACCCCCGGAGCCCCCCGTCGCCGAGTTCGTGCCGCCGCCGCCGACGCCGCCGACCGAGAAGGCCGCCATGTGCGTGCGCCCGCCCGAGAAGGACGCGTTCGAGATCTCGGCGCTGAAAAGCCAGCTTATGGTGACCGCCATCTCCTGCCAGTCGGAGGACAAGTACAACGCCTTCGTGGCGCGCTACCGGACCGATCTGGTGGGGGAGGAAAAAGAGCTCAATGCCTTCTTCGGCCGCGCCTATGGCCGCCGCGCGCAGCAGGAGCACGACGACTACATCACCCAGCTCGCCAACGCCCAGTCGCAGCTCGGCAACAAGTCCGGCACCGCGTTCTGCCGGCTCAACACCGCGATGCTCGATGACGTGATGGCGCTCAAAAGCGGCAGCGACCTGCCGGCCTTCGCCGAGGCCAAGCCGATCCAGCAATCGCTGGCGATCGAGCCCTGCCCGGACAAGCCGGTCGAGCCGGTCAAGACCAAGGCCCGCGCGCCGGTGAAGAAAAAAAGCTGAAGCCAGCGTCGGCGGGGTTGCTCGACCCCGCCGACACCAGCCCCCACCGACACCAGCCCCCACCGACACCAGCTCTGCCGACCACCGCCTTACCGGCCGCCCCAAACGCAACGAGCCGGCCCTCACGGGCCGGCTCGCTTCGTTTAGGCACGTGGTTCCGAAGGACTTACTTCAGGATGATTTCCACGCGGCGGTTCTGCGGCTCACGAACGCCAGCGGCGGTCGGGACCAGCGGGTGGGTATCGCCAAACGCCATGATGGCGATGGTCGCCTGCGGCACGCCGAGGCGAACCAGCTCGGCGGACACCGTCCGCGCGCGCTTCAGCGACAGCACCTGGTTGTAGGCCGGGGTGCCCGAGCGATCGGCGTAGCCGTTCACTTCGATCTTGGTCACCGCAACCCGGGTCGACGCCTGGGCGGCTTCGGCGATGATCTGGCGCGCGCGCGGCGTCAGGTCCGACTTGTCCCAGTCGAAGAACACGAGGTAGGTGCGAGCCGGCGCCACGGCCGGAGTCGCAGCCACCGGAGCCGGCGGCGGCGCCACCGGAGCCTGGCCGAAGTTGTAGCGCACGCCGATCAGGGCGGCATGGTCATACTGGTTGCTCAGCTTGAACACGCCCTTGGTCCCATTGTGGACCGCTTCGCCGCCCGAGAAGATGGACATGAAGCGATATTCGGCGGTCAGCGCCAGACCGGGAACCATCGGCAGCGGGTAGGCCAAGCCGGCGATGCCCTGGGCCGCGAACGCGCCCTGGTCGGTGGTGCGGAACGCCTGCGTAAAGCCAGTCGCGCTCACATGGGTGCTGGTGTGGTCGAGCTGGGTGAACTCATAGCCAGCGCCAACGCCGACATACGGGGTCACTGGCAGGTCCAGCGGCAGGTCATACAGCACGTTGCCGAACGCGCCATAGTTCTGGACGTTGGCGCCACCGGTCAGCGCGCCCTTGTAGAAGGACCCGTGATCGTAGCGGTAATCGCCCTGCAGCTCGATGCGAAGGCCGTTGCCGAGGCCATAGCCGACGGAGACGGAGCCGATCGGGCCGCCATCGTCCTTCAGGGTCGGCTTGCTCTTGGTGCCAACCCCGATCGAGTTGCCCTGCATCCAGTTGTAGCCAGCCCCGAGGCTGACATAGGGGCCGGTGACAGGCTGAGCCATCGCGGCGACAGGTGCGGCCATGATGGTCGCGGCCAGCAGCGCATTTCGCAGCTTCATTGTGGTGTTCTCCTCGTTAATCCGACTGCGCCGGGTGCACAGCCTCTGGCGGCTGCGCATGCCGCATATCTCGCAACACGGAACCTAGCGATGCGATCCCTCCGAAACCAGCCAGATCAGCGTTCAAAGAGGTCACTGCGTCATTTCCGACAGGCGCTGTTGTAACTTTGCAACAGTACCGCGCCCGCTATCACGACGCCGTGTAAAGATGCGTAATCAAAAGAGATATTGCCGCACGGCACGTCCCTCGAAAGGCCCGATCGGGCGCTTTTTGGGGAGCTGAAGTCATGTTTGTGACAGTGATCCAACAGCATGATTACTTGAAAACAATCTCGACCCGTCGATTCTGCGGCTCGCGCACGCCCGCCGCCGTCGGCACCAGCGGATGCGTGTCGCCAAACGCCTGTACGGTGATGGCCTGCTGGGCCACACCCTTGCTGATCAGCTCGCCCTGCACCGCCTGGGCGCGTCGCAGGCTGAGCGCCTGGTTGTACGCCGGCGTCCCCGACCGGTCGGCATAGCCGGACACCTCGATCCGGGTGACCGCGGTATGCTGGGCCGCCTGCGCCGCCTCGGCGATGATCTGCCGCGCCCGCGGCGTCAGATCCGCCCGATCCCAGTCGAAGAACACCAGATAGGTGCGCGCCGCCGCGGGGGCCGGAACCGCGGCCGGCGCGGCCAAGGCCGGCGGCGGCGCGGGCGGCACCACGTTGAAGGCATAGCGGAGCCCGATCAGCAGACTATGGTTGTTGTCCTCGGTCACCCGCCGGCTGACCGGCGTCACCACGGCGCCCTGCACCGACGTGCCGGCCTCACGACGGTCCCCGGACAGGCCGAGATAGCGATATTCCGCCGTCGCCGACAGACCGACCACGCCCGGGATCGGGAACGCCGCACCAGCGATCGCCTGATAGGCGAAATAGCCCTGCTTGGCCGACAGCGCCACGCGCGGGCCGCCGACATCGGTCTGCTCGTAGCGCTGGTCGACATGCTGGTAGCCGGCACCGGCACCCAGATACGGAAACACATAGGGCGAGCCGATATCCATATCGAACAGCACGTTGCCCATGCCGCCGATCTTGGTCTCGCGCCCGCCCAGGGAGACGATGCCGACCGGCTTGCCGCTACCGTCGAGGCCGTTGCTGCGATAGCTGCCCTCGACCTCGAGGCGCACGCCGTTGCCGAGCGCGTAGCCAATGCTGGCAAGCCCGGTCAGCCCGGGATTATAGCCGGGGTTCGAGCCGAGGCCGCCGCCGCGCAGCCGCTCCTGCTCCAGGAAATTGGCGCCCACGCTGCCGCCGACATACAGACCCTGAATGGGCTGGGCCCGCGCCGCCACCGGCAGCCCGACGAGGACCGGCAAGCCCAGCATGGTGGCAGCCAACAAAGCGCGCTTCATAGGGGCATCCTTGGTTTGCATCATCGGGGTTAGTTGTGAGCAGGGCGGGCGCAACAGGCAAGCTTTCTCATAAAAGCCAATGTGATGGACGGCGTTTCACGCCCCGGTTCAGCCGCCTCACGCGCGCTCACAGGATCTTCCCCGCGAACGGCGGCAACAGATCGGGACTTTCGAATTCCAGCACCCACAGGTCCGGATCGAAGCCCAGCTGGCGCGCGACATAGGCATCCGCCACCGCCTGCTCGACCGGCTCCGCACCGGTGGCACGCAGCCAGGCGGCCTCCCCATCGGCGGCGCGCACCTGCGACAGCACGGCCACGCCGCGCCGGCCGCGCAGCACCACCAGGATCCCGCCGGCATCGGGATCGCCCTTGCGCAGCACCATGCCGTAGCGGCCATCGGCGTTGCCCATGCGCAGCGCGATCTGCACCCAGATGCCGGCCTTCACCCGCGGTTCCGACATCAGGCGGGGGGATCGGACCGAAGGCGCGTTGGAAAATACCGGATCATGCGGCGCACACATGCGACGCACCCGCGCCATTGGCAAGGTTGGCGGCCACCGGGAGTCTCTTGAACGGTCGGGCGACGCCTGCCACAAGGCTCGTGGAGAGGGCGCAACAGCATGACCAAGTCGATGACCGAGGGCCAGAAGGCCTATGAGGCGAAGCGCGCGGCCAAGGCCGGCATGAGCCTGGACAAATGGATCGCCCTGAAAGACCGCGAGCGCGTCCAGGAAGCCCGCGCCCGCGAAAAAGCCGCGCGTGAAGCAGCCCCGCCCAAGAAGCCCGGCCTGCTGACCCGCCTGCTCGACCGCGCCCACAAGCCGCTGCCCTGATCGCGCCTGCGCCAACCGACCGGCCGCTCGCTGCTCACGCGGATTGGAGCGTCGATCCGCGCAAGCGCTGGATGACCATCGCCACACCGACCTTGTCGGGCTGGCGGCTCACCGCGCCACAGCCGGTCGGCGACGTCGCGACCTTGTTCGCCCGCCTGCGCGCGCTGGCCGCCGGCCGGCCCGTCGCCCTCGGCGTCGATCTGCCGCTCGGCCTGCCCCGCGCGTTCGCCGCGCGCCACGCCACCGCCGAAAATTTCCCCGCCTTCCTGCGCCAGCTCGCCGCGCGCCCCGGATTCTTCACCGTCTGCGACACGCTCGACGAAATCAGCGGCGACCGCCCCTTCTACCCGCGACGCGGCCTCAAGGGCATGACCCGCGCCGCCCACGCGGCCCGGCTCGGGCTGCTGCCCGCCGACCTCTCGCGCGCCTGCGATCGCGCCACCGCGGATCGCCCAGCCGGCGCACAATTGTTCTGGACACTCGGGCCGAACCAATCGGGCAAAGCCGCCATCGCCGCCTGGCGCGACCTGCTGCTGCCCGCCCTCGCCACCGCCACACCCCCCAAGCTCTGGCCGTTCGACGGCGCATTCCGGGCGCTGCTGCAACCCGGCGACATCGTCGTCGCGGAAACCTACCCCGCCGAGGCCATGCGCCATCTGCGGCTGCGCATGGGCGGCAGCAAGCGCCGCCAGTCCGACCGCGCGGCCCTCGCGACCGCCCTGCGCGGCGCGATGGCGGAACGCGACGCGGAGCCGGACACCGCGATGTGCGCGGCCATCACCGACGGGTTCGGTGGGGGATCCGATGGGGAAGACCGGTTCGACAGCGTGCTCGGGGTGCTGTGCGTGCTGGGGGTGGTGATCGGCGAACGGCCGGATACGGCGCCGGGGGATCCGTGGGAGGGGTGGGTTCTGGGGCAGAGGTGGGAGAAGGAAGAATCTTCTTTTTCTGAAGAAAAAGAAGCAAAAAGACTTTTGTCCATTGAGCTTCTACGGTTGAAGCTTAATGGATAAAAGTTCTTTGGTTCTTTCTTTCAAGAAAGAACACTTCCTTGTCTTATCCAACCCGTAACAGCCGCGGCCCCTCATCCCGCAACCACACCACAGCGGCATCGGTATAGGGCGTCAGTTCCTCGACCAACGCCCAGAACTGCCGCCCATGGTTCATATGCCGGATATGCGCCACCTCGTGCGCCGCCACGTAGTCCTGCACGAAGCGTGGCGCCATCACCAGCCGCCAGCTGAACGACAGCACCCGGCTCGCGGTGCAGCTGCCCCAGCGGCTGCGGGTGTCCTTGATCACGACCCGCGTCGGCCGCACGCCGGCAAGCGCCGCCTTGGCGGCGACCAGGGCGGCAAAATGCCGCTCGGCCTCATGCTGCAGCAGCCGGGCGACCGCGGCGCCGATGTCGGCGGGCTCGCCGCCGACCAGAATCTCGTGCTTGTCCAACCTTGCGCCGGCCGCCCCGCGCACATGGCGGATACGGCGCGGACGACCATGCAGCGGCACCAGCGCGCCAGCGGCGAGCGGCATCGGGCCCGGCAGCGCCAATAATCGCTCGCACACCCACGCCGCGTGATTGACCAGCAGCGCCATCCCGGCCACCCGCCCGGCGCGCGGCGGCAAGGTCACCACCACCGCCCCGCCCCGCGCATCGATGCGCAGACTGACGCGCCGCGCCCGCCGACTGCGGCGCCACTGCACCCGCGCCGAACCGCCGGGAAGTCGCAGGATTTCGGAACTTGGTGGTTCCATGCGCGACACTCTGACCCGCGCATGACGGCGGCGCAATCGGAACCGTTCGCCAAACGATCAGGCGATGGCGCTGGCTCCGGCCGCCACTTCGCGCACTTTGCGAGCCATCGCCGCGATGCCATTGCCACGATTGGTGGACAGCGCTTCGAGCAGTCCGAGGTCCTTCAAAAACACCGGATCGGTGGCGGCGATTTCGTCCGCGCTGCGGCCCGAATAAACCCGCAGCAGCAGCGCCACCAGCCCCGACACGATCGCCGCGTCCGACGCGCCGGCGAAATACAGACGCCCATCCCGGGTCACCGCCTCCATCCACACCTGGCTCTGGCAGCCCGGCACGCGGTGCGCGTCATTGGCCCAGTCCGGCGGAAACGGCGGCAGCTTGCGGCCGAGCTCGATGATGTAGTGATAGCGTTCCATCCAGTCGTCGAACACCGCCAGATCCTCCCCGATCGCGGCGATCGCGGCGGCCGCGGAGGCATCTTCCGGCTGCAGGAACGGATCAATCGGGGATGAGGACGGCATCACCGGCATGTGCGCGCGGGTCGCGGGAGCGTCAAGGTGCGGCGCCCTCTGGCCATGGCACAACATGGCGCCGGGCCCAGGCGATGAACGTCGCATCGTCGAGCTGACCGGCCGCGATCACAGCGTCTTCCGTGATCACGGATGGGACACCACATCTCCCTCTCATCACAAGATGAACCGGCTCAGATCCGCCTTCCCCGCCAGCGGCGCCACCCGCTCGCGCACCGTCGACGCGTCCACCGTGATGGTCTGCCCGCCGCGATCGCTCGCGGTGAAGCTGATCTCCTCCAGCAGCTTTTCCAGCACCGTGTGCAGTCGACGCGCGCCGATATTCTCCACCCGGTCGTTCACATCGGCCGCCAGATCGGCCAGCGCGTCGATCGCGTCCTCGGCGAACGCCAGCGTCACCCCCTCGGTGCCGATCAGCGCCTCGTACTGCTTCAGCAGCGAATGCTCCGGTTCGATCAGGATGCGCCGCAGATCGTCGCGCGACAGCGGCGCCAGCTCGACACGGATCGGCAGCCGCCCCTGCAGCTCCGGCAGCAGGTCGGACGGCTTGGCCAGATGGAACGCGCCCGACGCGATGAACAGGATATGATCCGTCTTCACCGGGCCGTGCTTGGTGGTCACCGTGGTGCCCTCGATGATCGGCAGCAGGTCGCGCTGCACCCCCTCGCGCGAGACGTCGCCACCGCGAAACCCACCCTCGCCGGTGCGGGCGCACACTTTGTCGATCTCGTCGATGAACACGATCCCGTGGTTCTCGGCGTGCGCCAGCGCGTCCTTGGTCAGCTGCTCGGTATCCAGCAGCTTGTCGGCCTCCTCGCGCTCCAGCGCGCGACGCGCCGAGGCGACACTCATCTTGCGCGCCTGCGTCGGCCGGTTGCCGAACATGCCTTTCATCATCTCGCCGAGATTGATCATCTGGCCCGGCGGCATGCCGGGCATGTCCAGCTGGCCGATCGGATTGGTCGGCATCTCGACCAGGCTGACCTCGATCTCCTTCTCCTCCAGCTCGCCGCTGCGCAGCATCCGGCGAAATTTGCCGCGCGTGTCGGCCGCCGCCTGATCGCCGCACAGCGCGGAGATCAGCCGCTCCTCGGCCGCCGTCTCGGCGCGCGCCTGCACGTCCCGCCGGCTGGTCTCGCGCAGCATGGTGATCGACACCTCGACCAGATCCCGCACGATGCTCTCCACATCCCGCCCGACATAGCCGACCTCGGTGAACTTGGTGGCCTCCACCTTCAGGAACGGCGCCTGCGCCAGCTTGGCCAGACGCCGCGCGATCTCGGTCTTGCCGCAACCGGTCGGGCCGATCATCAGGATGTTCTTCGGCACCACCTCCTCGCGCAGCCCCTCGGGCAGCCGCTGGCGGCGCCAGCGGTTGCGCAGCGCGATCGCCACCGCCCGCTTGGCGTCATGCTGCCCCACGATGAAACGATCGAGCTCGCTGACGATCTCGCGCGGCGAATAGGTCGGGGTTTCCATCTTCCGGTCCTAGCCGATCGTCTCGACGATCACGTTATAGTTGGTATAGACGCAGATATCGGCGGCGATCTTCATCGAGCGCCGGGCGATCGCCTCGGCGCCGAGCTCCGGCACATCCATCAGCGCGCGCGCCGCCGACAGCGCGTAATTGCCGCCCGAACCGATCGCGATCACCCCATCCTCCGGCTCCAGCACGTCGCCATTGCCCGTCAGCGTGAACGACCGATCGGCATCCGCAACCGCCAGCATCGCCTCCAGCCGCCGCAGATAGCGATCGGTCCGCCAATCCTTGGCCAGCTCCACGCAGGCGCGTTCCAGCTGATTGGGAAACCGCTCCAGCTTGGCCTCCAGCCGCTCCAGCAGGGTGAACGCGTCGGCGGTGGCGCCCGCGAAGCCGGCCAGCACCGCGTTGGTCGCGCCAATCCGGCGCACCTTGCGGGCATTGCCCTTGATGACGGTCTGGCCAAGCGTCACCTGGCCGTCACCCGCCATGGCGACGGCGCCGCCCTTGCGGACGCACAGGATCGTGGTGCCGTGCCAGCCCACGGGATCGTACGGAGAGGATGTGTTCTGCATGATCGCGCCAAATGGCCCGCCCAACCCCACACCACAAGTCCGGGGCCACACCACAAGACCGTTGCGGCAGCCGCATGGCTGCAAGCGGTTTGCGGCGGTGCCCCGTTATCGGCTAGGTCTGCGCCATGTCGCGCACCGCCAGCATCACCCGCACCACCGCCGAGACCGAGATCACCCTCACGCTCGACCTCGACGGGTCGGGTGCCGCCGAGATCGCCACCGGCATCGGCTTCCTCGATCACATGCTGACGGCGCTGGCGCGGCATGCGCTGATCAATCTGCGCGTGGCCGCCAAGGGCGACCTGCACATCGACTTCCACCACACCACCGAGGATGTCGGCATCGTGCTCGGCCAGGCCCTGGCCCGCGCGCTCGGCGACAAGCGCGGCATCCGCCGCTTCGGCCACGCCCTGGTGCCGATGGACGAAGCGCTGGCGGAGGCCGCGATCGACATCTCCGGCCGCCCGTTCCTGGCCTGGTCCGTGGCATTCCGCCAGCCCAAGGTCGGCGAGATGGACACCGAATTGTTCGAGGAATTTTTCCGCGCGCTAGCCACCAACGCGCTGCTCACCCTGCACGTCACCGAGAAGGCCGGCAGCAACGCCCACCATGTCGCCGAGGCGTGCTTCAAATCGGTCGCCCGCGCGCTGCGCGCCGCCATCGAGCATGATCCCCGCGTCGGCGACGCGATCCCCTCCACCAAGGGGTCGCTATGACCATCTGGACCGCCCACACCCGCCCGGGTGCAGCACCGATCCTGATCAAGGAAGGTTTTTCGCTGGGCGGACTGGTGTTCGGGCCGCTCTGGCTGCTCGCGCGCGGCGCCTGGATCCCCGGCACCCTCACCCTGGTCGCCTGGGTCGCGTTCGCTCTGCGCCCGGCCCCGCTCGGCACCCTGCTGCTGCTGGCCCTGCACTGGGGCATCGGCGTGTTCGGCCGCGATCTGTGGCGCTGGTCGCTCGGCCTGCGCGGCTACGTCGCGGCCCATGTCGTCGCCGCCCCCAACCAGGACATCGCTCTGTCCCGCCTGCTCGACCGCCGGCCCGACCTGATCGCCGCCGCCGTGGCCCTGTCATGAGGGTCGCCGTGGTCGATTACGGCAGCGGCAACCTCGCCTCCGCCGCGCGCGCGCTGATGCTGGCCGCCGACCGCGACGGCATCGCGGCAACCGTCGCCATCACCGCCGACCCCGACGAGGTCGCCGCCGCCGACCGTATCGTGCTGCCCGGCCAGGGCGCCTTCGCCGACTGCGCCCGCGGCCTCGCCGCCATCACCGGCCTCAGCCAAGCCATCGTCGCGGCAACCGATGACGGAACGCCATTCCTCGGCATTTGTGTGGGCATGCAGCTGATGGCGCAGCGCGGGCTGGAGCACGAGACGACGGATGGCTTCGGCTGGATCGCCGGAGAGATCGCCGCCATGACCCCCCCGCCGCAGCTGCGCCTGCCGCAGATGGGCTGGAACGAGCTGGTGTTCGAACCGGGCCACCCGCTGCTGGCCGGCATCGAGCCCGGCGACCACGCCTATTTCGTGCACAGCTACGCGCTGCAAGGCGGCCTGTCCGCGGAGCGCCTCGCCAGCACCGACTATGGCGGACCGGTGGTCGCCATGGTGGCCGCCGGCAACCGCGCCGGCACCCAGTTCCATGTCGAGAAAAGCCAGGAGGTCGGCCTGCGCATTCTCGGCAACTTCCTGCGCTGGGCGCCCTGATCATGCCCAACCCCGCCCCGCCCGTGGTCGCCCCCGATGCGCCGCAGCCGACCCTGCTGGTCGAGCGCATCAACGCGTTCAACGAGGAGGAGCTGCACGATCTGTGCGAGGCCGCCGGTGCCGCCATCCTCGATGGCGGCGGCTTCGGCTGGGTCACCCCGCCCGGCCGCCAGGCGCTGGAACGCTACTTCAAGGGCCTGTTGCTGGTGCCCGAGCGCGAACTCTTCGCAGCCCGGCTCGACGGCCGCATGGTCGGCTCCGCGCAACTGGTCCGCCCGCCGCGCAACAACGAGGCGCAGGCCTTCGCCGCCCAGCTGATGCACTCCTTCATCGCCCCCTACGCGCGCGGCCACGGCCTCGCCCGCATGCTCACCCACCGCGTCGAGGAAGGCGCCCGCGCGCTCGGCTACCACGTGCTCAATCTCGACGTGCGCGAGACCCAGGAGGCGGCGATCACCTTGTATGAATCGCTCGGCTATATCCGCTGGGGCGTGCACCAGGCCTATGCCCGCGTCGGCGGCCGCACCATCGCCGGCATCTATTATTACAAGCTGCTGCAGCCGGGCGGCCGCATCGCTTGACCAGCAGGACACGACGCCGCCGATGCCGCTGACCATCTATCCCGCGATCGACCTCAAGGACGGCGCCTGCGTGCGACTGCGCCGCGGCGAAATGGCCGACGCCACGATCTATTCCGACGACCCCGCCGCCCAGGCCACCGCCTGGCAGAACGCGGGCTTCCACTGGCTGCATGTGGTCGACCTCAACGGCGCCTTCGCCGGCCACTCGGTCAACGCCGGCGCGGTCGCCGCCATCCTCCAGGCCGCCACCGTCCCGGTGCAGCTCGGCGGCGGCATCCGCGACCTCGCCGGCATCGCCCGCTGGCTCGAGGCCGGCATCTCCCGGGTGATCCTCGGCAGTGCGGCGGCCAAGAACCCCGAGCTGGTCAAACAGGCCTGCCGCGCCTACCCCGGCCGCATCGCCGTCGGCATCGACGCGCGCGACGGTTACGTGGCCGTCGAGGGCTGGGCGGAAACCTCGGAACTGCGCGCGATCGAGCTCGCGTTGCGCTTCGAGGACGCCGGGGCCGCGGCGATCATCTACACCGACATCGGCCGCGACGGCATGCTGACCGGCCTCAATCTCGAACAGACCGTCGACCTCGCCTTCCAGATCTCCACCCCGGTGATCGCCTCGGGCGGCGTCGGCAGCCTGGCCGACCTCGCCGCCCTGCGGGAAGCCGCCGGCGCCGCCCGCGGCGTGATCGAGGGGGTCATCATCGGCCGCGCGCTGTATGACGGCCGCGTCGATCCCGCCGAGGCGCTGGCCTTGCTGAGCTGACCACCGCGACCACCGCACAAGCTGGCAACTCATCCGTACACGCCAGATGTCATGCCCGCACCGCGCGTTCTGCGCTTGCAACGGCGCGACCAAGCGACGCAAAACGCGGCGAGGAGGCGGTGAAGTGTTAAAATTGCGGGTCATCCCCTGTCTCGATGTCAAGGACGGACGCGTCGTCAAAGGCGTGAACTTCCTGTCGCTGCGTGACGCCGGCGATCCGGTCGAGCAGGCGGCGATCTACGACGCCGCCGGCGCCGACGAACTGACCTTCCTCGACATCACCGCCAGCCACGAAAACCGCGACACCATCCTCGACGTGGTCGCCCGCACCGCCGCCCGCGTCTTCCTGCCGCTCACCGTCGGCGGCGGCATCCGCTCGCCCGAGGACATGAGGCGCCTGCTGCTGGCCGGTGCCGACAAATGCAGCATCAACTCCGCCGCCCTCGCCCGACCCGCCTTGGTGCGGGAGGCCGCTGAGAAATTCGGCAGCCAATGCGTCGTGGTCGCGGTCGATGCGAAACAGGTCGCCCCCGGCGAATGGCGGGTGTTCAGCCACGGTGGCCGCACCGACACCGGGCGCGACGTGCTCGCCTGGTGCGCGGAAGTCGCAGCCCTCGGCGCCGGCGAGCTGCTGCTGACCAGCATGGACCGCGACGGCACCGGGCGCGGCTTCGATCTCGACCTGCTGCGCGCCGTCTGCGCCCGCGTGCGGGTGCCGGTGATCGCCTCGGGCGGGGTCGGCACGCTGGCGCATTTCGTGGAAGGCGCGCAGGCAGGTGCGACCGGCCTGCTGGCCGCCAGCGTGTTCCATTTCGGCACTTTCCGCATTTCCGACGTCAAGTCGGCACTGGCCGCGGCCGGCCTGCCGGTGCGCCTGCCCCGCGCCGGCCTGCAAGCGGCCTGAAGGAACCATCCATGGGAAAATCAGCCAAGAAAGGCGTCGTCGCCCGCGTCGGCAAGGCGGCTCGCGACAAGTCCGCCGCCAAGGCGGCTC